>OGZY01000008.1_pt1 | contig 181387 bp, 168 predicted proteins | sample 1576911 | NCBI WGS metagenome assembly OGZY01 (sample SAMEA3541488, study PRJEB24748) | human gut metagenome | biome: human gut; feature: human-associated habitat; material: faeces | place: China | collected 2012 | reverse complement strand
ATATCAGTTCATTATAAAAATCTTAGATTTTTGTCTTGACAACTGAGCCACTATATACTACCGCAAATTGTAATGGTTTTCATTTTGTCTATCCCCACAACTTCCAACGTTCCAGCCCCAATGGCTAAGATTTAATTACTCACTCATAAATCATCCTGGTCAATTAAAAACTTTCTGCATTCTTCACAATAGAACACCTTGACCCTTACTTTATCCATCATAGAAGTCAACTTAACTCCTTTCACCAAAGGCGTACTATTTAAAATTCCCATATTTTTATCACAAGGGACCCATTTCAAGGCATATCTGTCCTGCGAAATACTTCCAACCATCATTTCTTTGCCACAATATGGACAATTCATAATACCTTCCCCCATAAATTCAAATCTTCAGTCCCATAAGATGGGAGTTGTCGTTTCGATTATTCACTACTCCCTCTGAAGAGAAAGAAACCACCAATACACAAAACAGATTCCTAATACAGACTCGACCTTAGCTGATTATATCAAAAATACAGTTAAAAATGAAGTGCTGTATATTTATTATCATAAAACACAGTGTTTCAAATTTTGTTAAACTACAGAAAGCCAATGACTCGACACCCTCTTTTCCCCCGAAGGGCTAACGTAACGATGCTACAGGATTCACTTAATGTTACGGACTATTAACTTGCACCTATTTCACATAGGCATACTTCGCCTCAGCACAATCAGTTGCCCAAAAGCACTGGACGCTTGTTACGGAGCTCACTGGCAATTACTCCGACCAGACTTTCACTGGCAAGCTGTTGACAGCTTTCAGAACACACGACTTACACCGGTTAGAAACGTGCACCGCCGGGCACACCAATAGATAGGGATTGCCTTCACGCATGTGGCAATCCCTATTATCACAATCTATTCATGATATAATTGTATATTCATCCCGCTGATTTTGAAGGAATTCTAATTCAACATCAGTTCAGATGATACCAATAAAATTTCTGCTTTCAGAGGTCAGAATTTTTAATCATTCCATTCCACAACCGGTTTTTCAAGAAGCCTTTTGTAGTAAGAAGCTGTCTGATACAGCGCAACCGCGGGATTATGACCAAGTACACGATCCTTTGTAATCAATGTGGTCGTCAGGGCCTCGGCATATTTATAGAACAGGCTGTCATGACCCACGCACAGTCCCACGACCACATTTAGTTCGGTTCCTGCTTCATTTAACTTTTTTGCCTGTAGAATGGGGTTGCACATAACGGGTCCTGTCTTTGTGTATTCTTCCTCCAGACCAATGGATGTTTTGTCCTTAGAGCCCACTTTGCAGATTACGCCATATACATCAAATCCATTGAACCTCAGGATTTTTGCGAAGACACGGCTCTCCTCTATCAGCCCTGAACAGGTGGCTATTCCAATCTTTCTGGCGCCTATCTGTTTCGCGAACTCCATGATTTCTTCCACACGTGTATAGATTCCCGAGTATTCAGATTCTACCTGCGCACCCGCGATTGCCACTCTGTGGTTCTCGTTGTCATCCATATACAGTTTCTCCAGTTCTGCTGCCTCCTTCTGTGTAACATCCTGCGTCAGGCAGAAATCCGGATATTTTCCACTTCTCTTCTTGCAGTTTAAGCTGCCGCAGTCTACACAGCTTAAGGTTTTTCCATTATTCTGAGCATTCATAAATTCTCTCTTTCATCGCTGAAGTTTTTTTTTCCAACTTTGCGGCACGGCGCTTCTCCAGACGGTCTACGATAACGGTTGCGGACATGTCACCAAGACAGTTCATGGAGGTGGTTCCCATATCGAAGAAACGATAGAATCCTCCCACCATGAGAACAATATCCAGAGGCATGCCCACTGCTGTTCCTACAATCATAAGATTCATCAGTCCGCCTCCCGGAACGCCGGAGCCCGCACTGGTAACCAGGGTTGTAACAAACAGTATGTTAATAATCTGCGTGATTGTGAGAGGGATTCCCATGGCCTGACCGCTGAAAATAAGGACAACACCACAGAGGATTGCCACGCCATCCTTATTGACGGTCGCTCCCAGAGGGATTCCCAGAGATGCCACTGATTCGTCGCATCCAAAATTCTGTGTGGCAACTTCCATGCTGACCGGAATAACAGCGTTACTGCTGCATGTACTTGCCGCTGTAGCAAAGGTGTTAAATGCCTTTCTTATGAAGGTGATTGGACTGATACCTGTAAGCATCCAAAGCAGCAGACAGTAAACTACAATCAAATGCAGCGCGCAGCACAGATAAAAGGTACCAAGAATCTTTCCAATGGTAACAAGGAGTCCGACACCATATTTTCCCAGTGACGATGCCATGAGGCAGAACACACCAATAGGCGCCAGCTTTAAAGCAATGTTGATAATAGACATCACAAGGTCGCTCATAGCCACAAACCAATCCCGAACCGGCTCCCTTTTACCTTCCGGCAGCAGCACAATGGCAACACCGATGATACATGAAATGATAACGACCTGCATCATATCTCCGGAAGAGAAGGTGGCAAAAATATTGCTGGAGAACATACTCTTAAAAAACTCTGCAATTGTGGGCATCTCATTAACCACAATCTCCTCTGTGGCAGCCTCATAGCTAAAGCCGCTGCCCGGGTTGAGGATACTGGTGACACCAATGCCAAGAACTCCTGCACAGATGGTTGTAAAAATATAAAATACGATTATTTTTATTCCAATCCTGCCCAGGGCTTCCGGGCTGTCCATGCTGCTGATGCCTTTTACAAGCATACACACCACGATGGGCACCAAAAACATCTTCATTAAGTTCAGCCAGATATCTCCGATAAATCCGATATATGTCGCTGGTTTTCCTATAATGATACCTGCCAGCGAACCTAAGAGCATTGCAATCAGAATCATTGTTATGTCACTGATTTTCCTTTTCTTCATGGTTTTTCCCCCTTACAATCATTATTTTTAATTTTCATTCAGTATGAATCGTTCATCCTTTGCCACGGCCCACAGCTTTCCATCCCGGTAATAGTGGCGGTCCAGATGGGCGGATATCTCGGTCCAGATACGTGGAACAGTTAGTCCCCATTCTTCCATACGCTGTTCAAGAGTTATTTCTTCCTCACCCTGGCGGCCAAGAATCACAATTTCATCACCGGGCTTTGCGTCCGGGAAGTCGGTAAGATCAAGAATGGTATGTTCCAGTGAAACGGTGCTGGCAACCGGACACTTTCTGCCATGCAAAAGAACATATCCCCCCGCAATCTTAGGACTGATTCCATCACCCATGCCGCCCACCATGATACCAATTCGTTTTGGTGTATCCATTTTCACTGCCTTATATTTTTCTCCAAATTTCCCGCCTGTTACTTCATTTACGTGGACCAGACGACTCTTCCAGCTGACCAGGGGTGCTTTCAGCTCCGGATGTTCCGCTCTTCTCGTCAATGGTGAATATCCCCACATTGCGCGTCCCGGACAAATTCCGCTCATACGTATATCAGGAAGTGCAATGCAGCCCGGCGTGTTGGCCAGCTGTCTGAACGGAATCCGATTTGCATCCTCACCAATTGCATCCATAGCGGCCTTAAAACGGGAATACTGCCATACTGCGTAATCCGCACCCTCATCCGGCCAGTTCACCGCCGCCATATGACTGTATACGCCCTCTACATGAAGATTGGGCATTTGGGAAACTTCCCTGAAAAAGTCCGGAAATTCCTCGGCATTCACACCAATTCTTCCCCTTCCCGTGTCTATCTTGATAAAGACATCGGAGGGTTCTGAAACCGCCTCTGAAAATGACCTGGCGGCCTCAAGGGACAGGATGGTAGGTATCAAATGGTACTGGACATATAAATTAGCAGTCTCCTGAATCAGATTGCTTGCAAAAATCAGAATCGGCATATTAACACCGTTTTCTCTCAGCAAAATACCTTCATCTATACTTCCTACGCCCAGATAATCCGCTCCACACTCTTCCAGAACCTTTCCACAGGCCACAATACCATGACTATAGGCATTTACCTTGATAGCCGGCATAATCTTTACATCCGGACCCACCATTTTTTTTAGGACTAAAAAATTGTCCCTGAGATTGTCCATATTAAATTCCAGCCAGCAAAATCTGCTGATTTGATAATCTTTCATCTTCTTAATCCTCCGATAACTCTTTATAATAATTGATTAGACATCCTTTCAAAAGAATGTCCCGTTCCGCCTTTGTCAGATTGCCCATCATCAGCGTCATATCAAACGTTTCTCCAGTTCCGGTCAGAACCTTTGCGGGTATCTCCCTCTGATTCTCCTTAATCATATCACGAATACCAGGTATAAAGATATAATCCCCTGTCCCGCAGGGCAAATCCCCGCCTTCTGGAAGCACGAATGGAAGAATTCCCCAGTTGATGCAGTTGCTCCTGTATCTCTTAGTGGCATATTCCGCACATATATTTGCAAGGCCGCCCAGTACCTTCTGGCAGGAGGCTGCCTGTTCCCTGGCTGACCCGTCGCCAGGCTTCACTGCAAAAAGACAGGAGCCGTACTGTGTATTGCCGGCAAGCTCTTCTGCATTGCCGAAATGTGAGAGCACATTCATCAGATGCTCCGGCGTATTCCCTTCCATACGCCTCTTTTCATCAGCCTGAATCTCTCTGCAAATTCCGGCAAATCCCGGTACGCGGCGGCATAGGGTATAATCCGCAAGACGGATAGGATTAGAGCGGTAGGAGGCAGTATCTCCGGATGGAATCAGCTCATCTGTGGACGTCACCTTATCCCGGATGACAGCAGAGAGCTTCAGAAGGCAATTTTCTCCCAGCGGTTCCATTTCAGGCCAATCCACTATATTGGGCCCGGATACGATTTCTACAGACGGGTCCGCCTTGCCGTATCCGTAGAATACTCTCTTTTCATAAACACTGCGGTCAAAGGTATATGTCATATCCGGAACCGTATATGCCGCATCCGTACCAGCGGTAACCCGCCCTCCATTGGCAGCTGTTGCCGCAATGGATCTGGCATCCATCAGCGCAACTGAGCTATACTGTTTTTCATTGGGCTTGCTTCCCTCCCGGTTGGGGAAGTTACGTGTTGCGTGACGGATAGAAAATGCCTGATTGGCAGGTGTGTCTCCATAACCGGAGCAGGAACCGCAGATACACGGTTTCATAATCACCCCGGAACTCAAAAGAGTTTCGACTGCCCCCGCCCGGGTCAGAGCCAGGTTTACCGGCATGCTGGACGGATAGGCAGTTACATTAAATCCGTTATTTCCAAGACTTTTCCCTTCAAGTATGGCCGCCATTTCCATAAGGTTTTCGTAAAGTCCGCCTGCGCACCCGGCAACACTGCCCTGATCCGCGTAGGGCCTGTGGTTCTTTACCTTATCTTTAAAGGAAAGGGCTCCAATCCCAAACAGCTCGTCTGCCTCCTTTTGGACAGAGTCAAATATCTCCTCGGCATGTTCCTGGAACTCATGGATGGTATATACATTGCTGGGGTGGAACGGCATGGCAATCATGGATTGTGCCTTGTTTAAGTCAACTGTAATGATGGTATCATAGTATGCGGTTCCATAGGCTTTCAGCGGCTTAAAATACGCTGAACGTCCATGGATTCCATAGTAATTTTCAGTCACCTCATCCGTTTCCCATATAGAAGACAGACAAGAACTTTCAACCATCATGGTATCAATATTGCACCGGAAATCCGCAGAAAGATTTTTCATGCCAGGACCGGCGAATTCAATAATCTTATTTTTAACTACTCCATTTTTAAATGTTGCCCCAATAATAGAAAGAGCAATATCTAAGGGGCCCACTCCTCTGGGCGGTTTCCCGGTGAGATAGCACAAAACCACCTCCGGCGCCGGAATGTCATATGTTCTTTCCAACAACTGTTTAACAAGCTCCGGCCCGCCTTCGCCAAATCCCATTGTTCCCAACGCGCCATATCTGGAATGGCTGTCAGATCCCAGAATCATGTTTCCGCATTTCACCATTTCTTCTCTGACATATGTATGCATGACCGCCAGATTTTCAGGAACATAGATTCCTCCGTATTTATGAGCCGCTGTCAGTCCAAATACATGGTCATCTTCATTGATGGTTCCTCCTACCGCACAAAGACTATTGTGACAATTGGTCATTGCATAAGGAATGGGAAATCGCTTCATTCCGCTGCTTCTGGCCGTCTGGATAATGCCCACATAGGTCAGGTCCTGGGAAATAAGCGCGTCAAAATGAATCTGCATCTGAGCCGGGTCCGGGGATATACTGTGGGAACGAAGAATTTGATACGCAATCGTATTCTCACGCCCGGCCTCAGGAGAGATTTCTCCGCAACTGCAGACATTTCCGTCACGCAGGAAACCTCCATTTAAATTAATGTGAATCATGTATGCTTCTCCTTTCTGGTATGTAACCATCCTGTTGTTATATATAGCAATTTACATGCCAATTATTTTTCTTATAAAAGTCATTTAATATCTGCAATAACCATCTTTTAATGTTTGTCATTTTATCTCTTATGTCTTATAATTAGACATATACTGTTTCTAATGACCTAAATCAAAACCATATAACATAATGAATTTCGAGGTAAAACCATGTATGAAAATGAACTGCTGATTATTTCTGTTTATCCGGGAATGATGAATGACATCAACGCTGTATGCGGCTCTCTCCAGATTAATCCAACCATTTTAGAATGGGAAATTGCTGAGAATACCTTAATCAGCCATCTGAGAAATATGTTCCGGGAAACTGGCGTTCCTGATGCTATCATCAGCAGAGGCGCAACCGCAAATCTGATAGAGCAGAATATACCGGAAGCAGTCTCTGTGAGAGCAGAACCAGGGGACCTTGAACTTCTGGAAACCTTAAAAGCCGCAAAAAATCACGGTCCGCGGATTGGGCTGCTGATGTTTGAAGATTATCTTAAGAGTTATAACCTTCAGGCAGCAAAAGAACTTCTGGGAATCAACAGTCTGACGCTGTACCCCTTCCGTTCCAGGGAGGATATCATCCGCCTGGTCCGTCAGGGAAGCACTGACGGCATGGATGTACTGGTAGGCGGAGGAACCCTGGCATACCGGACCGGCAATTCATGCGGAATAAAAGTATTACCGGTCTACTCCGGGCAGCATGCGCTGAGAAACGCAGTTAAACAGGCCCTGTCCATCATTGACGCCAGACAGAGGGAAAAACTGCAGTTAAAATGTTTCACCGAGGCTGTCTCCTCAATCACGGAGGGGGTTCTTTCAATTGAAGATGGAAAATTTATCGTAGCCAACAAAGAAATGGGAAATATATTCAAGACAGATGAACAGGCCTTGATTGGAAGAAAGGTTGACAACACGGACGACACTCTGGTTGCCGGATATATCCGGCACTTTCTCACAAACAGCAGGGAGCGGGAAAAAGTCCTGAAAATATTGGGTCAGGACTACTACATTAAAAAAAGCCATTTTGAAGAAAAGGGTAAAAAGAGAATTGTTGCGATATTCCGCAGAGCCCGTGACATCCAGGATCAGGAACAAAGGGTACGGACAGAGATAAGGAATACCGGCTTCTTTGCCAGATACCATTTTTCTGATATTATTGCGGAAAGCGGGATTATGCGGCAGCTTTTGAAAAAGGCAGAAACCTATGCAGCCACAGATGCCAATATATTAATCGGTGGTGACAGCGGTACCGGCAAGGAATTATTGGCACAGAGCATCCATAATGCCAGCAGCAGAGCAAAAGAACCTTTTGTAGCGGTCAACTGCGCTGCAATCCCTGCGACCCTTCTGGAAAGCGAATTATTCGGTTATGAGGAGGGTGCCTTTTCAGGCGCCAGCAAAGGCGGAAAGCGGGGACTGTTCGAGCTTGCCCATAAGGGAACCATTTTTCTGGATGAAATCAATTCCATGCCTTTAGAGCTCCAAAGTGTACTGTTGCGGACGCTCCAGGAAAAAGAAATCCGCAGAATCGGTTCCCAGCGTAATATTTATATCGATATACGGGTCATTGCCGCCAGCAACAGCGACCTTATGAAAATGATCCGGGAGGAAAAATTCCGTATTGATTTGTATTACAGGCTGAACACCCTCCGCCTGACCCTTCCTTCTCTTGACAAGCGCAGAGAAGACATCCGCCCCCTCGCCATGTCATTTCTTAACCATTACAGCCAGAAATATTCCCTGCCTCTGCCAGCCCTGTCTGAAGACAATTACCGTCTTTTGGAAAACAGGAACTGGCAGGGGAATATTCGCGAACTCAGAAATGTAATGCAGCGGTATGTCATACTTTCACATGAAGGAGAAAATTCAATCCAGCTATGTTTTGACGAGGATATAGCGACGGAAGCGGCACTGGAACCACAGGATGTAACAAGCTTTGGCACACTGGACGAAATTGAGAAAGCCGTGATTCTTAAACGACTGAAGCAGAATCAAGGCAATCGAAGGAAGACCGCCCAGGAGTTAGGCATATCCCGGTCCACTCTATGGAAAAAACTTGATAAAATGGAGTTAGACCAGGAAATTACTTCCTACTAATAATTAATCATGCTGCCCGCTACCAGAATTTTACGTTCATCGTCCGTCATGTCTCCGATTGAGAGCGTAAGCATCCGGCCCTCTGCCGGAATATATGCCTGCAGGCTGGTTGGCTCCAGATACTGCTGTATGATAGTATGAATCATCAAATCCATAGTCCACATTCCTTATGCCATCCTCCATCCCGGCCGTCAATACCTCCGCTACCGCTGTCAACCTGCCTCCTCTGCGGACCGTGGCAGCAATGCTTCGGGCATCCATCAGGGCGGAAGCGCTTAACTGTCCCTGGTCCGGCCTGGAAACTTCCCGACTGTAATAATTTCTGCTCACATAGCGTACTGAAATAGTGTTATTAGATGGTATATCCGTACTGCCAAAGCAGGGACCACAAATACAGGAATGGATGGTTATTCTGGTGCGAATCAACTCCCCCAGAACGCCCTGTTTTTCGGCTTCTGAGAGTACGGCCTGACTTGCCGTATAGACTCTCAGAGGCACACCCACCCACTACAGCCTGCTGCACTGTAAACCGATGAATTTGTATCTTGTCCCTGAGCGTAAGCGTAAGACCACCGCTACGTACAGCAGCATCCTTCTCTACAGACTCCAAGACATCTTCCAGAAAAGATTCATTCCCGCACAGACTGTGAATTGTAAATACATTGCTGGGATGGAACGGAAGCGCAATCATACTCTCAATCTCTCCCAGGTCGATTTCAATACGGCCATCATATGACGCACCTTTGTCATGTCTTAATTCACAGTAATCCTGAGAGCGTCCATGAACGCTGAACCATTGTTTAACAGACCGGTCCGTTATCCACACGGTGGAAAGACAGGCTACCTCTGTGGTCATGGCGTCAAACCCGAAACGGAAGTCATGCTGAGCTTTTCTATTCCCGGACCCATTATCTCCAGAATCTTATTAACTCAAACTCCTGTTTATACAGTAATCTCCATTCTATATCAACAAAAACAGCTGGTGTTCCATGAATCCGGCTCATGTTATGGCAGTCCTTTGCTTTTTGGTTGCCGTGGCATTTGTGGTATCCGATTTCAATGGAATGTATTTGTACCGGTCCCCTTACATGGGTAAATCTACCTTCAGTTGAGTAGACTTACATTTCAAGTTCATTGATTCCCATACCCTCTTCCGCCTGATTATTGACTGATGTGATGTTTACATATTCACCTATAATGTTTAATGCATCTTCATAACTATTGCAGCCCCCATTTGTAATCTGTTCAACCATTTGCTTAGCTAATCCATCCTGCCCCTGTTCCTTAAGTGTCCGGGACACAACAGCCATTAAATCAAAGATATTGCCATTAGCCAAGATAAGGGGACAATCCGGTCTTTGTACTGAATCCGAAAAACCGCCCAATTGATTCTCGACATAATCTGACAGCCATGTACTGCCAAACTGCGTACGTGTCCGTATTCGCCATATAGCAAGTCTTCCTACATCTATGCACACACCATCAAAAGTAAATAGTAAATTTGTAAGTCCTTCGTGTTCAAAGACTAATACCTCATGAAACTTTGAATCACCTATTAGGATACCTTCTTCTTTTAATAATCCATTAATCCCCTCTACCCATTCCTGCAACTCTCCTCCACAGCCTTGAAGGACCAGCCCTTCTGTGTGCTTCATCGTCTTTAATTTGTTAGTATCCACTTTCAGCATTTATTTTCTCCCTTCATTATTATTTGCGACAATAAAAACATCCTTATCCACATCAACAATCTGACAGATACAATCATTAAAATCCCTATTTTCAGATTCCTAAACCGTAATTATTCTTTATGTTGATTTACAGCTATTGTTTTAAAATTGTTGGTTATAACCCTGATAACCAACAAAGTAATATAAATTGCATTCTATCCCATTATCTATCCCCATCCGTTCAATCGTAAGTGATTCATAGCCGGTACCCGTCAAAAAAAACCGCCCAAACGGACGGTGTTGTGGACAAATATAGTCAAGATTCCGATTTCAGCTTCTTCTGGCAGCAACCAGGCAGTTTTTCTGACCACGGGAGGAGTTCATCCAAATACGAAGGCTCCTCGAACTCTCCGTGCTTGGGCAGTTCCTCCAACAGATATTTGAAATACTCGTATGGCTTCAGGTTATTCGCTTTGGCAGTTTCAGCAATGCTGTAGGCAATGGCACTGCTTTTTGCTCCGCCAATCGTATCAATCAGATACCAATTCTTCCTGCCCAGAGTAAAGGGGCGAATACTTTGCTCCGCAGCATTGTTTGTCATCGGGACAGCACCATCTGTAAGAAATACCCGCAGAAACGATTCCTGATTGATGCAGTAGCTGATTGCCCTGCCAGTCTTCATTTTTGGCGCTACGTGACCCTGCTCGTATTTCAGATACGCAAAGAATGCGTCAACCAATGGGGCAACATTTCTTTTTCGCTGTTCCAGACGCTCTTCGGGAGGCATATCCACATAACCCTGCTCATACCGGAACATTGTCTGTATAATCTGGAGCGCTTTATAGCAGATGGACTCCTGAACGGACCGTTTTTCCTTACCGGCAGACTTCACGACATCGGCAAAGTCCCTTCTGGCATGTGACCAGCATCCGGCAATCGTAAGGTCTTTCCGTTCCCTCGCGATTGAATGGTATACCTCATATCCGTCCGTCACGCAGATGCCACTGAAGTCCTTTAGAAACTGCCTCGGATAATCCGCTTTGCGTCCTTTCTGGTATTCATAAAGGACAAAAGGATGTGCTTCCAGTGATCCGGTACGGTACACCCACATATAACTCTTAGATTCGGCAGGTCGCCCATCCTTGCGTACTTCAACCGGTGTTTCGTCTGCGTGGAGGACATGATAGTCATTGAGTTTTTCCCTGAGACGGTCATAAATCCTCTTCAGGTAACGGTCTGAACAGACATTCACCCATCGGCACATGGTCGGTTCCGGAAGAAAAACGTCACAGCGCCCGAACTCCTTTACCAGCCGCTGAATTGGCTGTGCATTGACATACTTAACGTTGTAGATACCTGCGGCGAGGGATGGCGTCACGATGCTGTTTCGCAGAAGATTAGCGGGACGCTCACCACGCACGAACGTCTTGCCGTCCGTGCTCACATAGACCTCTACATGATGCTCGATTACCTCAAAGGAGGCCGGATGGAAAGCCAGTCTCTTATAAACTTCATCAGGGAGCTGCTTATAGTTCCCATCTGGGAACGCTCTCTGGAGTTGTGCTTCGCAGACGGGATGGCTGACTGTGCTTATGGGCATATCTTTTAGTTCTTCCCCGCGCTTGCCAATCACCTTTTTCCCACGTTTATAAGCCTTCGGGTGGATTTCTTCGAAGGTAGGTTCCGGGATATCCGGATTCAGATCAACCGTCATCTCGGTTTCGTTAAACATGAAACCAAGCTGGAAGTAACCTTCCGCTTCCGTCAGGCCCTTTTCGGAAGAGCGGCCAAACCGATGCTGGCGCAGATTGATGACCTCCTCCGTAAGGATATCAATACTCTGGCTGAGCTTCTCCACGGAGTCCTGAAGTCCCAGATACATCTTAATCAATGTTTGTTTGTCAAGGTTTGATAGTTCTTGTTCGTCCAGTCTTACCGCCATCGTCCAAAACTCCCCCTTCCTGAATTTCACTCAGGAAAGTATACCAGAATCGCACGGGAAAAGCCACTGAATAATTGAAAACAGTTCCAACTTAGAATACTTGCGTGCAGTCGACCTTTTTTACGGCCGAACGTTCCAGGATTGTCATGCCATCAAGAAGCCGCTGGAATTCAGCCTGACTGATCTGTACAGCTTCCTGTTGAGTGCGGGGCCACCGGAGACGGCCGGCTTCTATGCGCTTGTAAACAAGGCAGAATCCATCGCCTTCCCAGACCAGCCCTTTGAATCGGTCTGATCTGGTCCCGCAAAAAAGGAAGAGGACATTTTTCTGAAAAGGGTTAAGATTGAACTGTTCCTTTACAAGAGCGGCCAGGCCATCGATTCCCTTGCGCAAATCACTTTTACCCGCATAGAGATAAATTGCTTCGAAACCATTCATCTTAGACAACATCGGTCATCACCGCCTTAAGAAAAGCGAGGATATTGTCTGGCGCATCACCGCTGACTTCAATGACGGTATCCGCACGACGGATTCGGAGAGCAACACCGGAAGAAGGGTCCGTAGGGCAGAAGGGAACCCGCATGAATCCACCGGTATTTTCCGTGGACGTCTGGCCTGCCGCAGCCAGCGCTGTATTGCGGAGCTGCCTGAGGCGATAGTAATACTGTGACTCACTGACATTGTTTGCTGCGCACCATTCTTTGATGGATAGGCCGCTGGCATTACGTTCTTGGACCATGGCTTTCCAACTAGCCATACGTACTTCGACGACCTTGTTCATAGAGAGTAGCCTCCTTTGGGTTACTTGAAAAACTTCTAAAAGTTTTCAAAGTTTTTCATCAAGTAGATTCTTCTAGGAGCCTATTATCTCACAGACTGGTGCTCTAATCGTAAGCGCCGAAATATTGGGCGTGTTGTAAATAAGCTCCAATTCCTCCATAATGGTAATCAAGTAGTATTTCACTATACTTTCATTTTGGAGGACGATCATGGCCAGATACAATCCCCGCCGTTCTCAGCAAGAATGGCTCCAGCTTATTACTGAATGCCGCCAGAGCGGTATGGCTGATAATGCCTGGTGTGAGCGGCACAATATCCCGCTAAGCAGCTTTTATAATGCGGTTACCAGACTCAGGAAGAAAGCCTGTGCTATTCCAGATTCAGCTGCACGATCTGACAACCTGCATACCCTGGACTTTACTTCACACCAGGATGTGGTCAGGATTGGCATAGACCCGGCTCCGGTTCCAGAAGAAGCCGGGGCACATATGACTGCAGCAGATCCTGACACTGCGCATACGATTGAACTTATGATGGGTGACATTCGGATAAAAATCAGTAATTCAGTTAATCCAGGTCTGCTTACAATGATATTCCAGATGTTGAAGGCGCAGTCATGCTAGCCGACATCTCTGGTGTGGACGCGGTCTATATCGTCTGCGGCAGAACTGATATGCGTAAGTCAATCGATGGACTCTGCACGATCATACAGGAACAGTTCTCTATGGATATCGACCATGCACTCTTCCTCTTCTGCGGCCGCAGATGCGACCGTATCAAAGCTATTCTGAAGGAACCGGACGGCATCGTCCTGATTTACAAGCGGCTGACTGTGCAGGGACGCTATCGCTGGCCAAGGGACAAGTCTGAGGTGCGGAACCTTACATGGAAGGAATTCGACTGGCTGATGTCGGGCATTGATATTGACCAGCCAAAGGCAATCCGCCCATCATGAAAACCGTCTTACAAGATATGGAAAGCGGTACTGTGGCTATTGAAAACCACATGTTTTCGGCAGTGAAGATACTGTTAAAATCCCTTGTTTGGTGCTATACTTAGAGCATCAAAAACAGGGAGAAACGCGATGGCAGGAAGTGCACGGGACATTCAGATGCGTGAGCTGAAGGACACGATATCAGAACTGAATAAGCTGATTAAAACGCTGCAGCAGACGATTGAAGCTGCTAATGCGCGTGAGGCCGCCCTGTGCCAGGAACGGGATAACCTAAAGGAACAGATGGACTATCTGACAAAGCGCCTCTTCGGTGCATCCAGTGAAAAGGGCAAATGCGATATTCCTGGGCAGCTGAATCTGTTTAATGAAGCAGAAACAGCAGAAGATCCAGTGGCCGCGCTCTCAGAAGAAGCGCTTCCCTCCTGGGAAGAACCAGAAGCAAAGCCCCGAAAGAAGCGCGCTGCCAACGAGGAACGCTTAAAGGGCCTGCCAGTTGAGCAGGTATTTCTTGACGTACCAGAAGAGGAGCGTATCTGCGGTGTCTGCGGCACCCTAATGGAAACAATCGGAACGGAATTCGTACGCCGGGAACTGAAGTTCATTCCTGCAAAGGTAAAGGTCATTGAGTATTACAGCGTGAATTATGGCTGCCCGAAATGCCGCAAGGAGGCTGTCCTCCCTCAGATCAAAAAGGGGAAGGGTGGCCGGGCGCATAGGATCCATGGGATGGCGAGTACATCTACCGTGGCATGGATTATGTACCAGAAATATTTCAACGGCATGCCCTTGTACCGGCAGGAACGGGATTGGAAACAGTGCGGTGCAAACATCAGCAGAACAACCTTCGCCAACTGGATTATCGCGAATGCACAGGATTTTTTCACTCCCATGTATGCCTACTTCCGAAAGAAACTGCTTGCACGGTCATTTGCGATGGCGGACGAAACGCCAGTCCAGGTGCTGCACGAACCAGGGCGGCGCGCGCAGACACAGTCCTATATGTGGCTGTTCCGCAGTGGTGAAGATGAGGGTCCGCCAATCATCCTTTATAAATACGCTCCAACGCGCGCTGGAGACAATGCCGTGGAATTCCTGGAAGGGTACAGTGGATACCTGATGTGTGACGGGTACAGCGGCTATAATAAAGTGCCGGATGCAAAGCGGACCGCATGCTGGGCGCACATACGCCGATACCTGATTGATGCGATTCCAAAGGGAAAGCAGCTTGATTATACCCAGCCATCGGTTCAGGGAGTCATGTATGTCAACCGTCTCTTTGAAATGGAAGATAAAATCCGGAAGAAACATGCCGGGGACTATGAAGCCATCCGAAAGGCAAGACTCGAAAAAGAGAAGCCTGTTATAGATGGATTTTTGTCGTGGCTGGAGCAGCAGAAACCGACACGCGGCTCCCGGCTGGACAAAGCGATTACCTATATCCGGAACAGAGAACCGTATCTGTCCAGATATCTGGAGGATGGAAGATGCAGCTTTTCGAACAATCTAAGTGAGAATGCAATCCGCCCATTTGTTGTAGGACGTAAGGGATGGCTGTTCAGTGACACCCCGGCAGGAGCCGAAACGAGTGCGGTCATCTATACGATGGTAGAGAACGCGAAGGCAAATGGAGTAAATGTCTACCAATACCTAAAACTATTACTGGAGAAGCAGCCGAATAACCGAATGTCCGGTGAGGAATTGGAACGCTTTGCACCGTGGAATCCAGAGGTGAAAGCCCTTCTGGATTCTCGGGTTACCGATGAACCTGAAAATGGCTGAATTCTATGTGGAATATCAAGGTGCTTCGTCTACTATGTGGAGTCGGGGTACTTTTTGATTTGGAAGAGTAAAAACTACTACCTACCATAAGAACTACCGTCCGAAATTTAGACGCTTACCTCTAATCAGCCTACTCATTATGAATCACTTACGTTCAATCTTCAATGAACGTGGATAAAACAGCTTCCAGAAAATAGAAAATCCCCTGGTTCACTACCCAAACCAGGGGATGTCATCTATACTTATGCCGTTTTTTTCTTAAATTCACAGCCAAAAATCAACCCGATTTCACCAGATTTTCGTCCGCAAACCACAACATATTGTGTTTATATGTGCATTTTACTTCAAAAGCCACAAGTGTCATCTATATAACAACTTAGGCCTCATCAATCGCCTTCCCAATATCATGCCTCATATACTTATTCCCAAATTCCACCCACTCCGCAGCCCTATAAGCATTCTCCCTGGCTTCCTTCAGTGTATTACCTTTTGCCGTAACCCCCAGCACCCTTCCGCCGTTGGTCACTACATTCCCGTCCTTATCGAACTTGCTTCCGGCATGGAATACATAATACCCGTCCTGACCGTCAAACCGGTCCAGGCCGTCTATCTTATATCCCTTTTCATAATGCTCCGGGTATCCGTCCGATGCCAGAACCACGCATACGGCTGCATTGTCCTCAAACTCCAGCTCTATCTGGTCCAGGGTTCCGTCCACGCAGGCTTCAAACACATCCACAATGTCATTCTTCATCCTTGGCAGAACTACCTGAGTCTCCGGATCTCCGAACCTGGCATTGTACTCCAGCACCTTGGGGCCGTTTTCCGTCAGCATCAGGCCAAAGAAGATAATTCCTTTGAACTCCCTGCCCTCTGCCTTCATGGCGTCCACGGTTGGCTGGTACACATACTTTCTGCAGAATGCATCCACCTCGTCCGTATAGAATGGGCTGGGTGAAAATGTTCCCATCCCCCCTGTATTCAGTCCCTGATCCCCGTCCTTGGCTCTCTTGTGGTCCTGGGCCGAGGTCATGATTTTGATAGTGTGGCCATCCACAAAGGAGAGCACGGAAACCTCCCGCCCTGTCATGAACTCCTCAATCACAATCCTGTCACCCGCGGAGCCAAACTGTTTATCCAGCATCAGGGTCTTAACGCCTTCCTTTGCCTCCTCCCTGGTGTTGCAGATAAGCACGCCCTTTCCCAGCGCCAGGCCGTCCGCTTTCAGCACGATAGGCATGGGAGCTGTCTCCAGGTATGCAAGGGCTTCTTCCGGGGAATCAAATGTTTCATAAGCGGCAGAAGGAATGTTGTACTTCTTCATCAAATCCTTGGAAAATGCCTTGGAAGCTTCCAGTATGGCAGCGTTTTTCCCGGGGCCGAACACGCGGATGCCTGCATCTTCAAATGCATCCACTGCGCCGGCCGCCAACGGGTCATCCGGTCCTACCACCACCAAATCAATGGCCTGCTCTCCGGCAAATGCGACCAGCTTCTCAAAGTCCATGACGCCGATGTCAACGCATTCAGCCACCTTGGCAATACCCGCGTTGCCGGGAGCGCAGTAAAGCTTCTCCACCTTCGGGCTCTGGGATATCTTCCATGCGATTGCATGCTCACGTCCGCCGCCTCCTACTATCAATACTTTCATGACGTACCTCCTTATAATGAAAACATGGCACATATGGTGCGCGCTACTGTCAAAGAGATGCTACTGCCCATTTGCAATCATGTTGATTGCCCTGGGAAGGATTACCCACTCTGCCTGCTCCATGACCCTTCTCTGCAGAATCTCAGGGGTATCCCCCTCCTCCACCTCCACTGCCTTTTGGAGGATAATGGGGCCGGTATCCATACCTCCGTCCACATAGTGGACCGTTGCCCCTGTCACCTTCACGCCGCGAGCCAGGGCCGCCTCGTGGACCTTAAGCCCATAGTAACCCACACCGCAGAAAGAGGGAATCAGAGATGGATGGATATTGATGATGCGTCCCTTATACTTCTCAGTCATGGCCGCCGGAATCATCACCAGGAATCCGGCCAGTACAATCAAATCCAAATCATATTCATCTATTTTGGCGAGAAATGCCTGGTTGAACGCATCCCTGGCCGGAAACTGTTTTGGAGAAATGCAGACAGCCCGGATCCCATGCTTTCTGGCTCTCTCCAGAGCATAGGCCCCCGGATTATTACTGATGACAACGGATATCTCTGCATTGGTAATATCACCATGATCCACGGCGTCCAAAATAGCCTGGAGATTGGTTCCGCCGCCGGATACCAGTACGCCTACTCTTAGCATAAGGACACACCCTTCTCTCCTTCTTCAATGGAGCCCACTGCATAAGGAGCTTCGCCTGCTGCCCTCATGGCTTCCATGGCTTTCTCCACATCAGCAGGGTTAACGGCAACTATCATACCCAATCCCATATTATAGGTATTATACATCATCCGCTCTTCAATCTGCCCTTTATCAGCCAGCAGCCTGAATACAGGAGGAACGGGGTAGCTGTCCTTCCTGATGACAGCCTTCACGCCGTCTTTTAACATGCGCGGAATATTCTCATAGAAGCCGCCGCCAGTGATATGGCTGCATGCCTTTACGGTAACGCCTGCTTCCTTTACATTTCTCAGAGCCTTCACATAAATCTTGGTGGGGGCGAGCAATGCCTCGCCCAGAGTGGTCCCCAGCTCATCATAATATGTGTTCAGGCCTTCCTTTGTCAGCTCCTTCTCAAATACCTTGCGCACCAGCGAAAAGCCATTGCTGTGTACACCGGAAGAAGCCATTCCAATCAGGACATCCCCCGCACACAGGTTCTCACCTGTAATCAGGTCCTTCTTATCTACAATACCCACAGAGAATCCTGCCAGGTCGTACTCATCCTCCGGATAAAAACCCGGCATCTCTGCTGTCTCTCCGCCAATCAGGGCAGAACCGGACTGCCTGCATCCCTCAGCCACACCCTTTACAATCGTGGCAATTTTCTCCGGAACATTCTTGCCGCAGGCAATATAATCCAGGAAGAACAGAGGCTCACCACCAGCGCAGGCCACGTCGTTGACACACATAGCCACACAGTCGATTCCCACTGTGTCATGCTTATCCATCAGAAATGCCAGTTTCAGCTTGGTTCCCACGCCGTCAGTACCGGACAGCAGAGTAGGCTCCTCCATCCCCTTGAACGCGGACATGGAAAATGCTCCTGAAAATCCACCCAAACCGCCTAATACCTCAGAGCGCATGGTTCCCTTTACATATTCCTTCATCAGTTCCACCGATTTATAGCCTGCCTCAATATCAACTCCGGCCTTCTTGTAATCCATCATGGTTTTTATCCTCTCTTATCTGATATTTCCTTTGCCAATTTCCTTTAATCCGCCCTATTTCATCTGTGCAAGATATTCCTTGTAGCCCACCTGCTCCAGCTTTCCGGCCTTTTTCACCACATCGTTCTTCAGGCTTTCAGAATACTCTTTCAGCTTTGCCAGCAGCTCTGCATCGGAGACGGCCAGTATCTTTGCCGCCAGGATTCCGGCATTGGCACCGCCGTTGATGGCCACTGTTGCCACCGGGATACCGCTTGGCATCTGCACGATGGAATACAGTGAATCCACACCGCCCAGGTCAGATGTCTTCATAGGAATTCCAATGACCGGCATAGGGAAAATAGCCGCGCACATACCGGGAAGATGTGCAGCCTTGCCCGCGCCTGCGATGATTACCTTAAAGCCCTTATCCTCTGCTGACTTTGCCCAGTCAAAGAATACATCAGGCTCTCTGTGCGCGGAAATAATTGTCATCTCGTAATCAATGCCCAGCTTGTCCAGAATCTCAGCCGCCTTTGCCATAATAGGCATATCAGAGTCGCTTCCCATTACAATTCCTACTTTTGCCATTATTCATTCTCCTTTTCTAAAGCTCATTATCCATGTAGATAATTATTATTAGTTTATCTTATAAGTATCTTTATATAGCTCAATTCTACTTATAATCATAATACTAGGAAATGCTTATGCCGTCAATACAAAACTTGAAAAAAAGTACTTGAAAAGGTCTCCCGCATTTTTGAATGTTTTTTATAATGTATTCTCCTGAAACCCACTGACTCCTGTAGCCGCCAGCCTCTCTGCCGGTTCTGTCCCGGGTCTATAAACAAAATGTGCAAAGGAATGCGGGTATGGAGCCCATAAGGGTCCACCGTACATTCCCTTGCAAAATCCTTTGTCCATTCTCACCTCCACAGTACCATACGGCCTTCCGTACGCGCCATAGGCCCCGCCTCCCAATACAGCCAGGCACAGGCAGGCAGCTACAGCCAGCTCCGCAATGGGAAGTCTGCGGCTCTGCGGCGTCCCTCCTTCCTGATATAGTCTAAATTGTTTCTCTTTTACCTAGTATAACAGAAAAAATCACTTGTTCTATCCGTAAATTGGATTGTCCAAGTGATTTAAACATTCTGTTATTTTCAAACATGCTCTAACCCGCTTACTCAGTCAGCCGCCTCGTCCAAAGCCTCATTCAGCTCCTCTGTCCCATCCAGCACGAACCTGCCCTGACGGATGATATCAATACCGCTTCCGTCTGCCCTCACAGCCTTTATATCCCCTAATTCCGAATAAGGAATGGTGATATCCGTGTGGCAGCTGAAATACGCCTTGGACATATCCGTCTTTCTGAGAAAGGATATTTCATTATCCCTGGCAATGACCTCCCGGCCGTCAGGGTTATACATGGGCGAATCCTCAGCAAAGCTGTAGCAAGTATCGCCTACTGCAAAATGAGGCCCCATCTTCTCGGCAATAAGGATAGGCAGCTTGTCGCCAATGGAAAACCTTCTGGCCATGGCGTAGGCCGTAGTGTTGGTACCGATGGCGAACTCGCCCAAAGGCAGCCAGTCATGATTCCGCATAATGACCTGCTTTACAAGAGCCTGGCCCTGTCTGCGGGCCTCTCCGGCGGTTCCGGCAGTCTCACCATTTCCGGCGTTTCCGACGCTCCCGGCAGCCCCAGCGGCCTCACCACTTCCGGCCTCCCCGGTGCTCCCATCCTCCTCAAAATTCCCACAGGAATACTCCGTCACCTTACCGTCCTTAAACACCATGCGCAGATTCCTGAACTGATAATCCTCCACATAAACATTCTTTACGTGCAGCAGTCCTTCTGTCCCCTTCAAAATAGGGGATGTAAAAACCTCTCCCAACGGAATGTTCACATCGGACACACAGTTCTCAAAATTGGTCTCCTTTTCCCTGTCTTTTAAGGGGTGGAGGGATACCTTCATGTATGTCTCATTGCCGCCGCGGCCCGTTATGAGCACATGGCTGGCCTCATCCAGCGCACGGATGATACGCTGCTGTATTTTCTGGTACTTCTCATAATCCAGTGTATTGATTCGGATGGTTTCCCTGAAAACCTCCTCAAACTCCGGCCCAATCTCAGGTTTGGGAAAGGCAATAATGGTGAAGCTGGTCTCGTCTCCCGGCATATACTGGTTCGCAATCCGCCTGGATTCATTGGCATAAGCCAGAGTCAGCGCCTCCTGATGGGCGTTGAGGGCCAGAGCCGTCTTTTTATTTACAGGCGTGAAGCCTTCCTCACCAAATGTCTCCACCAGGGCAGGGCCCGCGCACCAGGCGGCTTCCTTCCTGCGGGTCTCATAGGCAGACCGCAGGACGGCCAGCTTCCTCTCCTTAAAAGCATTGCCCATATAAAGGGCGCTGTCATAACGATGGTCATAATCATACTGCTTGTTGGGGGATGTGCCGTAATATCCTCTGCGTCCATTGGCCCTGCGGTTCACGGACTCCACCGCCGCCCTGTAACAGATGGGTTCAAGTCCCATCTCCCGAAAGTACTCCACCGCCCTGCGAATCATGCGTTCAAATCCCAGCTGGAATTCCACCACAACGGTCCGTTTCTTCTTCAGGTCCCTGCCCATGACCTGGAAACCCTTCCTGAATCCTTCCGTATAAGTGGACGCCATCTGATCAATGGTCTCCTGGGGAAGGCTGTTCATGAAAGAGGCAAGCTTTATCTCTGTCTCCGAAACATATTCCCCGTAGGCATAGAGATACCTCAGGTCAGTCAAATCCTGCTCCATCACAATGTCTGTCCCAAAGGAAAGGGCCGGGTCCAGTCCCTCACGAATCCGCCAGTCCACTGTGACCTCCGCATAGTCGCTGACAAACCAGTACAGAGAATCCTTAATCAGCTGCTCTTGGGGCGCTTTCCTTCCCTCCTCCCATGCCTGGGCAAATATGTTATATATTTCCAGGAACAGCTCGTTCAGGATAGTGATATTCATAAGCCGCATTTCAAAGGCATATACGATGTCAGCCCGGATTTCCGTATAAAGAAAGGATAAAAGCTGGCCGTAGCCGTCCCCCAAAACCTCCACCGCGTAATCCGGATTGGCGAAGCTCTCCCCGTAATTCTCAGGCAGAATATCCTGGTACAGGGCATGATTCTCCTCCCGCAGCTCCTCCAGGGTTAAAAGAGCCCCATCCAGCCCGGCCTCCCGGCTTAAGCCGGTTTCTTCCACCCGCTTTGCCAGTCTCTCTATCCGGCGGATAAATGCCGAAACCTTCTTAAAATAACAGCCGTAAGGCAGCTGCATCTCCTCTGTGTTCATGGATCTGATACGCTCCATGGACAATTCGTAACGCTCCCTTACGGCATCATTCTCTTCCTGTAATAATATTCTGTAATCCATCTGCATCTACTCCCATCTATCTTACAATACCGGTTATGATAATCACGGCCCACACGATGACCAGCACCACGCTGATACTGATTCCTATCTTCGCCAGTATGTAATTGCGGTCCTTTTCCATAAATGAGCGCGCCCCGTACCACAGCCCCATAAGGGCCGCGGCAAGGCTGGAAAAGCCATAAGCCCCTGTATTCAGGCCTCCCTGGCCTGCCCTTGTCACAGACAGATACATGCTGGCTATTCCCAAAGCCAGTCCCAGCACCGCAAGTATCAGACAGCAGTAGCTGTTTCTCGCAAAAGGATTTCTAACATACGATACCTTATCGCCAATCTGCCTCAACGTGAAAGCCTCCTTTTTCTCAATTTGCACCGGATCCACTGCACCAGGCGGTAACACAGATAGCCTGCGGCTGCCCCCAGGGTGTTGAGGAACATATCATCCACATCAAAGCTCCCTACCTTGAACACCAGCTGCAGAGTCTCCAGCATCAGACTGAAAACAAAGCCGAACATAACCGTGTTGTACCACTTTTTGCTGCGTCTGCTGATTATGGGAAGAAAGAACCCAAAAGGCATGAAGGCCGCCACATTTCCTATCATGTTAATCATGAACAATGTGGGCCCCAGCACGTCATAATGACGGAAATACCGCGTGATTTCCTTAAAGGGCACCAAATTATACTGGTACCCCCTGTCTGTGTCCGTGCGCCCAAAGGATTCTGAAAAAAACATGAAATACGCCAGGAAACAAAGATACAGTATGAACAATACCCATCCCAGCTTTTGACGCTTTGTTGTATTTCTTATCATTGTCAGCCCCGCTTACTAAAATTCAATTTCGGATTTTCGTTTCAGCAGCAGCGCTCCATTTACAATAGAAATGATTCCAACCGTAAGGCCGGTCACGGCTATGATGACTCCTAACGCTATGCAGCCAGCCCCTGTGTTACGCATGGTTTTATACACTCTCTCCATATTCATCGCCTTTCTTCCTGGAAACATCATTATGCCTGGGCTCCATACTGCTCATAGTATGCGTCGATGGCGGCCTTTATCTGATCGTCGATGACTACCTTGCCAATTATTTCTTTATTATAGAGGTGCTCCACCACATCTGCCATGGATACGATAGCTGCTGTGGGGAAACCATATAAATCCTTAATTTCATCCAGGGCGCTCTTGGCGCCTTTGCCGCGTTCCATACGGTTTAAGGATACCATGAGTCCCTTGATTTCCACATCTCCCTGGGCCTTGATGATGGGGAATGTCTCCTCGATGGACTTGCCGGATGTGGTCACATCCTCGATGATAACTACCTTGTCCCCGTCTTTGATAGGGCTTCCCAAAAGGATGCCTGTATCTCCGTGGTCCTTGACCTCCTTGCGGTTGGAGCAGTAACGGATATCTTTTCCGTACAGCTCGCTGATCGCCATGGTGGTCGCAACGCTTAAGGGAATTCCCTTATAAGCCGGCCCAAAGAGCACGTCGAAATCCAGTCCGAAATTGTCGTGGATAGCCTTTGCGTAGTACTCTCCTAATTTCCTCAGCTGGGTTCCTGTGACATAGCTTCCCGCATTCATGAAAAACGGGGACTTGCGTCCGCTTTTTAATGTGAAGCAGCCAAATTTAAGCACACTGCTTTCCACCATAAAATCTATAAATTCCTGCTTGTAGTTTTCCATCTTCCTTAAACCTCCTGTATTTACGGGTCATTTAACCTCTTACGTGCTTTTTTGTTCCTGTCTTACCTGGCCGGTCCTACCTCACAGCCCCTATAAGTTCCCGGATATCCCCGATTCCGTACTTCTCCATATACGCCCGGATTCCATCCACGGTTTCCACCGTAGCATAGGGATTATGGAAATTGGCCGTGCCAATGGCAACAGCCGTGGCGCCCGCCAGTATGAACTCCAGGGCGTCATCTGCATTCCTGATTCCTCCCATGCCGATGATGGGAACCTTCACGGCCCGGGCAGCCTGGTATACCATGCGCACAGCCACCGGCTTTACAGCAGGACCGGACAGTCCGCCTGTCCTGTTGGCCAGTGCAAAGGCTTTTTTGTGAATATCAATCTTCATGCCTGTAAGGGTATTAATCAAGGAAATGGCATCTGCCCCGCCAGCCTCTGCCGCTCTGGCCATGACAGTGATATCCGTCACGTTGGGGCTCAGCTTCATGATGATAGGCTGCTTTGCATGTGCCTTTACCTCCCTGGTAATGGCCTCAACCGCCTTGGGGTCCTGGCCGAAAGCGATTCCGCCTTCTTTTACATTGGGGCAGGATATATTGATCTCCAGCATATCTGCCGGCTGGTCCCCCAAACGCTCTACCACATCAATATATTCTTCCGTGGTCTTTCCGCAGACATTGACAACGATTTTCGTGTCATACTGTTTTAAGAAGGGAATATCCCTCTTTGTAAACACTTCAATGCCCGGGTTCTGGAGGCCGATGGCATTGAGCATGCCGCCGTATACTTCCGCTATCCTGGGAGTGGGATTGCCCGGCCACGGCGCACTTGCCACACCCTTGGTAACCACTGCGCCCAGACGGTTTAAATCCACAAATTCACTGTATTCCATGCCGGAACCAAATGTGCCCGACGCTTCCATTACCGGATTCTTAAATTCCACACCGGCAATATTTACACTCATATTCATCTAAACGGTACCTCGCTATCTTTCACCTATACATGCCTACAGCTCAATCTCATCTGACCGGAACACAGGACCGTCCTTGCATATGCGCTTATTGTGCACCTGTGAGTGGCCGTCCACCTCTTTGGACCGGCACACGCAGGCCAGACAGGCGCCTACTCCGCAGGCCATCTTCTCTTCCAGGGAAAGCCAGCACTCCAGCCCCTTTTCGGCCGCATATGCCTTCAGCGCGCGGAGCATGGGAGTGGGACCGCAGGCGTAAATGACATCCGCCGTAAGGCCCTGCTCACGGATGGCGTCCAGCACATTGCCGCTGGTGCCAAAGCTGCCGTCCTCTGTTGCAGCGTATACCGGACCGTATGCCTCAAATTCATCCTTTAAGAACATCTGGCTGTCCCTGTATCCCAGTACGGACCGGACCAGGCTGTCCTCCCCGGACCTGTTAAGTCCATGAAGGGCTTTGGCCAATTCCAGCATGGGAGGAACACCGATGCCCCCGCCTATCAGAAACGCCCTTTTTCCGGCCTGCAGGGGAAATCCATTGCCCAGAGGCCCCAGGACATCAATGGTATCGCCTGCCGCGAGTCCGGAGAACTCCTTTGTGCCTTCCCCCGCGATGCGGTACACCAGCCTGAGTTCTCCCTTTTCCTTATCAATGCCGCACAAACTGATGGGACGCGGAAGAATCCTGGCCCCGTCCTTTGAATAAAGGGATACGAATTGGCCCGGAACCGCTGACTCCGCTATCTCAGGCGCTTTTATCCTCATATCGTATATATCGGCAGCCAGCTGCTCCTGAAGCGTGACGGCTGCTGTCATTTTCACTTTTGCCATAACATGCATCTCCTGTCTCTTACAGTACGCTGCTGATATCAGCAGCCATGTCAATCACTGCCTGTCTGGATGCCTCACCGAAGTGCTCCGGCCCGAAGTTCTTGTACTTCTCCTGTTTGTAGGCCGCGATGATTCCTCTGGAGGAATTGACCACAGCGCCAAGCCCGTCCTGGTTAAAACAATGCTTCAGGTCAGCGGCTGTTCCTCCCTGCGCCCCGTATCCGGGTACCAGGAAATAGGTGTGGGGCATGAGCTTTCTCAGAATCCCGCTCATCTCAGGATAGGTGGCGCCTACCACCGCGCCCACATTGCTGTACTCACCGTCCATGCAGTCGGAGCCCCACTCCTCCACCTTGGCGGCCACCCACTCATAGAGGGGCTTTCCGTCAATCAGGCGGTCCTGGAATTCTCCGCTGGACGGATTGGAGGTCTTGACCAGGACGAAAAGGCCCTTGTCCTCACTCTTACATACATCCACAAAGGGCTTCACGCCGTCTGTTCCCAGATATGGGTTTACGGTAAGCATATCCACATTAAATCCGCTTAAGGATTTGCTTCCCACCTGCACCCTGCCAAGATGGCCTGCTGCATAGGCAGCGGATGTGGAGCCGATATCGCCCCTCTTGGCGTCTCCAATGACAATCAGCCCCTTTTCATGGCAGTAGTCCACGGTCCTCTTATATACGGTCAGTCCTTCAATGCCGAACTGTTCATACATGGCAATCTGCGGCTTTACAGCCGGAATCAGGTCAAATGTGTGGTCGATGATTTCCTTATTAAACTGCCAGATGGCATCAGCAGCCCCTTCCAGTGTCTCCCCGCAGGTATCCAGGGATTTCTTTACCACATGCTCCGGTACATAGGACAGCATGGGATCCAGTCCTACGCAGATTGGGGCATTGGTTTTCTTTATTTTTTCAATTAACTGGCTTATCATAATGTTCTCCTTTGTTGAGAGTTTTTTCACTTTTCATGAATTCTTTCCCCATTTTATCATATAAAGTACCTTGTTTCAAGGAATGATATTCCAGTATTGCAATTATTTTAACGGACCCGTGAAAGGCAAAAAACAGCCGAGCAGGAGAACCTGATATGATATCAGTTCCTGTCCGGCGGTAATTCGGTGCTGCCTCAACGCTGCCTTACTGCTGCTTCACTGCCAATCCAGCGCTGGCAAATCCGTTTTCTATCTCCATGGTATTATCTATTATATCGTCAATCCGGTCAAAGGATTCCCTCCACGCCTCCACCCCTCCCAGGCGGACGATGTCCGTCCGCCATAAATCCGGGGCGTTGTGTGGGTGGAATCCGCAATGGGTCTGTTACATTCTTTTCACCTGCAGCCATTCTCTCACCATCCAAAATATTCTTTTACATTCCTGTAGCAAATTCCTTCTATTATATCCTTCAGATATTTCTCATCGGAGAAATATTCGCCCCGCTCCACCAGTTCTCCCAGCTGGTCGTTAAACCACCAGGGAGCGCCTAACTGTACCTTTCCCCTTACCGTGCCGTCGCAGAAGCCTGCCGCCAGAACAGCAAAAGGTTCCATCTGCGCAGGGTTCAGGGGATACAGAATCGTCTTTGGAAGATGATCAAGCTCCGTCAGCCGGTCCAGAATCTGTCCCACGGATTTCACAGCCGTGGAGTCATCCACACAGTCAAAGCCTGTGGACTGTCCGATTTCCCTCACCTTCCTGTGATTGGCGTCCAGATAGGTGCCGATATGAAGCTGCATCACAAAATTGTATTTTTTATAGAGCTTTGCCATTTCAATCAGGAACGCGGATTTATATCTGTTTATAGCCTCCCGGGATAAACGCTCTCCCGCCGCGGCCTTTCGGAAGATATCCTCCACCTGGGCCGCGGTGTAATCCTCCCACGCAATGTGGGCAATGCCGTTGTCGCTGACCGTTGTTCCAAATTCCGCAAAAAGAGCCAGGCGTTTTTCCAGCGCGCCCATCAAGGAGGAAAAATCCGAAATTTCCTGTCCTGCCGCCTTGGAAAGGATTTTCATATAATCCGGAAATGTCTTCCACTCGCAGTAAAATGCCCTGTCAGGGCGGAAGGCCGTGAGAATACGCGTCTTTACGGCAGTATTCTCCTTCATTTTCATGTGATATTCCAGGCTGTCTGCCGGGTCCTCCGTGGTGCTGAGAAGTAGGGGATTGCCCACAAGATAAGGCATGATCCACGCAAATTTTAAATATTTTTCATGATAGCTCTTTTTGCCGGTGATATACTCCTCGCTGATTCCAAATGTGCGCATGGCCCTCCATTTATAATGGTCATGAGCCAGCCACATTTCCCCCAAATCCTTGAACTCCCTGTTTTCATAGATTTCCCTGGCCTCCAGATGACAGTGGTAATCCACTATGGGAAGTCCCTCCGCATAGCTGTGGTACAGCCGGCTTCCTGTGGGGTTTGTCAGGAGAAGCTCCCCGGAAAAACATTTAGAACCCAATCAGAGCACCTCCATCCACCGGCAGGCAGGTGCCTGATATGTATCCGGCCGCGTCACTGCTTAAAAATACGGCTGCCATACCTATATCCGTCACGCTTCCCACCTTCTGCATGGGAATACGTCCCAGGATTTTCCCCAAACGTACCGCGTCCCCGTCCGTAGCCTTATGGAACATAGGGGTGTCAATCCATCCCGGCGCAATGGCGTTGACGCGCACTCCCCAGGGACCGCCTTCTGCTGCCAGGGTATGCACCAGTCCCAGATAGCCTGCCTTGGCCGTGGCATAGCCTGCCACCTGCGGCTGTCCGATGTAGCTGGTCATGCTGGCCTGGAACAGGATGCTTCCCTTTCCCTGCTCCTTCATATGGGGAAACAGTGCCTTTGTCAGCACAAAGGCGCCTACCAGGTGAACATTCAGCACATTTACGTAATCCTCCACCGTCATGTCCTCGATATATTTCTTACAATGGTTTCCCGCATTGTTCACCAGGATGGTCACAGGTCCCTGTTCCGCAATGACCCGGTCCGCCATTGCCTGGGTATGGTCTGTGTCCGTGATGTCAAACTGATAAAACACAGCCTTTTCCCCAAACTCCTTTAAGGCTTCCCGCCCCTGCTCCCGGCTTTCATAGCTCAGAACTGCCACCTTTGCTCCTGCCCCCACCATACACCTGGTGATTGCAAGCCCCAGTCCGGTGGAGCCTCCTGTTACGATTGCGGTCTGCCCCTCTAACGAAAAATAACTTCCTGTATCAAACATTGCCCATGCCTCCCTGCATTTTTCTATTACGTCCCTGTCCTGATATTTGTACGGTATAAAATACTCCTTATGGCCCAGCGCCTCGCTTTTGCTCTTTGTGCCGGAGGCCACCTCTTCCACCATTTTGAGAAGCTTTTGTGCCATCTCATCCTGGGAGCAGCGCCCCTCCAGCACCGGCCCGGCGTCAAAGTCCATATCCTCCTCCATGGCCTTGTAGGTGGCTGAGTTTCCCGTTATTTTTATACAGGGGGGCCACGGCTGAGCCCACCACATTTCTCCTGCCTGTTACCAGAAATACAATATGGCTGTGGCATGCGACCAGGTCCATCAGCCCCTCGTTGTCATTGGGATTGGTGATTCCAAACTGCATCCAGTATGGATCCGGCGTGGAATCTAACAGCCACAGACCGCGATGAGGCGGCTTCACCCCCACCTTAAGAACTCCCTCAATGGGCCGGCTTCCGCTTTTTATAAGTGCCCCCATGCTTTTTTCTTCAATGGTGGACAGTCCTCCTGCAAAATTGCCGGGGCTGACCGAATACTGGCGCACGGATTTGCAGTATTCCAGGGCCTTATCGTATTGCCACGGTCCCCAAATGGCCGCACCGGTCCTGGTCTTCTGTCACAAAAACCACGGGCATTCCTTTGTCTGTAAAGTATCTGACTGCACAGATACCCTTTTCGTCTCCCGGCGGAACAGTCAGAAGTCCGTCCAACCCCTCCCCTGCCCTCACCTTTTCACATAACTCTTCCAGTGTCCGGGAAAGCTCTCCCTTTTCATAGGCAAGCTCCTGAATCTCCAGGTTATACTCGCTCTGTTCCGCCAGATACATTCTGTAGCCTTGAGAAAACCCTCATTTATGGTCAGGCTGTCACTGTCCCTAAACCATATGGAATTTGCTATATTGACCTTATAGGAGACAATGGAAAAAGGTGAAATCAGACAATTGTATGGGACAGGCTCCCCCGCAGTAGTTCCAGCGAGAATTCCGTAAGGGCTTTCCCGGGATTGACAGATTCATAGGATGATTCCATAATGTCCACTGTCTCCATAACTTTACCATATCCTTCCACGTTTAACTTTAATCCCTGCTTACGGTTCTATGTTTTTTCTCTGAAGGTCTCAGGGAATGCTGTATACCTGTTGTAAATACCTTCTCAAATGCCCCATACTTTTTACCATACATCGTCCTGTGGTGTCTTTTGATGCGGAATTAGTAGCAAAATGGGTGACAGAAAACGACATATTAATGATGAATATAACATAGAGGATTTTTCAATCCAATATTTTTTGAATATAGATAATATATGGGTAAAACATATATCTTAGCTTAAAAAATGTTACTTTGTGGAATTATTCAAATAATAACTGGATATTTTATCGGAATTAGAATATAATATATTGTAAATAAATATAAAGTTTTAGTCAAGGAGTGTGAATGATGAAAGAAAAATCACTTGTACGAATCATAGAGACTACATTAGAAAATTTCAAAAATATTTCCTACGGAAATATCCGTTATTTCAACCGTTCGAGCGTGGAAAGAAATGCAGAGATTATTAGCGGTGACATTAATGGAATTTATGGAGCAAATGGTTCAGGTAAGACAGCAGTTATTGAATCGCTTGATATGCTGCAGCATATACTGTGTGGAGAAAGTGTTCCGTTCAGTGAATATGAGGGTATGTTTTCTGATAGCGAAGACATGCGTCTTGGAACCGTTTTTTTTGTAGAAAATAAAGACGAACAGTTTAAGGTTGCATATGATTTAAAATTAAGAAAAAATGAGGAAGACAGACGTATACAAATACAATCAGAACAAATTCAATATTGGATTAAAGGAACAACTTGGAAAGAGAAACATGAGTTTTTCTTTGTTAATCCTTTCTATGATTTGGATAATGTAATTAGTAATGAACCGGCAAACGTAATATCTTCTAATATAAAACCCGCATCACAGATTAGATATTTTGGAGTGCTTCAGAATTTAGCGGTATTTTGTGCACAGAAAAATTGTTCCCTGTTCTTTAATAAACAATTTATTAAGGCTGTCTATCCCAAAAATGGAAATGAAGAAGAACGTAAATTTTCAGTAATCGTGAAGGCCTTATTTGATTTTGCACAAATGAGCTTTCAAGTGGTAAAAGTCAATCAATTAGGTGATAATTACGCCAATCGAATTATTCCCGTAAATGTTCATACAGAAACTGAGAATGAAATTTTGAAGGGTTGTATTCCGCTTTTGGTAAGTGGTAGTGGTGAATTCCCAGAGACGATTTATCTCCGCTTGGTTAAAATTATAGATGCAATTAATATTGCATTAAAGGCAATCATTCCGAATTTAAAACTAGAGCTCCATAAAATTAGCGAAGAAATCAACAAAGATGGTATAAAAGTTGTTCAGGCAAAGGTTTTTTCAATCAGAGACGGAAAAATATTCTCTACAAAGTATGAGTCCGCAGGGATTAAGCGAATAATTTCATTATTGAATTATCTGATTTCTGTATATAATGATTCTGCCATTTGTTTGGTTGTTGATGAACTTGATGCCGGAATTTTTGAATATCTTTTAGGTGAATTAATTGGTGAACTTTCAGAGGGGGCAAAGGGACAGCTGATTTTCACTTCTCACAATCTTCGTATTATGGAGAAACTGGACAAGAAAAATATTATTTGTTCTACGATTAATCCTAATAATCGATATATATCCCTTAAAGGTATCGAAAAAACTCATAATCGAAGAGATTTCTATATTCGCACACTGATACTGGGTGGGCAAAATGAAAGAATATACGATGATACAGATCTTCAAGATATAGGTTATGCATTTTCAAAAGCAGGTAATCCAGAATCTGAACAGACCAATACTGGTTTCTCTGCGGAGTTCCTGGAACTGCTTAAAGAAAGTTCCTCAAAGTGAGAAAGGAGATGATGCATATTGGATAAGGTTGTATTATTTATCGTAGAGGGTGCTACAGACAAGCGGGCTTTAGCGAGTATATTTCGAAAAATATATAGAAATAGAACAGTGCGTTTTGAGTTTACTCATGGTGATATCACTTCTGATGAAACTATAAGTATAAAGAATGTGGAAGATGAAATATATAAGTACGTAAAGTCATATATAGATATTAGCAAGATTAAAAAAAGTGATATCTGGCAAATTGTTCAAATATTTGACATGGACGGAGCCTATGCAGACGATTCTAGGATTGTAGAGGGAGAAACAAGGGAATTTTTCTATACAGAAAAAGAAATTTCTTGCAAAAACCATGAAAAGATTTCATTGCGGAATAAGCATAAGAAGGAACTTATGGAATATCTACTTAGTCTGCAGGAAATAAAAGGGATATCTTATGAAGGGTATTATATGTCTTGTAATTTAGATCATGCATTATATGGTTTGATGAATTTGTCTGATGAGGAGAAGAAAAAACAAGCAGATAGTTTCTATTTGGCATTTTGGGAGCATCCAGAATTATTTCTTCCATTTTTAGAAAAATATGTTGTCAATGGTGTTCCGAACAGTTTTCCGGCTTCATGGATTTACATAAAAGAAGATAATCATTCTCTTGAACGTCATACAAATTTACATATTTATTTTTCAAAACATCCTGCACTGTAAATGCCCTTCAGAATCATGCGCATCTTTAACCAACTCAACGTCCTTTAAACTTTACCAATTTTTAATAAATTAAATTAGCACTCACCTCTTGACAGTGCTAACAATCGTGTTATAATACAAACATAAAGTAAATAAAAACAAACAGTTCTATGAGCGAGGAGGATATAGCGATGATGTTAATACCAAGAAGAAACTACGGACTTAATTTATTTGATGACTTTTTCAATGACCCATTCTTTACCAGCGCCTCCGAAAAGGGCGAGGACGCCAAGAAACTTCCGGTGATGCGCACCGACATCATGGAGAAGGATGGAAACTATATTTTAGAGATTGAACTTCCAGGATTTAAGAAGGAAGATATCCGGGCAGAGCTTAAGGACGGATATCTGACCGTCAGCGCGGATATAACCAAATCCAGCGAGGACAAGGATGACAAGGGTACCCTGATTCACAAGGAGCGCTATACCAGTTCATGTAAGAGAACCTTCTTTGTAGGCGAGCAGATTCGCCAGGAAGATATCAAGGCTGGTTTTGAAAATGGCATACTGAGGCTTCAGGTGCCAAAGGATGCGCCGAAGGTGGAGGAGACACCGAAGTATATTGATATTCTGTAATCATCATTGAGTGCCCACACTCCTTTTATATATATTAACCCCGATAAAGGACACAGCCGGGAATCACCCCCACCCCATCCCGGCTGTGTCCTTTTCGGTTTTTTTATATTCTTTATTTCATCCTATGCCTTCCACAAAAGCCGGTCCTCCTTGATGGTGGCCAGTACCCTGATATTCCGTATCTCATCTGCCCCTGTTTCCAGAGGATTCTGTTCCAGCACCACAAAATCCGCCTTTTTTCCAGGTGTGACAGTTCCCTTCTCATTCTCTTCAAAATACTGGTATGCCCCGTTGACCGTCACTGCCTTAAGTGCATCCCAGACCGGAATGCGTTCCTCCGGTCCCAGCACCTTTCCCTCCCTGGTACGCCGGTTTACGGCGCACCACAGGGTCTCCATCATGTCCGGCATGATAACCGGGCTGTCCTGGTGCAGGGTAAAACAAATGCCTTCCTTTAGGGCCGAAGCAGCCGGACTGATGCGTCCTGCCCGCTCCAAACCAAAATTGCGCATGTGGATATCTCCCCAGTGGTATACATGGGCCAAGAAAAAGGAGGGAATGACACCCAGTTTTTTTACCCGCTCCAGCTGATCAAGCCCCAAAAGCTGGGCATGGATCATGACCGGCCGGATATCGCCCCTGTAAAAACCGGGCTTTCTGCTGTGCCCGCTCTCCAGCTCCCTGTAGACTGTTTCCAGCTGGTCCATATACTGCTCTGCCGCCATATCACCGTTGCAATGGGCCAGAAGCTGCATGTCTTCCAGCTCTGCCTTTAAAATATTTTCCTTTACCTGGCTGTCCTCCAGAGTATTATAGCCGCAGTAATCCTCTTTTGTTTCATGGGTCCGCGGGGACGCATCTCCCTGTCTCTTTTCCTGCTTGTCCGGCGTTTCCGGCAGATAGGGAGTACGCATCCATGCCGTCCTTCCCTGGGGTGAGCCGTCCAGGAACATTTTATACCCGCCTATCTTCATATGCCCCTTATAGTTCTTTATATGGCTTTCAAATGTATTCCGGGCAGCATCACTGTCCCGGATATCCATATAGGAGATTAAATCCAGCTTTAAAAGTCCTGATTTCAGCAGCATCTGGTACAGCGGAACCAGCCGGCCTGCCATCAATCCCTCCTGGACCGTGGTGATTCCATAGGAAGCATAGAGCTCCTGGGCGCGGCCATAGGCAGTCAGAAAGTCCTCTGCCGACGGCATGGGGACGCGTCCCTGGAAGCCTAAGAATGCATTTTCCTCCATATATCCGGTCGGCAGCCCGCCTTCCATTTCTATGACGCCGCCCTGAGGTGCCTGTGTCTGTCCGGTTACACCCAGCAGGTTGAGGGCCATGGTGTTAAACACCCCCATATGACCTGACTGGTGTTTCAGTATTAATGGATTCTGAGGCGATGCCTGGTCCAGGACCTTCCTGCGGGGATGGCTGTGCTCCTTCAGACGGTTATGGTCATAGCCGGATGCCATGACCCATTTTCCTTCCGGAATCTTCTTGTCCGCAATGTATTGCCGGATGCATGTAATGATGTCCTCAAAGCTGCATGCCCCGCCCAGGTCTACCTCCATGGTATGGCTGGCGCAGGCCGTAAAATGGCTGTGAGCGTCTATGAAGCCCGGCAGCATCACCCTGCCCTGTAAATCCAGCCTGCGGGTCTTATCCCCTGCCCGTTCCTTTACCTTGTCCCATGTCCCTGTGTCCAGGATTCTTCCGTCCTCCGTCAGCACGGCTTCCACCTGGGGGCGCCTGTCCTCCATGGTAAGAATGGTACCGTTATAGTAAAGCGTCTGCGCCATGTCCTGTCCTCCTGTTCTATGAATTGACTTTCCCTGTTTTTCTTAGTATAGTACCTATATCATGATTCATAATACCTATATTATCACTAAAAGTATGCGCATAAAAGGAGTTTCTTATGATATGCAGGTGTATTACATGGATTAAAAAGCACCCTGTCCTCTCACTCGTTTTCCTGATACTTATGTATCTGGTGATTGGGGCCACGGCGCCTTTCTATCACTATAAGTCTATCTCCCAGGAAACAAAAGAAACGGTATCGGCTGAGAGCTTCTATCAGGAGGGAGACAGTTCGGACCGCGCCATGATACTGGAAACCAATCAGAGCGCCTGGGATGAACGGATGCGCCTCATGAACCTGGCCAGGGAACGGATTATACTGTCCACCTTTGATTTCAGGGACGGCGAGAGCCCCAGGGACCTGATGGCAGTCATGCTTCACAAGGCCGACCAGGGAGTCAGCATAAAGATACTGGTGGACGGGTTCTCCGGCCTGGTGCGCATGGAACCCTGCAAGCTTTTCTATGCCCTGTCCAGCCATCCAAACATTGAAATCAAGATTTACAACAAAATGAATCCCCTGCTTCCGTGGAAGACCCAGGGAAGGATGCATGACAAGTACGTGATTGTGGATGACTACGGATATATACTTGGAGGCCGGAATACCTTTGATTATTTCATCGGTTCCTATCCCACGGATTCCAGAAGCCATGATCGGGAGGTCCTGGTCTACAATACAGCCCACAGCACAGACAAGGGGAGGGACAGCTCCCTGTATCAGGCGGAAAATTATTTTGAGCAGGTATGGAATCTGGATGTGTCCACCCTGTTCCATGACAGCCAAACGACAGCAGACAGGACCTCTGTCCGGAATGCCGCGGCCATGCTGAGGGAGCGCTATAAGGTTCTGGCCATGAAATATCCGGAGCTGCTGGACAGTGAGGAGGATTCCGCCGGCTGCGGGACCCTTCCCGGCCAGCCCGGCTGTCCGGCTCCGCCCATGGATTCCAGTATCAACGATGACGTTTCCCCGGCCTTCCCTCTGACCCCCATTCAGTCAAAGGCCCTGGAGTATTACGGAGCCAGCACCGTTCCCACGGGAAAAATCACCCTGGTGTCCAATCCCATCGGTATCTACGGAAAGGAGCCGGTGGTCTTTCACACCATGTCCGTTCTTATGAAGAACGCTAAAAAGAGTGTGCTTATTCACACTCCCTATGCGGTGTTCAATGACTATATGTACGATACCATGAAGGAAATCACGTCCCGGGTGCCGGTGACCATGATGGTTAACTCCGTTGAAAACGGCGACAATTTCTTTGCCTCCAGCGATTATCCCATGCACAGGGACGCATTTTGTGATACCGGCATGGGGATTCTGGAATATGACGGCGGCCTCTCCTACCATGGCAAATCCCTTGTCATAGATAGTGAGCTGTGCGCCGTGGGGTCCTACAACTTTGATTTGCGCAGCACCTATCTGGACACAGAGCTTATGCTGGTCATCCAGAGCCGGGAGCTGACAGCCCGGCTGGAAGAATACATGGTCTCCTATCAGAAGGACTGCCGCCGTCTGCTGCCGGGCGGAGCATATGAAATACCGGAACATCTGACCATTGCAGATGTTCCGGCGTATAAAAGGGCGGCCTGGAAGGTGGTGGGCTTTGTGATGCAGCCCTTCCGTTTCCTTATATAACTTTTTTGTCCCTCCATTTTCCTGTGAGGTAACGGCTGAAGGATATGGCATAATTGGCAATCCAGCCCATGGGCACCGCGTACCACACGGCTGCCACGCCCCATATGGGTGCGAAATGGAAGGCCGCATACACACGTATGGTCAGATTCACCAGATTGGCGATGGTAAATACCAGCACATCCCCGGAGCCCCGCAGAACTCCGTCCGTACACGCCTTCATACCGATGAATACAAAGAAGTAGGCGATAAAGGACAGGTATCCCGTGCCCGCCCCATAGGCTTCCCGGCTCATGCCGTCTCCCAGGAAGGAGGTTATGATAGGGCCGTTAAGCAGCGCCACTATCACGGCTATGATGACGGAGAAACCGGCCACAATGCCGTAGCTGGCCCTGTATCCCTCCTTCACCCGTTCCATCTTTCCGGCGCCGATGTTCTGGGCCGTGAAGGTGGCCACGGCGTTGCCCGTTGCAATCATGGGCACCACGCAGATGGACTCAATCCTGCTTCCCGCTGAGTAACCCGCCAAGGCAGCGGAACCAAACCCATTAACCACGGACTGGACCAGCAGCATTCCGATGGATACAATGGACTGCTGGAGAATGGACGGCACCGCGATTCTGGTCCCTGCTTTTAACATGCTGCTGTCATAGAGCCGGAAACCATCCCCGTCCTCCTGTTCATATCCCTTACATTTTTTCATCAGAATACCGAAGGATATCAGGGCGGATATTCCCTGGGCCATGACAGTCGCTATGGCAACACCGTCCACTCCCATCCCCAGCCATGTGACAGATATAATATCCAGAACCACGTTCAGGACAGAAGAAAATATGAGAAGGTACAGAGGTGTCCTTGAATCCCCCATGGCGTTGAATATGGAGGCAAGGACATTGTACATGAACAGGAACGGCATTCCCAAAAAGTAAATACCCAGGTAAAGCTTTGCCTGGCCCATGATATTGGCCGGCGTCTTAAGAGACTCCAGTATAAGGCCGTTCAGGTAAAAACCCGCGCTCCCCAGCAGAATGCTCACAAAAAGGAAGGTAATCAGGGCCGTGGAAATGGATGTTTTCATCTTTCCGTGCTGCCTGGCTCCCAGATACTGGGAGGTCAAAACCGATGCGCCGTTTCCTCCCCCTATGGCTATCATGATAAACACATTGGTCAGTGCATAGGAAGCGCCCACAGCCGCCAATGCGTCCTCGCCCACAAAATTCCCCACAATCATGGAGTCCGCCATATTGTAAAACTGCTGGAACAGGTTTCCCAGTATCATGGGAAGGGCAAACAGGAGAAGACGCCGCCCCGGTCTCCCTTCCGTCAAGTCAATCCGCTTCTTTATCTGTTTTTCCTGTTCACGGCTTTTTGCTGCACTCTGATTCATCTTCTTCCCTCAATCATTCATTTGTATGGATACACGTCTTAAATTCTTCAAGCAGCTCCCCAAAGAAACCAAGGGCTTCGTCCACCGGCCGGGTGGTGGACATATCCACGCCGCAGAGCTTCAGAAGATCGATGGGCTTCATGGAACAGCCTCCGCTTAAGAACTTCTTATACCCTTCCAGCGCGCCTGGCTCCCCGCTCATAATGCGGCTGCTGATAGCCACGGCTGCCGAAAATCCCGTGGCATACTGATATACATAAAAAGGTGTGTAGAAATGGGGAATTCTCTCCCACTCATAATCAATCTGGCGGTCCACTGTCATGGCCGGCCCAAAATAATCCGTATTCAGCTGGCGGTACGCATTGCACAGACTCTCAGCCGTCAGGCTCTCCCCACTGGCAGCCCTTTTATGGGCCATGTCCTCAAACTCTGCAAACATAGTCTGACGGAACAGGGTTCCCCGGAAGCTTTCCAGGAAATGATTGAGCAGGTACGCCTTTTCCTCCCTGCTGCCGGCCTTCTTTAGAAGATGGCGTATCAGAAGCGCCTCATTGCAGGTAGACGCCACCTCTGCCACGAATATCTTATACCCGGCATAGGTAAATGGCTGGCTTTTGTCGGAATACCAGGTATGGATGGAGTGCCCCATTTCATGGGCCAGGGTAAACACATCGTTGAGGGTGCCATGGAAATTCAGCAGCACATAGGGATGGCTGCCATAGGCTCCCCAGGAATAAGCGCCGCTGCGCTTGCCTTCATTTTCATAGACATCAATCCACCGGTTGTCAAATCCCTGCCTTAACAAGGACAGATACTCCTCTCCCAGCGGTTCCAGCCCCTCCAGAACAATGGCCTTGGCCTCCTCATAGGTGTAATGGCGGTCAGCCGCTGCCACCATGGGTACATAGAGGTCATACATGTGAAGCTCATCCACCCCCAGCACATCCCCCCTCACCCGGGTATACTCATGAAGCTTTGTGATATTCTCCCGCACCGCCTTCACCAGATTGTCATAGACCAGCTCCGGCACCTCGTTGTCAGCCAGGTAGTATTCCCGGCTGGAGGCATACTTCTTCGCCTTTGCGTAGAACACGGCCTGCTTCACATTGGAGGAAAATGCAGCCGCCAGTGTATTGGAAAACTGTTCATATACACTGTATAACCCCTCAAACGCATCCTTACGTATCCTGCGGTCCTGGTTCTCCATCAGGGAAATGTAATTGCCGTGGGTAATCTGGATGCCCTCCCCATTCTCCCCCGTGATAACAGGAAATTTCACATCCGCATTGTTGAACATGGTAAAAATCTGGCTGGCTCCCTGCGTGGCGTCATAGGATTGGGCCAGAAGTTCTTCCATCTCAGCGGACAGGGTATGATCCCGCCTGGCGAGAATGATTTCCAGCGCCCGCTTAAAATGACTGATTCCGTTATCCGATACCATGTACCGTTCCAGAAGCTCCCGGTCCATGGACAGAATTTCCGGCACCAGGAAGGAGCTGTTCTCAGCCGCCCGGTAGGACAGCGTCTGGGCCCTGGAAAACATATCCTGGTATCTCTGCACCGTGGTATCCTCGTCGGAACGCATCCTGGCATAGACATACAGACGCTCTATCTTCTGGGAAAGCCTGTCGTCGAAAGAAAGGCAGGCATAGAGAGTATCCGCGCTGTCAGCCAGCCGCCCCTTGTAGGAAGCATATTCGCTTATTTCCCCGGCAGCCTCTTTAAACATCTGCTCCCACTGGCTGTCCTCCGCCACCATATCCTCCAGTTTCCAGGTATACTTACTATCTGCTTCGCTTCGTTTTTTCATGCAGAACACACTCCTTCCAATACAATATTAAATGGCGCCCTATTAAATATACATTATTTTAAATTACACGCTAAATTAAATTCGCTGCCAGAGGAACCACAATAACCGTCATCAGTCCCGCCACCGCAATGGAGAGACTGCTCATGGCGCCCTCGATTTCCCCCATCTCCAGCGCCTTGGCTGTCCCCACCGCATGGGCGCTGGTTCCCATGGCAAGGCCCTTTGCCACGGGATGACGGACTTTTAAAAGCTTTAACACAGTCTCCCCTGCCATATTGCCTAACACCCCCGTAAGTATGATGCTCATGACCGTCAGTGTGACGATTCCTCCCGCCTCCTGGCTGATACCCATTCCGATGGCCGTGGTAATGGACTTGGGAAGCAGTGTCACGTAGTGGACATGGGCCACGCCCAGCACCTTACACATGAGAAAAATGCTCACCGCGCTGGTGATTACCCCCGACGTAATACCCACCGCCACGGCGTCGGCATGTTTCTTCAGCAGATGCAGCTGCTTATACAATGGGATTGCCAGACAGACCGTGGCCGGCGTGAGAAGCCAGCTGAGATAAGACGCACCTTTATTATATGTTTCATAATCCATTCCTACTCCCAGAATGCAGGCAATAATCAGGGCCGCCGACACCAGAAGCGGATTCAGGATAGCCAGTTTTGTTTTATTCTTAAGCCAGCAGGCAAACAGGTAGGCGCCTATGCTGAGCACAAGACCGAAATATTGCGTCTGTTCCAGTATCAATCGTATTCCTTCCCTCATGTCACTGCTCCTCCCCGCTGTGTTTCCTGCCCATGACCCACTGGGCCATGCATCCGGTCACCGCCATGACCAGAAGGGTGGATATGCCTATGATGATCAGAAATGGCACCAGAACTGCCCTTACCTCCCCGATGCATTCCACAATCCCAACGGTTGCCGGTATGAACATCATGGTCATGGTATCCATGAGAAAATTACCCGTTCCCTCCACGCTCTCCGGCTTCACGGCCCCGCACATAAGGGCTGCCAGCATGATAAACAGGCCGTATACACCGGCCGGCACAGGCAGGGGCACCACATGATTCAATACCTCTCCCGCCAGGGTAATGCCCATGATAATTCCTATCTGCTTTACATATCTCATATCTTTTGTTTCCTCCTGCTGCGTTAGAGCGTGTTTTCAGCCATGCTCTGATTATGTTTGAAATTCGCACGGCCTTTATTCTACCACTGCATTTTTCCATAATCAACCCGAAGACAGATAAATACACAAGAAATACAATCTTACCGTTGCAATGGAGGCCTTCCTGCCTTACAATATAGGAAAGTCCAAAGGCAGGAGTCCAGGAGGCCGCGCCCGCATGAACATGACGCATACGAACACCACACATACAAACATTACTCATACAACAACATTATCCCGGAAAGAACAGGAAGATATACACAGGATTACTGCCCTGTGCCGCCTCGCGGACGGCCTGAGTCTTTCCTGCCCCGGGGACGGGGATGAATACTGGATTCTGGAGGAGGATACGACTGCGGCTGCTTTCCTGGCCGTGTATAAAACAGAGGTAACCATGTGGGAATGCTGTGCCTTCACACACCCGGATTTTAGAAGAAAAGGATATTTTTCCCTGCTCCTGGAACAGGTCTGCCGGTACAGCGAAGCCCTGGGAGAGCCGGAACTCTGCTTTGTAACCGATAACAAATGCCCGGCGGCCATGGCCGTTCTCCGGGAACTGGAGGCAGAGCTTTGGAATGAAGAATATATGATGGAATATGATGTACCGGCAGCCGGAACCGCTTATGAGAGCGGAACATCCGTCTCCCAGGCCTCCCTGCCGGACACGGAACCGGACACGGAACCGGACACGGAACTGGACATGGACATCCATACAACTCCGGAAGGATTGCTTATCTGCGCCCGAATACCCGGGGACAATTCCCCCGCGGATGGGAATGGCGTTACCTCCCCAGATACAAATTCCGGCACGGACAACGTGCCGGGCGCCTGCGTCTCCTGCCGTCTCTCCCTAAACGGCACCAGCGCCTATCTGTACAGCCTGGAGACTGTCCCGGCCCTGCGCCGCCGGGGGCTGGCCGGCCGTTTCCTCGCGCAGCTTATCCGGCATCTGGAGCGTAAGGGTATCCGGCGGATCTGCCTCCAGGTTTCCGGCTCCAATGAACCTGCCCTGCGGCTATATCGAAAAACAGGGTTCCGCATCACGGAAACCCTGTCCTACTACCTCTACTAAAGCCTGTTTGAAACGGCTGTTTTACAGCCCTTGTCAGTCCCTGCGCACCGTGACGCCCTGGGCTTCGATTTTCTTGCGTATCTCCAGCATCTTCATGTCTGTGCCGGCGATGACTTCCGCACACTGCTTCAGTTCCTCGCTGATTTCCCCGTTATCGTCAATAAAGGACTTCTTATACTTCAGCTGATGGTCCAGGCTGGCCCAAAAGTCCATGGCAATGGTACGTATCTGTACCTCCACACGGATTGGCTTCTTGCTGTCAGAGAAGAACACCGGTATCTCGATAATCATGTGGTAGCTCCGGTATCCGTTGGGCTTGGGATTCTGTATATAATCCTTCACCGCAATCACCTTTACATCATCCTGCCTTATCAGCATATCCGCAACTTCATAGATATCATCCAGGAAGGAACAGATAATCCTGATTCCGGCCACATCATCCAGATTTTTCTCCATGGACTCCAATGAGATCTCAAATCCCCTGCGCTGCAGCTTTTCAACGATGCTCTTGGGCTTCTTTACACGGGACTTTATCATCTCGATGGGATTGCGCTGGTTCTTGACGGACAGCTCGTCGTTCAGCACTTCCAGCTTTGTCTTAACCTCCCTGATTGCACAGGTATATCTCATCATAGCCTGCTGGAACTGGTGAGCCTGGTCAACCCACATCTCCGGCACCTGGACCATATCCGGTACATTGACGATGGACTGATGAAGCTCACTGTTGGGATTGATGTTAATGTTCATCGGTTCACCTCATTATCTATGGTTTACTGCTGCCGCAGTTTTTTATAATGCCTCCACTGCCTTTACAGCCTCATCAAACCACGGCATTTCAAGATATTCCACGCGTCCTGCATCCACCATCTGGGCAATGGCAGGGTCAATTGGTATCTGAGCCAGGACCTTGATGCCGTGCTCTGCCGCGATTTCCTCTACATGGCCTTCTCCGAATACGCTGATGCGCTTGCCGCAGTCGGGACATTCCAGATAGCTCATGTTCTCCACCACACCCACAATGGGTATATCCATCTTCTTGGCCATATTCACTGCCTTGGCCACAATCATTCCCACCAGTTCCTGGGGCGAGGTGACGATGATGATGCCGTCCACGGGCAGGGACTGGAATACGGTCAGAGGCACATCGCCTGTGCCTGGCGGCATATCCACGAACATATAATCCACATCCTGCCATAAGGTCTCAGACCAGAACTGTTTCACGGCTCCCGCAATCACGGGGCCTCTCCAGATAACAGGGTCCGTATCCTTATCCAGAAGCAGGTTGGCGGACATGATTTCCACGCCTTCCATGGACTTGGCCGGAAGCATCAGGCTGCCGTCAGGTGAAGTTGCCACGCCCTCATTGCCGATTCCAAAGGCCATGGGAATGGACGGACCTGTGATGTCAGCGTCCAGGACAGCTGTCTTCTTGCCCTTACGGTTCATGCTCACTGCCAGCATGGAGGTGACCAGGGACTTGCCCACCCCTCCCTTGCCGCTGACAACACCAATTACTCTCTTTACGGAGCTGGCCGGATTCAGTGCCTCCAGGAACTCACCTTTATCTACCTTACGGCTGTCGCAGTTTGCACTGCAGGAGCCGCAATCATGGTTACATTCGCTCATTTTTTGTTCTCCTTCCAATATTTCTAAACATAATTTTAATTATAAAGCCATTTCCCCATATTGTCCATTGTTTTCTGGCTGTTCACCATCCTGTCCTCTGACGTCACTGTTCACCGCGGCCAGCAGACGCCTGAGTGCAAATCCGGGACGTTTGACCATGGCCTTCTCCAGTACAGCCTTGTTGGAATCCGAGTGTTCCACCTCCCTGGAAAACCGGTGGGCGGCATCCACGAAATCCATGAAGGAAAGCCGGCCGCCCTGGTCTGTCCACAGGGCCTGGGCCAGCTCCTCAATCAACAGGGTGGCCGCGGCAGCCATCTTCATTTTTCCACAGGGATTTTCGTTGTAAACAGCTCCGCAGAAATAGGTGAACACAAAATACACCATAAGCTGCTCCTTAAGCACCGGCAGGCGTTTTCCAATCTCACTTTCCAGGAAAGCCCGGCGCCGCTTCTCATATACATTCCTGCCCTGCCCGTAAAGAGTCGACCTCATTTCCGAGGCAAACGCCGGCCAGTCCTTTCCCAGAACCTCCATTTCGGAAAACAGGGAAAACGCCTCCTCCATAACCTCATACCTGGAACATAAAGCCCGGCCAACGTCCGGGAACATCCGACTGCGTTCCGCTGCCCCGCGGTACCGCTCAATCAGCCGGTCCGCCTCATAGAGCCGCCCTTTTCTGATCCGGGCCTGGAGATCGTGGGCCAGTCCCAGGCACATGGAAGTCCTGTCCGCCCATGACCAGGTACGGTTTCTGAGGATATCTAAGGCCAGCTCCCTGGCATCCATCAGCTTGGTGTAGAGAAAGAAGTCAAAGTCCTCATATGTCTCCTCCCGATCATCCTCCCTGGTAATGAAACGCACCGGTTCCTCACAGCCCAGTATGATTCTCGCCGCCTCTATACAGGAAAGACAGAGCGTCATTTCCCTGCATCCCTCAAACTCCTCTATGTGCCTGGGATATGCGCGGCAGGTACGGCACAGGTACTCCGGCCCTGCCTCGCTGTAGAGGTCGCATAGATTTTCCTCATTTAAAAACGCGCACCGTCCATGATACTGTTTAAAGGAGCCTTCCTTCCAGTGAATGGAATTATGGAGGCGGCTGCCAAAGGGTCCCTCCATGTCCCTGTACTTCTTAAGGGAAGCTCTGTCAATCATGATGCCCCACCCCGCGCAGCAGGTGTCCGGGCATTCCGACGCAATGCATTTAAAACGATTGTAATAGTGGGGAACTGTATATATCATATATGCCTCCTTATAAATGCCGGAGCTTTCCCCCGCAGGGCAGCGCTTCATAGATGGCGCATCCCATCTGTTCCTCAAAATAATCCTTTATCTCCAGCCCCTTTTTCCAGCGGGGAATGGCGCAGGGATGAACCTCCATGCCGTGTTAACTGAACTCCGTTTATTGTACTACCAAATCATACAGATATCTACCTTGTATTTAAGATTTCACATGGGAATCCCTTACAGCGGGCCGCGGCATAGCCCGGACAACAATGTCCCGCCGCAGCAAATGCTCTGGCTGCGGCGGGACACGATATCAATATTCCGGGTGGCCTCCTGTTCCTTCAGGCAGGCTTCGTAGTCAATGAGCTCCAGCGCCCTCTTTAAGCAGTCCTTTGGCCTGGGATTGCCGCGGGGCTTGTGGAAAATGGAATCGCAGCTGTCCGGGTCCACCGTGTTCTTCATCTAACCCTGTTTTCACATAGTTTACGGAAGCATGGCGCACACGGGTGGACAGGATGCTTTCTTTTCTGTTGTACTCCGCCTTCACAGGCTTTCCCTTGGAATTAAAGTCAGCTATGGCAATATGGGGCTCGGTTTTCCGATTACAGTGTATTCATTCTCCATTCCGGTTTCCTCCCATCCGACTGGCAGCCAGTAAAATAGCCTTCACTATATTGTCATACCCGGTGCAGCGGCACAGCTTCGGGTCAATGGCCTTTCTGACCTCCCGTGAGCCTGAGTCCGTCCCTCAGCGTCTTTAGCAGCGTCCAGTTCTTTCCCACTGCCGGTTCCCGGCAGACCCCGTTGATATTCAGGCTAATTGTTTCCATATTGTATTTCCTTTCAGAACATCATTTGACTTGCTTTTTGAAGAACCGGTATGCATTGTCAAAGAAAATCTTCTGCACGGCCGCTTCCCCGATGCCGTGTTCCGCCAGGTAGTCCGCAAACCGCCCCACCCCGTATGGTGTGGACAGGCCGGGGTCGCAGGTAATCTCGCCGTCCATATCCCCGCCCCAGGCTATCACATCCTCTCCGCCTAACTCCAGCATGTGGTAGATGTGGCGCAGCAGATAGTCCTTGCTTCCGTTGTTATCGTCATCTATGAACCGGGAGAACAGGTTCAGGCCGCACAGCCCTCCCCGGCGTACAAGTTCCTTAAACTGGGCGTCCGTAAGGTTCCTGGGATGGCCGCAGCAGGCCCTGACATTGGAATGGGATGCCACAAAGGGACGCTCTGCTATGTTTAACAGATCCTCAAACCCCGCATCGTTGAGATGGGAGCAGTCTACAATCATGCCTACCTGCTCCATGCGCTTTATTGCTTCCTTTCCAAAGGCAGTGAGTCCGGTATCATTGTTCGGCCCTGAACCCAGCTCATTGGCCCCGTTCCATACCAGTCCCAGCATCTTAAAATTCAAATCCGCAAAACGGTTTATGTTGTCTAAGTCTCCGTTTAACGCGGCTCCGCTTTCAATGGATCGGATAAAGGCCCATTTTCCCTCATCCAGTATCCGGTCTAAGTCCGTGATCTTCTCCACCAGTTCAGCCTGGCCCCCGGTCCTTCTCACCTGGTCGTCCATGTACTGGTGGTAATCCAGTACAAACTGCACCGCCTCCTGCCCGCGGATATCATCAGGCACGAAAACAGCCATAACCTGAACAGCCTTCTGGAATTTGTCCCTGTCCCTCAGGGAAAACTGGGTGGTGCAGTTAAGATAATCTTCTCCCCGTTTTTTTAATTCTTCTATGGTGTCGCAGTGTAAATCAAACAGCCTCATAATATGTATTCCTTTCTCACCGGCTTTCTCACTGGCTTTCTAAATGGTTTTGCCTATACCGGCTATAATGGCCTCCGCCGGCTGGATGGAGCACTAAGCCCCACGGTCAGCTCCAGAAGGCCAGCGCCTTCTCAAACTGGTCCTGGGGGGTGGTCACATAGCCCACGGGAACCTTGCATCCGGCGGCCTCATACATTTTCTTTGCCAGTTCCTCGCCGAATGCCCCGCAGACCTCGATGGCTCCAAAACCTTCCTCTCCCAGACGTTTCGCCAGCGCCACGGCCTCATCGGGATTTCTCACCGTGAGGATATGTGTCTCAACCTGCTCCAGGTCCAGACGCGCCATGTCCTTTTCCGGGTCATAGCCCGCGTTCATGATTACCATAGCCCACTTCTTCACTGCCATAATCAGATTCCTCCTCGCTATGCTCTTTGCGTAACCAGATATACCCCGGCAAACAGGGCAAAGCGTGCTGTGTGAACCGTACACGCTTAAGCCCTGTCTGCCAGGGGACTACCTTTTCCAGCTGTTATTTTAACAGCGCCTTCATGACTCCGTAATAGGATTCCATGACCTTGTTTAACTGGTCTATCTCAATGTATTCGTTGATGGTGTGGGCCAGTGTCTCTAAGGACGGTCCTACGCCTACGCAGCGGATTCCCGCCTCGCCTGCATAGTGGCTGGCATTGGTGCAGAAATCATAGTTGGTGATGGTTGGGTTCAGGCCGATTTCCTTCATTTCCTTATAAATGTTCTGTACCCAGTTCTCGTTCTTGCCAAAGAGCCATCCCGGGAAGAAACGCTCCGCCTCGATGGTCTCGCCGGTCCAGCACTTCTCCTGTCCCACTGCGTAGGAAACCTTTGCCTTTAACTGCGGGTCTTCCTTCATCATGCGGTCTAAAAGCTCCTGTAAGGGTGCCAGAACGCTCTCCTTTGTCTCACCGGTGAGCAGACGTCTGTCATAGGTTGCGCGGCAGTAATCCGGCACAACGGATGCGCCCGGATATGGGGAGGATTTCACATCCACCAGCTCCAGAATGCCGTCGCCCAGCACATCGTGGTGAGGAGGTGTCAGCTTGTTGATTTCCTCGATTATTTTGCACATCTTGTAGACTGCGTTTACACCCTTATGAGGGCTGGCGGAATGCGCGGGAACGCCGAAGGTTTCAACCACGATCTCCGCGCGGCCTCTCTGTCCAATCTTCATGTTCAGCTGGGACGCCTCGCCGATGATAACATAATCCGGCTTCACATAAGCGCTGATTTCCCTTGCGGCCACGCCCTCGAAGCACTCCTCATGGACAACGCCCGCCACGTAGATATCGCCCGGGAAGCCGTAATTCGCATCCTCCGCATAGTACAGCGCTGCCGCCAGCATGGCGGACAGGGCGCCCTTCATATCGGAGGTTCCGCGCCCGTACATCCTGCCGTCCACAATCTCGGCGCCAAATGGGTCATGCTCCCATTTTGTCTTATCCGGTACGGGTACCGTATCCATATGGCCGTCAAAGAGAAGCTTTGGCCCTGGTTTGGATCCCTTTATGTGGCAGATGCAGTTGCCGTATCTGTCCACGTGGATATCTGTAAATTTGTGCTCGTCACAGAATTTCTTCATGACGTCCACTACCAGGTTCTCCTGTCCGCTGTAGCTGGGAGCCTGAATCATCTTGGTTGTGAGGGCCAGGAGTTCCTCCGCCCTTTTCTCGTTTAACATTGACATTTCTTTTTCTTCCTTTCTATATATGAATGGATTCCCTGACAGGGCCGGGTAAAGCAGCGGCCATCAGGGTTTACTACTTCACCAGCTCGTAGAAGTCCTTTGACTTCTGCGCCAGGGCAAGGTCCTTTTCTGTCTGGGGAGCCAGCTCCGCCGTGAGGGCGCCTGCAGGACATACGTCCAGGCAGAGTCCGCAGCATCTGCATTTATCCATATCCACTGTCATCTCAGGGAAGGTGAGCTTTCTGGCGTCATAGCAGCAGACTGTCTCGCACTTTTTGCAGCTCACACATTTCTTTGTGGCGCCGTCCTCCTTAAATGGGGTAAAATGGAACTTCAGGCCGGAAATATGCTCTTCACTGGGGAAATTGGGATGGGCTGCCCTGTTTACTTCCCGGATAGAGCCGTATCCCAGCTCAGCCAGACGTCTGGACAGGTCGTAGCACATTTTCTCCACGTACTCCACGCCCTTAAGGATGCCTGCGGTGCAGACGCCTATGCCCATGGCTCCCGCCATCATATACTCAATGGCATCATCGGCCTTCATGACTCCGCCGGATGCATACAGGTTCATGAGCTGCGGGTTTTCTTTGGCTATCTGGTAATTGTAGCGCATGGCAATGGGTCTCATGGCAGCTCCTGTCATCCAGCCAAAGCCGTCCCCGCTCATCATCTCGGGCGCTGCCTTCTCAATATCAATCTTCAGCGTGGGGCCGATGGAATCAATGGCGCAGATACCGTTGGCGCCGTGCTCCAGACATTTTCTGGCAGTTCCCACTGTGTCGGGCCAGTTGCCGGACAGCTTGCAGATAACGGGAATGTCCACATGCGCCTTGGTATAGTCCAGCATGGGAATCAGGGTATCCTCTGTATAGGAAACCAGCTCAATCATATGGGCTCCGGCACGTTCCACATCCTTTACAATGGCCTGGGCCTCCTTTAAGGTATGGCCCACGGAACCAATGACAACGGCTCCCGCTGCAACGGTTTTGGGTATCTCGTTCTCATACCAGTTCAGGCGGTCGGAATCAGCCCACTTCTCACAGTTGATCAGGGAATCCTGGTTCACGGTGCCCATGTGGTGTACCGGGTTGATGGCCGCTCCCAGGCGGATGGTCTTTGTCACCACCGCGCCCGCGCCGGCCTCATGGCCCTTAATCATTCCCTCCGCCCCGTAGCATAAGGGGCCTGATGAGAGAATATAGGGGCTCTGCAGATGGCATCCGCAGAAGTCAACGGAGATATCCGCTCCGGTTAATTTTGATTTATCTAACATATTTTACCTCCAGCATTTGTTTACTTCAGTCCGCCTTCCCATACAATGGTCTTATAGCGGTCCGGATCCGTGTCTCCCTCGGTGGAGAACATAAGTACCTTGGAATCCTGGTCCAATCCAAGCTCCAAACGCAGCCCGCGGTAGGCTTCATCCTTCATGATGGTGGCCAGGGCGCCGAATGTGGCCGCGCCGGACTCACCGGAAATGACCTGGGGGTCTCCCTTAAACGGAGCCGCCAGCATGCGCATGCCTCTTCTGGCCACATCGTCGTTCACTGCCAGGAACGCGGTTACATGGTTCTTTAAGATATCCCAGGAAGTGATATTGGGTTCGCCGCAGCACAGGCCTGCCATGATGGTAGGCATCTCGCCGTCCACGATGCGGATCTCCCCGTCTGCTGCCTCGGCTCCCTTGTAAAGGCAGGCTGCTGGCTCTGCTTCCACCACTACCATCACCGGAGGATTCTTCTTATACTTGTTGGCAAAGTATCCCACCACGCCTCCTGCCAGGCTTCCCACGCCGGCCTGGACAAACACATGGGTGGGACGCTCCTCAAACTGCTCCACTGCCTCGTCCGCCATGGTGGAGTAGCCCTGCATAATCCAGGACGGAATCTCCTCGTAGCCTTCCCACGCGGTATCCTGGATGACCACGCCGCGCTCCGCGCGCTTGGCCTCCCCGGCTACCATCCTGACACAGTCGTCGTAGTTCACCTTCTCAACGGTACACTCCGCGCCCTCGTCCTCGATATGGCGGCGCCTGTTCTCAGTGGATCCCACAGGCATGCGGATAACGCATTTCTGGCCCAGACGGCTGGCGGCCCAGGCAACGCCCCTGCCGTGGTTGCCGTCGGTTGCGGAGAAAAAGGTGGCCTGGCCGAACTCGTCGCGAAGCTCCCTGGAGGTGAGCACGCTGTAAGGCATCTGGCTGATGTCACGCTTTGTCTCTTTTGCAATGTATCTGGCAATGGCATAGGAGCCGCCCAATACTTTGAATGCGTTTAATCCAAACCGGCAGCTCTCGTCCTTCACACAGGCCTTTGCCAGGCCCAGATACTCCGCCATGTTCTTAAGGTCTGCCAGAGGGGTCACCTGGTACTGGGGAATGCTTTCATGGAAAGCCCTTGCTTTCTTTACCTCCACCACAGACATGATGGAGAGATTTTTGTCTTCCGTCTTAGGCATCTTGTTTAAAGCCCATTTGATTTCACAGCTCATGTTCCAATATCTCCTTGATTTTATATTGCGGGCAAACGTCAGACCCATTCTGTCCCTTATTGCTGGTTACAGCTTCTCCATGCGGAGCTTCTTAAGCTCCCCTGCCGCCTGGCAGATGGCGTCGGTCAGCTGCTCATACCCTGTACAGCGGCACAGGTTTCCGGATATGGCACGGCGGATTTCCTCCCTTGTGGCATCCGGATTCTCGTCTAAGAGAGCCTTTGCGCTCATGATGAATCCCGGTGTGCAGAATCCGCACTGGAGCGCGTGGTTCTCAAGAACCGCCTCCTGGACCGGATCCAGCTTCCCGTCACAGCCCACGCCCTCAATGGTGACCACGTTCCGGCCGTCCACAGAGGGAGCCGGCACCAGACAGGATGTGACTGCCCTGCCGTCCAAAATCACGGTACAGGCGCCGCACTCACCGATTCCGCAGCCTTCCTTGGTACCGGTCAGGCGCAGGTCGTCCCTCAGCATATCCAAAAGCCTCTGGTGGGGTTTTACCTCCACCTGACATGGCTTTCCGTTCAATGTAAAACTTATCTTCATCTTCTCCACTGCTATACCTCCATTCCCGCTGCCTGGCACAGGGCGCGAAGTACGATTTCCTGGACCGCAGGCTCCTTATACTGGGTAGACCAGCGGACGCCGGTGCGCTCTATCATGACCTCTGAAACGGCCTTTCCCGCTTTGGCAAACAGTTCCTCAGAGGGTTTCTGCCCAATGAGAACCTGCTCTGCCTTCTCCACTCTGTCAGGCTGTACAAAGATACATCCCGGTGCGATTCTGGCCTCTGTGATGGTTCCCTCAGAGTCCAGGGTAAGGGCTGCGGCGCAGTTAAGCCTGGATATGGCCAGAGCCTTTCTTCTGCCCAGCTTGGAAAATCCCATTCCGGTTCCCTCCGGCAGCTTCTTTACTACAAATTCACGGATGAATTCTCCCGGTTCAAGCTTAAGGCTTCCCTTTCCCTCATAAAAATCCTTGAGCAGGCATTCCCGCTCCCCGTCCTGACCGTACACCCTGATGAGGGCGTCCGCCGCAATCAGGGCAGGCAGGGGGTCGGAGGCCGGAAACCCATTGCCGATGCTTCCGCCCAGGGTCCCGCGGTTGCGTATCTGCGGGGAACCCACGGTGGCGCTGGCCCATCCCAGGAAAGGAATGTGCTTTGCAATGATTTCCGACTGCTCCAAATCCGTGTGGGTGGACAGAGGGCCAATGTATACATACTCCTCGTCCTCGCTGATATAGCGCAGCTCCTTGTCTAAATAGGTGATGTCAAGCAGACACCGGAGGTCCTTCCATCGTTTATCCTTTTCGTGAATCTGGACTAAGATATCCGTCCCCCCGGCGACGATACGGGCCTTGCCGCCGTATTCCTTAAGCACGTTCACTACGTCGTCCAGGGAAACGGCCCTGTGATACTTATACTGAATCATTTGCCGAATCTCCCTTCTACTGTAATTTATGTCCCAGCAATACTGTCTCTAGGTCTGCAGGATTCTCATAGACCCGTCGGCCGGTGGCGTTAAAGATGGCATTGGCAATGGCTGCCCCCACGCCCTCGGTGGCTGGTTCCCCGATGGATTTGGCTCCATAGGTTCCTGCCGGGTCCTGGTTTTCATATATATTGATGTTCATTTTCGGGGCGTCCATGGAGGTGGGAAGGATGTAGCTGTCAAAATTCTTCGTCTTCTGTCCACGCTTACCGGTTACCACGTCCTCTGTCACCGCAAAGCCCTGGCCCATTACAATGCCTCCGTAAATCTGTCCCTTTACAAGAGCCGGATTGATGGCGGTTCCCACGTCGTGGCTGGCTGTTACCTCCAGCACATCCACGTAGCCGGTCTTCATATCCACTTCCACTTCGGCCACAATGCAGCCGTAGGCAAAGGTGGGGAATGCTTTTCCCTGTCCTGTTTCGTGATCCTGAATCAGATCCTGCGGCTTAAACCACTCAAAGGCAGCCATCTGCCTGCCGGTCCAGAGGCAGGCATTGCAGACGCCGGAGAAGGGAACCTTCACATCCGGGTATTTCTTCAAATAGAACTGGCTGTCTAAAAGCTCCACCTGGTCCGCTGTCAGCTTACCGTAATCCAGGGTTCCCTTCTTAAGGCCGTATGCCTTCTCAATTTCCTCCAGGGGAAGGCTGTGAAGCTCCAGGGCATTCTGGATCATGACCCCTTTTAACTTCTCTCCTGTCTTCCTGACGGACTGCGCTCCCATGACCGTTCCTCTGGAAGCCACTGTCATGCCGCAGTCCGGTATGGAATGGGTGTCGGTGCCGAAGAAGCGGACCGCCTCATAGCTCACACCCAGGGCTTCCGCCGCAATCTGGGCATAGGCTGTCTTTAAGCCCTGGCCGTTCTCTGCCAGACCGGAATTAATCATCACGGAACCGTCCTCGTTGCAGATCATCATACATCCTGACGCGTCCGGTGATTCGGCTCCCAGTCCGGAACCCCTGTGGCAGACGGCCAGGCCGATGCCCCTGCGCTTGCGGCTTCCCTCGGGCTGTTTTAAGTAGGCTGCGTGTTTCTCCTTGTAGCCGGTCTGTTCTGCGGTGGCGTCCATGATTTCCTGGATCACGCAGTGCTCCACGGGAACGCCGGTGGCTGTCAGAGCCCCGTCGTGGAGCAGATTCTTGCGCCGGAATTCCAGTTCATCCATGCCGCAGGCCATGGCCAGCTCCTCGATAAACTGCTCCTGCGCCCAAATCAGCTGCGGTGATGAGTAGCCTCTCATGGCGCCGGAGTGTACATTGTTTGTGAACACACCGTATGTATCCGTCTTTATATTATCTATCTCATAAGGGCCTGCTGAGTGGACATTGGCCCTCCAGTTCATGAACTGGGTCTGGTTGTTGTAGGCTCCGCAGTTATCCACCTGCTCGCCCTGCCAGGCCACAATCCGTCCGTCCTTTGTGAGTCCGGCCTTGTAGCGTAGGCGGAAGGGATGGCGCTTGGCGGATTCCAGGAAGGAATCCTCCCTGCTAAACACGAATTTTACCGGCTTTTTCGTCAGGCTGCACAGGTAGGCGCATCTGCCTGCCACCAGTCCGGCGCCCTCCTCCTTGCCTCCGAAGGTGCCGCCTAAGGTCTCCTGCACCATGCGGACCTGGTTCATGGGCACTCCCAGCACATCCGCCACATACCTTCTTGTAAAGAAGGGATTCTGGGAAGCGGAATGCACGGTCATGGCTCCGTCGTTGGGGTTCAGGTAGCAGACGCATGCCTCCGGCTCAATGTAAGAGTGCTCAATGTACTGGGTCCTGTATTCCCTTTCCAGAACAATGTCAGCCTTTTCAAATGCTGCGTCCGGATCTCCTTTTCGGATATGGAACATGGATTCCCTGAAAATATTGTCGGGATATTTTTCATGGACCGCAAAGGCGCCCTCGCTCAAGGCTTCCTCAATGGTATACACGCCAGGAAGCTCCTCATACTCAACATGAATCGCCTCCAGAGCCTCGTCTGCCAGCTCCTTTGACCGGGCCGCAACCATGGCCACGCAGTCGCCGGGATAACGGATCATATCCGTCAGATACATGTATCCTGCCCAGCTTTTGGTGCGGGGCATGTCAAAACAGGTAACAACAGCCTCCACGCCCGGAATCCCTTTTGCTTTCGCGGCATCAACGGACACTACCCTGGCACTGGAATAGGGGCTTCTTAAAACGCCAGCGTATAGCATTCCTTCCATATATATGTCCGCTGCGTAGCGCGCCCTTCCCGTTACCTTATCCACCCCGTCAATACGGGGTACGCAGTGGTTTATCACAGAAAAATGTTTTTCGCCTACTTTTGTTAACGGCATTCTGAATCTCCTTTCCAGAACCTCTCTGTCTTTTCTTCCATCTCCCTGCGCACAGCCTCCTTGTCAAGGGTCACCAGCTTTCCGTCCCTCTTAAGCCATGCGCCTCCCACCATCACGTTTATCACATTCTGGGGGTTGGTAAAAAGTACTAATTGGTCATATACGTTATATTCATTGATGGGAGTGGGCCTTGCCACATCCACGGTAATCAGGTCGGCCAGCATGCCCTCCTTTATGACGCCCGCCTCTATGCCCACAGCCTTTGCGCCCAGCTCCGTTGCCATGCGGTACACCTTCCTTGCAGGCATGGCCTGGGGATCCTTATGGCAGCCCTTATGAATCAGGAAAGCTCCGCGCATCACTTCAAAAAAGTTATTCACATAGCCGTCCGTGCCCAGGCCGACGGTCATGCCGGCCTCCAGCATTTTCTCTATGGGAGCTATTCCGCCGCCCACCTCGCAGTTGGACAGCGGCATGGAGATACCCTTTACGCCTTTTTCTGCCAGAATGGCTATTTCCTTATCAGTGACCTGTACCAGCTGGGAAGCCAGGACGTTTCCGTCCAGGCATCCCATGCCGTCATATGCCTCCGCCGGCGTGGTTCCCAGATGTTCCCTGGCCCATGCCGGTTCAAGGTCACTTTCACTCATATGCATGTGAAGCAGGCATCCGGCTTCGTCTGCCATTCGCTTTGCTTCACGTATGAAATCCTCGCCGCAGGTAAACAGGGTGTGGATACTCATGACGCCTTTCACCAGGCCCTTTTCCTCATTGCAGGCCTTTGCAAAATCGAAGTTTTCCTTCAGGCCCAGCATGCCGTTCTCTCTGCTCTTTCTCTCGCAGGCCTCAAAGGACAGATAGCCCCGCAGGCCGGCCTTTTCTACTTCCTCTTTTTCTACTTCAAGAGCGCCGGGAATGGAATTAGGTCCTTCCAGGATATCCACAAAGGATGTAACCCCGGAGTCAATCATCTCCACGCAGGCCCACCTGGCGGTGATACGCGCCAGGTCATGGTCCACTCTGTCCTCCACGCAGGGCCACCAGAAATCCTTCAGATAATCGGAAAAATCCGTTACCATTGCCTCTGCCGTGATGCCGTGGGAAAGGACGCCGTACATATGGTTGTGTCCATTGACAAAGCCCGGAAGAAGCATCTGCCCCGGAAGGCAGACTGTCTGCGCCTCCTCATTGCTTCCGCCGCCCAGGGAATCCCAGGGCCCCACACAGGCAATCCGTCCTTCTTCTATCCGGACGCCCCAGCCCTCTTTCAGGCCCTGTGGCGTCAATACATAGTCTGGTTTTATAATGGCCGCTGCCAGATTTCCATTTTTTATCATTCTTTACTGCCTCTCATATTTTCTATAAGTATCATTCCACTTATGCCCTTCTAAGCGGTTGGTGATATTGCCTCTCACGCAGAGTTCCTCCGCTGCCTTCTGGGCTGCCCGAAGCTCCGCCTTTTCATCCTCCGCTGTAAGGATAACTCCCTTTTCCATGACTCCCCTGCCGTCCACATACACATCTGTAATGTTCTTTAATGACGCGGAGTAAACCAGAGTGGAGCATGGGTTGTGAAGGGGAACTGCCTTGACGCACTCATATGGGTCAAAGATTACCATATCCGCCTTCTTGCCTGCCTCTATGGAACCAATCTCATCCTCCATGCCAATGGCCCTTGCGCCGTCGATGGTGGCCATCTCCACTACCTTCTCGGCCGACATGGACAGCGGATCCCTGGTGGCGCATTTCTGCATCAGGGCCGTGTTCTTCATCAGCTCTATCATGTCGTTGGCGTTGTTGGAAGCTGCTCCGTCCACGCCCAGGGAACAGGTAACGCCTGCCTTTAAAAGCTTTGGAATAGGAGCTGCGCCGGATGACAGGTACATGTTGGAACATACATTGTGGGAAATCTTAAGGTCGTACTTCCCGGCCTTCTCGATATCCTCATCCGTCAGATGTACACAGTGCACCATCAGTACGTTTGGCCCGCAGATTCCCATGTCAATCATGGCGTCTATATCCCACTTGCCGTGAATGCCCTTGGCTGCCTCTCTGTCAAACTCTGTCTCGGAGATATGTACGGTGAAGCCTGATTTGTACTCGTTTGTCACCTTCCAGAGCATCTTAAGTGTCTCTCTGGTGTTGGACCACATGGCTGCCGGCGCCACCCAGATTTTGACGCGGCCGTTGTCGCAGTTGTGGTAGCGCTCAAAGATGTCCCTGACGCCCTTCTCGATGTCGTCCTTCTGCTGCGTGATGCCCGGATGCACGCCGTACTGGATTCCGGTGTCCATGCAGCCCCTGCCGAAGATGCCGCGGATTCCCAGCTCCCTCATGGCCTTTATAACGCCGTCGTCCAGCCCTTCCCTCGGATGGGGATACATGTAATCCAGGTTGGTGGTGATACCGCTGTGGATGCCTTCCATCAGGCCCAGCATGGCGCCGTGGTAGCAGTCATCGGGAGTCAGGTTGGCGGCCGCGGGAAAGGTCATTGTTTCCAGCCAGTCCTTTAACACCATATCATCCCCCAGTCCCCGAAGCAGTGTCTGGAACAGATGATTGTGGGTGTTCACAAAGCCCGGGAACATCACCCTGCCCTCCAGGTCCGTCACGCGTTCACAATCCGTATACTTGGCCTCCAGGGCCTCGGTAGGTCCCACCTCCACAATCCGGTCGTCCTTTACGGCTACCGCACCGTGAAAAAATATCTCCCTGTCAGGATTTACCGTTACAATGATTCCGTTTTTAAACAAATGGCTGAGCATAGTCTAAACTCCTTTTCTCTTTGATTCACACGCGATAGCTTACGCCGTCTCAACTTCATGTGCCTTTGCAGATGCAGCGCCATCCTCTTCAGTCTGGCTGATTTCCCTTATATATTCTGCCTCCACTTCCTGGTCCGTCTTATCCTTTGGAAGTATCAGGTTCAGGACAATGGCAAATCCGGCCACCAGGATGATGGATGACTCCCCGAAGAACATCTGCACATACTCACCCATACCAGACAGCGTATCCTTTGCCAGAGAGATTCCCAGCCCCAGCGCAAGGGCGGGTCCGCATATGAGCATGGCCCTGTTGGTGAATCTGGCTCTCGCCACCAGGCTCATGCCTGACATACATATCATGGAGAATACCACGATGGTTGCCCCGCCGATAACGCAGTTGGGTATGGTGGAAAGCACGCTGGCCAGCTTCGGACAGAAGGCTGCCGCTGTCAGTGTGATGGCGCCCCAGCCCATAACCCAGCGGTTACAAACCTTTGTCAATGCCACGATACCGGAGCACTGGCTGTAGGTTCCTGTGGCGAAACAGTTAAAGAAGGAGGAAAAGATACAGGCAATGCCGTTGGCGATGATGCCGCCTCTCAGCTCCTCATTCTTCGGCTGCCTGTTAAGGCCGCCTGTGGCCGAAACCGTAAAGTCTCCCGACATCTCCACCGCATTGATGAAGAACAGCAGGACAAATACCATAACAAAGTTCAGGTGGAACTCCAGTTTTCCAAAAGCCATTGGCCTGGGAACAGCAAACCATGCCGATTCGCTGATGGGCGAAAAATTGATGTATCCGCAGATAGCCGCTATGACGTATCCCACAATCATGCCGCCCAGTACAGCTGCCGCGCTGACCATGCCCTTGCCGTAGCCGTTCATAATCAGAATAGCCAGAATGACGACCAGGCCGATGACAAAATTGTGGAGCTGTCCCATGGACGGGTCACCCTGTCCTCCCGCCAGATTATAAGCAGCAATGGGGAAACAGGAGATACCGATGGAGGTGATAATGGTCCCCGTCACCACCGGCGGAAAAAATCTCCTAATTTTTGGAAGAGCAAAGCCGATAGCGATAGACACCAGACCGCCTACCAACTGCGCCCCAAACAAAACCCCTAACCCATAATTGACAGATACGGAAATGCAGATGGGAAGAAATGTGTATGTCAGTCCCATCATGACAGGCAGCCCTGATCCGAACTGAAGATTGCCGAACCGTATGGGGAATACCTGCAGAAGTGTGGCCACGCCGGCTCCCAGGATGGAGCACTGCAGAAGCAGCGTAGCGTGTGAAGCGTCCATACCGCTTGCATTTGCCACCAGAATCATGGGGACTATGTTTCCCACGAACATGGCCAAAAGCTGCTGGAATCCCAGCGGAAATGCCTGCGCGAATGGCGGGCGTCCATTTAACTCATAAATGGAGCCGGTTTTGATAGTTGAAGTACTTTTGAATGCATTCTTATTCATGTTGTTCTCCTTTAACTGATTAAGAATACGAAAGGGGGCTTCTTCCCTTCGGGTGTTCCTGACTTCGTCGTTACCCACCCTGATTCGTACCAGGATGTGCCTGTGGTATGGTTCTTTATCCGTCCAGTGTACAGGCTTGACAGATAGACTAAAGCCGGAGAAAAGCCTATCTGACCAATGTGTTCCTGAGTAAATAGTTGCCGGCCGGCACATCTGTCTTAAATGCGCCGTCCTCTATGATTTTTTGCCCTCTCAGGAATACATGCCGGACTTTATGTGAAACTACCATGCCCTGGTAAGGGTTGTAGTCTACATACTGCCTCTGTGTGCCGGCATCTATGACATGACTGCTGTCTGGCCGGATTACCACCAGATCAGCGTCGCTGCCTGGCTGTATCACTCCTTTCCTTGGATATAAGCCAAATATTTTTGCCGGATTTTCTGCTGTCATCCTGGCAATGCCGCTGTATGTAAGGCCATGGCTTTCAGCCTGTGAATACATGAGCTCCAGCCGGTTCTCCACACCCGGAAGTCCGCCTGGTATGAGGCGGAAGTCCTCCCGTCCCAAATCCTTCTGGCCCTTGTAGTTAAAGGAACAGTGATCCGTGGAAACCGTATCCACAATCCCCTGCTTCAGTCCCCGCCACAGGGCTTCCTGGTCTCTGCTGCTCCTCAGGGGCGGGCTGCACACATATTTTGCCCCCTCGAAACCGGGAAGACGGTACTTTTCCTCTGACAGGAACAGGTATTGGGGACATGTCTCGCAGTAAACCCTCACTCCCTCTTCCTTTGCTTCCTCTATCTCCTTAAGCGCCTGTCTGGTGCTGGTGTGGACTATGTAAATCGGAACCGCGAGAAGCCTTGCCATGTCAATCATCCTGGACACGGCTTCGTGTTCCACCTCATTTGGCCTGGACAGCGGATGGAGGGATATATCCGCCGGATGTCCGGCTGCCAGTTCCTCCCGGCGCACATCCAGTATATCGCCGTTTTCACAATGTATCATCAAAAGGACATCGTGTTTCTTCATCAGTGACAGGAGCCGGTACATATCCCGGTCCTCCACTCCCAGGTCCCCCTTATAAGCCGTGTAGGCTTTAAAGGAAGTGACTCCCTGGCGAATCATGGAGAGGATTTCCTCCTCTATCCCCTGGTCATACCGGGCCACGGTCATGTGGAAGGAATAGTCCGTAAAGGACCGTCCGTCCGCTTTCTCATGCCACCGGTCCAGACCGCTTTGGAGGCTGGCCCCCTGCTCCGGCTCCGAAAAGTCAATCACTGTGGTGGTTCCCCCGGCCACAGCCGCCCTGGTGCCGCTCTCAAAATCATCTGAAGTCATGATGCCGCCGCAGGGCATGTCGAAATGGGTATGGGCATCGATTCCTCCCGGCGCAACCAGACAGCCGGATACATCCATTACCTCTTCCCCCTCAAGGGGTTCCAGGCCCGGACCGGTCTGTACAATCCGTCCCCCGCCTATGCGGATATCCTGCCGCACACAGCCCGTCCCGCTGACAACGGTTCCATTTCTTAACAGCATCCTTCTCACCTCTTTGTCCTGTGTTTTATTTCAGGCCCATATTTTTCATGGGTCCCCATCATGCTTTATCCGGCTGAACAGCTTTAAACTCCTGATTTCACCGTTATTATCGTTAATTTTCAGACAAATATGAACAAAAAAAACAAGAGCCGCAACGCTTTGTCAAAGGTTGCCAAACTCTTGTTAAGATTAACAAAAATTTTTCTCTCCTGCTGGAGCTTTTTGATTATGTATACATTTTACATCTTAATCTCAAAATGTCAATATACTACCAAAAGATTTTCGCCAAACAAAGTATTTTTATGTATTATTTACAATTTTTCCATTCCCTCTTTGTGATATTTTCCGATAAATCGGTTATTCTTGTCCAAAAACAACGACAATTCCAATTTGTATATTTATGAGTTGGAGGGCAAAACCCCTGTCCGGAATGGTACGGGCAGGGGTTGGCTTTCAGCTATTAAAACCGCACTCAATCTTCTAACAGATATTTTTCTGTCGAGCCCACCTTTTCTTTTATGTAATCAATACTCAATTCATATACCCTATTCTTCCATTCAACCGAAGTAAACTGATGATTGGCCCCTTTTATTATTTCCAGACGGGCCTTTTCCCCATACAGGTCCAGATATGGTCCCACCGCGTAAACCGGAACCTTCTCATCCAACTCCCCATGTATGATAAGCACCTCTTTGCCGTAACCTTCCGCCTGCCTGACGATATCTGTCTTTCTCACTTGTGAAAGGAATTCACTGGACATCATAAGTCCGCCTATGTCATAGAGCTCCTCGTAGTGGCCCGGAACAGCATGGACACGGCTGCTGATATCATAGTAGACCACGTTTCCCGGAGCCCACATAACGGCTCCCCTGGGCTGAAGCTGCGGTATAATATTGGAGACAATGGCCCCTCCCATACTGTGCCCTGCGGGAAACATATTGTCCCTGTCACACCATGGTTGCTCACTGGCCCACAGATAAATAGCCTTTGCCTGCTCCACCTCATCCATATATCTCATTTCCGAAAAGTCTCCGTCGCTTTCGCCGCATCCGTAGAAATCAAATTTCACACATGCGATACCGTTATCGGCGCACCTTCTGGCAAACAATGGTAACGGTTCCTGGATCCAGAACCAGTATGGATGGTGGTACCGATATTATGATGGGGGTTACCCCTCTAATACCTGGGAAAAAATCAATAACACATGGTATTATTTCAACTTGGACGGTTACATGCTAAACGGATGACAGCAAATAAACGGATCATGGTATTATCTGGGCGCAAACGGAGCCATGACCCGGGGCTGGCAGGCTGTCAACGGGCGCTGGTACTATATGAACGGCGACGGCGTCATGCTCACCGGGTGGCAGTATCTCAGCGGACGCTGGTACTATCTGGACGGCAGCGGCGCCATGCTCTTCCGGCTTGCTCCAGCTTGTCATCCTCTGCCTTCAAGGCGTCCTCATACGCCCTTCGCAGGTCCTCCTGGTTTTCCCTTTCCCCGTAATCCACATCCTCGTAGTCTTCCTCGGCCGCATACATCTTTGCCCTGGCTTCCTCTACCTTCAGGTCCTCTTCATCCCGGATGTCCTCCAAATCCTCTCCGGCCCTATCAAGCTCCAGCTCAGCCCGTTCCAGCTCCTCTTCGGAAGCCCCCTGCTCCTCCAGGCGTTCCAGCTTTTTCTGCTTATCCTCCACTTCCCGCTCCGCCTTTCTCACAGCGGAATCCCTGGACTTCTGGGCCGACTCATATGATCTTCTGGCACTTTTCATGGCCTTGCGGTTATCCTCCTTCACCTGCTCCCTGGTCCGGTTCTTCTTCTGCACATAATCGTGCTCCAGTTCAATGGATGCCTTCTCATGGTCCTCCTTCGCCTTCGCCAAATCCTGGTTTCCCAGTTCCAGGGCTCTCTGGGCCGCGGCCAGCTGCTGCAGCGCCAGAGTCTCCTCAGTCACCCGAGGGACTGGAGCAAAGGACATCTGCTCCTGTTTAAACGTCAGCTCTGCCTTTTTGTACTCCAGGGTCAGGGCATCCCGCTCCTCCTCAAGTCCTTCCATCTGAAGGGTCAGGACCGTGTCTCCCGCCTTAACAGACTGTCCGGGCCTGGCTGTGATTTCCTCCACCTGCATGTTCTCCGGCAGTGATATGTATACCGTTCTTCCGGCAGTAAGCTCTCCCTCTCCCTGTATTGCGTAGGGGATCACATCCTGCTTTCCATACCCTGTCTTCACCCGTATGACGGTAAAGGAATCCAGGGCCCTGGACAGAAAGGTCAGAGCTGCCATAAGGGCCAGGAATATGGCCGCTGCTTTTTTCACGTTCATTGGCTCTCACTCCTTGATTCCTGATGCGGCAATCCCCTGCTCCAGTGTCTCCTGTCCCATGATGAACAGAAGGACAGGAAGCATCATCATGATGACCGAGGCGGACCAGGCAGCGCCTGCCTTATCAGCCGTAATGTCCGGCAGATAAAGGGACAGCGGCCACAGTCTCTGCTTCTTTAAAAATGTCATGGGCTGTTCAATGGCATTCCAGTATTCCAGGAATCCCAGCACCAGCATGGAAATGATTCCGGGCCGTCCCACTGGTATACCCACCTTCAAAAATATAGAAAAGTCACTGGCTCCGTCCAGCCTTGCCGCTTCTATGAGAGGCGTTGGAATGGACGCAAAGAATTTTGTCATGATAAAAACCGGAAATGCGGAAAAGATTCCCGGCAGAATGACCGCCAGATGGGTATTTAAAAGATGGAACTGCTTAAGGACCAGATAATTTGGGACCATGGTCACCTGAAAAGGCTGCATCATCAGAATGATATAGAAAAGAAACAATGCCCTTTTTCCGGGAAAACGGAAGTGGGCAAAGGCCCAGGCTCCCGGAAGCGCTATAAGCAGCTACCCTGCTAACACCAGCCCGGTCTGCAGGCAGGAATTCCAGAACATCACATAAAACCCCGGGGAATCCACAAGCAGCTCCACAAAGGGGCTAAGCGTTGGATAGGAGGGAATAAGGGCTGCCTTTATGGGGGCGTTTCCCATGCCAAAGACAGCGCCGAAACGTTCAAGCATTTCCCCTTCAGACATCAGCGCGTCGCCCGCCATGAGCAAAAGGGGAAGCCATATAAAAAGGCACAGCAAAATGAGGACTGCATTTGTCAAAATACGTTTTATCATCTCTTCTTCCTCTTCCAGGTCCATAGCAGCACCGGAATCAAAATGGATGTCTCCACCATCACGGATGCCGCGCTCATCTTCTGAATGTCCAGGGATACAAACCAATGGTTGAACAGGTGCTGGAGCATGTAGATACTCTCATGGGGATAATCCCCTGATATAAGGTATGCCTCCCTGAACACCTTAAAGGAATTGACGACAGACAGCACCAGCACCAGAAAGGCCGTGCTCTTAAGCCCCGGCAGAGCCACATGGAAAAAGCTCTGCCAGGAACCGGCTCCGTCCACCTTTGCTGCCTCGAAAAGCTCTTTTGGTATTCCGTCCAGTCCGGCCAGCCAGAGCATCATGTCGCAGCCTGTGTTTTTCCATATATAGGTCAGCACCAGGATATAAAAGGCACTTCCCTGATTCAGCCAGTCCTGTTCCCTCCCGCCTGCCCATACCGCCAGCTGGTCAAGGAGCCCCTGAGGATAAAGCAGCAGCTTCCACAGCAGCACAACGGAGGCCACCGGTATGGCCATGGGCAGCAGGAGCGTTGCCTTATACAGGTTCCGGCTGTCCGCGGCCGCTGTCACAAGCACCGCTGTCCACAGTGAAAAGGCCATCAGCACAGGGATGCACACCAGAATAAAATGCAGGGTATTCTTCACAGCCAGCCGGAATGCCTGGCTGTGAAAGACCTGTATGAAATTCTCCATGCCCACAAACTGCCCGCCCACTGCCTGGAAAAAGGAGCGGACCACCACATTCACAAAGGGTATGAGCACAAATATGGCTGTCCCTGCCAGACTTGGGGCCAGGAACAGCCATGGCCTCATATTCCTGAGCTGGATGCCAAATCGGTTCCCGAAATATTTTTTTATGCCTTTTCTATTCTGAAAAATACAGCATTGCCTTGTTCTGCGCATTCTGAGCTGCCTGTTCCAGGGACAGTTTCCCCTCAAAAAATCCTTTTGTCTCATTGATGATAATATCCGTCAAAACCCGGTCCACCCGAATGGGATGATCCGCCCTGGCCGCGGTATCAAATACCAGCAGGCGTTCTTCCTTTGTGGGCCAGCTGCCTGTCAGCTCGTAACCGTCAGCTCCGCTGACAGCAATGGATGTACCGCTTGTATTTTCCCGCCCCACCCAGTCCCGGGCTGCCAGGGCATTGACCGGAAGGCCGTCTGAAAGGTCCTTTGACTGGACATCACGTCCCAGCACAAAGAGAATGAATTCCCTTGCCATCTCCTTGTTCCGGCAGGCCTGGTTGATTCCCATGGTACCTGCCGGCAGGTAGGATGCATTTACATTTTCCATAGTGAATCCGTGCTTTCTCTGTACTGCCAGAGGCAGCAGGACATCGTACATGCCTCCAATCTTGTCGATTGCAATGGCACTCATACCCTGGTCCACACAGTTGTATTCGCTTGTCATCAGTCCATCCGCTCCCGGAATAAGGTTGTAGACATTGCCCCGTCCACCATCCTCAGACTCGTCAAAGGCAGGCTTGGCACCGTTTGCCTCACCCAGGACCTTCACGGTCTCCAACAGTTCCTTAATTTTATCCGGATACGGCTTTCCCGTACGCATATCCACGATTTCATCGTATTTCAGCATCAGAATCTGACGCAGCAGACTCTCATAATTTGTCTTGGGCCGCAGGGGAAGATTGGACGAATCCTTCTGGTAGGCTCTCATGGCTTCCATGGACACAAGGCTGGCTACGGCCTGGCTGTCCCCATAGGCAGCCAGCAGCGTCATCCTGGTGGGAATCTGGTAAATACTCCCGCTTTCCTCTGTATAAGGCTTTGACACCTGCTCCATCAGCTCTCCCGAAGCTATCATGGGACTTAAGTATTCCTTCATGTCCTCAAGAATCCCCTTTTTTATATAGGACTCCGCCGGGAGACCGTCCAGAACCAGCAGATCCGCCCCATTTCCGCCTAAAAGCTCTGTATTCAGGGCTCTTATGGTGTCGGATACCGTGGTGCTGCCTGCCGAGGTCTGTCCGTCAATCAATTCCACCCTGACATCCGGGTGTTCCAGCTGGAACATGGAAGCTGCCTGGCGAATGGTATCTGTCTCTTCCAGATTCAGCCCGTATACAGTCAGTGTCTGGGTGGGCACGGAAGGCATCTGCGGGTCATATGTATAATGTTTCAGTTCTTCCTTCTCATCCTGGGTCATCCAGACATAAAAGTCATTCTGGTTTCCCACAAACAGCTTCCTGAGATTAGCGCTTGGAAGGCTCAGGGAATTAAGGGTGCCGTCGGCCACGGTCTCCCACAGGCTTCCCCCCTGATTCATATGGTGGATTCCCCGGGGATTGGCAATGTATATTCCCCCGCTTCCGTCAGATGCCATGGGAGCCCCCATGTCAAAATCCGGTGACTGGAATGGTATCTCCTCTTTGGCGGACGCTGACATGCCGGATATATCGTAGCTGATATAGGAGCTGTCGCCGTTCGTGATATATCTGTTCCCCATGAGCAGGCCCGAGCCCTTCCATTCCATGGAACTCCACTTCTGGGGCAGGGTAAGAACCAGGCCGCCCTCAGGCGTGTACACGTCCGTCACCCCGCTGTGGGACAGGAAAATAAGTCCCTCCTCCGACACCGCCGCAAAGTCAGGCCTCACATCGTAATATTCCCGTTCATTTTTGGCGGAAAAGACCTGGTCCAGAAGCATCAGAGGCTCCTGCCCCTCTGTCAGTTTCATCATGAATGTCTTATAATCATCCCCGCCCTGGTACAGCACATACCGGTTTCCATCCTCCCCCCATATCATGTGCAGGGTCCCGTAAGGAAACTCCAGTCCCTCCAGCAGGCTGTTGTCCTGTTTCTCCCATTTTTCACCCGTCCATATGTATCTGGAAGCTTTTTTGTCCTTGACCGTATACAGCTCCAGGACCTGGTCCTCTGTCTGGATGATATCGGCGGCTGTCTCCCCTTCTTCCAGGGAAATGCCTATACTGCTCTCCGCGTATCTTCCCCTTGGGCCCTCCTGCTGCTTTTCCTCCTGTCTCTTTGATTCCGTCTGCTGTTCACTTGTGCTGCCGCCCGCTGTACCGGACGGGTTAGCGCAGCCCCACAGGCATCCTGCCAGTATGCTGACAGCCAGACACAGGCTCATAAGTTTCTTTTTCATTGTAATTCTCCTCCTGGACAATATTCATGTCCCATGTATCATATATTAATGACAATGAGGATGGAACAATGCGGATTTTATTGGTTGAAGATGATAAGGAATTATGTGACGCCATAAAGCTCCAGTTAGAGCGGGCTGGATACGAGACTGACTGCTGCGGCCAGGGGCAGGAAGCCTTTTATTATGCGGCTGAATACCCCTACGATGTAATCATACTGGACCGGATGCTTCCCCATATGGACGGACTCAGCGTCCTGGGCGGCTTAAGGAGAATGAATATTGCCACGCCGGTCATCATCACCACTGCCCTGGACGGCATCAACGACAGGATTGACGGCCTGGACGCGGGCGCTGACGATTATCTGGTGAAGCCCTATGCCGCGGAGGAACTGCTTGCCAGAATCCGGGCCCTAACCAGGCGGCCGGGTAATTTTAAGCAGAGTCCCGCGTCCGCCTGCTCCAACATCAGCCTGGACCCGGAGAAAAGGGAGCTCACAGGTCCCCAGGGAACCCTGCAGCTGAGCAAACGTGAATCCGCCCTGATGGAATATCTGATTCGCAACGCAGGCCAGGTCCTTCCCAGTGGGCTGATTCTGTCTTACATATGGGGTCCCGACTCCGATGTGGAGGAGGGGAATCTGGACAACTATATCTATTTTCTGAGGCGGCGCCTCAAATCCATAGGAGCCCTGCCCCAGATTAAGACGGTCCACGGAATCGGATACCGCCTGGAAAACGGAGGGACCCATGATTAAACGGCTCCGGCGGCAGCTCACCGCCCTTTTTACCATTACCACCGGACTGATTCTGACCCTGGTGGTCATCGGCATCCTGGTCATAAGCGCCAGGGAATTCAACAAAAAAAACCTGGTTTCCTTTCAAAACCAAATCCTTAACATCACCTCCCGGCTCCAGTCCGGCACCACTATCAGCTACACCTGGCTGTCCAGGCTGGAGAGCGATAACCGCCTGATTATACATATCGAGGACAACGGCAAGCCTCTTCTTTACCGCGGTTCCTGGACTCCGGCCAGCGGTCGGGACACTTTAATCATGCGGGCCAGGGAAGCCGCCATGTCCGAGCGCATTGACCCGTCATCAAGGCCGGTATCCTCATCCCTGCTCAGGAGCTCTGTATTTACGGTGACCGGGGACTGCAATGACACCTATCTGGGAAGCGTGCTTGTCCTTCCCACACGGACAGGATTTCAGAGCCTGACACTGCTCGCCTGCAAGGATCCCATGGGATTCGGCCTGTACCGGCAGGGTATCCTGTTCTTTCTTCTCAATCTGGCCGGCATCGCCGCGCTGATGTCCGTCAGCTGGGTATTGGTGGGAAAGTCCTTAAAACCATTGGCGGAAGGCCAGAAACAACAGAATGAATTCATAGCGGCAGCATCCCATGAGCTGAGGGCTCCCCTTGCGGTCATCCGATCCAGCATATTCGCTGCACGGACAGCCCCTGACCAAAGGGAGAAATTCATGGATAATATGGACCGGGAGTGTTCCCGCATGTCCTGTCTGGTGGGCGACATGCTGCTTCTGGCCTCAGCCGACACCGGACACTGGAGCCTCAGGACCTCCTCCCTGGACATGGATACCCTTCTAATCAGTATCTACGAGCGGTTTGAGCCGCTGTACCAGGACAAGGGAGTCCGCCTGAAGCTGGACCTGCCCGAAACCTCCCTGCCCAGGGTATGCGGCGATGAAAACCGCCTGGAACAGATTTCTGCCGTCCTCCTGGACAATGCCCTGCGCTACACGCCAAGAGGCCGCAGTGTCAGTCTGGCCGCATCCGTACAGACGGATAAGCATCTGCTCTCCCGCGGCCGGAGCATGGTCTGCCTCACCGTATCAGACCAGGGCTGCGGCATGGACGACGAGACAAAGAAACATATATTTAACCGGTTCTACCGGGGAGACAGCGCCAGAAGCCACAAGCAGAATTACGGGCTGGGGCTCAGTATTGCAAAGGAACTGGTACAGCTCCACAGAGGCACCATAAGCGTATCGGATTCACCGGACGGAGGCGCCTGTTTCCTGGTCCGCCTGCCTGCCGAACCTGAGCCTCATGCGTCCGGCAGGTAACGGTTCACTGCCTCGGCACAGCCGGTTTTTCCCTGAATGTCAACGGGGCAGCCATGCTGAGTTCTGATATGTCTTCCTATATGGAGGCAGGTATTTTGAGAGGGCTGCGCGTAAACTGCCGGTGGGCGGACAACAGCACAGCGGAATATGGCTTTGTCATCCGCACTGACGCTTCATCCACAGAAATCCGTAACCAGGCAGACTGACGCCGGATGCTTCCATGAGGTCTCCTGTAACCATATCTCCGTACATACCGTCCTTTTCATCAATCCACGCAATGCGGCGTTCTCCGCTGAAATTAAATAGACCAATGAGTTTTCCGCCCCGGCCGTCCTGCCTTACCATGCCCAGAACAGAGCTGTCCCATGTCTCTAATGTACGGAAGGGGCACTCTGCATCCAATAAGGGCTCCCCGGCCCGTATGGCCTCCAGTTGCTCCAGATTATGGAAAATATGATTCTGGACTGTTTCCGGTTCATTGATCCGTTCCGCCAGCTCCCACTGAAAATCTCCCCTGTGTATATACCGGGAATCCGCCGCTTTTTCAGGCTTCTCCTTATAGGTATAGTCATTGACCTGGCCCACCTCGTCCCCGCTGTACAGCACAGGGATGCCCGACTGAAACAGCATGAATGCGTGGAGCATGGTATCCAGCCTGACAGCCTCCTCCATGGCCTGCCTGTCATGGCAGAATCCCGCCTTTTCCACACCGCACATGGAGGCCGTGGTTCCGCAGAACCGGGCGTCCCTCGTGGCCGGGTCGTCATTGTACAGGACGCCCCAGCTGAAGCTCTCCGGTATCCTGCCTGTGAAGAAATCATTCAGAAATTTCTTATGGGGAACCTGTCTCATCCCCCACTTTTCCAATAGGGGATAATCCAGTCCCCAGCCTATATCATCGTGGCACCGCAGATAATTGAGGAAGGTACAGGCGGAGGGCAGGGCGCTGACCGTCTCCATCTGGCTCTTTAATAGCCTTACATCCTTTGCGGCAACCGTATTCCAGATGGCTGCCATGGTGGTCACATTGTAGAGCATATGACATTCCGGCTTTTCCACGGTCCCGAAATAGGGAGCCACCTTCTTCGGTTCCATGACCACTTCCCCCAGCAGCAGGATACCGGGACACACAATTTCCCCAATCATGCGCATCATCCTGACAATGGTGTGGACCCTGGGGAGATTGCGGCAGTCCGTCCCCAATTCCTTCCATATGTAGGGAACCGCGTCAATTCTCAGCACATCCACCCCCCGGTTTGCAAGGTAGAGAAAATTAAACATCATTTCATTAAAGACAACGGGATTTCTGTAATTCAGGTCCCATTGATAGGGATAAAAGGTGGTCATCACATGCTGTCCTATCTCCGGCAGATAGGTAAAGTTTCCCGGCGCCGTGGCGGGAAATACCTGGGGCACTGTCTCCTCAAACATGGAGGGAACCGTCCAGCTGTCAAAGAAAAAGTATCTGTCCTGGTATTCCTTCTCACCCGCCCTTGCCCTTTTTGCCCACTGATGATCTTCCGATGTATGGTTCATCACGAAATCCAGGCAAAGGCTGATTCCTCTCTCATGGCATTCACGGGCCAGCCGTTCCAGGTCCTCCATGGTTCCCAAATCCTCCCTCACCTTTCTGAAGTCAGATACGGCATACCCGCCGTCCGAACGTCCCCTGGGGGTATCTAAGAGGGGCATAAGGTGGAGATAATTCACATGGCACCGCTCAATATAATCCAGCTTTTCTTCCACACCCTTAAGGCTGCCCGCAAAATGATCCGCGTACATCATCATGCCCAGCATGGAGCTCTTTCTGTACCAGCACGGGTCCGCTTCCCTGGCTGCATCCAGTGTTCTGAGCGGTTCTGCGCGCTCCCTGTAAAATCCTTCCATTCCTTTCAGCAGCCGGTCAAGCATATCCTGGCTGTTGTAGAGCTCCATATACAGCCACTTCAGTTCATCCATGTGCTTATCCAGACGCCTTTTGTAGATGTTCTCCCGCTTCATCTCTGTCATATCCTCCTTAAATGTACCTGCCACGCCTGGTATTCTCCCGTCATGGGCGGTATGGGGATTCCGGCCGACATAAGGCCTGCTCCCGGATATACGGCCCCTGTATCCTCATCCCTGTACATGGCCCCGGGCTCCAGTCCCTCCAGACGGACATACAGCGTCAGAGGATTGCCGTGGGCCTTAAGGGTCACCGCGTTTAACAGAGCCTCCCCCCTGTCCTCTCTCACAAAGAGCCACGCGGCCGCTTCCCTGTCCTCAAAGGGATTGGTCAGCCGGTAATACTCCCCGTCATGAATCAAATGCCAGTATTTATGGTACGCGTCTATCTGCTCCCTCACACAATTCTTCTCTTCGTCTGATATGGCGTTTAAATTCAGCTCATACCCAAAGCTGCCCGCCATGGCAACCACTCCCCTGGTCTTCATGGGCGTGATTCTGCCTGTCTGGTGGTTTGGAACCGCGGATACATGGGAACCCACCGCACTGATCGGATAGCCAAAGGAGGTGCCGTACTGAATCCGGATGCGGTCCACTGCGTCGGTATTGTCACTGCACCAGATTTGCGGCGTGTAATACAGCATGCCCGCGTCAAAACGCCCGCCTCCGCCGCTGCACCCCTCAATCAGAAGGTCCGGATAGCGCTTCGTCAGGCGCTCCAGGAAGTCATAGAGTCCCAGCATATACCGGTACAGGACGCTGCCCGGACTGTCTCCTCCCGCCGTTTTGTCTGCCGCCGAATATACGTCCGCTATGCTGCGGTTCATGTCCCATTTCAGATACTCGATATGGGCGCTGTCAAGGACCTGGCATATACTGTCAAAAATGTAATCCGCCACCTCTTTCCTGGAAAAATCCAGCACCAGCTGACTTCTGCCCCGGACCGGCTTCCTTCCGGGCACGGCAAAGGCCCAGTCCGGATGTTCCCTGTAAAGACAGCTGTCCTCAGATACCATCTCCGGCTCCACCCAGATACCGAATTTCATTCCCAGGCCGTTAATCCGGCTGACCAGGCTGCCCAGAGAACCGCCCAGCTTTTTTACGTTTACCTGCCAGTCTCCCAGCCCGGAAAAATCCGAATCCCGGTTTCCGAACCATCCGTCGTCCAGCACCATCATTTCCACGCCCAGGTCCTTTGCCTGCCTTGCTATGTCCAGTATCTTTTCTCCGGTAAAATCAAAGTAGGTGGCTTCCCAGTTGTTGATCAGCACCGGCCTGGGAATGGTCTTGTACTTTCCCCTGCAAAGGCTGCGGCGCATGGCCTTATGGATGCTGCGTGACAATGCTCCCAGTCCCTGTCCGCTGTATCCCATGATTACCTCAGGTCCGAAGAAACGCTCCCCCGGCTTAAGCTCATAGGAAAACATCTCATCCTGAAGCCCCATAGCCATCCTGGTCTGACCGTACTGGTCCGTCTCCGCCTCAGCCTTAAAGGGGCCGCTGTACACAAAGGACATGCTGTAGCAGGGCCCGGAGGCTTCTGTTGTCTCCCGTCCCGCCAGTATCAGAAACGGATTATACTGGTGGCTGGAAGTCCCCCTGCGGCTGCCTATGACCTGGGCGCCGTGGCACAGGGCGGTTCTCTGGAAATTGCGCTCCATAGCGTGGCGTCCGTAAAACTGAATCAGGTCGTACTCCCCGTGTAGAAAGTCCAGACACGCGCTGTATACCCGTTTCAGGGCTGCCGGACCATCTCCCCCATTTTCCACACAGACTGCCCTGGTGATAATGTCGTATCCGGGGAATACGCCGTAGAGCAGAGTAACCGCCAGCCCGCTGACCTGGTCTGTCAGGCGTATTTTAAGGCTCTCTGCGTCCTCCCGCCCCTCTCCATACATGGCCGGAAGTCCGGGAAGGCTGTATTTCCCTTTGCATATTTCGTAACCGGCATAGCGCAGATTCAGTCCATAGGATCGGCCGGCCTGTTCCACTGCAAAGGCAGGGCTTCTGAAGTCCCCCGACCCCTGATGTGGATATTCCTGGGGAAGAGCGTCCAGGGAATAGGTTCTGTCATCACCTGCCTCATATGGGTTGGGTGAAAACCCTCTGTCCTCAAAGGTAAGCATATATTCCATGGAGCCCTCTGTCCTGTCTCCGTAGTACAGATGAAGCAGATTCCCATAGGAATCTGCCTTCATCTGATATGTGGAGTGGTCCGTGTGAAGGGTGAATATCCTTCCATTTTCCTGATACTGTATTGCCATGTGTCGTCCTCCGTCTATATATATCTGTCTCTATCTGTCTCTATTTCCGTCTTTATTTCCATTTTCTATTTTCCGTCTGTCATTGCAATGCCTTCAATAAACTGCTTCTGGAATACCAGATACAGAATCACCATGGGAACCATGGCCAGGACAGAGCCTGCCATCAGCACCGGATAATTGGTGATAAACTGTCCTCTCAGGGTGGAAAGGCCGGCTGACAGGGTCATCATGTTCAGGTCGGTGTTGGCAATCAGAGGCCACATCAGGTCTGCATACGCGAACACCGCGGTGAAAATGGTAAGGGCAGCCATGCTGGCCTTGGTCAGAGGCATCATGACCTTTGTAAAGGTCTGCCACCTGGTACAGCCGTCCAGGTATGCTGCCTCCCCCAGTTCATCCGGGATGCCCATGTAAGCCTGCCTGAGGAAAAAGGTGCCGAACGCGCTGACCAGTCCTGGAAATACCAGCGCAAACATGCTGTTTGTCAGCCCCATCCCGGCTAACATCTGGTACTGGGGAATAATGAATATCTGGGACGGCAGCATCATCTGTACAATCACCAGGGAGAACAGAAGGTTTTTCCCCTTGAATTTAAGTTTTGCAAATGCGAACCCGGCTGCAGAGGAAAACGCTACCGCGCAGAGCACCCGAAACAGGATCAGCAGCGCCGTATTCACATACAGTTTCATAATGGGCAGGGAGGCGATGGCTCTCAGGTAGTTCTCCTTCATCCACTGCTTTGGCAGGATGGTGGGCGGAATCTGCACGCTCTCCCCTGCTGATTTGAAGCTGGTGAACACCATCCATATAAACGGAAATATCATAAGCAGGGCTCCCGCTCCCAGGGCCGCATACACAAGGGCGGTATTAATACCGCGGTTTGTCTCCAGTGATTTCATAATTTCCCTCCATCCTAAACTTCATAGTTGACCCACTTCTTCTGTCCCCAGAACTGCAAGGCTGTCACGGCTCCTATGAGCAGCACGGTCCACACGACAATGGCGGAGGCGTACCCGCGGTTCCCCGCCACAAAGGACTCACGGTAGAAGAGATACATCAGTGACTGGGCGCTTGTAAGGGCCGGATTCGTCTGGTCCACCATCATGTAAATCAGGTCGTACACCTTAAGAGATGCCATGAGCCGCATGATTAACACCACAAACAGGGTGGGCGATACCATGGGAAGCGTAATCTTAAAGAACTGCTCTACCTTGGAAGCCCCGTCCAGGCTGGCGGCCTCATAGTAGCTCTTTGATATGTTCTGTATTCCCGACAGCAGCAGAACCGCGTCATATCCCACCGCGCTCCAGACTGCCACCACCGCGCAGGCGGGGAGCACCAGCTTCGGATTGGTCAGCCAGTTGACCCTGCTTCCGATGACCTGGTTGATAATGCCGTACTCTGCGTTGAAAATCCATTTCCACACCATGGCTATGGCCGCGGGCGCAACCACCATGGGAAGGAAATAGATGGCCCTGAAAGCCGCCTTTGCCCGAATCTTGGCATTGAGCAGAACAGCGGTCAGCAGGGAAAGGAATATTCCCAGGGGCACGGTCAGAATACAGAAGTAAATGGAATTCCAGGTAGCCTTCCAAAACTCCCTGCTTCCAAACATCTGCACGTAATTCTCCACCCCGCTGACCTCATAGTACCCAAAGGGATGGGTGGTGGAAAAGCTCAGTACCAGGGTCTGCAGGAACGGATATACGTTCAGCACAATCAGACCTATTATCGTAGGGGCAATGAGCAGATAACCCCATTTTGCATCCTCTGTCAAACATTGTTTCTTACCCATCATTTTCCTCCAATCCTGCCATTATTACAGCGCCTTTGACTCGTCCACCAGTTTCTGCATGTCCTCCAGTCCCTGGTCCAGACTCAGCTCGCCGCTGTATATCTTTAACAGCAGGTCATTAATCTGGGTTTTCCACTTGGGTCTGGATGCGTTATTGACGCTCTGCACGCCATAAGGAAACATATCCACGCATTTCTGGACATCCAATTTGTAGTCATATTGGTCAAAGGCGCTTATCCACGTATCCTCCAGACCTTTGTAGGCCGGTATGGCGGCGCCTGACAGCCCCTGGACCCTCTGTCCTTTCTCAGAACCTGCAAATTTCAGGAAATCCCTTGCGTATTCCAGCTTCTTTCCCTTGGCTCCGGTGGAATAGCACAGGCCGTTGGATATGGTGGCCCTGCCGTCTCCCCGGACCGGGTCCGGACACTTGGGAAGCACGGCCACGTCCCATTTTCCAATCATCTCCTTGTTATTTTCCATGAAGGAGATAAGGTTCCAGTTTCCCTCCAGGTACATGGCTCCCTGCTCTGACATAAACGCGTTGCCCGGAGCTGTCTCAGCAAAATAGTTCTGGTCAGGGCACCACGGCTCCTTCTGGAGGCCGATGTAAAATTCCATGGCCTTCCTGGTACCGTAATCCAGGAACCCTGCCTTTGTCTTATCCTCGTTCAGTATGTATCCCCCTGCCTGGTATACGAAATTCCAGTATCCCAGCTGATCATCCGCATATGCCATATATCCGTATTTTCCGGTTTTTTCATGAATCCGGGCAGACGCAGACTTCAGGTCATCCCACGTCCAGGACTCATCGGGGTAAGCCACTCCTGCCGCGTCAAACATCTCTCTGTTATAGACCAGGCAGATCGTATCCTTATCTTTGGGAACCCCATACATCCTTCCGTCGGAACCCCTGGCATTTGCCAGTGAAATATCCGAAAAGTGGGTGGTATAATAGTCCGGCTCCACATCGTCATATAAATCCGTCACATCCTCCAGTTTTCCATAATCCGCATATTTGAGAATCTGATTGGTGTGCATCCAGAAGATGTCCGGCAGCTGTCCTGACTCTGCCGCCGCATCCAGCTTGGTCCAATATTCATCCCAGCTGGTGACCTGAACCTGGATTTCCACCTCCGGGTTCTTATCCATATAAGCCCTGGCTACCGCTTCCATGCCGCCTCTCTGGGCATTGTCCCAAATCTGGAAGTTCAGATGCACCAAGCCGTCCGAGGCTCTGGTTCCGAAGCTGCATCCTCCCAGCAAAGCTGCCCCCAGCACGGCTGCCGCCGCTGTTAGCAATCCCTTTTTGAACGTTTTAAGCATAATATACCCCCTGTCATCCCTGTTTCTTCTATTCTAAAAACATCCAATTTGTCGCCTTCATTCCATCCGGATTTCCTTGGTAACTACATGATATCATGGGTTTTAAAGCAGGTAAATATTCTGCTTTCGCAAAAAATATACCCAAATACTATTTTTATACCTATAACTTGATATAGGCTGGCATTTGGGTATATAATGATTAAAAAGGGGGTTTTCAGGCAATGAGCAATGTACTGTTTTCCATATTTCCCAACGAACGTTTTGTGGATTTGGGTTTATATCAATACGGCTGGGAACAATGTGAACCGCTGCACTCCTACGGTCCCTACGCCAGGAACCACTATCTGTTCCACTACTGCATATCCGGCACAGGCACCCTCATATCCACGGATTCCAAGGGCGTGTCCCACACCTACCAGATTAAAAGCGGAGAAGGGTTCCTGATTTATCCTAAACAGATCAACACCTACTTTGCGGACAAGAACCATCCCTGGGAGTACACCTGGGTGGAGTTTGACGGCCTCCGTGTTAAGGAAGCCCTGGAGCTGGCAGGACTGACCATGGATGCCCCTGTATACCATTCCAATGCCCGGGACTTAAGCCTGGAGCTGAAAAATGAAATGCTCTACATTGCCAGCACTCCGACCAGTCGCCCTTCCACCTGATTGGCCATCTTTATCTGCTCCTGGACTATCTGACCCGCTCCTCCGCCTCCCGCAGACTGTTAAAAACAGGCCGTCTCCAGGACTTTTATATACGGGAAGCCACCTCCTTTATCGAGCAGAACTTCCAGAACGACATATCGGTGGAGGACATCGCGGCCTTCTGCAATCTGAACCGCAGCTACTTCGGCAAAATCTTCCGCGACGCGGTGGGTAAGAGTCCTCAGGAATTCCTTATCAGCTACCGCATGACCAAGGCAGCCGAACTGCTGAAACTCACGGAACTGTCCATAAACGACCTCAGCAATGCGGTGGGCTATCCCAACCAGCTCCATTTTTCCCGTGCCTTCAAAAAAACATACGGCATCCCGCCACGCCAGTGGCGCCAGGAAAACAAGATGGCTCCGGTCACCTAGTACTACAGCGCCGGAGCCAATATCACTTCCAATATCACTTACAGATACTTTTCCTCATATTCCTACACGGATATGGGCCTGCTGAACAGATATCCCTGGGCTGTCTCCACCCCGCAGGTATGAAGCACGTTGAGGGGGGCGCAGCGTACCCCACATACGATCCAGACGCTGTTTCTGCTCCCGGTCGGCATTTCCCTGAAGATTGTGTTAAGTATAACACCAAATTTCATTAAATCCAGTGGGTTTTTACTTTTTATCCTAAATGTTACCACAGGGGTGACTTCCCTCTGAAAATGTTATATAATATTGGGTATTAAAGCATTACGGAGAATAAATATGGATTTAATCAGCCAGTTCATAGAGAATTACAAGAAAAAGATAAACTTTTATGAGACAGCCGGCCGGATGGCTGCCAGGCAGCTGGAAAACGCCCTTCAGGCAGCCGGTATCCGGGCCATTGTGACCTCCCGCGCCAAAGCTCCGGGGCGTCTGAAAAGCAAGGTCCTCATACGCAATTCCAGGCGGTCGGTCCCCTATAAAAACATGCGTGAGATATATGAAGATATTGCGGACCTGTGCGGTGTCAGGGTGTCACTGTACTTCCCCGGTGACCGCGATAAGGCGGACAGCCTTATTAACGACCTCTTCCTCCTTCTGGAAACCAAACAGTTTCCGGAACAGTCCAAGGCGCCTTCTTATAACAAGCGTTTTTCCGGTTACTGGGCCAACCATTACCGGGCCCACATGAGGGAGGAGTCGCTGGACCGTTCCCAGAAAAAGTATACCACGGCCCGCATTGAGATACAGGTGGCCTCGGTCCTTATGCACGCCTGGTCCGAGGTGGAGCACGACCTGGTCTACAAGCCCCTGCAGGGAACATTGTCCGACGAGGAGCTGGCGATTCTGGACGAGCTGAACGGCCTGGTCCTTGCCGGCGAGATTGCCCTGGAGCGTCTTCAGAACGCGGGCAATGAGCGCATACGGAACAAAAACGCAGAGTTCGGATCCCAGTACGAGCTGGCTTCCTACCTGTATAATTATCTCAGCAACAACTTCCGCCCCGAGGATATAGAGCTGCGCATGGGCAATATTGAGCTGCTGTTCAAACTCAGCAGCCGCCTGAAGATAAACAGCGTAAAGGAGCTGGAACCGGTACTAAAATCCGTGAAATTCGAGAAGGACCGGCGCAACATCTCCCAGCAGATCATTGACCAGATGATTACGGGAAGTGAAAAGCGCTACCACATCTACCAGGAGCTGCGGGCCGGTCAGGACGGCATCAGCGAGGACGAGCGCCATGCAGTGGAATACTTCTTCAGCCAGTGGGTTCCCCTGGAACAGCTGCTTAACCGCGTCTCCTCCAAAAACTCCCCCAAGGTGCGGGGAGCCTTCAACATCAATACCCTGAAGCGGCTGAATCTGCTGGACAGGGAATGCATCAACCAGATTGTGTCCCTGCGCAAGATTCGCAATGTGCTGATTCACGATATCGAGATTCCGGAAGCAGATTATATCAACCGGCAGGGAGACGAGGCCCAGTCCCTGTTACACAAGCTGTCGGAACAGTTTGCCGACCCTGCTTAAGCTAAAAGGTTTGCTTAAAACGGCTGCTGTTGTCTATGCCTGTCCCCAGAATCTGCGGATTTCCTCCCGGCTCAGCCCCAGCGCAAACTCCTTTTTCAGCACCAGGAACTGTTCCAGTTCCAGCAGACTCAAGTATAACAAGGCCCGGCTCTCAAATTCCTGCCTGTGGACAGGAAGAGGCTGGGCCTTCATTTGTAATTTCACCTGTTCAAGCTCATCCAGCAATCCCAGGGCATTGTTTCTTTCGTGAAAGGAACCGCTTACGGATTCAAGCAGGGACGCCACCACAGACGCCTGGTCCGGTTTGGACTCCATTCGCGAAAAACAGTCCCGCATTCTGCACAGGATGGCAAACTGGTTTTTCCGCAGCCCCATGTAGCCAAGGTAATAGCGTGTGTCCGCCAAAAGACTGTTCTCCATCCCCTCATAGGCCCTGCGCTCTCCCTGCTCCAGGGCCTGTTCCAGGGCCTGAAACCCGTGTCCGTCCGTCCGTGCTCCATTCTCTCCCGGCTCCCCAAGCTCTGATGCCATCTGGCTCAGCAGGCAGATAAACTTTTCTTCAATTTCCCTCTGGGCAGAACGTATGGCTGCCCCCGATCCCGGAATATACAGGTTGAGTAAAACTCCCATACCCGTTCCCACAAACAGCAGAAGAGCTTCATTGGCAATGTCCGCCATTCCCATGGAACCCTCGGCCAGAATATGGGTCATCAGGACCGTGTTCACGGATATCCCCTCCTGTATGCCCCATTTCATGCACAGCGGAGTAAACATCAGAAGAAAAATCCCCATAGCCAAAGGCCGGTATCCTGCCAATGCAAAGGATACCGGCCCCAGGACCATCGCGGCCAGGAAAGCTAACAGCCTCCCGGCCGTGACCCGTAAGGTTTCCCGCTTCGTATCCTGGATGCTGAGCAGGGTAATCACGCCAGCGGAGGAGCTGTACCTAAGGCCCAGCGCCTGGGCAGCAGCCATGGCCAGCAGACTTCCCACGGCTATTTTTAAGATTTTAAGAAAACGGCCGTACCTCTGCATATACACCTCCCGGTAAATTTCTGACTGGCATTGCCTTCCATTATCTGTCATAGCCGTACAGCAGGCCCGCTGTCATAAATATGCCGCTGAGCGCCCCGCAAACCTCACGCAGCCGCCCCATACCGCCTCCAAAGGAAGAACCCAACCGCAGAGCCTCCTTTTCATCCATGCCGTGCAGATCGCAGAACGCTGTAAATACAGACTGGGCACAGTTATATCCGTCCAGAAACAGCCCCATGGCCTTTCCCGCATGGACGCTTGATTCCACATCGATTGTCATAAGCTATCCTCATCCGGAACAATCACTTAAAATTATACTCGGTTACGATTTTCTCTCGTCCGGTGGTCACATCCGTAAAATATTCATACAGACAGATTCCCAGATAAGAACCTGATATATTCCACACATTCCTGTAGCCCCGGTTCACAAGGGCCATACACGCATTATAGCTTCTCTGGCTGGAACGGCAGTGGAGATATACAGGACGATCCGCCGGTATCTCATCCAGACGGTCCCGCAGCTCTGACAACGGGATATTGACGGATGTCTTTAAGTGGCCCAGGCTGTACTCATTCCTTTCGCGGACATCAATGATATACGCGCCTGTCTCCACCAGATCCCGTACCTTTGTCACAGGCACCTGCCTTACCCGTCCATAGAGCAGGTTCAGGGCCACCAGGGCCGCCTGGTTCACCACATCCTTGGCAGTACCGAATACAGGAGAATAGCACAGCTCCAGCTCCTTTAAATCCTCCAGAGCTCCTCCCATGGAAATCATGGCCGCAATGACATCTATCCTCTTATCCACATTCCCCCGTCCAATGGCCTGGGCTCCCAGAATCCTTCCTGTAGGATATTCATAAACCAGTTTAAAGTGCATGGGAGCGCTTCCCGGCATCAGCCCAACCTTATCCGTTGGGATAATATAGACGGAATCATGGGGAATACCGGCTGCACCGGCTGTCTTTTCGTTCAGCCCGGTTGCTGCCGCGTTCAGGTCAAAAATACGGACCGCGCAGGAACCAATAACCCCCTTATTATTATGGGGAATGCCGTACATATGGTCCGCCGCTGCCCTGGCCTGTCTCTGGGCCGGGCCTGCCAGCGCCAGCCTGGACGGCTTATGGGTCAGCCTGTTAAACACCTCTATGGCGTCTCCCACCGCATAGATGTCAGGGTCGCTTGTCCTGTAATTGTGGTCCACCTTAATGGCTCCTGTCTCTCCCAGCTCCAGGCCCATGGCCTTAGCCAGTCCTGTCTCAGGCGCAGCCCCGATAGCCAGCACGGTCATGCCTGCCTTGACTTCCTTTCCCGAAGCCAGGGTAATGCTTTCTTCCCCGATGGCGCTGACACCGTCATTTACAATCACATCCACTCCATGGTCCAGCAGCTCCTTCTGGAGCATCTGCACCATATCATAATCAAAGGGCGCCATGATCTGGTCCTGGGCCTCAATGACGGATACATGCCTTCCGTCCATGCTTAGATTCTCAGCCACTTCAATGCCGATGAATCCGCCTCCCACCACAGCCACATCCTGAATCTGGCAGTCGGTGACAAACTTTTTCAGATTCACTATATCCGTCACATTCCTCACAGTAAATACATTGGACCTGTCCACGCCCTCTATGCTCTTCGGGCGGATGGGATTCGCCCCCGGAGAGAGGACCAGAATGTCATAGTGCTCCTCATAGACATCCCCGGTGCATCCGTTTCTTACCCGGATGGTTTTCTTCTCCCTGTCCACTGACAGCACCTCGCTGTCCGTTCTCGCCTCAATGTCATACTGCTTCCTGAACTTCTCCGGACTCATCATGACCAGGGCATTGCTGTCCTTCACCGTGCCGCTGAGATAGTAAGGAAGGGCGCAGTTGGAAAATGACACATGATGCCCTCTCTCAAACATGATGATTTCCGACCTGGCGTCCAGTCTCCTGGCCCTGGCCGCCACAGACGCGCCGCCTGCCACACCGCCTACAATTAATATCCTCATAATCTCTATTTCCTTTCTTCCGCTGATAGGATTCTCTCAAAACATACGTCTGCAATGTCCGCAACCATGCAAATCATGTCGAGACAGCGGGTATCTTCTTTTTTATAGGTCTTTACCAGCTCACAGCAGGCATCTGAACCAAAACGCTCCACGAATTCCTCCGCAAACGCAGCCACGGCCGGTTTAAGCTCAGGGGTTGCATGGGCCCTTTCCTTAATGAGCCGGTAGCTGATGGCGGAACATCCTCCGCACAGGGCGCCGCAGGCCTTCCCGCAGCCCATTCCCCCTCCGAATCCGCCCACCAGCTTTACCGAGTCGTCCGGTATTCCCAGTTGATATTCGTCATTCAGGGCACGCAGCATGGTTTCCGCACAGTTATTATCCTTTTCAATGAAGTACCCATATATCCTGTCCCTTGTCATCTTACCTCTCCTGTTCTCTCAAAGTATCTTTTATCCATATTATAGATATTAGCACGTCCCAAGCTGACAATGCAAGTTTTTTGATGGTTTCTGCAAAAAAGCGCTGAGGATTGGGGGGTAAATGTGTTTTGGGGCATCCGTGTCACCTCACTCTCCCTGCTCCTGCACATATTCCAGAAAATCAAAGTCAGCATAATGGGCATGTTTTACACGGTCCGCACAGGTTATGCCTGCCATGGTTACGGTGAACTCCCCGTATTTGCAGTACTCGTCGGAAAACCGCGTGGTATCAAAGATGCACCCGATTTTCTCGTATTTCTCTCCGTCATAGCTCCATTCAAACCAGGACTGTCTGCCCTGTACGTACAGTCTCAGGTAAACAGGCCGGTCCTCCACCGGTATCCTGGTATTGAGGAATTCCGTCCTTACTCCATTTTCCAGATGGATGACGGATAAGGAGCTCTGCCCCAGAGTTTCGCTGTAATATTTTCTCAGGTTAATGTAATTCATGTTGTCGTAATAGAGAATCAGTCTCGCGCTGTGCTGGTGGACCTAGGGGCACGAACTCCATTTTTGTGGTGATTCTGGCGTGCACGCTGGTCAGCTTTCTGGCCAGGATGCTCACCTTGTTCAGGGATGTCCTGGACTCCTGGCCCCTGAGCCGTACATAGCCCGGTCTGGCATTCACATCAGCAAACCTCTGGGGCATGATACGGGGGGAATGAGCCGAAATCTCCCGGCCGGTCAATGCATCCTTATTAATTCCAATGTCATACACTCCACCAAGTGTACCCATCCCAACCGGGCCATTGTGCTGCAGATTCCCATAGAGTTCATGGAAACCTATATACCTGAGGTAAGCCAGCTCCTTTTTCTGTGGAATCCCGAAACCCAGGATCCAATCATGAGGACCAAACTGGACCGGATGAAGGACACCCTGACCCAGATGCAGATTGCCAACGACATACGGCCGGAAGGCTTTTTGCTGCGTTTTAACAGCCTGCTCTTTGAATTATTATTCCAGCTGTACCACAATTTCAGTGTGCAGGTATTAAAACCGGATGTGAATCAGAAAAACAAAGCTTTAAGCCGTCTGGACCCGGTACTGACCTATACGGCCAGGAATTAAAACCGTCCCATCACCATCAGTGAAATCGCCCGGGTGGCCTTTTTGCAGCCGGGATACTTCTGCCGCTTTTTCAAAAAATGTATGGGCGTTACCTTCCTGGAATACCAGAATGAACTTCGCCTGTCCTATATTTACCGCGATCTGATTACCACGGAGGATTCTGTCCGTGATATTCTGGAACGCCATGGCTTCACCAATTATAAATTATTCCGCAGGATGTTTGGAGAACAGTTCGGAGATACGCCTTCCGGCGTCAGAAAGCTCCCGGCCTGTACTCTCCCAACAGGAAAGCACGCATCGTTTCTTTCATACAGCCTCCTATATTGACCAACTATCATCTGGCAGAATCACTATATCATAATTCCTGTGAACGTGCAAGGCAATGCACAATAAGCACCGCCACAGAAAAAAGGAGCCTGACTTCCAGGACCCCGCTGCATCCAGCTGCCATGCAATGGGGCCTGAAGCATCCTGCTCCCTGTTTATATTATTCTTCCAGATTCCGGAATACCGTCTTAAGCGCAGGATACATCTGCCTGAACCTGCCGTACTGCTTTTCATACCTTTCCGCCAGGTCAGCATCCGGCTCAATGGTTTCTATGACTTTCACAATGCTGTCCGCTGCGGTCTTCACGTCCGGATACTCCCCGCAGCCCACGGCTGCCAGTATGGCGCCTCCCAGGGCAGGGCCTTCCTCGTTTTCAACCACATCCACCTTCACATTCATGATGTTGGCCACCATCTTCTTCCACAGAGGGCTCTTTGCTCCCCCGCCGCAGATTTTGGTGCGGTCAATGCGGATGCCTAAACTTCTGGCCACCTCCAGGGAATCCCTGAGTCCGAATACCACGCCTTCCAATACGGCCTGGGTCATCTCCTCCCTGCTGGTATCCATGGTCATGCCGATGAAACATGCCCTGGCCCTTGGGTCGTTATGAGGAGAGCGCTCTCCCATGAGATAGGGCAGATAGAACACATGGTTCTCTCCCAGCCTGACGATTCCCTCCTGCTCCCTGGAAAACTCCTTCGTCTTAAGAATTTCCTCCATCCACCACTTGTTGCAGGAGGCCGCGCTTAGCATACATCCCATGAGATGGAAATGTCCGTCCGCATGGTCAAAGGAATGAAGTGCGTTGTTGCAGTCCACCTTAAAGCTTTCGCTGGAAATAAAGATGGTTCCGCTGGTTCCCAGGGAAATATTGCAGCAGCCCTCCCCAACGGTTCCGGTGCCCACAGCGGCAGCCGCATTGTCTCCTGCGCCGGCAATGATTTTTACATCCTGTGTAAATCCCAGCTCCTTTGCCAGTTCCTCCTTCAGATTTCCCACCACCTGATAGCTCTCATACAAATCCGGAAGCTGTTTTCTGGTGATGCCGCACATCTCCATCATTTCCTCAGACCAGCGCTTGTGGGCCACGTCCAGAAGCAGCATGCCGGAGGCATCGGAATAATCCGTGCAGAAGCTGCCAGACAGCCTGTAAGCCAGATAATCCTTTGGAAGCATTATCCTGCATATGCGCGCGAAGTTTTCCGGTTCATTTTTCTTCATCCAAAGAATCTTCGGGGCCGTGAAGCCGGTGAAGGCAATGTTGGCCGTGTAAGCGGACAGCTTATCCTTGCCAATGTTCTGGTTCAGGTAATCTGTCTCCTTTTCGGACCGTCCGTCATTCCAGAGGATGGCCGGGCGGATGACCTCATCCGCCTCATCCAGCGTCACCAGACCGTGCATCTGGCCTCCGAAGCTGATGCCTGCCACCTGTGATTTGTCACACTCCGAGGTCAGCTCCTTCATGCCGTCCATGGAGGCTGTAAACCAGTCCTCCGGGTTCTGCTCCGACCATCCGGGATGGGGGAAATACAGTGGATACTCCCGTGAAACCACCTTGTGAATTCGTCCGCTTCCATCCATTAATAACAATTTTACCGCTGAGGTTCCTAGGTCCACTCCTATATAAAGCATATTTTTCCCTCCCCGCGTTTTTATGCAAATGGATTCTCTGTCCTGTATCTTACGCTCTTTGGCTGGTTGTAGCCGATTTCCTCCACATCCACGCCAATGTACTTGAATACCTCAAACAATGCCTTGCCGTAATTTCCAAAGGCCACGGCTCCGTGATGAGGGAAGTTTTTCTCAATGAGTACGTGGCGGTAGAACCGTCCCATCTCCGGGATGGCGAACACGCCGATGGATCCGAAGGAACGTGTGGCAACCGGAAGTACCTCTCCCTGCGCAATATAAGCCCTCAGTTTGTTGTCCGCCGTGCTCTGGAGACGGTAGAAGGTAATGCTGCCTGGTTTAATGTCGCCCTCCAATGTTCCCTGGGTCACTTCGATTGGAAGGGCCCTGGCCATAATCATCTGATACTTCATCTCGCAGAAGGACAGCTTGCCGGACGCGGTGTTGCCGCAGTGGAAGCCCATAAATGTATCCTTAAGGGTATAATCAAATTTTCCCTTGATATCAGCTTCATACATATCCTTCGGCACGGTGTTGTTGATGTCCAGAAGAGTAACCGTATCCTGGCTGATGACCGTACCGATGTACTCGCTGAGCGCTCCGTAGATATCAACCTCACAGGACACTGGGATACCCTGGGCTGTCAGTCGGCTGTTCACATAGCATGGCACAAAACCAAACTGTGTCTGGAATGCGGGCCAGCATTTTCCGGCAATGGCCACATATTTGCGGTAGCCCTTGTGCTCCTGCACCCAATCCTTTAAGGTCAGCTCATACTGGGCCAGCTTGGAGAGAATCTCCGGCTTCTTGTTGCCTGCTCCCAGTTCTTCCTCCATCTCCTTCACAATGCCTGGAATCCTCTCATCCCCCGCATGCTTGTTGAATGCCTCGAACAAATCCAGCTCGGAATTTTCCTCAATCTCCACGCCCAGGTTGTACAGCTGCTTGATAGGCGCGTTGCAGGCCAGGAAGTTGAGAGGTCTTGGTCCGAAGCTGATGATTTTTAACTGGCTTAACGCCGCCACCGCGCGGGCAATGGGTACAAACTCGTGAATCATGTCCGCGCAATCCTCAGCATCCCCTACCGGATACTCCGGAATATATGCCTTGATGTTACGCAGCGCCAGGTTATAGCTGGCATTGAGCATACCGCAGTATGCGTCGCCGCGGCCCTGGCACAGGTTATCCCCTGACTCCTCGGCTGCTGCCACGAACATCTTAGGTCCGTCAAAATGCTTTGCCAGAAGTGTCTCTGATATCTCAGGGCCAAAGTTGCCCAGGTATACGCACAGGGCGTTGCAGCCTGCCTTCTTTATGTCCTCCAATGCCTGAACCATATGTATCTCGCTCTCCACGATGCATACAGGACATTCATAAATTTCCGCCGCGTCATATTTGGCCTTGTAGGCTTCCACCAATGCTTTTCTTCTGTTGACAGAGAGAGACTCCGGGAAACAGTCCCTGCTCACTGCCACGATTCCGATTTTTACCTCTGGTGTATTGTTCATTGTAATTTCCTCCTCATACATGATTAAATTTATTTGTCCGCATCTGAGTTTTCATGTTCTGAATCAGACGCTCAGATTCTCTCCTTTAAGGCCGATAAACGCCCCTTCCGGCAGTCCGCCCTCGGCATGGCCTATGAGCCACTTGTTTCTGGCAAACAAAAGCCTGTCCTCCGGGTCCTTCACATCCACTGGCTCCATATCCAGATTGGTGCCCTTTGGAAGAACGATGACACATCTGAAGCCCTCATCCTTCACATGGCAGGGCGCATAGTGCAGGGTTGTGGCATATACCTCCACCGCGGTTCCCGCAGGAACCAGAAATGCCTCCATCCTGGATGTATCGTATGTATGGTCTTCCTCAATATCCTGCTGTTTTCCCAATATCAGTATCAGGTCGTCCACAGCAATGTCTACCTCTGAATCCCGGTGATATTCCACTGCATTCAGTTTCTTGTTGTGTCCGTTGCAGCATCCTATCTGAATCGGCATCTGGCCGTAGATCCCGCGTTCCAGCTCCTTTGCATCAGACAGGGCCTCCATCTCAGGCAGCGAGGGAATATAAATAACATCCTCCGGCAGGGGCGTATGCTCCATTGCCATTAAAAGACCGCTGAAATCATAACCTGTGATGACCCTTCCATAGGCTTTAAACGCCGGATCCGCCACCTTCCTGACTGTCATCCCCATGTTCATACCTCCTTATATCGGGCCGTACGTTTTTCCATCCGCACCAGCCTGTTTTCTCTGGTAACCATTATAATATAAACAAGAAAAAAAAACGTGCTGTTATTTTACGAACTAACAGCACTTTTTTGCGATCTTCACTCATCTGACGATGACTTGCGGATCATCTGTTTTTGATTCATCTGCTTCCGGTACTGGCTGGGCAGGCAGCCATACCGCTTTTTGAATGCCTTGGCAAATGCCCTTGCATCAGCAAATCCATGATCCAGAGCAATGTCCCCCACATAACGGTCCGAATTCAGCAATTCCCGCATGGCATACTTTACCCTCAAATCCATCAGGTATGTGCGGTATCCCACCTGAGCATATTCCCTGAACATATGGGAGAGATAGGAGGGTGTAAAGCCAAACCTGGACGCAACCATTTCCAGAGTCAGTTCCTTGTCATAGTTCTCCTTCATATATTGTGTCACCTGGGACAGCTTATCCAAATGGCGTTTTTGCTGTACCTGGACCTTATCGATCTGCTCAATCCTAAACTCTGTCACAATCAGATAGAGGAACTCCATGAACTGGCTCTTTACCTTCAGGCGGTAGCCGAATTCCCTTTGCTCATACGTCCGGTACATGGCAGTGACCAGGGACACCAGCCTGGCCTTTTGACTTTCTTCCCTGTCCGCAAAGGTGATGCAGGACTCATCACTCATATACCCCTCAAAGGATTTCATTGGAATCTGGAGCACAATGGTAATATTGGGGTCAGGGCATTCAATGGAATGGATTTCATTGGGATTCACAATGACAAAATCATTGTGCTTCAATGTATACTGCCTGGAATTGATGAAGAAATCCAGCGTTCCCTCCAACACAAGAAACAGTTCCACAGACTGGTGCCAATGCTTGCTGACCCGGTAATTTCCATCCCTTCCCTCGAATATGAACATCCGAAAGGGCAGATCGTCATTGGGAATTACTGTCTCGTATCTGAAATCCATCCTGCACCTCCATTTCCTGCCCGCCATTTGCGAATTGCGATGTCCGGCAATTAAATTTATTTCCTGTCACTCACACAGACCTGTTTAACTTAAAAATCACCATGGTGACTGCCCCTTCCTGTCCCCTGGTACCGCTGTTAAAATAAAGGGACAGCGAAGCGGGCTGAGGCACCCGTACAAACTTTGCATGGTTTGAAAAGATTACACGCATGGCGGCTTCCGCTCAGCAGTTACCGGTCCACACATATTTTAAATACTCCCTGGCAATCTGAACCAGCTCATATACTCTGGCCACATCTGTTGCGGGTCTGTCATCCATCCTCCAGCGCGGAAAAAACCTGGATACGTGAAGAGGAATCTCCGGGCTCAGGGATGATATCCAGCCCGCCATCTCCCTCATCTCCTCATCCGAGTCATTTTCCCCGGGTATGATAAGAGTGGTCAGTTCCACATGGCATTGGCGGCTGGAGCGTGTGATAAAATGCTTTACAGTCTCAAGGTCACCGCCCAGCTTCCTGTAATATTGCTCTGTAAATCCCTTTAAATCAATGTTCATGGCGTCCGCCACAGGCAGGATATCATCCAGCGCCTGGTCAGATACGCTTCCGTTGGTGACGATTACATTTTTCATACCTGCTATTCTCACAAGGCGCCCTGTATCCCTGACATACTCCCAACCCACCAGGGGCTCGTTATAGGTATAGGCAACTCCAACATTTCCCTTTATTCTGAGCTCTGCTGCCTTTTTGGCCAGCTTCTCAGGACTTACGGGCACTGCACGGGAATCTCCCTCCCCTGCCATGGATATCTCATGATTCTGGCAGAAGGGGCATCTCAGATTGCACCCAAAGCTTCCCACGGACAATATTACAGAGCCGGGCAGGAACCGTCTGAGCGGCTTTTTCTCTATGGGATCCAGGGCCATGGACGTGATTTTTCCGTAGTTAACAGGAACCACCGCGCCGCCTGTATTCTTCCTGGCCCGGCACAAGCCGGTCTGACCTTCTTCCAGGACGCACCGGTTCATGCATCCCCCGCACACAGCTCTCATGACTTTACCCCATGGCGGATGACCTCAAAACGTTCCAGCTCCACATCCGTCTCATCCTCACGTATCCCCGCCTTTTGCCTGGCAATGGACAATTGTTCCTCCACCGTGTCCACTCCCTCCAGATTGGGAAGCAGCAGTCCCCGCTTCCTGCCCCTGGTGACAATGACACCGTAGCGCAGCGGGTCCAGCTGGTCCTCACTCTGAATCCGCTCTGTCCCGCCCAGCACATCCACGCTGTATTCAAGTAAAGGCAGCTCCTCCTCCCGGACTGACGGAAACCTGGGATCATGGATGCCTGCACTCACCGCGTTCTGTATGATTTCCTCCGCAACATTCCGGCACACCGGCGATATGGTCCCGATGCACCCCCGCAAAGCGCCGCCCCTGTGGATGGATACAAAAACTCCCGCCCTTGTCTGAAGCATTTCTTCCGGCATTTCTTCCTCCGCTCTGCCAAAAGGAATCATTCTTCCCTCGCGCACATAATACTCCAGCGACCTGCGGGCAAGAGACACATAAGCATCCTCTTCCATCCGCCGTTTTTTACAGGCTTCCTTCCGGCAGCTTTCATATGTTTCCAGGAATCTGCGCCCATCGTCATCCCCGGTCACCCGGAACGTGCAAATCCCATAGCCCACCCCAAAGGGGCCCTCATGGGTCAGACGCCTGGGCATGACTGCCTTTCCATCCATGGCTCCCGCCATCATGGTAAAGCTGCGGTGGCCGCATTCCCCCGCCTTTTCGCAGAAACTTTCTGAAAATGCCAGCAGCTCCCCAAACTCCGCCTTTCCCATAACGTCCATTATCCGCTCATCATACTCCGGCCCCTGGACGCTGTAGCCATAAGGCCCGTCCCCTCTCAGTTTATGGGACAAATCCCCGCTGGCCACAATGAATACCCTGCGTCCCAGATTTTCTGCTGCTATGGCAATGTACCGGCCTGCCCGGTAATGGTGGGCAAAGGACAGTCCGGATCCGCCGATTCGCACCAGCTTGTAATCCCTGTAATGCTGATGGATAAAATGCAGCGGGACCAGCGTTCCATGGTCCAGCTCTTTTTCCCTCTCTCCCTCTGTACCCATGGGAAAATCATCCTCCCCGCAGAGTTTGTCCAGTTCCCTTACGAAAGCTTCGTCATATACGGCTTCTTCCCCTGCCTGCGGGGCCATGAACTGGCCAAAGTCTCCCCTGGCTTTCTTTCCCGGCGATACATGGAAATAGTCCGCGTACATCACCGCATGCGGAGAAATCACCACAATGGTATCCGGCTTCAGCTGCGCTGCCATCCCGGCTGCCTCCTGGTATGCTTTAATGGTATCCTTAATGAGAATCTCCTGCCCTCTGCCCACCTCCGGCACAATCAGAGGCGGATGGGGCACCATGATTCCTCCAATCACAGCCATAATGCCTCTCCTTTCCGTCCGGTACGTTCCGCCGGACCGGTACAATCCATCGGACCGGTACAATCCGCCAGCCCGGTACAATCCGCCAGCCCGGCGCAATCCGTAACATGCTCTGACTTAAGTATAGCATCGGGAATCCTTTTTTTAAAGGGGAAAACCCACAAAGCCGGCACAAGAAGCACTGCCAGATTCGTCCCCACAATCAGCGCACTGTAATCCCCGGAAAATCCGGGAACTCCGCTGACCATGGCCCCCTGTTCCCCGCCGTTTTTCTCCTTTTCCGGCATCCTTTTCCTCACGGCCCGCTACGGCCAGGCAGCTCCCCAGCATTCCCAGGGATACCGCTGTGTAGGGCGTCAGCATACTTCCCAGATTTTCCGCAATGGTCTGGAGCACCAGCACGGCAGACACGGCCCCGGACCCTTCACATACCCCAGAAGCCGCTCCTTCCCTTAATGCCTGGGGTATATACTGTTTGATGTCCTCTATTTCTGCCTGTGATAACTCATACTCCGTCCTCTTCCCCTGTTTAATCCGGCACACCCCAACATATTTCATTTTCGCAAATGTCCAAGTAAATATAATGGTAACAGGGGACAAAAGCTTATCCCTTCCCCGCCTGTTCGCGCTCCTGTCCGTTTACTTCCCGGCCAAAACCGGCAAAGTGGTGCCGCCGTAGGGCATCACAATCACCCCTGCCCCCTGCCCCATCTCCTTTACAGCCGTGTCACAAAAAAAGAACCGGGCCACAGCACACCCGCTGCTGTCCCGGTTCATGATTCATGTAGAAATCAAGGAAAGTGTATCTGTTGTCTGACTATGCTGCAAACGGAGCGATTTCCTCCATCAGCTGGTCGCAGTCATCTGTGTGAAGAATCAGCTCTACGGTTTTGGACTTTGCCAGTGATAATACACCTACAATAGACTTTGCATCAACCATACGGCTGCCGCATTTCACATCTGCATCACACTCAAAACGGTTCATGATTCTTACAAAATTAATAATCTGGTCTGCCTGGTCAAACTTAACAAGGATACGTTTCATGTTGTTCACCTCCGTATGGTATTTTTTTAGTATCACTGTCAGATACTTGGGGGATGGTACTTACTGGTAAGTCCGCATCTGACAATGCCCTCTAACGTTATCTTTTGTTTGTCTTCCGACATTTTTATAATACCACGTTCAGGTAAGGGATTTCCATGGTAATATTTTTCTATCTCATGGAATATTTTCAAATATTATACTTATATCTTCTAAATCTGGTCCTTCCAGTAACCAATATTTTCCGCATCCACCCTTATGGGCTCGCCGGCTATGACCTCCAGCCCGCCGTCCTGACCGTAGTCCACGGGGTATATCCTGCCTCCCAGCAGCAGTTCCTGGTCCGCCCTGTCCTCAATGGAGCCCTCAGACAGCTCCAGGCACACATACCCTGCCACCCGTCCCAGGTCCATGGGACTCCATATGTACAGCACCGGACACACGTCCTCAGGATCGCTGCCCACATATTCCTCCATCTGGTCCGGAAGTCCCAGGCCGATGACCTTTACCTCAGACGCCTGCCCCCGCGCCTTCACCACATCAGCCGCCGCCTTGATTCCTTCCGTGGACAGGCAGCACATTACCTTCAGGTCAGGATACGTCTCCAGCATCAGCTCCGCCTTTTCGGCCGCCTTTTCATATTCCCCTTCCCCGTAAGCAATGTCCACCAGACGCAGGCCGCAGTACTCAAGATTCTGGAGCTCCTGCTTCATCATATATATCCACTCGTTCTGATTGGCGGAACGGCTTCCCGCCGACAGGATACCCCACTGGCCGCTGTGGCCGCATATACGGTCCACCTCCCTGACCAGTTCTTTCCCCAGCTCTCTGGCATCCACCGGGCTTATGTAAATACTGCGGCTTCCCGCCTCCACATCCGCATCCAGCGTGATGACGGAGATTCCCTTTTCCCTGGCCTGGGTCAGAACCGGAGTCAGGGCATATTCATCGTTGGCAGCCACCGCTATGGCCTCCACCTTTTCGTCGGTAAGGTTCTGTATCAGATGTATCTGCTCCTGTGCAGAGGGATGGTCGGGATACAGGACAATACAGTTCTTGCCTGCATCCTCCACCGCCTGTTTAAAGCCCTCGCTGGCCAGTTCATTGTACCAGTTGTTCTTGGATTTCATGATGATAGCGTATTTTCCCCTGTTAAACTGACTGTCCTGGCAGGAAAACAGGAACAACACTCCTGCCATCATGGCCGCCCCTGCTATCCAAGCCCAATTTTTCCCTTTCACCCTGCGGTTCCCGCCTTCCTGCTGTTTTTTCCCAGTATATACCTAATGTCGTATTTTGTCCATTTCCGTTGCAAATTTATGATTTCTTGATACAATAGTTGTATCGGTATTGATTATTGTATACAAATCACTGCCTTTTGAAAAGGATGGATGATAATAGATGAAACTTCTGATTGTTGATGATGAGAAACTGACCCGTGAGGGAATCCGGGACAGCCTGAACCTGGAGAGCCTTGGAATCAGTCAGGTGCTGCTGGAGGACGACGGCATACACGGCCTTAAGACGGCCCTTGAGGAGAAACCTGATATTGTGCTCACGGACGTGCGGATGCCCAGGATGAACGGGGTTCAGATGGCGGAACGGATATTAAAGGAGCTGCCCGCAACCACCATTATCTTTATGAGCGCTTATTCAGACAAGGAATACTTAAAAGCCGCCATCAAGCTGAAGGCCCTGGGGTATGTGGAAAAGCCCCTTGACATGGAGGAACTGGCCACAGCCATACGGGAGGCGGTGGATAGCAGCATAAACGAGAAAATGAGCCAGGCGGCAGCAAGAATCCAGGAGAAGGAACAGCTGGGCCATCTGAGCCTTTTACTGTCCCAGCCAGGTGAGGAGAGTCTTATAAAGGCAGGACAGCTCGCAGCCGGCCTGGGCCTTTCCATCACCCATACCACCTGCTTCTGCTGCATTATCATTGACTGTGTCACCCCCTTATCCATGCTGCCGGAGGAACAGATGGACGGAATCAGGGATTATTTTGCGGACCATCTCACATCTATGGGCATATCCCAGGCATATGTCCTAAGAGGTGACCACCGCATCATTGTTTTCCTTCACTCCCCGGAGCGTCCCTCGGACAAGACCCTGTACGACTGCGCCGGACTCCTGGCCCAAAAGCTTATTAAGATATGCCCTTTTTTCATTTCCATGGGCCCGGTTGTAAGCGGTATGGACCGCGCGCATATCTCTTACCAGGAAGCCAGTGAACATCTGAAGGAGGCATTTTTCCATGATTACGGGTTCATACTGACCCACAACATGGAAACAGCCGTATTCCGGCCGCCGGCAGACCTCCTTCTGGAATTTTCCATGGCCCTGTCCGAAAAGCAGGAGGAGGAAGCCCTGGACATCGTCAGACGGCTGTATGAATCCTTTGTGCCAAACGACATGATTGGCCCCAGCCAGGTGAAGGATATCTATTATAAGTATTTCAGCAAGCTGGACGAACACGGCCTGGGAAGCTATATCTCCCTGTGGCAGAAGGAAGGATTGGAGTCTGAATCCATCTGGGAAGGGGTCATGAACTGCACCATCCTGAGGGAGCTCAATGACCTGCTGGCGGCAAAGGTGCGCCTGTTCTTTGAGCGCCTGCGGGGAAACAGTGTGGGAAACCCGGTGGTATTCCAGATTAAGGAATATATCCATAAGAACTATGCGGTCCCCTCCCTTTCCGTGCCGGATGTCAGTGAGTACGTCCACCTTTCGTCCAGCTACGTATGTACGATTTTTAAAAATGAGACAGGCCAGACCTTAAACCAGTATCTGACGGATTACCGCATCAAGATGTCCAAGCAGTTCTTAAGCGATCCCAGGTACAAGATTGCCGACATTTCATCCAAGGTAGGATACAGCGACGGCAATTACTACAGCAAGACCTTTAAGAAAATCGTGGGCCTGTCCCCCTCTGAATACAGGGAGAAAATGCTTGCATGAAAAATCCGTTTTCTAAGCTGATTCATCATTATACCTATGACATGCGTCTTAAGACAAAGCTTGTCATATCCCACATCATCCTGGTACTGCTGCCCACCGCCGTACTGTCAGGCTTCCTTTACCTGCGCATTTACGGCATTGTCATGGATGACAGCATCCGCTCGGAGCAGGCCCTGTCCGCCCAGACCGTGACCTCCATTGAGAACCTCATTTCCCATGTGGGACACGCCTCTGATACCATCACCAGCGCCATGTTGATACAGGATCTCTTCCAGGTACCCAGAGCAGAAGCCAATACCATGGATATCTCCACCTCCCGGATGAACAGCCTGTTCCACCTGGTGCAGAGCATTACGGATCATTCCATGATTACAGATGTAAAGATTTATTATGATGACAGCGTATACGGAGACCTGATGCAGTACAACAAGATCGGGAATGCCCTGTTTAACCCGGTATCCTCAGTAAGCAGCAGCTACTGGTACGGCATCTACAGCACTTCGAATCAGGTCCGTCTGCTGTGCCCGGAACTGTACCTGACACCGGACGAGACAGAGAAGAACGGAAAGCTGGCCTACATCACCCGAATTCCTTATACTCATGACGGCGGCGCTGTGTCCGGCATTGAAAATACCTCTGCCTATGTGGCCCTGTATCTTTCCAGGCCGGCCTTTGACATGGTGCTGCGCAATGACGCCACGGTCACGGACGAGGCTGCCTTCCTGGTAAATGAGCGGGATGTGATCGTATCCGCCTCGGACATGGGCCTGGCCGGGAAATACTTCATTCCCCGCCCGGACCTGAGGCAGCGGGTGGGAAAGGAAAAGACGTTTTCCCTTGTCTCCTATCTGGACGGCTCTGCCTATGTGGCCTATTTTCCCATCGCGGACACGGACTGGTACATGATGTCCATTATCCCCGCCCTCCATATCGGAGATGCGGGCAGGGCGCTGATGATGCATTTTGCCCTGATTTACCTGCTGTTCACCGCCCTGGCCCTGTACACTGCCTTCCGCCTGTCCGGCTCCATTGCGGACCGCATCATAGGCGTGGCCCTGCAGATGGAGACTGTTCGCACCGGCCCGCCCCAGCCCATGGATGTGGCTGACACTGGCTGCGACGAGATTGGCGTGCTGTCCGATACCTACAACTACATGACAGAAGAAATCATCACCCTGATGGACAGCCAGAAAAAGGCTTCCGATGAACTCCGGATGGCGGAATTCCGCGCTCTGCAGGCCCAGATTAACCCGCATTTTCTCTATAATACCCTGGATATGATTAACTGGCTGTCCCAGACCGGGCAGAGCGAAAAGGTTACGGAAGCGGTCCAGATCCTGTCTCGCTTTTATAAGCTTACCCTGAGCCGCAGGGAGCTGATGAATTCCATTGAGAAGGAACTGGAGCATGTAAGCCTCTATGTCCGTCTCCAGAACATGCGTTATGACAATTGCGTGGCCTTTGTGGTGGATGTGCCGGAAGAAATCTGTGAGTACACGATTCCCAAGCTCACCTTCCAGCCCATTGTGGAAAATGCCTTCCTTCACGGCATCATGATGAAGGAAGAAAAAAAAGGCAGCATCCTGCTCACCGGCTGGCCAGATGGAGATGATATTGTATTCATCATCTCTGACGACGGGGCAGGCATACCGCCTGAAACACTTGATACATTAAAGGATGACGTGAATGCCGGTACCGACTCCTCCGCCAGCCCCAGGCACACTGCCTTTCCCGGCCACATCGGCGTCTATAATACCAACTTAAGGCTGAAGAGCCTGTACGGTGAATCCTACGGCCTCTCCTTCACCAGCACCTTGGGAAAGGGTACTGAGGTTACTGTCCGGATTCCGGCCAGACATATCACGTCTGACTGATTCCTTTCACATCCCAGCAATACGATTCATAGGCCGCCGCCAGGTTCATGGAGGCGGTTTCTTTTGCCGCCTTTTTCTCCAGATAGGCTGCCTGGCCCTCCAGGTATTCCGTGCTTGTCAGCAGTCCGGCCTGCTGCTTTCTCTGGAGTCCTTCGTAGGTCAGCCGGGCGCTCTGGAAGGCAGTGAGGGCCGCCTCATAGGCTGTTTTACTGGCCTGAAGGTTCTGGTAGGAAGCCAAAAACGCTGCCTCCTTTGTCCCCTCCGCCTCATCCGCCAGCCTGAACCTGATATTGATTTCAGTGGTACTGCTGGCCGGGGTGTGGCGGGCATTCTGCACATTCTTGTCATTTCCCATGGCTCTGTTCTTATCGCTTTCATAATCAACGGCTTCAATGGCTGCCATATCCGGCTCCGGTATGGCTCCTATCACCACCTGGCTGCTGTCCTCAATCCCCAGCATGGTAAGCAGCCGACGGCGCAGCTCCCCGGCCTGGAGCCTGAGGGACTCCAGGGAATTTCCGGCAGTGTCCAGGCTTTTTTTTGCTTCCTTCAGCTGGGCCTGGGTGGCGGTACCGGCTGCCTGCTTTCTCACCATGGCCTCAAAGGCTGCCTGTAAGGATTCAACCCGCTTTTCCTGGTATTCCACATTCTGTACCATCTGGTTGTAGGAATTCATCAGGGTCTGGGCTGTCATGGTAAAGGTGTCCGCGGACTTTTCCAGGCTGCGGGTGCTCTTTTCGCTGGTCATGGTGTCCAGCTGGCTGTATATGCGGCTGGCCGAGGATTTTAACATGGCTGCATTGGAGGAATAGATCCCGGCTGTCTGGCTGTCCTCACCGCCCATTTCCTCCGCCTTATCCTCCATGTTGTCCTGCTCCCGCTTAAGGGTATCCCATATTTCCTGGTAGGCGTTTATATTGTTCTCGTAGTCCTCTATGCTCTCTTTTAAAGACAGATTTCCCTGTTTCAGCAGTTCCCTCAGATTGCCGTATTCAATGATTGTGGTACCCGTTGTGTTCCCTGTGGTTTCCGGGGATATGTCCTGAGACGCATCCGGGACAGCGGCCTGGGATGCTTCCTGGGATGCTTCCTGGGATGCATAGGAAGTCCGGACGCCGGTTCCCGACAGGCACAGTACCATTATCAAAAGGACCATGACAGTCCTTTTTCTGTTCTCACGCCTTCTGCTGCTTCCCTTTATATGACTGCGGTTTTTCATTGTCTCACCTCTGTTCCATCCTGCCTTTTTCCTGCACTTTAAATATTTCTCCGCTATTTCTAAATCTCTCCCATCCTATGACACGGATGCCAGTCCGTCCACCGACCATTGGTATTCCAGCTGCGCCCTGAGAAGAGCCAGCCTCTGTGTACGCACATTGACCTGGGCTGTCGCGAAGGAGGACTGCTGTGTTATATAATTGTTTCTTGTCATGATCCCGGCCGTCATCTTCCGCTCTGCCGTCTCCATGGCTGCCGCCTCAATTTCATATGCATTAAGAGCCTGCTCGTATTCGGATTTAGATATCATCATGCTCTCGTAGGCATTCTTTATGCTGAAGGCAGCTGTCTCCTTCTGGCTCTTTAAGCTCTGCTCCAGACTTGACTTATTGGTGCCGCTTTTTGCATTGGCTATTTTCTTTTCAAGTATTTTAAGGCTGTAATTATTTTCCACTCCCCTGGATACATCCTCATCCAGATTGATGGCTGCCATTCCCTCCAGGTCCGGCTCCGGCACATCTCCTATATCCACCTGCGCCCCATAGGTCCATCCCAGCATAAGGCAGAGATTTTCTTTTGTCTGCCCCAGACTGCTCCGGGCCGACAGCAGGGATGCATCCGCCGATGTGACGGCCTCCCGGGCCGACAGCACCTGGGCCTGGGTGGACATACCGGCGCTCAGACGGGTAAGGGTCTGGTCATAGGACGACTGGGCCTGTATCTTATTCTGCTCCAGGCTTTCCAGGCTGTATGTCTGGCTCCAGTAGCTTATCATCAGCTCCTGGGCCTCCTTTACCAGACCCGCCTCTGTCTTGTCATATTCCAGCTTCTTGACGTCCCCGTCCTCCACATTGTCGTCTCCCTGTTCCCGCAGGTTATCAGCCTGAATCTGGCTGCTCAAATAGGAGGACAGGCGGCTGGCATAATCTGAATCCGACGAATCAGGATATTCCAGGCTTCCGTATATATCATCGGCAGCATCATAGTAATCATCCGCAATATCGTCCGCGTCCTTCCCCCGGAAATCCTCATACTCCAGCTGGTTCTGAATCACCGTGTTATTGTATACATGAATCAGGTCCGCTATCTCCGTAAAATCCAGCTGATTATCCCTGAGGGAAGCCCACTGCTCTGCGGTATAGGCAAACTCCGGTGTACCCGCCCACGCCGGCGCCGGCATGGCGCCAAGGCACAGTGCCGCGGCCAGGCATCCGGCCCCTATTTTTCCGTATCTCATATGATTGTCACCTCCTCTTTAAATATCCAGCACAACCCGTTTCTTATCGCCGTTCATCAGCGCATAGTAGATTGGCAGAATGAACAGGGCCACCGCCACGCCCACGCTGAGTCCTCCGATGTTAACAATAGCCAGCCCCTGGGTGGTGGAACCACTGTCCCCTATGGCCAGGGCCATGGGAATCATGGAAAGGATGGTGGTAAGGCTGGTCATCATAATGGGCCTTAAACGTGTGGCGCCCGCCTCGATCAGGGAGGTCTTTAGATCCATGGTCATGCGGTATTGGTTCACTGTATCCACATAGAGGATACCGTTGTTCACAACCGTTCCGACCAGAATCAGGAATCCCAGTATGGACGTCATGCTGATGCTGACTCCCGTAATCTGCAAAAGGCCGAAGGAGCCTATGAGGCTGAATGGTATGGTGGTCATTACCATAAAGGAAAACTTCGGTGACTCAAACTGCGCTGACAGTACCACGAAAACCAGGAATACAGCGATGGCAATGGCCTGGTACAAGGCTGCAAATTCCTCCTGCATCATACGGTTCATGGAGTTGACACCCTTCTTGATGGTGGCGCTTAAGTTGGGGCTTATGACCTCGCTGTCTATGGCGGACTGGACATTTCCCCCGGTATAATCTGCCGTAATGGTTATCTCATACGCCTTATCCGTCTTGGAAATGGATGCCGGGCTGTCCTTATAATAGATTTCCGCCACATCCGTCAGGGCCACATAGCCTCCGGAGGGCTTGGAGAGTATAATATCCTTCATCTGGCTGACGGTCCGGTACTCATCCTCCGGATATTCGGCCATCACGCTGACCTCTCTTCCATCCACGTCCAGGGTGGTCACCTCTTCGCCGTCCATCATCTGTTTTACCTGGGAACCAATCTGGGATGCCGTAAGCCCCTCTGCGGCCGCCAGTACCGGATCCACCTTCACAGTCACCACGGGAGCCGTATTTTCTATGCTGGAATGGACGTTCATCACATCGTCCCTGGCCGTCATCTCGGCAACAATCCTGTTGCTGACCTCCTGGAGCTCATCGTAATCCGTACCGTTAAGGATGACTTCATATCCCCGGCTCCTGCTCATGAAGCTCATGGACGAGGACGCCTCCACTGTCACCGTACAGTTATCCAGGTCCGCCATCTCCGTTTCCCACTGCTCCACTATCTCATCGGTGCTCATATCCCTGTCATCCCTCAGATAGGCTGTTATGGTACCGCTGTCATTGTTATAGCGCAGCATGTATGATTCCACATCCGGATGACCTTTGACAATCTCCTCTGCCTGGGTCAGCATGGCGTCGGCATTTTCCGACAGCAGTCCCGGCCTTGTTTCGATGGAAACGCTGACTGTTCCCGTATCGTCCGCGGTCATAAGCTCAGTCTCCATCCCGCTGGCCAGAAAATAGGTTGCAATCACGATGATTACTGATGCAATCATGATGATGGCCTTGTGTTTTAAAAGTCCGGGCATGATACGGCGGTATCCGTTCTGTATCCGCTCCATGGGCCGCGACATGGGCGCCTGCATCCTCTCCTGGGGCTTATAGGCCATATAGGTAAGGGGAACAATGGTAATGGCTGACAGGAAGGAGGCGCACATACAGAATACGATAACGTATCCCATGGAGCCGAACATCTGTCCCGACATGCCCTGCAGAAATACCAGCGGCAGGAAAACCACACAGGTGGTCACAGTGGATCCCAGAATGGACTGGAGCACAATGTTGGTTCCGGACAGGGAAGCCTTGGCATACCCCAGCAGGCCCTTGTCCTCCTCTGTCTCTATGGCCCTGAAACAGCTCTCCAGCACCACAATGGAGTTATCCACCATCATGCCTACTCCCAGCACCAGACCGCTCATGGTAATGATATTCAGGGAGAAACCAGCGCTGGTCATCAGAATCAGCGACACCAGTATGGAGGTGGGTATGGAGCTTCCTACAATCAGGGACGCCTTATAATCTCCAAAGAAAATGAATATGATAATCATGGAAATCACGGCTGCCAGCACCAGGGTAAGGGCCACGTCCTTAAGGGAACTGAGAATGCTGTCCGCGCTGTCCCTGACAATCCTGATATTCAGGTTCTCATCATCCGCCTCCAGGCTCTCAATAACCTCCTGAACCTCGGATGACACATCCATGGCAGTGCTGCTCTGCTGCTTGGTGATGGAAATGGAAATAGTATCCTCTCCGTTGTAGCGTGAAATGCCTCCCCGGCTCTCCTCTGCCTCATATACCCTGGCAATGTCCTCCAGATATACAATCTTTCCGCTGGAGGTGGTGATGGGGACTTCCTTCAGGGCTTCTATGGTCTCATGCTCCAGGGACGTTGACACGGAAAGCTCCAGCTTTCCGGATACCGCATCGCCGGATGGGTAGGAAAGATTGGCCGTGCTCATGGCCGTGGACACGTCGCTCATGGTCACCTGATACTGGGCCATCTCATCGGATTGAAGCTCGATTTTATAGTATTCTGACTTTCCGCCCATGGCCTCCACCTCCGCCACGGAAGAAATCTGTTCCAGCAGGGGTACCACGGTCTGGTCCACATAATCGTACAAATCCTCCTGGGAGGGGTTTGATATGGAAAGCATCATGGTGGTTCCCGCATTGTTATTCATCTCCATGACAGAGGTTTCCGCATCGTCAGGGAGCTGGCGGCTCAGCGCATCCAGACTTTGGGATAAATCATTATAAGCGTCGTCCATATCGGTGCCGTAATCATATTCCAGCATAATCATGGCCCTGTTCTCACTGGAAGTGGAGCTCATGCTTTTCACTCCCTCTATGGTTCCCACCTGGTCTTCTATGGGCTGGGTCACCAGTTCATCTATGTCCTCGGGACCAGCACCGGAATAAGATGCCATGATAATCAGCATTGGCTGGTCCGTGTCCGGCATCTGTTCCAGCGTGGCATTGAATACGGAAGAAATACCGAATACCAAAAGGCAAAGCAACGCCATAACCGTCGCCACCGGACGTTTTAATACAAACCTTGTCAATCCCATGGGTTATGCCTCCTGTTCTGCCTGTGATTTTGCATTTTTGCTGTGTTCCCCGCCGGATGCCGCTGTTTCTTCGGACTGTGCCTCATCCCTTAACCGTATTTTCGCCCCCTCATACAGGTTGGAGCTCCATGTGCTCACCACCATGTCATCGGCTGACAGGCCGGAAAGAATCTGGGCATGCTCCTCATCCTCCAGTCCTACTTCCACCTGGGCCGTGGATGCGGTGCCGTCCTGATACAGATAAACATAGGCATTGCCGCCGCTATAATAGATTGCATCAATGGGAACCACCATTGTCTCCAATGCCCGTTCCGTCACAAGGTTTAATTTTACCGTGCTTCCGGGGGCAATCTCCTGTGTGTCTTCAATCCGGGCCTTTACCTTGAACAGCCCTGTATCCGTGTCAACCATGGAGTTGATTTCGCTGATATATGCTTTATATGTAGCTCCGTTCTTCTGGATTTCCAGCTCGTCGCCCACATTGGCATTCTGCATCATACGCTGGGTCACATAAAAGGAGACTACGTTCTCACCCTCACCGGCAATCACACACAAATCCTGGGACTGGCTCACCCTGTCATACACCTCCACGTCAAAGCTTTCAATCTTTCCATTAATAGGGGCGGTGATGGAGCTGTACTGCGCCTGCCTTTCATAAGCCAGTTTAGCGGACTCATACTGGAGCTGCGCGGATTTCACCGCATTGACATACTGCTCGTATTCCTGCTCGGACAAATCGCCGCCGCTGTAAAGAATCTGCATTCTTTTCAGGTTGCTCTGGGCCTCTGAAAGGGATACGGATGCAGAATCCATGGAGTTCTTTGCCGTCTCCACCTGCTCTGTATCAATCTCAAACAGGACCTGCCCCTGTGTCACCATATCCCCTGCCTTCACATATACCGCCGTGACGTCCCCTGCCGCCTTTGCATAGATATGAACCACATCGGAAGGCTCCACTGTGCCTGTAAGCCCTGTGGTAAGGATGATATCGCCGGTTGACGGTCGTTCTGCCTTCACCACCGTGACAGAAGCCTCCTGTCCCACAGGCATACCGCCCTTTGATTTTTTTCCGCCCTTCGTCATAATCATTGCCACGGCCAATATGACGATTATTCCGGCGGCAATGCCAATCTTTATTTTCCTGCTCTTGCTCATATCCAATCTCCTTTGCTGGTTTACTCAACTGATTCCTAATATTAAAGGTTGAAGATTAATTCAACATTAACAAAACCAGCCTGAAAGTCATTAATTTCGCGTTATTCTGTGAATTTTTTGTGACTTTACTGTGCGCCGGATACAATGACATAAAATGACCGAAAACAGCACGGAGTCAGGCGGGCCCGATCACATCCGGTACCCGCCTGTCTTTTAGTTCTGATTAAATTGATTCACTGATTTAATGATTGCTGCTCCACTCGGTTACCGTACCACCGATGTTTACTGAGAGACTAGTTCTTCCCCCATACACATACCCGCGTTCTAACCGGTATACATTGTTTCCGCTATGATGATAGCCTATACCCAGTAAAAAGGCATTGACTGCTGCGCCTGGAACAGCATTGTCATAAGAATAAAAAAATGTCACCCGGCCTGCAAATGTACGGTGATAGACCATAAACCCGTTATGTCTATAGCTGGTGGTTGTACCGCTGCCGGCCTGAATATTGTTGATAACAGCAGCCGCATTCACACCTCCCGGATATTGATAGCCATTAAGTATAGCTAAATCTGCCGCAGATAAAGCTGGCATGTCATTCACCTCCTCTCATTTTTGATACTAAAACTATACTATAAACAGGCATTTACGGTATAAATATGGCATAAACCATAAGAATCCTGTCATGGTTGGCTGTGCCTTCTTTTATATTGATGGTGTATAATATTTGTATCCAATAACAAAGCCCTTAATTGAAAAATAAATATTCTGTGGTTTCCTGATGATTCGTTTATGTTTACTTTATAAAAAGGTGTTATATATTATAATGAAATGTAGTAAAGGGAGGTAAAGGAACATGTTTCAGATACTGGTTGCGGAAGATGACAAGAATACCCGAAGGCTGATGGAAGCTGTACTGAAGGAACACGGCTACCATCCCATCCTGGCACGCGACGGACTGGAGGCCTTGAAATTATTAGATACCCACCATGTGGACCTGGTTATCCTGGACATCATGATGCCGGGCATGGATGGCTACGAGCTCACCAGACAGCTGAGGGCAACAGATTACACCCTGCCCATTCTCATGGTCACTGCCAAGCAGCTGCCGGAGGACAAACGGAAGGGGTTCATTGTTGGAACAGACGATTATATGACAAAGCCTGTGGATGAGGAGGAAATGATTCTGCGCATCCGGGCATTGCTGCGCAGGGCTCAAATTGTGAACGAACGGCGCATCACCATCGGTGATGTGTGCCTGGACTACGACTCCCTGACCGTAAGCCGCGGGAATGAAAGCCAGACTCTCCCCCGCAAGGAATTCTATCTTCTGTATAAGCTCCTGTCCTATCCCGGCAAGATCTTCACCCGCATCCAGCTCATGGATGAGATATGGGGCATGGAATCCCAGTCGGACGACAATACCATCAATGTACACATTAACCGGCTCCGGAAGCGTTTTGAGGATTACCCTGAGTTTACCATCGAAACCATACGCGGTCTGGGCTACAAGGCGGTGAAAAATCTATGAGACGCAGGACAAACCATAAACCGCTGGGAACCATGACCCTCATACTGACCGCAGGCATCTTCTTAATCATGCTCACGGTTATGACCCTGCAGGGATTTTTGATGTACCTTTACTGGAGGATTTTCTACCAGGCCAATATCCCCATTCCCCAGTTCTGGCGCCCCATTCCCCTGCTGGCCGTGCTCAGCGCCGTGGTTGGGGCCGGCCTTACACTGCTCCTGAGCCGCATTCCTCTCAAACCCATACGGGATCTGATTGAAGCCATCAACCAGCTGGCGGACGGCAACTTCAAGGTGCGCATCCACCTGAATCTGAACCGTGAATTTGAACGTCTCTCCGAAAGCTTTAACCGCATGGCCCAGGAACTGGAGAACACGGAGCTGCTGCGCTCTGACTTCATCAATAATTTTTCCCATGAATTCAAGACTCCCATCGTATCCCTGAGAGGCTTTGCCAAGATATTAAAAAACGACGGCCTCACAAAGGAGGAACGGGACGAATATCTGGACATTATCATAAGTGAATCCAACCGCCTGTCCCAGCTCTCCACCAATGTGCTGAACCTGTCCAAGATAGAAAAAATGAGTATACTGTCCGATATGGAGTCCTTTGACCTGTCGGAAGAAGTACGCCAGTCCGTCCTGCTGCTGGAATCAAAATGGCAGAAAAAGCAACTGGAACTGTTTATTGATTTGGACGAACTGGAATACCGCGGAAATAAGGCCCTCCTAAACCAGGTATGGATCAATCTGATTGACAACGCCATCAAATTCTCTCCTCAGAACGGAAAGATAAAGCTGAAGCTGCATAAGAAGAAGGACCAGGTGGTATTCCAGATTCTGGACAATGGATGCGGCATGGATGAGGATACGAAAAACCACATATTTGACCGTTTCTACCAGGGAGACAGTTCCCATACCGCAGAGGGAAACGGCATCGGCCTCACGGTGGTGGAAAAAATCGTGCACCTGCACAAAGGGCAAATCCGGGTCATCAGCGAGGCAGGTATCGGCACCACCTTTACAGTAAACCTCCCCATTATCCCGCCTCCTTCTGCCCCGTAAACATTTTGAGGATTTCCCCGGTAAATTTACTTTGACATACCGTGTTTTTTCTGATATGATGACTGTACTTTACAAAAAGGAGGGCGTTTGATGTATTTTTCCATTCGTTTTAGATAAGCAGCAAGTAAATAAAACCTGATATGGTTTTTTTGTTATGCCTGTTTTACGGATGAGATGCAGATACGCCTGATATAGCTTCAAGCAATATATGAATTGCCCGCCGCTGACCCCGGGGACAGTTTGTTTTCTACATACAGGCAAGGCAGATAGAACCGTAATGGCTTTATCTGCCTTTTTGTGCTGTGTTTATGTTGTATGCTGCCAAACAGGGTTTGGGAGAAACCAGGCAGAACAGGACAGCCCTGTCAGGTCTGACACAGAATATGGAAAGGATCGTATAATATGAATGATTATTCAAAATGGAAACAGAAATTTCTGACCATTGCAGCTGGCCAGACTGTGTCCCTAATCGGAAGCTCCGCTGTCCAGTTTTCCCTGATTTGGTGGCTGGCCAGCGAGACCGGTTCTCCTGTGATGATGGCACTATCCGGCCTGGTGGCATTTCTGCCCCAAATCCTCTTAGGCCCCTTTGCCGGGGTATGGATTGACCGCCTGAAACGGAAACATGTGGCCATTGCGGCGGATATGTTCATCGGCCTGGCGGCCGTGGCCTTTGCCGTCCTCCTTTGGATGGGCCATCCTCCCTACTGGTCTGCCTGCGCTGTTCTGGGCATACGGGCCGTGGGCGGTGTATTTCATACACCTGCCATTCAGTCCATCGTACCACAGCTGGTACCGCCGGACAAGATGGTCCGGGCCAATGGCTGGAGCCAGTTTATGCAGTCCGGCGCCTTCATGCTGGGACCTGTCATAGGGGCCGCCATGTATGCCGCGCTGCCCCTTCCGGTCATCCTGCTGACTGATATTATCGGCGCCTCTGCCGCCAGCCTTACAATGGCTGTGGTAACCATTCCTGAACCGGAACACAGCCATCAGGGGACTCCTCATTTAATCCGGGAATTGAAGGAGGGGTTGGGCATCTGCATGAGCGACCGCAGGCTGATGAAGCTGACCGCTGCCGCTGCCATCACCATGGTATTTTATCTGCCCCTGGCCTCCTACTATCCACTGATGTCCAGCACTTATTTTAAAGCCAGTGCATGGCATGGAAGCGCGGTGGAATTCCTCTATGCCCTCGGCATGATGGTATCTGCCATGATATTCGGCAGCTTGGGCCAGGTGGACAATAAACTGAGAGCATCCTGCCTGGGGCTGGCCGGAAGCGGCATCACCTGCTTTATCTGCGGCATCCTGCCTTCTGATATGTGGGCCTGGTATGTCTTTGCAGTGACCTGCATGTTCATGGGCGGGTCCGGCAGCGCCTACAATATTCCGTTCGTGGCCTATCTGCAGGAGACCATACCCGCAGAAGCCCAGGGGCGGGCCTGATGTCAAAGCCCTCAAATCTATGTACCTGATTTTTCCGCGAATCAGCATGACCAGAATCAGGGCAAACTAATGCCGTCATTGTGAATCTGTCAAGCCTGCCCCCGGAAAATCAGGCAAATCTCTGAGAAGTACTTTGCGGGAATCATCCGTCCATACAGTGCCGCAAAGCAGGCAGAGTTAAGGCTAACACCGCAATCACCAAGGTTGCCCCGCCGGATATCAGAAACCAGTTCTCGATTCCCAGCGGACCGGCCAGGGCTCCTGACAGCACCAGTCCCAGGGGCATTGCCACCATGCTGATGCTGCTGGACAATGACAGCGCCCTGCCCAGGTATTCTCCCTGAATTTTAATCTGATAAATAGATGTCTGTACCCCGAAATAAAAGGGGACAGAGACTCCCATGAAAAATGACAGGAATACAAAGACATAAAAACCGTCTGGAGGCAGCAGACCGGTTACCAGGGTCCCGGCTCCATATATGCCTATGGACCCGGCGATTGCCTTTATCTTGTCTATCCGTCCTCCCCATATCCCCAGGGAAACAGAGCCAACCAGGGTACCCACTGCAAAAACAGTCTCCACCAGCCCCGATTCCCTGACGCCGCCGTTAAAGTAGGACATGGTAATCAGCGGATACAGGGTTCCTATGGAGAAATATATGACTGCATACAATGCGCCAATCACCAGAAGCTCCCGCATTCCGGGCACACTGCGCATGACGCCGTACCCCTCCTTAACCTCCCCCAGGAGATTTGTTTTGTCCTTATCTTCCCTGGAAATCGCTGGTATATCCACTGCTGTCAGGGTTGCCACTGCAAAAAACGCTCCTAACACATCCAGCATCAGGATGGCTTTCAGCGGAAACACGCTGTACAATACAGCCGCAATGGCAGGACTGGCTATCATGGACGCAGATTCAAAGCTCTGCGAATACCCGGCGTATTTTGTCAGCTGGTCCTTTGGTATGATGGACGGCATGACAGCCTGAAGGGACGGGGCGTAAAATGCATTGCCAATGCTTCGGATAAATAATACAATGAAAATCATCCAAATCGGAATGTCTCCCCAGATTCCCGAAACAGCCAGCGCCACACAGGCTGAGGACATCACCAGGTCCGAACATATCATGATTTTCTTCCTGTCATGCCGGTCAATCAGTACGCCGATGAACATTCCAAGCACTGCCTGGGGCAGGAACCCCGCCAGCGTTGCAAAGGAAAGGACTGCCGCTGACTTTGTTCTTCCGGTTATATACCATATGATTGCCATTTGTACGATGGAGCTGGTCAGGGTTGATATTCCCTGGCCGGTCCAAATTGTAAAAAACTTTTTTCTCCATCCCGCAAACTGCTGTTCCATGGATGTTCCGCTGCCTCCTCTCCCACTCTTTCATTGTCCTTTTCAGCTGTCACCTTTTCGCTGTCACATATCTATTCGCTGTCACATATCTATTCTCCGCCACACATCATCCGGCCGCCGGAATTCATATCCCCTCCCGCTCAAACATCTCCTTCAGCCTGAGCGCGTCCTTAAGCGTATTCTTCCAGCCATCCCGTTTCATATCCACACGTCCCTCCGCCGATACCAGGACCTCTTCCTCCTCCAGAAGCATTCTCTGCAGGTCCGGGTGTTCAAAGGACGCTGCGCCGGTCAGATATCCCTGGCTGTTGACTACGCGGTGGGCCGGAACTTCTCCGGCCAGACCGCGGTTCAGCGCATATCCCACCTGTCTTGCGTTTTTCGGTTTTCCGCAGAGCAGGGCGATTTGACCATAGGTGGCCACCTTTCCTTCCGGCACCGCCCTCACTGTAATCCCCACCCTTTTATAAAAATCCATCTTTCTCCTCCTCCGGCAACAGACATTCTCACTTCCACCAGCTCCTTCAAAACAAGCTAAAAAAGCCTGCCAACGGACTCCTCATTATAAAAACATACCAACATTGTACCATGGTACGCATCATTTTAACAGACCGAATAAAAACCAAAGAAAGCAGAATAAAAATCAAAGAAAACCCGCAGGACAAATCCCTATAACACAAGGACCGCCTCTGCGGGCTTTCTTACTATATATCGCACATTCATTTGCCCGGGGAACAGACAGGCGTCAGCCGGTCCCTTTTACTTCCCCTGTCCATAATAAGCATTTGGCCCATGCTTGCGCATGAAATGCTTATCCTGCATACACTGGGGAGCCGGTCCTGCCTGGGGATTGATGAGTTCTGTCATGAAATTCATTCTGGCAATCTCCTCCAGCACAACGGCATTATGGACAGCCTCAGCCGCGTCCCTGCCCCATGTAAAGGGGCCATGGTTTTTACACAGCACAGCCGGAATGTAAACAGGGTTTTTCCCCTGGAAGGTCTCAATGATGACCTTTCCCGTATTTTTCTCGTAGCCTTCCTCGATTTCCTCTGCCGTCAGGTTCCTGGCGCAGGGAATCTCACCGTAAAAATAGTCCGCATGGGTGGTGCCGTAGCAGGGAAGAGCCCTGCCCGCCTGTGCCCAGGCCGTTGCGTGTGGGGAATGGGTATGGACAATACCGCCAATCTCCTTAAACCCATTGTACAGCTCCACATGGGTGGCGGTGTCAGAGGAAGGGTTCATCTCCCCCTCCACCTTATTGCCCTCCAGATCCATAACCACCATATCAGATGGCTTTAACACATCGTAATCCACCCCGCTGGGCTTTATGACAAACAGTCCCTTTTCCCGGTCAATGCCGCTGACATTTCCCCAGGTGTAGGTGATAAGGCCCCTGCGGGGCAGCTCCATATTGGCTTCATATACCTTTTGCTTCAGTTCTTCTAACATAGTCTGTATACGCTCCCGTTCCTGTTAATCCTTCTATACTCCACAGCCTGGCCGCTCAATCCTTCATATGCTCCACAGCAGCCTTCTCAATGGCAAGGCCCTCCGCATACCGCTTCATGAATGCCTCGAATCCTTCCACATCCTCCTTCACAGGCTCCATTCTGGTTCCCTTGTCCCCGGCAAAAACCTTGTGGGCCAGGTAAGCGTCCAGGGTCTCGCCTTCTCCCCTGCACCGCATGTAAGAGGCCAGCAGCGCAATGCCCCAGGCGCCGCCTTCCCCGGCTGTCTCCATGACAGACACCGGCGCGTTCATGGCTCCTGCCAGGATTCTCTGGCCCACGCCCTTTGTCTTAAAGAGTCCGCCGTGGCCCAGAATGCTGTCCACCTTCACATGCTCCTTCTTAAGCAGGATATCCATACCTGTCTTAAGAGCGCCCAGGGAGGTGTACAGGTGTACTCTCATGAAATTCGCCAGGTTAAACCGGCTGTCCGGTGTGCGCACAAACAGGGGACGGCCTTCCTCAAAGTGGGTGATGTGCTCCCCTGAGAAATAGTTGTACGCCAGCAGGCCGCCGCAGTCGGAATCTCCCTCCAGAGCCTTGCTGTAAAGGGTTCCAAAGAGCTGGTTCATGTCCGCCTTCATGCCCATGGCCTCTGAGAACTCCTTAAACAGGTTCACCCATGCGTTCAGGTCCGATGTGCAGTTATTGCAGTGCACCATGGCTACCATATCGCCTGCCGGCGTGGTCACCAGGTCAATCTCCGGATATACGTGTTCCAGCTCCTTCTCCAGCACCACCATGGCAAACACGCTGGTGCCGGCAGACACATTGCCGGTGCGGACAGCCACGCTGTTGGTGGCCGCCATGCCGGTGCCCGCGTCGCCCTCAGGCGGACACATGGGAATGCCTGCTTTCAGGTTTCCGGACGCGTCAAGAAGCTTTGCGCCTTCTTCCGTCAGGACGCCTGCGTCCTCTCCCGCCACCAGGGCCTTCGGCAGGATGTCCCGCAGCTTCCACGGGAAATTCTCCCCTGCCACCAGTTGGTCAAACTGCTCCACACGCTTCTGGTCAAAATCCCTGGCATGGATATCCACCGGGAACATGCCCGCCACATCACCGATACCCAGGACACGTCTGCCTGTCAGCTTCCAGTGCACATATCCCTCCAGCGTAATGAGGTAGTCGATATCCTTCACATGCTCTTCCTTATTGAGAATGGCCTGGTACAAATGAGCAATGCTCCATCTCTGGGGAATGTTGTACCTGAATACCTCTGTCAGCTTCCCGGCGGCAGGGCCTGTGATGGTATTTCTCCAGGTGCGGAAGGGCACCAGAAGTTCACCTTCTTTATTAAACGCCATATAACCGTGCATCATGGCCGAAAATCCAATGGAACCAATGGTGGTCAGGGTGATGCCGTAGGTTTTCTTCACATCCTCAGCCATTTTGCCGTAGCAGTCCCGGACGCCGTTCCAGATGTCGTCCAGGGTATAGGTCCAGATGTGGTCCACGTACCTGTTTTCCCAATCATGGCTGCCGGAGGCAATGGGTGTGTGGTCCTCACCGATAAGGACCGCCTTAATCCTGGTGGAGCCCAGCTCTATGCCCAGGGAAGTATTTCCATGCTCAATCTGTTCTTTTATCTTATTTATATCTAAACTCATGAATTGCCCCTCCACTTGCTTATTAAGGCTACCTGTAAGCCGCCGCATTCCAGCGGAGCTCGTTCTTAAGCCCGCGGATGGTGGTATCCTTGTCAATATAGACCGTTTCAATGCCCATGGCGTCTGCCCAGTCTCCCATCTGCTCTGCCGTCAGGTCATAGGAGAATGCAGTATGGTGGGCGCCTCCTGCCAGAATCCAGCTTTCGGCCCCGGTTGCCAGGTTGGGCTCCGGCGTCCAGAATGCGGTTGCCACCGGAAGCTTGGGCATCGGCTTTTCTGTCTTTTTGCATTCCACATCGTTGATAATCAGGCGGAACCTTGTGCCGAGATCCACTAAGGATGCGGCGATACCGTGACCTGTCTTGGATGTGAATACAAGCCGGGCCGGGTCCTCCCTGTCGCCCATGGACAGCGGGCAGGCCTTGATGCTGATTTCCCCGTCCGCAATGGTGGGGCACACCTCCAGCATGTGGGCTTCCAGGATTCCTTCCTTGCCGGGCACTAGGTTGTATGTATAATCCTCCATGAAAGAGGTTCCCTTGGCGTCCTTCATGCCCTGGGTCATAATCTTCATCAGCCTGACCATGGCAGCCGTCTTCCAGTCGCCCTCTGCGCCGAATCCGTATCCCTTTTCCATGAGACGCTGGATAGCCAGGCCCGGAAGCTGCTGCAGCTCTCCCAAATCCCCAAAGTGGGTGACGATGGCGTGGTAATCCTTCTCCAGCAGGAACTTCTCAAGGCCAGCCTCAATCTGGGCCTGTACCGCCACATGGCGCTTAAATTCCTCCGGATCCCTGCCCTCCAGCAAGATAGTGTACTTGCTGTAATACTCGTCCACCAATGCCGTGATGTCTCCCTTTGGCACAGCCTTCACATATTCGGCCAGCTCATTGACCGGATAGGCGTCCACTTCCCAGCCGAACTTCATCTGGGCCTCCACCTTGTCGCCTTCGGTGACAGCCACATTCCTCATGTTGTCCGCAAATCTCGCCACCCTTACATGGCTGCTCTCCATGATGCCTACCGCGGTGCGCATCCAGGCTGCTATGCGGCCCACCACCTTTTCATCTCTCCAGTGGCCCACAATAACCTTTCTCTCAATACCCATGCGGGTTACCATATGGCCGTATTCCCTGTCTCCATGGGCGGACTGGTTCTCATTCATGAAATCCATGTCAATGGAATCGTAGGGAATCTCCTGATTGAACTGTGTATGGAAATGCATCAGGGGCTTTCTGTATTCCTGCAGTCCCAGAATCCAGGACTTGGCCGGTGAAAATGTATGCATCCATGTGATGACGCCCGCGCACTCCTCATCCGCATTCGCCTCGTTGAAGGTCCTGCGGATCAGCTCATTGGTAATCAGTGTGGGCTTTAACACCACCTCATAGGGCAGGATGCCTGATTTATTAAGACTGTCCACAATGATTCCCGAATGCTCCGCCACATGCGCCAGGCATTCATCTCCATAGAGATCCTGTGAACCTGTACAGAACCAGAACTTATAATTCTTTACTGCTATCATATCTCTCATCCTCCTTGATTGTCAGTTAAAGTAATTGCCGATTAGATATCCTCCGTCTGATCATCTTCCTCATCATCCGGAATTTCGCCATACTTAATATATTCGCCTTTTATAAATTTCTTAAGGGACCAGCCGGCCAGAAATGCACCTATGACGCCAAAAAGAACCCCACAGCCCAGCTGTACCATCTTGCCTCCCCCGGCAGGTTTTAAATACTCCTGCAGCAGGCCAAAGGCCAGGTATACCAGATAGCCTCCCGCCACCAGACGCAGCATTACAGTTATCTGAGTCGGTTTCGCGGCACTTTCTTCTCTTTTTGCCTCCTTTTTCGCACCCATTACATTCCCTCCCTACGCGGTCGTTCCAGGACCTTTACGGAATCCCGTTCAATAATATCCGAGTCAAACAGATAGTTACCGTCAAAGTAGGGATTCTCAATCATACTTATCATGTTCTCTGCAGCTTTCCTGCCCAGGGCCTCCATGGGGTGGGGGAAGGATGTAAGCTTTACGCTGGCCAGGGTTGCCAGGTCCGAATTATCAACGCTGACAATGGACAGCTGGTCCGGTATGGCAATGCCCCGCTTCTCGCAGAGGCCTGACAGCACATACGCCACCTCATCGTTGTAGCACACCACTCCCGTACAGCCCTCCAGCCTGTGGAACAGGTAATCCGACCACTGGTCCAGGTCAAGGAAATCTTCCGTGTCCAGCCATACCACATTGGCATCCTTAACCTTGATTCCCGCCTCCAGCATGCCTGACAGGAACCCTTTGTACCTCAAATGCCCCTGTCCGTCGTCGCTTTTGAACACGCCTCCGATGTTTTGGTGGCCGTTCTTAATCAGATATTCCACGGCCTTCTTGCCCACCTGCTCGTCGTTCATGGACACGCAGGGCAGCTCCAGTTCCGGATACCGGCTGTTGAAGAACAGAATCGGGATTCCCCGTTCCTTAAGCTCCTGGTAGTAATGCAGGTTTGGATTGGGGAGAGCGCTTTTGGCCGGCTCCACAATCAGTCCGTCTATGATGTCTTTGTCGATAAGATTATTCAATATGTCCTGTTCCCTGCTCACCCGGTTGCCGGTGAAGGCAATCTGGGTGGTGTAACCTCTTTTTGAGAGAACCCTCTCGATTCCTCTCACCACAGGAGGGAAAATATAGCTGTCCACATAGGTACTGATTACAGCGATGTTCATGTACCGTTCCTGGCGCTCCGTCTTGCCGTTGCCGCCCACATAAGTACCGCTTCCCCGCACCCTCAGGACCAGCTTCTGCTGCTCCAGAATATCCACGGCATGGCGCACCGTCTGGCGGCTCAGCCCGAAACGCTCGCTGAGTTCATTCTCCGAAGGCAGCTTCTCGCCCACCTTCAAAGCCCCGCTGTTAATGTTGTCCAACACCCAGTTATAGACTTCCTTATATTTCAGCTCCTGTGTACCCATAATCAAAACCTATCCTTTTTTCCTCTTTGATAACAAGTCTACCGTAACTGCACCTAAAAGTACAGCGCCTTTTACGATTTTTTGGATATCGGTGGACCATCCATAGAGGGACATGCCATTGTTCAGAATACCCATGATGAAAGCACCTACCACGGCTCCGATAATGGTTCCGATACCGCCGCTGGTGGCCGCGCCGCCGATGTAGCAGGAGGCGATGGCATCCATCTCGAAACCGTCTCCGGCCTTGGGGGTTGCGGATGCATTACGTGCGGAAAGCACGATACCTGCAATGGCACTTAAGATACCCATGTTGGTATATACCCAGAAGAACACTTTCTCAGTATTGATACCGGAAAGCTTTGCCGCCTTGGCGTTGCCGCCCAGGGCGTATATCTGGCGTCCGGCAACGGTCTTGCTGGTGATGAAATGATACAGGCCAACCAGAACGCCCATGATTACCAGTACAAACGGTATGCCGTTGTAGCGTGACAGCTTGTAGAAGAAGAACCATACAATCATCAGTATGACGGCTTCCTTTATAATAATCTGCCACAATGGGTTGATGGGGAAACCATATTTCTTCTTGGTGTTAATGCTCTTAAGCTCTGCCATGATCACCAGTACCGTGGCAATGCCTGCCACAATAATGGAAACCACGTCCAGGGTGCCGTTTCCAAAGGGAATTTTCATGGTTGGCAGGAAGCCTGCGCCGATGTAAGTATAGCTGGTGGGAAGGGGTCCCTTTGTCTGGGCCTTTAACAGGGTGTATGTAAGTCCGCGTCCCATAAGCATGGTTGCCAGGGTCACGATAAAGGGCGGAATGCTCAGTTTGGATACGAACAGCCCCACGAACATACCGGCCAGGACGCCTACTGCCAGGGCAGCCAGGATGGCGACCCACATATTGGTGTGGCAGTCAATCATCAGGATACCTACGGTTGCGCCGCACAGGGCCACGATGGAGCCCACACCCAGGTCGATGTTGCCTGTCAGCACACATAACAGCATACCGACTGCCAGGATGACCACATATCCGTTCTGCATGATCAGGTTGTTGATGTTGGCCGGCGACATATTCTTTCCGCCGGTCATGACTGCGAAAATCAAGAACACCGCGATTAAAGCAAGTACCATGCCATACTGCTTCATATCAATATTAACTGCTTTCTTCTTATCCATCTCTATGCTTCCTTTCCATTATCCGCCATAATACATTTCATGATTCGTTCCTGGGTTACCTCTTCCTTGGTCAGTTCTCCTGCAATCCGTCCTTCGTTGATCACATATACACGGTCACAGGTACCGATTACCTCCTGCAGCTCAGAGGAGATGACAATTACCGCTTTGCCTGACTTTGCCAGTTCATTGATGACGCAGTAAATCTCATACTTGGCGCCTACGTCGATACCCCTGGTAGGCTCATCAAGAATCAGCACATCCGGCTGTGTCAGCATCCACTTGGCGAGAACCACCTTCTGCTGGTTGCCGCCCGATAAGGAGCCAACGGTCTGGTTAATGGAATTAGACTTGATGTTAATTTTCTTCTTGTAATCCTCCGCAGCCAGAATCTCATCATTTTCATTGAGAACGCCGTTCTTGGAAAAGAAATTCCTCATGGCGGACAGGGTCATGTTCCACTTGATATCCTTGATAAGCACAAGTCCATAGTTCTTCCTGTCCTCGGACACGTATGCCAGCTTGTTGTTGATGGCGTCCTTTACGTCCTTTATATGTACTTCCCTGCCGTTTATCTTAATGGTGCCGCTGATTTTCTGTCCGTAGGACCTGCCGAATATACTCATGGCCAGCTCGGTCCGTCCCGCGCCCATAAGTCCTGCCAGGCCCACTACCTCGCCTTTGCGCACATGAAGGGAAACATCCTTGATGATTTGTCTCTGGGCGTCGTCGGGATGGTACACATTCCAGTCCTTTATCTCGAAAATCGTATCACCAATTTCACAGCGCCGTTCCGGGTAACGGTTGGTCAGCTCGCGTCCCACCATACCTTTGATGATGCGGTCTTCCGTAAAATCATCCTTGCCCTTCTCCAGGGTCTCAATGGTCTTTCCATCCCGGATAACCGTAATGGAATCTGCCACGTAACTGATTTCGTTCAGCTTATGGGAGATAATAATACAGGTGATTCCATGGGATTTAAGGTCCAGCATGATGTCCAGAAGCCGGCGGCTCTCTTCGTCGTTGAGCGCGGCTGTGGGCTCATCCAGAATCAGCAGCTCCACCTTTTTAGCCATGGCCTTGGCAATCTCTATCAGCTGCTGTTTTCCCACGCCCAGGCTGCTGATGGGCGCGTTCAGGTTCTCGCCTCCCAGTCCAACCTTTTCAAGCATTTCCTGGGCCTTCTTATGGGTAAGGGTCCAGTCAATGATACCCTTGGCTGCCTTCTGCTCGTTTCCCAGAAATACGTTCTCAGCCACCGACATGTACGGGCTTAAGGCCAGCTCCTGGTGGATGATAACAATGCCCTTTGCCTCAGACTGCTTGATGCTGTGGAACTGACACACATTGCCGTTATACACGATATCCCCGCTGTATGAACCAAAGGGGTAAACGCCGGACAGAACATTCATCAGGGTGGACTTTCCAGCCCCGTTCTCACCGCACAGCGCATGGATTTCTCCGCGTTTTACCTTGATATTGACATCGTCCAAGGCCTTTACGCCCGAGAATTCCTTCGTGATGTGGTTCATCTCCAAAATATGTTCGGACATCTTTTCAACTCCTTTTCTTGAAAGATACTCTGTAAAAAGCGCAATCGGGCGGCGGAACCTATGCCGCCGCCCGAATCATCTTTACTGTGCCAGCTGCTCCTCTGTGTAGTAGCCGCCGTCTACGATAATTTCCTTATAATTGTCCTTGTCTACTGCTACCGGTGTGCACAGGTAAGCAGGAACCACAACCTTGCCGTTGTTGTACTGTTCGGTGTCGTTGATTTCCGGCTCCGCGCCTTCCAGAACAGCCTGTACCATGGTTACGCACTTCTCAGCCAGGAGACGTGTGTCCTTGTAAATGGTTGCTGTCTGGTAACCGGAGATGATGTTCTTAACTGCCATCAGCTCAGCATCCTGTCCTGTAATCAGAGGCCAGTCCTCGCCAACCTTGTAGCCGGCGCCTTCCAGAGCAGCCTTACAGCCGTATGCGAAACCGTCAAACGCGCTTGCACAGATGTCTAACTTCTCGTCAGCATAGAAACCGGTCAGGTAGTTCTCGCAGTTCTGCTGTGCTGTTTCCTGGGACCATCTCAGGATACATGTATCCTCGAAGGAGGTACGCCCTGACCTGCAGACCAGTGTCCCGTCATCCAGGTATGGCTGAAGGACTTCCATCAGTCCGTTGTACAGGAACAGAGCGTTGTTGTCATCAGGTGAGCCCATGAAGAACTCGATGGTGTAGGACTCGCCGGCTGCCTTGGCTGCGTCTAAGTCCTTTGCTTCCTTTATGTAGTTGCCGATTGCAGTACCAACTCCCTTGTTGTCAAAGGTTGCATAGTAGGAAACTGCGTCGGTATCCATCAGAAGACGGTCATAAGCAATGATGGGGATGCCTGCGTTCTTAGCCTGCTCCTCTGCGTTTACAAGCGCGGAGGAGTCGATGGAGGCGATTACCAGACAGTTAACGCCGGACGCAATCATGTTCTCAATCTGGGAAACCTGCATCTGTACATCATCCTCTGCATACTGAAGGTCTACCTCATATCCGAGAGCTTCCAGCTGCTTTTTCATGTTGGCGCCGTCGTTAATCCAGCGCTCGGATGACTGTGTAGGCATGGCCACGCCTACCTTCTTGCCTTCCCCGGTTGCTGCCTTGGCTGCCTCTGCAGCCGCGTCAGCTGCCGCGGTGGAATCTGCCGCCGCTGCTGTGGTGTCCCCTGCCGCTGTGGTTGCCGCTGCCTGCTGTGAGCCGCCGCATCCTGTTAACAGTGAAGCTGCGATTGCCGTCCCCAGAATCATGCTTAAAATTTTTCGTTTCATATGTTACCTCCCATGGTTTAATTTATACATACAACTTGTGTACATGTTCACAAGCTTGTACTTTCGTTAATTCAGCTAACCCTTGTCCCATCCCCCCTGGCTCATTTGAATTATTTTGCATTTTTGTAGGTTTTACTTCATCTTCATTGTGAGTTTCGCCAATATTTCTTGCGTTTTTCTTTAAATACACTATACATTTTTGTTACACGTTTGTCAATAGGTATTTAGAACTTTTTTATATATTTTATTCTTGTACATACAACTTTAACGTCATTTTTTTCATTTTCATCTAAAAGCGACTCGTTTCACCATGTCAATAGTTCCGAATCCTGTTCCCCGGACGCAAAAAAAGCCAGCAAGCCGACGGCCTGCTTGCTGGCTCAATGTTCCGTTAAATTTTTAACCGTTTTTTGTTTACTTTTGCCTGGCGGCAGGGCACCGCTGTTTCCTGTTACTTGTTCTTTCTCTTCAGGGACGCGATCAGGCTCTGAAGCACGATGAAGAAACAGAGAAGGGCCGCAATGGTAATTCTCACCCACCAGGAGGAAAGGGTGCCCTGGAAGGTTATGAAGGATTCAATGGTACCCTTAATCAATACTCCGAAAAGGCTTCCGATTACATTTCCCACACCGCCTGTCAGAAGAGTTCCGCCGATGACCGAGGATGCGATGGCGTCCATCTCAAATCCCTTGGCCTGCTCCACGAAACCGGAGCATGTGTTCATGCAGAACAAGAGGCCGCCCAGTCCTGCCAGAAATCCGTCCAGCACATAAGCCTGAAGCTTGATTCTTCTCACATTCAGTCCCAGCAGCAGGGCAGACTGTTCATTTCCGCCAATGGCGTAAATAGAACGGCCGAACTTGGTATACTTAAGAACTACAAATACAATGGCCAGAACCACGAGAGCGATGATAACGCTTGGGTATACGTAAGGGTAAATCATGACTCCCTTCTTATTCAGATAACCTCCAAAGGGCAGATACATCTTGAATGTGGCAATGCCGGTAAACGTCTTGTTGGTAATGCTGATCATCTCCTGGCTGATAATGGAGGTCATGCCTCTCGCGAAGAACATGCCCGCCAGGGTCACGATAAAGGGCTGTATCTTAAGGTAGGCCACCAGAAAGCCCTGTACCAGGCCGAATATACATCCCGTGACCAGAACAATAAGGATGGCCGGAAACGCACCGATATTCCCCCTCTCCATCATCCAGGCCAGCATCATGCACACCATGGCCACCACGGAACCAACGGAAATATCGATGCCGCCTGTGATCATGACAATTGTCATGCCTGTTGCCACCACAATCAGGCCAGCGTTGGATATGAACAGGTTGAGGAAGTTCTGTACCTTTGCAAATCCCCTTCCGCCAAACATGATGATGCCGACTATGTACATTACAAAGAATAGTATGATAGTGACAGCCAGCAGGAAGGAGTTGCCGTCCAGCTTTTTCTTTTCACTTTTGTTTTTCATTATGCCACTCCCCCTTCCACATTCCCGGACGCATGTCTGGATGCCAGACGTTTCCTGAATTTCTTAAGCTCCTCTGACTGTACAGCCACAATCAGTATAACCACAATAGCCTTGTATACCGGAATCTGGTCCGCGGGCACGCTCATGGCATAGAGAGTGGTGGTCAGGGCCTGGATGGTATAGGCGCCGATTACGGAGCCCAACAGCGAGAACCGGCCTCCGCCCAGGGAGTTGCCGCCTAAAGCCACTGCCGCGATAGCGTCCAGCTCCATGTTGAGGCCGATGTTGTTGGCATCCGCGGAATAGATACGGGAGGATGCCACCAGTCCCGCGATTCCCGCGCACAGCCCGCAGAACGCGTAGGCCATCCAGATGATTTTCACGGATTTAAGGCCCACCAGCCGGGATGCCCTCTCATTGATGCCCACAGACTGGATGTACATGCCCATGGCCGTCTTATTTAACAGAATATAGGTGAGCGCCACCACGATTACAGCTACAAAGATAGGGGTGGGAATGGGAATTCCCGGTATGTTGTTGCCCAGCAGCTTATATCCGTCCACACGGATGTATGTAATCTGTCCGTTTGTCACCAGCTGGGATATACCCCTGCCCGCTGTAAACAGAATCAGGGTCGCCACCATGGGCTGTATCTTAAGCTTTGCAACCAGAAAGCCGTTAAAGCCGCCGCACACCACCGCCACGGCCAGGGCTGCCAGCACGGCCAGGATGTAAGGATTGGCATACTCATTGACCGACACCTCGCCGCCCGCCAGGACCCTGGTACACACAGCCGCGGACACTGCCATGACGGCGCCCACGGAAATATCGGTTCCCGCCGAGGCAGATACCACCAGGGTCATGCCCACGGCCAGCACCACCAACTCGCTGGCACGGTTGATGACGTCGATGATATATCCGTAGAGGACGCCGTTATTAATGGTAATCTTAAAAAACGTGGGCGTGGTAATCAGGTTGATTAACAGTACTATGATAAGACAGGATAACGGAAGAAAAAGCCTGTAACCTGTCAACTTTTTAAGTTTCCCCATCATTCTTCCCCTCCTCCTGCAATTGCTCTCATGATGGAATCCTGGCTCAGCTCGTCTTCCTTAAGCTCTCCCACCTTCTCGCCGTCGCGCATGACCGCCATACGGCTGCAGGTGCGGAGCATCTCCTCGATTTCAGAGGAAATAAACACCACGGCCATGCCTTCCTCCGCAAGCCTCAGCACCAGCTTCTGAATCTCTGTCTTGGTACCGATATCAATTCCCCTTGTGGGCTCATCCAGAATCAGAAAATCCGGATTGGTCAGAAGCCAGCGCCCCAGAATCACCTTCTGCTGGTTGCCGCCGGAGAGCTGTTTAATGGGAGTCTCCCTGTCGGCTGTCTTGATTTGAAGAATATCAATGTATTTGTCCGTGAATTCCTCCTGCTCCTTCCTGCTCATGAGCTTGAACATACCTTTCTTGGCCTGGAGGGCAATGATGATGTTCTCCCGCACAGACAGATCCGCGATGATTCCTTCCTCCTTGCGGTTTTCAGGCAGATAGGCCATGCCTTCCATCATGGCGTCAATGGGCGCGTTGACCTTTAGCTTCTTTCCCTTTACAGCCAGCTCGCCGCTGTCCGGCTTATCGGCGCCGTATATGGCCCGGACCAGCTCGGAACGGCCGGAGCCCAGAAGCCCTGTAAGGCCGATGACCTCGCCTTTATGGATATCCAGGCTGAAGGGTTTGATGGTTCCCTTGCAGCCCAGCTCCCTGGCGCTTATGATTACATCTTCCTTGACCATGGACATGCCTTCCTTCTTGATGGCAGCCAGATCGTCGAAATCCTTACCCATCATCTTGGCCACCAGCTGTACCCTTGGCAGCTCCTCCACCTTGAATTCGCCCACCAGTGTACCGTTTCTAAGGACCGTAATCCTGTCACAGACAGCATATACCTGTTCCAGGAAATGGGTCACGAAGATGATTCCGATTCCCTTGGCCCTAAGCTGTCTCATCAGCACGAACAGCTTCTCCACCTCACCGTCGTCCAGGGAGGATGTGGGTTCATCCAGAATCAGCACCTTGGCCGACATGTCAACAGCCCTGGCAATGGCAATCATCTGCTGGATGGCAATGGAATAGTTCTCCACAGCCATGGTCACATCAATGTGGACATCCAGTCCCTCCAGCAGCTTCCTGGCATCCTCCTTCATCGTCCTCCAGTCAATCATGGGACCTTTTTTCGGCTCTCTGCCAATATAAAGGTTCTCAGCCACTGACAGATTGGGACACAGGTTCACCTCCTGATAAACCGTGCTGATGCCATTCTCCTGCGCTTCCTGAGGCGACCGGTTGATGATGGTATTGTATGATCCTTCCATTCGGATTGTACCGGTTTCAAACTCCTCCACGCCGGTCAGCACCTTGATCAGTGTAGACTTCCCAGCACCATTCTCGCCCATAAGGGCATGGATTTCGCCTTTTCTCAAAGTAAAATCCACATCCTGCAGCGCCTTTACACCGGGGAAATTCTTGTTGATTCCCCGCATTTCCAAAACAACCTTCTGCTCCATGCGATTTCCGCCTTTCTACCGTTATACGCCCTATTTCCAGGGCTCAGTTACCAGAACACACCCAGCATCAGGCTTGAAAAGAGGGAGAGCCGTGCAACGACTCTCCCCACCGCCTTTCCTGAACTGTTACGAAAATGTTGATTAATAAGCACGCTCAGCCTTGATAGCTTCCAAATCCATGGATGTATCGAAGTAAGCTTCGTCCACATACTGAATCTTCTCAACGGTCTCGCCCTTCTCCAGCTTCTTGATGATTTCATCTACACGCGGTCCGTGTAATGGGTTGCACTCAAATGCCGCGTTTAAATCGCCGGCTATCATGGCGTCAAATGCTGCCTTAACTGCGTCGAAGGAGAAGATGATGATGTCGCCGTCAGGTCCGCAGGTTTTGCCGGCTGCCTTGATTGCATCGATAGCGCCGAACGCCATGTTGTCGTTCTCAGCCACTACCACATCGATATCGTCATAGGACTTAAGGAAGGATTCCATAACTTCCTGGCCCTTAGCCTGTGTAAATTCGCCTGTCTGCATATCTAACATTTTCCAGTTGTCATGCTGCTTTAAGATGTTTCCAAAACCTTCTGTACGGCCAACCTGAGCGGATGCCCCGATGGTTCCCTGAAGAGTAACGATGTTGATGTCCTCGCCGTCTCTTCCCTGTGCCTTTAAGTAATCAGCCAGCCAGTTTCCTGCTGTCTCGCCTTCCTTGATGAAATTGCCGCCTACCCAGCACTCATACAGGCTCTCATCCACGTCCATCTGACGGTCTGACAGGATAACCGGAATTCCTGCTTCCTGTGCCTCCTGGAGAACCGCCTCCCATCCTGTCTCAACTACGGGAGCCACTACGATGTAGTCAACATCCTGCTGGATAAAGCTTCTGATGGCCTTAATCTGGTTCTCCTGTTTCTGCTGTGCATCGTCAAAAATCAGCTTGTAGCCGTTTTCCTCTGTAAAGGTGGACTTGAAGGACTCTGTATTAGCCGTTCTCCAGTCAGACTCAGCGCCAACCTGCGCATAACCAACCACAATCAAATCACCGGATGCCGCGTCGTCCTTTGCCTCAGCCTCTGTCTCAGCCTCTGGCTTCTCAGGAGCTGCCGTGGTGTCGGCCGCCGCCGTTGTCTCAGCTGCCGCGGGAGCTGCTGTCTCTGCAGGCTTGCTTCCGCCGCCGCACCCTGCCAGCAGGGATGCTGCCATTGCTGCACATAACATAACGCTTAATCCTTTTTTCCTCATAATACGTAAACCTCCTTGATTTGTATTTTGTTTCCCCTTGTTGGAATAATCATATCAGTTGTTATTAACAAAAACAACGGAATTTCTCCGTTGTTTTGTACACGATTTTTAGATTTTTCACAGTTTATTCATACATTTGGGTGTTTTTTTACGATTATGGTTGGATATTTTTCAATCCTCCCCTTCCCCGCCATATCCGGATTCCAGGGGAATGGTCACCACTGCCCTTGTGCCCAGCCCCAGGACACTCCCGAACTCCAGACTGCACCGGGAACCATAGTTCAGGCGCAGGCGCTCCGCCACATTGAAAAGCCCAAAACCTCCCTTGGGAGCAGGCCCCTCCCGTAAGGACGAATCCTTTTCCCCTCTGAGCTTTCGCCTGACGGCCTCCATCTCCTCCTCCGTCATGCCCGCTCCGTCATCCTCCACCTCCAGCACAGCCATGTCCTCCTTTGCGTATCCCCGGACCAGGATACGTCCCTTCCCCCTTTTATTCTTGATTCCGTGGTAAAGGGCGTTCTCCACCAGAGGCTGGAGGGTAAGCTTCAGGATTCTGCATTCCTCCAGGGATTTTTCAAGGGTGACCTCATAGTCCATGATATCCTGGTAGCGTACCTTCTGGATTTGGAGATAGCTTTTAATATGGCCGATTTCCTCGCGCATGGTGATAAAATCCTTTCCTCCGCTGAGGGTTGTGCGGAAAAATTCTGACAGGGAGGTGACCATGTCCACCACGGCCCGGTTTTGCCCTCCCTCCGCCAGCCACACAATGGTATCCAGGGTGTTGTAGAGGAAGTGAGGATTGATCTGCTCCTGAAGAAGCTGCAGCTCCATGACCCGGCGCTGGTTCTGTTCCTGCCGTATGTCCTCAATCAGCCGCCCGATTTCCTCCTTCATGTGGTCAAAGCTTCCCGTAAGGATTGCCAGCTCATCCCCCGCCTCGATCTTGGGGCCGGAGGTGAAATCTCCCTTTGCAACCCTCTCTGTCTCGTTGCAGAGCTTTTGTATGGGAACGGTAACGCTTTTGGTTATCCTGCGGCTGAGGAGAAGGCTGATAAGCAGAATGGATACCAGAAGGGTCAGGCTGACCACGATGGCCGTGTGCTCCTGGCTCTCCAGCTCCTTCTGTATCTCCTGGACATGGAGCGTTTCATAGTACACATACTCCCTTCCCTGCTTTTCGATGTCGGCAGTCAGCACACGGACGCCGTAATCCAGAATTTCCATGTTCTTATCGTACATGCCGTGGGGAAGGTTGTCCTCTATCTCGTTCACTCTCTGTTCCAGCTGGTCCAGGCAGTGCATCAGCCAGTTAATCCTGGTCCGGTTGGCCCCCTCCGGCGTCCGCTTTAACAGTTGGCGGTAGGTCTTTCTGGCATCGCTTATGGTTTGATGCGGGTCCTTAATCTGCTCCCAGCCGTAGGGCCTGTCCTCCTCCATCAGCTCATGGATGGACTGGTAGGTCCGCATCCCTATGACAATGCGGTACATGCTGTAGTCCACATCCTCCCGCAGGTTGGCCGTAACGCTGTTGGCCTGGGTGATGTTGGTTATGCTCTGGGTGTAGGCATTGCAGAACTTGGCCACCGTTGCCATGAGATAGATAACCAGCACCGCCAGAGGAATAATGATGATAAATGTCATCAGGTTCAGGCGCTTTTCCAGGGGCAGGCGCTCCAGGAGACGGCTTCCGTCCCACTCCTTCCCGCCGGACCCGATCCTCCATTTTCCTGTCATAATGCCTCCCTGCTTCCCGCCCTGTACTCCTTAGGCGTACATCCAACGGTTTTCTTGAACAGGTAGCCGAAGTAATGGGAATCCTTATATCCCACCTCGTACCCGATTTCGGAGGTCTTAAGATTGGAGCACATCAGCAGCTCCTTCGCCTTTTCCATCCTCACCCCTGTGAGATATTCCACAAAGGTCACTCCCATCTCCTGGCTGAAGATGGAGCTGAAATAGCTGGGGCTTATATTGACCCTGGCAGCCACCGTGTTCAGGGAAATCTCCTCCTTGGCGTAATTATCATGGATAAACGCCCTGGCCTCGTCCAGAACCTGGCTGTACTTGCTGGCTGTCTGGCTGTCCCTTAAGGTCATGACCTCCCCAAAAAGCTTCGCCAGCTTTCCCTTCAGCACCTCCAGGGTATAACCGTCCTTAAGGACCTTTTCCATATCCGACAGTTCCCAGGGAAGGCGTCCCATGTCCAGCCCCAGCTGTTCCAGAAACGTACTGACGCAGAGATAGCAGTCCATGACAATATACTGACGGAACATAAAGGACTGGCAGTTCTTTTCTCCCACATTCTGGAAATATTCTTCCACAAATCCGGATGCCTCGCCCACAGTCCCCTGTTTCAGGAAATTTTCCAGGGTCTTCCTGTTCACCTTGGACGCGTCCACAGAGTGGATATCTATGGTTTCCCCGGATCCGTGGACCATTCCGTCCATCTGGCTGTAGCTTATGACCCGGTTCATTTCCGTGAAAAACCTGGCCGCAAACGCCCGCCCTGCCTGCAGATAGGAGGTCTGCAAATCGCCCAGGCGGTTCACGCAGCTTCCGATTCCACCGAAATACTGTATGTCCTTACAGGCCCCGGCCAGCTCTCCCAGACTGGCGGCGCACTCCCTCATCCTGCGCTCCACCTCCCGCTCAGACTCCCCTGTGAGAATGAAGGCCCATCCCTCGTCCCCCCGATCAAAAACCAGGACGTGCTGCCGGCTCTCCATCCGTTCCTCAATGGCTTCCTGGCAGGATACCACCCGGTCGGAATAGGCCACGGCAGATCCCACCGGCATAAGCTTAAACAGCATGAGCTGGTAAAAGGAAGCGGACAAATCCATCCCCACCTGCTCCCCGCGTTCCAGGGCTTCCTTAAAATTGACCCGCCCCGTAACCAGGTCACGCAGCAGCCGCTGGCGTTCCAGCACCGTGTTCTCCGCCATCTCCAGGCGGTACTTATCCATGAGCCGGGCATCCTCTCTCTCCTTCTCAATCACATCCGCCACCTTCTTCACTGCTTCCAGAAGCTTGGCAGCCGTAATAGGCTTCAGAAGATAGTCCGTCACCCCGATGTGGATGGCCTGCTTGGCATAGTCAAATTCATTGTACCCGCTAAGTATAATGATTTTGATTCTGGGAAACTCCTTTTTCACCAGTTCAGAGAGTTCCAGTCCGTCCATGAAGGGCATGCGGATATCCGTTATGAGGATGTCCGGCTGCACCTTTCTGATAAGCGGATAGGCCAGTTCTCCGTCGCTGGCCTCCCCTGCGAATTCCAACCCTTCCTTCTCCCATGGAATGTTGTTCTTGATGCCGTCCCGCATGACGATCTCATCCTCCACAAGAAATACCTTTATCATAATCCAGCTCCCCCCTCCTATGTAATTTTATCCATACCATCCAATTTCTGTCTTTCAGTATAAAATATAAAACGTTCATTTTCAAGTTTCTTCCTTTTAAAAAAAAAAGCAAAAAAAGAAAAAGCAGAGACCCGAGCGCTGTCTCCGCCTTTGTTTTATTTTACCGGCTTACTGTTTTTCCCGGTTCTTCCGGTTAATCCATTCCGTGGACACATCCATGGCCGCCCGGCAGGCCCTTGTCTGGTCCAGGGAATTGAGCATGACAAAATCGTGGATTATGGCCTGGAACCGCAGGGCCGTCACATCCACCCCCGCCTCCCGCAGCTTCCTGGCATATGCCTCGCCCTCGTCCCTGAGGACATCCGCCTCTCCGTTGAGTATCATGGCAGCCGGCAGACCCCTCAGCTGTTCCGCGGACGCCCGAAGGGGCGAGACCGTAATCTGTCCCCTGTCCTTCCGACAGGGGGCATACTGGTTCCAGAACCACTGCATACCCGCCCGGTACAGGTAGTATCCCGCCGCAAATTCATTATAGGAGCAGGTATCGAAACAGGCATTTGTGACCGGATAATACAGCAGCTGTTTCTGGATGAAGGGTCCCTTCCTGAATTTTGACATGAGGGTCATGACCGTGGCCATGTTGCCTCCCACGCTGTCCCCGGCCACGGTGAAGGTTCCGGGATTCATGGCATATCCCATGGTTTTCACAAGGACCGGAGCCATACACATGACGCTGTAGCACTGCTCAATGGCTGTGGGACAGCGCGCCTCAGGCGAACGGGAGTACTCCGGAAATATCAAAACACACCCGGTTCTGGCAGCCAGCTCCTTTACCAGTTTTTCATGTGTGTGGAAGCTTCCGAACACCCAGCCTGCGCCGTGGATATAAAAGATGACATTGGCTGGCTGGCAGGAAACACCCGGATCCACCAGCCATACCGGAATAGCGCCCCATCTTCCGGTATTGACCCGCACTTTGCTGACACGGGCCGGATATTTGTACACAGGCACGTCCTGGGCCTTTTCCAGAACCATCCTTCCCTCGGCAAGGGGCAGCTCAAATATAAGGGGCGGTTTGGAATTTGCCTGACAGACCTCCTCTGCCTCCGGCTCTAACGGTACACAACGTTTCATATGGAACTCCTTCTTCGCAACAGTCTCTACTGTCAGCATATTCCAATTTCCACGTTCTGCTCACCTGTTTTATTTATTTCAGCCATTTTCTTCCGCCGTCTTATAGCAGGTGATATCATGGCAGCTCATGCCCATCTTTGAATCCGGCGCAATCTTATATGTCTTGTTGTTGATGAGCAGCAGTTCATGGCTTTCCATGTCCACCACATAAATCCATGAATTCTGATGTTCCGGCAAGGCCCTCAGAGCCTCCGCCAAATCCGCGGCATTATCCCGGGCCCTCTGCTTCATGAGGAATGGCCTTCTTATACACACGGTCTGACGTGAGGGCATGGTATCCATGAAAATCCCTTATTCCGGTTTTGGTCACAGATACCGCTCTCAAATAAAATTTGCGAAAAAATATAACATATTCTATAAGTTATAGCAGGTTGATGGGAATTGTGCAACGATATGAAGAAATTACAAGGCGGGCAGAAGTTCATGAAAAACAAAAAAAGAACCCTCTTTGGAAGGATTCCTTTCTCTAAAATGCGGGAGATGGGACTTGAACCCACACGAGCATACACCCACAAGATCCTTAGTCTTGCCTGTCTGCCAATTCCAGCACTCCCGCAACACGAATGGTAGTATAGCATAGATTTTTCAACTTGGCAACCATTTTTGACAATTTTTTTTAATTTTTTTCGTAAACCAAATTCCGTAAAAAATTAGAAAAATAATATTGACAAATCGCTGTTACTCATTTATAATAACCTTCGTTGCTTGAGCAGAGCAACAGCACAAAACAAAATGCAGAAGTGGCGGAATTGGCAGACGCGCACGGTTCAGGTCCGTGTGGTAGTAATACCTTGTGGGTTCGACTCCCATCTTCTGCAGGCAGAAAGCAGGAATTTCCATGATGGAGATTCCTGTTTTTCGTTTATCCCATTTCCCGCGGCAGAACGGCCCGGAGGCAGACAGTCCGGCACCGCCGGTGCCTCCAGACCGGCGCCTCCAGGTCTCCCCGCCTCCGCCTATTCCCCATCCTGTTCAGGAACATACGGGCATGTGGTTCTGCGCACAATCAATGTAGGGTCAAGTATCACCCGTTCCGGCTTTTCCCGAGGTGTTTTCAGCTGCTTTAACATCAGACGGGCAGCGTGCTCGCTCATCTCTCTGACATGCTGGCTCACCGTTGTCAGGCCAATGTCATAGAGGGACGAAAAAACAATATTGTCGAAACTCACCACGGAAATCCGTTCCGGAATCTTAACCCCTGACTCCCGGCAGTGCTCAACAAACCCAATGGCCATCATATCGTTGGAAACCACGATTCCCTTTGGACGGTTCTTCAAATCCGATATATAAATCTTTGCCAGTTCGCTTCCCGTGTCCAGCTTCAAATCACCTTTGAATACATTTTGTTCCTTAAAGGGGAGCCGGTAATTCTCCAGCGCCTGTCTGTATCCCCTGAAACGCTGCTCCGACGCCGACGAGACATCCGGCCCCTTCACAAAGGCTATCTCCGGATACCCCAGCTCAATTAGGTGCATGGTCGCAATGTAACCGGCCTTAAAATTGTCCGACAGCACGGAATCCCCTTCATAGGACCCCAGGATCCTGTTTACCAGCACAACCGGAATCTCAATATTCTCTAATTCCTCTTCAATTTCCTCTGATTGGGCAGTAAGCAAAAACACACCTGAAAAATTAAACTGGATAGCCATATGAATGAACTCTTTTTCCCGTCTGATATCATATTCGCTGTTCAGGACCATCAGCATATATCCATTGTTGTGAAGAATCTTCTGAATGTAGAAGGTAAGATCCGCATAAAACGGATTACGGATGTCACTGACAATCAGCGCGATGATGTTCTGTCTGCCCTTGCTCAGACTTCTGGCTATTGTATTAGGCTGATAACCTATCTCCTCCACAAAATCCAGCACCTTTTTGCGCAGCTCCGCCCCGACTCCCGGAGAATTATTCATGGCTCTGGAAATAGTGGAACGCGATACCCCCAGCATCTGGGCCACGTCGGAAATAGTATACTTATCTTTTTTCTGGATACTCATTCTCTTACTTCCTTATCTGCTTTGAAATAACATGGCTGTGATCCACCTATCCCAATAAGCGTCTTGCTATTATTATAATATAAGTAAAAATGTAATGCAATCGGTATTGCGAGAATCGAAAAAGGAGGAGCAGCCCCAGCTGTCCCCCCCTTTCGCCCGTCATCCTTAATTGAACGGCGCCGGATAAATGGTATCGTGTTTTGCAATTTCAAACGGCCATACAGTAACAAGCGAACCATCCTGGAACTGAGCGATTGTCAGCTTGCCGTCCATGTTGGTATTCTTATAAGGAATACCGTTAAATTCAGACTCGGAGAACTTGATGGTATCATAAGGAAGAATAATCTCCTCGCCTCCCGGGAAGGCTTCTTTAATTTCCAGAGCGCTCAGCTCATCCTTTAACGCTTCAGAGGTAATCTCCCCGCCTGCATCCGCCAGGTTCTGAAGGGCTGTCCTGAATATCCACACCACCGTGTACGCCTCAGCGGAATGCCCGTTCATATCAACACCGTACTTTGCCTTAAACGCATCCGAAACCTTGGTCCCCTTGTCTCCAGGCAGGAATTCCGTGGCTGTAAGGATTCCGTTTGCAAGACCGCCCACGGACGGCAGATAGGAGGATTCCGTATAACCGTTTGCCTTGGCTATCATAATGTTAGGTTTGTATCCCTGCTCATTCATGGTCTTTGTAAGGAGGATTGCATCCGATACATAATTGTCAACAATGAGAGCGTCCGGATTCAGGGACTTTAACTGCAGCACCTCGCTGGTCAAATCCGCCGCGCCCTGGGAGTAAAGAACCTCGCCCTTAAACTCCAGTCCGTTCTTTTCCGCAAAGTATTTTGCCCAGGTTGCTGTCTGCTGTCCCAATTCGGTGTTGTCCGCGCAGACCGCAACACTCTTCACATCAATATCATCCGCAGGATCCTTGGCTGACAAATCCAGAAGATACCGCTCCATATCACGTATAAACATCATATTGGTGGGCGCCAGGCGGAAGAAATACTCGTATCCGTGAGAAGTAAGGGAGTCCGACGTGGCATTGGCTGTTATCATCGGCACCTGGTAGTTTTCCGCCACCTGGGACACCACCTCGGTAACGCCGCTCTGATACGCGCCCATTACCGCCATCACCTTATCCTGTGTAATCAAACGCTCCATCTCAGTCATGCCCGTGGCATTGGTCCCCTGGGTATCACCGTATACAATCCGGATAGGACGGCCGCTTATTCCCCCTGCCGCATTGATTTCCTCCACAGCCAGGTCAATGCCGTCCTTCATGTTCTGGCCCGAATCAGCCAGCGCTCCCGTCATGGGATACAGCGCGCCAATCAGTATCGGCTCCCCGTCAGCCGCGGACTCCTTCGCCGGCTGCCCTGCGCTGTCACTGCCAGCGGCCGCGGCCTCCGAAGCCGCTCCCTCAGCCGTGCCCGCGGCCTTTGCAGTCTCCCTCTGTCCTCCTGAACCAGAACCATATCCCCCGCACCCGGACAGCATACCCGCTGCCACAGCAGCGCTTAATGTCAATGCCACCAATTGTTTCCTCATGTATTTCTCCTCCTTTTATTTGATTAACCCATATAAGGGCCATCTTTCATTTTCATTCCGCACACGCTCTAAAATCCAAGATACGCCTTTTTCACCTCATCGTTGTCCAAAAGCTCTTCCGCTGTGCCAGATACGGTAATCTGGCCATTTTCAATCACATAGCCCCTGTTGGCAATCCTCAGCGCCTTCCTTACATCCTGTTCCACCAGAATAATGGTAAGCCCGGACTCCTGCGCCACCTCTTTCGCGATGGAGAATATGATGTCCACAATGTTGGGGGCCAGTCCCAGCGAGGGTTCATCCATGATAAGAAGCTTTGGGAGCCCCATCATGCCCCTGGAAAAGGCAAGCATCTGCTGTTCGCCTCCGCTTAAGGTGCCTGCCAGCTGGTTCTTTCTGTCCTTCAGTTTAGGAAACCAGTTATAAATCCGCTCAATGGTATCCTTCTTAGCCGCCTTCGCCGCCTTGCTGCTGGCTCCCATCTCCAGATTCTCATAGATTGTCATGGAAGGAAACAACTGCCTGCCCTCCGGAACCAGGATAATCCCGTGGTCAATAAAGGTTCTGCAGGCCGCACCGGTGAGATCATGTCCATCCAAACAGATATTTCCCTGAAACGGCCTGAGCAGACCGGCGCAGGACTTGACTGCCGTGCTCTTCCCCGCTCCGTTGCTTCCCACCAGGGCTACGATTTCCCCTTTATCCGCTGTAAATTCAATATCCCAAAGCACCTGAATGTCCCCATACCGGACATTGATTTTATTTACCTTAAAATACCTGTCTGCCATATCAATGCTCCTCCTTACCAAGATAAATCTCGATGACATAGGGGTCATTCATTACCATCTCCGGAGTTCCCTCCGTTATTTTCTCACCGTGATGCATCACAACCACCTTCTGGCAGAGATTGGCCACGGCTCTCATAACATGCTCAATCAGCAGTATGGTGGTTCCGTTCTCATTGATTTTGCGAATCAGCTCCACCGCCTCGTCTGTTTCCGTGGGATTCAGGCCAGCCATAACCTCATCCAGAAGCAGCATATCAGGGTCCGTGGCCAGGGCTCTGGCCAGTTCCAGACGTTTCTTAAAGGGGGTGCCCATTTCTCCCGGCAGCCAGTCCTTCCGCTCGTACAATCCGGTAAAATGCAGGATTTCCTCCGCGTATTCCTTTGCCTCTTTCACTGATTTATACTTTTTTCTTCCATACAAAGCGCCAGAGGCAACGTTATCCAATACAGACATGGATGCCAGAGGCTTCATGATCTGGAATGTCCTGGCAATTCCCATGGACGTGTAGTGGTATGGCTTCATGCCGGTAATTTCTTTATTTTTATAGATAATATGACCGGCCGTAGGCGGGAACACGCCGCTGATCATATTGAATACCGTTGTTTTTCCGGCTCCGTTGGAACCGATGAGCCCGGTAATGCCGCCCTCCTCCACAGCAAAGCTGACTCCGTCCACAGCCTTCAGTCCTTTGAAATTCTTACTCAAATCCTTTATTTCCAATATATTGCCCACTTAAAACGTCTCCTCTCCCGGTTTACTTTTTACCGTCAAGCCTGTCAAACATCTCATCGACCTTTACCTTGAATTTGCTGCCGTTATACCAGCCCATAATACCCCTTGGCCGGAACAGGATAACCACAATCAGAACGATGGCGTAAACCAGCAGATTGGCTCCGGGCGCTATACTGCTCAGGGTAGAGTTGAGATACTGAGCCAGCGGCGTAAGAATGATAGCTCCAATCAAGGGGCCTGTCACACTTCCGATCCCTCCGATGACAGCCGGAAGAACGAATTCCACGGACTGCGCCTGAATCATGATATCCGGATTAATGAAACGGATATAATTTGCGTAGAACACTCCGCATACAGCAATCAGTCCGCAGCTGACAAAGGTCGCCAGCACCTTATATTTGAGTGGATTGATTCCGATTGCGTTGGCCGTGTCCTCATCTTCCCTCACCGTCTTTAAGGCATATCCAAACTTAGAACGGTCAATTGCTCGCACAATCAGATATACCGCTATTGCCATAAGAAGTGACAGATAAAAATAGGGCACCTTGCTCTTGAATCTCAGCAGAGCCAGGGAATTTTCGCCAAAGGGAAGCAGAAGCCCCTGCCCCTTGCCGGCAAAATCCCAGTTGGTCATCAGATTGCGGAACGCCTCTCCAAAAGCAATGGTAACCAGCGAAAAATACGGTCCTCTTAAAACAAAACAAGGAGACAGCAGCAATGCGGTTAACACTCCCACAAACAGAAACACCAGAGGAATGCTGATCCATGGCGACACATTCTGCTTAACCAGCAAAAGGGTTGACATATATGCGCCCAGTCCCATAAAGGAGGCATGGCCCAGGGAAATCTGGCCTGTAAGTCCGCCCAGGATACTCCAGGCCAGAGACGCGCTGGCCATGTAAAATGTCATCACACAAATCGACAGCAGGTACGGTATACGGACAAATACGGGTATCACAGCCGCGACTAGAAGTAAAATCAATAATAAAATCTGTCTGGAACCTATTCTTTTCTTCATTGCTATCTACCCCCGTCTTGTTTTCACTGTCTGCTTCACTACCAGAATCAATATAAATGCCAGGAACACAATGGTATCCTTAAAGGAGGAACCCACAACCACCGCTCCCACGGTTTCCATAAGTCCCAGCACAATACCGCTGACAAAGGCTCCGATTACGCTCCCCAGTCCGCCCATGGTCACTACAATGAAGGACCTTGTCCCATATACGGCCCCAACCGTAGGAAATACATAATAGAAGGACATCAGACAGGCTCCGGTGATTCCCGCAATGGCGGCTCCCAGACCATATGTAGTGGCATAGACCATCTTTGTCTTGATACCGCAGACCTGCGCTCCGGTACTGTTCTGGGAAGTGGCGCGAATTTGTTTTCCTATATTGGTATACTTTAAGAAAGCAAACAACAGAATGGTTACCGCCAGAAGAATCACAAAGCTCAGCACCTTGGGAAGGCTTAAGTTTATAGCTCCCAGCTGCACGATTTTCTCGGAAAACATACTCTGGGCCGTTCTGTAATCCGACTTGAAATAAAGAAGCGCTACATTCTGGAACAGAATTCCCAGACCAACCGTTAAAAACAGCACATTGGTGTCGTCATTTCCGTGGAGGGACCGCGTAATCAGCGTAGACTGCAAAAGCGCCCCAAACGCAAACATTACCACCGCCACAATGGGAATTGCCACAAAGGGGTCAAGTCCGCATTGGTCAAACAGAACAAAGGATATGTACATTCCCAGCATCAGCAGCTCGCCCTGGCAAAAATTGATAATCTTCATAACTCCGAAAATCAGCGTCAGGCTCATACCTATGAGTGCATAAATTCCGCCCACCATAATCCCATTGGCAGCCGCCTGCAAAAATATATTCATGTTACTACCTCCCAACTAATTTGATAACAGCTCCGCGTTCACCGACGCGTTTCCACCTGTTTCTACCTCCCCAAAAAACCTCCGTCTACCGGGATAACCGCCCCCGATATATAAGCAGAGGCATCGGAAGCCAAAAACACAGCCAGCCCCTTAAGATCCTCCGCGGTCCCCCATCTTCCCATGGGTATCCTGCGGGTGGTCTCCTCGTATTGGGCAGGATCCTTCACCTTCATGGTGTCCGTCAGTGCCGTGGCCATGTATCCCGGAGCAATGGCATTGACATTGATTCCTTCTGCCGCCCACTCATTGGATAACGCTTTTGTCAGCTGGGCAACTCCGCCTTTGCTGGCACTGTAGGCAGGAACCAGAACACTGCCGAAAAAGGAATCCATGGACGCTATGTTGATAATCTTTCCGTAATGACGGGCCGCCATAGACTTCCCAAGCCTCTGAGACATGAAGAACACGGCGTTCAGGTTAAGCTCGATTACTTCATTCCAGTCATCCGGCAGCACCTCAAAAGCGGCGCATCTGTTCAATGCTCCGGCCGCGTTAACCAGGATATCAACACGCCCGTTGTAAATCTCCATAATCCGCTCACAGACAGCTTCCCGCTGCTGCTTCTTACTTAAATCTCCTGTCACTCCATAAGCTGAAGGTCCGCTGCCTCCTATTTCCGCGGCAGCTTCCAACGCCCTCCCTGTCCTGCCGGTTATGATTACCTCTGCCCCGGAGCCGTGCAGCGCCTGGGCAATTCCATATCCCAGTCCCCTGCCGCCTCCCGTGACAACCGCCCGGCGTCCTTCTAAATCAAGTATCATTCCTTTTCCCCCTCTCTCTTTCCCTGTATCCAAACGAATCAATCCCCTCCTTTTGCGTTATGCGGTTTGTGTTCACCAATCGTAATTAGCGATTCGGTTTCGTAGTATTTCGTTCTTTTCAGAAAATAGTTTCGTTATGTTGTTCCAAGCATAGCACACGGTTTTGTTAAAATCAATAAGTTTATTTCCCTTTTTCTCCTGTTTTAATGCTTTTTTACTTTTTCAACAAATTTTTAGTACATATATTGTGTATTTTTTTAAAATTGTTTATTTTTTATCAATATTATTGTGCATACACTTTAGATTCACCTGTTTTAAAACAATCCCGTTAATTCAACCGATATACAATATGCATAATATTTTTACTGTTTTTTATATTATATTGTCTCCATTATAAAGTACCGCCCAAAATAAATAAATTTTTCTTATTGACTATTGAATCATTTTCGTTTACTATTAGCCTTAAAAGACGAAATCGGTTTCTCTAATACACGGGGGTATTAATTATGATTAACGGAACAACTCTTTGGAATCGCTCTTATACTGCGGATATGATAGAAAAGACTTTTTCCGGTAAGACTTATTTGACCTATCCCAATCTTCCCGCCAACTTATATGACGCATTATCCTTATCTGCCGCACGCCGTCCGGACAAGACAGCCGTTGTGGATGATAACGGCACCGCCTATACCTACACGGAACTGAGGGACATGGCCGACCATTTTTCTTCTTACCTATATTACATATCGGATATCAAGCCGGGAACCAAGACAGGCGTCATGATGTTCAACAGTGTTGAATTCTGCGTGACCTTCCTGGCTCTTACAAAGCTGGGAGCCGTGGTCATACCGCTGCCCAGCAAATACAGCCGGAACGAAGTGCTTTCACTGACGTCAAAGGCCGATCTCCAGTACATCCTGTGTGATGAAAAGTTTTATGACTGGTTTGTGCCGTTAGAAACCTCCGGCGTCCATCTCATGAAGCCCGGACGGGGTAAGAACGGATTTGGTTTTTCCCACCTGTGCGCCTCCTATCTCAGCCCTGTGCCGTCCCTTGGCAGGGAAGAGGATGACGCGCTCATCATGTTCACCTCCGGCACCACCTCTCAGAGCAAGGGAGTCATTATCAAGAATTACAGCATCATGCACGCCATTGTCTCCTACCAAAGAATTTTCCAGATAACGGACAGGGACTCAACCCTCATTCCCATCCCCATCTATCTGGTAACCGGGCTGGTGGCGCTTCTGGGGCTGACCCTGTATGCAGGCGGAGCCGTTTACCTGCACAAGTTCTTTGATGCCAAAAGGGTTCTCAGGGATGTAAACGACAAGGAAATCACATTCCTCCACTCCGCACCCGCTGTATTTTCCCTGCTGCTGAGGGAAAAGGACAGTTTTCCTTCCCTTCCCAGTCTCAGGCTTCTGGCCTGCGGAAGCAGCAACATGTCAAAGGAAAAACTGACAGAGATCCACCGCTGGCTGCCCTGCGCCGCATTTCACACCGTATATGGGCTGACCGAGACATGCTCGCCTGCCACCATCTTTCCGGGCGATGCCTCCACCAGCAGTTACATTGGTTCCTCGGGCCTTCCCATTCCCGGCACCTGCTTTTGCATACTGGACGACTCAGGTTCACAGATGCAGACAGGCCAGGTAGGGGAAATCGCGGTCAGGGGGACCGTTGTCCTGGACCGGTATTATCAAAAGGGAACCGGCGAGCTGGACGGAGACGGCTGGCTGCGTACCGGAGACCTGGGATATTTTAACGGGGAGGGGTATCTGTTTATCGTGGACCGGAAAAAGGACATGATAAACCGGGGCGGAGAAAAAATATGGAGCTTTGATGTTGAAAATGAGCTGTACAGGCTGGACGGGATCGACGAGGCGGCCGTGGTGGGAATTCCCCATGATATATACGGCGAGGTGCCTGTGGCCGCGGTGAAGCTGTCTCCCGAAAGCATTCTGACGGAACAGCAGATACAGGAATTGCTGAAATGCAGGATTGCCAAATACATGATTCCTTCCCGCATCATCTTCCTGGACGAGCTCCCTCTCACACCCAATAACAAAGTAAACAAATCAGCCATACGGAAACTTTTCATGCAGCCAGAACATTAAGGAGGTTACACAAAAATGAGAAAACCAGTTTTTATCACCGGCGAAGAAGCTGCCGCCATGATTGCCGACAACGCAACTGTGGCAACCATCGGCATGACCCTGGTGTCGGCGGCCGAAACCATTCTCAAGGCCATTGAACAGCGCTTTTTGGAAACAGGAAGCCCCAGAGGGCTGACTCTGGTCCATTCCTGCGGGCAGAGCGACCGGGACCGGGGAATCCAGCATTTTGCCCATGAGACCATGCTCTCCAGAATCATCGGAGGCCACTGGGGACTGCAGCCCAGGATGATGCAGCTGATTGCGGACAACAAGATTCTGGCCTACTGCATTCCCCAGGGCCAATTTGCCCAGCTATACCGCAGCATGGCCGGAGGCGAGCCGGGAAAGATTACCAAGGTGGGCCTAGGGACCTTCATAGACCCCAGGATTGACGGCGGCAAAATGAACGAAATCACCATGAGCGCCCCCGATATCAGCGAGGTGGTTACTATTGGCGGCGAAGAATATATGCGCTACAAACCCATTCCTCTGGATTACTGCATCATCCGGGGAACCTATGTGGATGAATACGGCAATCTGACCACGGACGAGGAGGCCATGCAGCTGGAAGTGTTCTCCGCCGTCATGGCATGCAAAAAATTCGGGGGCAAGGTGTTGGCCCAGGCAAAATATAAAGTCAAAGCCGGTTCCCTCCACTGCAAGCGCGTGATTGTGCCGGGCGTATTCATTGATGCGGTTGTCATCTGCCCCAATCCCGAGGAGGATCACAGGCAGACCCACAGTTTCTATATGGACCCTGCCTACTGCGGGGATACCAAGGCGCCTGTATCATCCGATGACGTCCTCCCCATCTCGCTGCGCAAGGTCATAGGGCGCAGGGCGCTGATGGAGCTGGCGCCTGACGATGTGCTGAATGTGGGAACCGGGATTCCCAATGATGTAGTAGGCCCCATTATCACGGAGGAGGGCATGTCGGAGGATGTGACCATCACCGTGGAATCCGGTATCTATGGAGGCATTCCCATGGGCGGCATTGACTTTGGAATCGCCAAAAACCAGTTTGCCCTGGTCCGGCACGACGACCAGTTTGACTATTACAATGGACCCGGCGTGGATGTCACCTACATGGGCGCAGGCGAGGTGGACGCCCAAGGAAATGTCAACGCCACATGTTTAGGGCCGAAGCCCACGGGAGCAGGCGGCTTCATCGATATCACCACCAACGCCAAACATGTGGTCTTCTGCTCTTCCTTTACCGCTAAAGGGCTGGACTGCTCCTTTGAGGGAGGAAGGCTTCATATCAACCAGGAGGGCTCCTTAATAAAATTTGTCAACCAGATTAAACAGGTTTCCTACAACGGCAAAATTGCCAGAGAAAAGGACCAGAAAATGCACTACGTAACAGAACGGGCCGTATTTGAGCTGCAGGCGGAAGGACTGACCCTGACCGAAATCGCCCCCGGAATTGATATCCAGACCCAGGTCCTGGACCTGATGGAATTCACTCCCCGAATCAGCTCTGAGCTGAAGGAGATGGACATGGCTATTTTCATGGAGGGGGCTCCCTTTGGACTGAGAAAGTATATATTTTCTAATTAATACGCAACAGTTCAGGACGGCTTTTTCGGTCAAGAAGAGTCTCTGTCCTGAACAGTTCCAATAACATATTCATATTAAAGGAGGATTTGTCATGAGACTAGAAAACAAAACCGCAATTGTAACAGGTGCAGGCCGCGGTCTGGGAAAGGGAATTGCCTTAAAACTGGCGGCCGAAGGCGCCAAGGTCATCGCAGCAGACATGTCAATGGAAACAGCCACTGCAACCGCTGATGAAATTAACGCTTCAGGCGGCACAGCCAAGGCCTTTGCCGTCAATATAGCCAAGCAGGACGAGGTAAAGGCAATGATGGACTTTACCGTGGAGTCTTTCGGCACATTGGATGTCATTGTCAACAACGCCGGAATCAACCGTGACGCCATGCTGCACAAAATGACCGCGGAACAGTGGGATCAGGTCATCGCGGTCAACCTGACCGGCACATTCTACTGTGTCCAGTATGCGGCTCAGATTATGAGGGAAAAGGGAAGCGGCGCCATCATCAACATCTCCTCCGCCAGCTGGCTGGGGAATATCGGACAGGCCAATTATGCCGCCTCCAAAGCCGGCGTAGTGGGCCTTACCAAGACAGCCTGCCGTGAGCTGGCAAGAAAGGGCGTCACCTGCAATGCCATCTGCCCCGGTTTTATTGACACGGACATGACCCGCGGCGTACCCGAAAAGGTATGGGATACCATGATAAGCAAGATACCTATGGGAAGAGCCGGCAGCCCTGCGGACGTAGCCAACATGGTTGTTTTCCTGGCTTCTGACGAGGCAGACTACATAACAGGCGAAGTAATCAACGTGGGCGGCGGCATGATTCTTTAATCATATAAAACAGTAGGAGGATACGGATATGGAAAATTTAAAAGAAGTAGTAATTGTCAGCGGAGCCCGGCTTCCCGTCGGCTCTTTCGGCGGAAGCCTCAAGGATATTTCCGCCATTGATATGGGCGCCATGGTTGTAAAAGAGGCAGTGAAGCGTGCCGGTATAGAGCCCTCTGATGTAGATGAAACCATCGTAGGCCAGGTGGGCCAGATTGCGGAATGCGGTTTTGTGGCCAGGGCCGTCAGCCTGAAGGCCGGGCTTCCCGAATCAACATGCGCGTATTCCGTCAACCGTCAGTGCGGTTCGGGCCTTCAAGCCATTGCCGACGCAGTGATGGAGATACAGACAGGATTTGCGGACGTGGTGGTTGCTGCGGGCACCGAGAACATTTCCCAGCTTCCCTACTACGTAAAGGACGCCCGCTGGGGCGCCAGGATGGGACACAAGGTGTTTGAGGACGGTGTCATCGATATATTGACCTGGCCCTTAGGCCCCTACCACAATGGCGTGACAGCTGAAAATGTAGCCGAGAAATACAATGTAACCCGCCAGGAGCAGGACCAGTATGCCCTGGAAAGCCACCTGAGGGCAGCGGCAGCCATCGAAGCCGGTAAATTCAAAGATGAAATTCTTCCGGTGGAATTAAAGGACAGAAAAGGAAACATCACTGTCTTTGACACTGACGAAGGCCCCAGGGCCAGCCAGACCATAGAAAAGCTGGAGCGCTTAAAACCGTGCTTTGTAAAGGGCGGAACCGTAACCGCGGGTAATTCCTCCAGCTTGAATGACGGCGCTGCCGCAGTGGTTGTCATGTCCAGGGAAAAGGCAAACGCCCTGGGCGTCAGGCCTCTCCTTACCATTAAAGGCTACACGGTCGCCGGCAACGACGGGGCCGTCATGGGATACGCTCCCAAGCTCTCCAGCGAAAAGCTGGCAGCCAAACTGGGATTGGACCTTAAGGCCATTGATATGTTTGAAATCAACGAGGCCTTTGCAAGCCAGGCCTTTGCCGTACGGCGCGACCTTGGTCTGGATCCCGATAAAGTAAATATTTATGGCGGAGGAATCTCCATCGGCCATCCCATCGGCGCAACCGGCGTTATCCTGGCTGTAAAGGTGCTTTATGAACTGCAGCGGACCGGCAAAAAGGATGCCATGGTAAGCATGTGCATTGGCGGCGGACAGGGAATCTCCATGTACTTTACCAAAGACTGATATAGGGATTAAAACCGGGGCTGAAATCCGTGATGGAGGATTTTGGCCCCGGTTTTCGGTATGCGTATGCTTTGATGTATTTCAGCATTCACATCTTACTATATCCAATTTTCAAATCACCTGAATACCTGCAGATAATACCACGGCGGAAACAGCCTGCCCACCTGGTCCAGTCCCGGAAAGAGCCTCCCTGCATCCACAAAAACAGGGCAGAATACAAGGCTTCCAATGACCAGAAATGGTATGATGCAGCAGAGGACCTGCGGCCTGCGGCATACCAGGCGCAGAATCCAGGCCGACCCTATGACAACGCAGCAGTAACCGGCCATAACCGCGGCCTCTCCTGGCAGGGATGTCATCACGCCTCCCGCCCACAAGGCCAGCAGGCCTGATACGCCGGCCATGACAGCAGGAGCCGCCATGGAAGCCACACGGCAGGGTATCCTGTATCCGTATGAAAGCGGAAGGAACAATCCCCGCTCCTCATCACCGCACATGACTACAGCCCCATACAGCCCGGTGACGAACACATAAACAGCCACCAGGCCTCTGACGGGAAATACATCTGTCTGGCTGCCGGCAACGTCTCTGTCCTCTCCATCTCTGCCCTGGAACTGGTACTGAAACCGAAAGGTGGAACCGCTCTCCAGCCATTTTGCGTAAAGCTTCTTTGCCTGTGCGGCTGCTTTCTCCCTGGCTTCGCCGCCTGCCGTTCCCAGAGGGTCAAACAATTCATTTTCAGCCACATAATCCGCCAGCAATTCCCCATTGTATATCTTCATAAGAGCGGCAAACACGGTCTCCGTGGAAAGGGCCGCAGCCACGGTGGACGGCGCCGAATATACGCCAATGGAACGCTTATAGGATTTGGCATCCAGCTTCTCCTCCAGTCCGGCATATATCACATAACCGCATTCCGCCCGCCGGGATGCCACTTCTGCCTTTACCTCTTCCTCGCCGCGGCACAGATAGAAGCGGAACATTCCCGCGTCCTCTCCTCTCGGCCGGTTCACAAGGCTGTCCGCCAGGGCATTGCCCAGCGCGTTCTCCCCGCTCTCCTCCACACTGATGGCTATGTTCACGTCCCGGCTCCCCTTTTTCTGGGCCTGGCCTGCTGCCAGCACCCCCAGAGGCAGGAGCAGGAGGATAAACAGAAAGGACCATTTTCTCATATAACGCTTGCATGACAGAAAAAACCACATAGCGACCCGCTTCATTCCCTGACCACCTCCGCTCCCACGCTGAGCAGAAACCCTGCCAGGGCCAGGGCTGCCAGCTTCATGAGTACCGCCAGGCTAAAGGACGACGTGACCACCAGCTTCATTCCCTCCATCAGCATATAGTTGGGCAGAAACGGCGCCGCTGCCCGGAAGGTGGCGGGCAGGAACACCAGGGGAAGAAATCCTCCTGACAGAAAGTGCATGGCAGTCACCGCCAGAAACAGCAGCATGACGCCTCCCATAAGGCTTCCGGCCGCCTGATAGATAAATACCACCATGGACGCCGCCCCCAGGCAGACCATCACCAGGGCAGCCAGTCCAGGCAGGTTTAATTCTATCAGTCCCGCAAAGGACGCTCCCAGGGCTGTACACAGGGCCACCGCCAGAAACAGCATCCCCAGCCCCAACATCCTTACCGCAATCAGCGTCCCTTTTCCCACTCCTATAAGGGCCAACTGACCCTTCATGGACGCGGAGCCTGAGGCAAGATAAGCTGACACCGGAATGGCGCTAAGCAGCAGGAACAGCACAGCGGTGCTGATGCCGTAAAAGTAAATCGTATCCACATCGCCGGTGGCGCTGACCCTTACATTCTTAAAGTAATCCATACGCGGCAGACTGTAACCCATGTAAATCCGGTTCAGGTCCGCCTCCAGACCGCTCACCGAATCAGCCATGTCATAAAGGTACAGCAGTTCGTCTCCCGCATAGATTCCCGCCTGGCCGGCTCCCAGAGTGGAGGCGCCCGCGTCGGTCAGTTCCTTGAAAATGCGGCTTTCCAGACCGGTTCCCCTGGGCAGCAGAATTTTCACCGGAGTATTGGTTCCGTTCATAATGTCCTGCACAAAACCCTCCGGCACCTCCATCACCGCGTATAGTTTCCCTGCATTCAGCTTATCCAGGCATTCCTCTTTATTCATATATTCAAAATCGCAGATGCTCTTGACGCTTTCCAGCGAACTGACCATGGCCAGCGCCTTTTTCGCCACCGCATCTCCTTCAGGAAGTACTACCCCTACGGTAATCCTCCCTGCCGATGTCTCCCCATACAGCATCCTGGCTGACAAAAGGGCAATCGTACCCGCTAAAAGTAACAGCACGATTGCCCCTGCAAAGATGTGGGGAAGCTTTTTACATGCTCGTTTCAGCTCAAGCCTGAGATAAACCAGACGTGCAGACATATCTTCCCATTCCTTTTATCTTATTAGTACATGGATATTCCCAGCTGGCTGCATAATCCCATGACACCAAACAGCATTTCCATCCCTACATTGGTCCATTCCTCTTCCGTGGCAGACAGCACATCCATGGCCTCGCCCTCTAAAGGACTGATTTCACCTTCCAGCGGCTGGTAGTAGTATTCACCGCTGAGAACCATATTCACGGAAGCATCCATAATGGATGTCTCCAGAGAATCTATGTTCACATGGACGGATTTGCCCTTTTCCAGCTGGTCCACTGCGCCTGTTGCGGAAATCTTCACAAGCTGCGAACCATTTCCTCCCACTTCGCCTGACAGGTGGTAGCTTCCATCCTTGGAATCATACGTACTGGTATATGTAAAATTATAAGCCCCATCACCCGGAACAGACAGATCCAGTGAAAGGTCGCTGGTCAGCACGCTTTTATCGTAGGTTCCCTGCTTCACCATATCAATACTCACCGTATCCGTGGCATCCTCCAGCGTGATGCTGGCCAGAGCATTCTGGGTCAGATAGGCTCCGCCCTGAAGCTGGCAGCTAAAGGTCACTGCACGGTATCCCTCTTCAGAAACATCTGTATCATCCAAACGGAGATTGGTGGAGCCCTCCACTGCTGCCAGACGTCCCTTCTTATCCACATAAACCGTCATGTTTACATCGGTCAGCGCCTTGTCCAGATATTCTATCATCTGGTCCACCATATTCTTTGCCTCCTCGTAGGACTGCTGCTGCATCTCCTCCGCGGACATATTTCCGGTTCCCGACATGGTTCCGCCCATAAGCTCGCTCATCTTCACGGTGGTCTCCAGCTGACGCATAAAGTCTGCTTTCAGGGTCTCATCCTGAAGGAAGAAATCAGAGGACTGACGAATGAATTCAATCATGGAATCTTTGCTGACAGTCACATTGTATCCCTTGCAGTTCACCTGCGCGCCATCCATGGTGTAGGTTCCCTTATTTGCCTTTTCAACCGTCAGGGCAGCCTTGAAGTTCTCCTGGGCCTTGCACCCTTCTTTATAACGGTTAATCAGCGCCTCCATGTCAAAGGGCTGTTTGCCTTCTGTCTGCACCTTTTCAGCCTCGTCCATCAGCTCCGTGAAATAAGCGGCCATGCCTTCCACATCCACGCCGTTCTGCTCCAGCAGAGGTCCCACGGTCGGGGAATTCTTAATACGGTCTGCCAGCCCATCTCCCAGATCCACGGTAAACACCTTGCCGGACAGCTCCGGAATCGCAAGCATCAGGGTGTCATCCCCATAATATGCGTTCAGATTGGCAAGGTCCATTCCGCTGTAGATTACTCCCATATTGAAGAAGCTCCTGCCATTGGTCTTGTCGTCCTTTGCCTGGAAGCGCAGTCCGCTTCCCGCATAGGCATTGACCGTCTCATCCGAGCAGCTGTCCATCTTAAGTGTCAGGCCGCCCTGGCTGTCTGCTGTCTTCACTGTCTCAGCAAAGTCCTTCAGTCCAAACAGCTCCTCAGAGGGATAAACCTGTCCTTCCGGGAACACATTTTCAAAGGCTTCAATGACAACCTGCTTGGGGTCCTTTGCGGCCATCTTCACATAAGCCAGCGCCGCAACGGCAATGACAGCGGCAATGGCGACAACGGCAGACAATACCTTGATAAACTTCTTATTTGGCTGGGGCTCTGCCGGCACGGTCACAGCTGTTGGAGCCGGCTCTTCCTCTTTTACGGTTTCCGCTTCGGCTGCCGGTTCTTCCGCTTTTACAGCCTCTGCTTCGGCTGCCGGTTCTTCTTTTGCCGGGTCCGGACCGTTGTCTTCCGGTGTCTGATTGTCCTGTTCCATCGGAGCCCCGCACTGGGTGCAGAATTTCACATCCGCTTCCTGCTCTGCTCCACACTTGGTACATTTCATATTTCTCTCTCCTCCCTTGTAAAAGGATCTTCCCGCTGCCCTGTATGCTGCCGCAACGGCTGCCCTTTCGTTTTGAATCTATCGAAATTGGCTAATCAGCTCTTTTGCCGACAGGCCACAATCGATTCCGCTTAAAACTCCGCCTTTTAGTATGTACATCTTCGTACACAGGGCCAGCTCCGCCAGCTCATGGGATGTCAGTATGACAGCCCCGCCTGAAGCCATATATTCCCTGAGATAGTTCCGGATAACTTCCTTGCACTCCAAATCCAGGGCAGCCCCTGGCTCATCCATAATAAGGACAGGAGCATGATTGGACAAAGCACATGCTATGCTGAGCCGCTTCTTCATTCCGCCGGAAAGCTTTCCCACCGTCCGGTCCAGCATGCGGTCCACACCCAGCATGGAAGCCGCTCCGCCTTTCAAATCCGATTCCATCTGCTTCCTGCTTCCCCTGTACCACAAAAGCAGGTTATCCCTTACAGTCAGTTCCTCCATAAGCGGATTCTCCTGAGGCACATAAGCCGCCTCCTCCGCGAATACCCGCGGATGGCCCGACGCTTCCCTGCCGTTGTATAGAATGCTGCCCCGGTCCGCTTTCTGGGCGCCTGCCAGAATAGACAAAAGAGTAGTCTTGCCGCAGCCGTTATACCCCACGATGCCCACACATTCTCCCGGAGCCACCGTCAGGTCCACTCCCGCTAAAATATTCTGTCTGTGATAGGACTTGTAAATCCCTGATATCTCCAGCATCGCCGCAACCGCTCCCGTAAAAAACCATATATGATACAGGACTCAGTGTACCATATATTGGGAAGGAATGCAAAACAATAATTATTAACGATTCCTTAATATTGTGGGGCTAAAAAGTACGGTTTTACGTTGTTTTTCAGCATATCTGTGACTCTGCCGCGTCTAATAGGGCGGTATAAGAAGGTAGAAAATGGCATGAAATCAGGCAGGTCTGTTTACACGTCCCGAACCCGCCTGCATCATGTAACCGAATTAACGTTTAAGCGACATGTGATGTTGTAGGCCGCAGGGACCGCCGGGAGGCATTTATCCTGATTAACAAAAGGCGCCATTACGGCGCCTTCTTTATATACTGTCCTTCCTTCTTTAACTAGTCCAAAGCTTTTCCAGTTAACAATTAAAACCTACTACTTTTTTGTCACAGAAATCACAGTTCCGGTAAATGCTTCTGTTTCTTCTAGTTTTCCTGTATAAATCACAGAAACTGTATCCCCTTCTTTGACAGAAGACAATCCCTCCGGCTTTTCTCCCTCAAAGCTAATTGCATAATCAACTCCATTCTCATCAGTGATAGTAAACATAAAATCCTTAATGTCACTGATAATGCCTGTGATAGTCGACTCGTTTTCTGCAGCCATGTCATTTTCAGCAGAGGATGCATCCGATGTGCTTTCCGTCCTGGAAGTGCTAACCATCTGTGTGGACGCTGCAGAGGATGTTGTCCTTTCCTGTGCGGAGCAACCTGTAGCTAACATCAGGGTTGCACAAGCCGCAACAAATATACTCCTTTTTTTCATGATTTAAAACCTCCTTGTCTTTTATAAATTCATAATATTAGACGTAGTACATTTCAAAAAAGTTGCGACTTTTTACTATTTTTTGAGCAGCAAACACATACCGTCTATGTACCATGTCGTACTCTTCCGCTATCCGCAGCACGCCTCTGGCATCTGTAATCCTGCATTTTCCCTCATGCCGCCCTTGGCGGGGAAGAGTAAAAATACCCCGCCAGAGGGGTCCGCCTGGTATCCGGTCAGCATATAGCCCTCACTGCCAAACAGGTACCAACCACGGGCACCATCCGTGGCCTCCTTTACTTTATTCATTTTCATATACCACGCCTGGCAATTTCAGAACCCGTTTAACGTTATCCTCTCTGCAGTCCTCAATAAGCTGTGAAAGGACTTCCTTGTCTGCCCTTCAATACCTGTTTTTGCATTTCATTAGTATCCATAAGGTAAATCCTGACCTCATAGTTCACCTCTTCCCTTAATCGCTCCCTTATTTCATTACATGCATGTCCAAAATCCTTCTAGCTTTTAAAACGAACCCAGACCGTCCCCTCATACCTCTTCTCTTTATCAAAACAGCCCTCAGCAATATCGGGACCACTGACATGCTTCAATGCATTTATTTTCATCAAAAGGCAGATAACAGTTCCTGCATTCTGTTGCATTGCGCATCTCCGCCAAATTATATCTTGTCTTCTTGCATTCATACAGGGGTTGTCACACTTTTTCATCTAGTCCATATAATATTATTATCTCGATAGAGAGATAAGAAAGGAGATAATAATAATGACCGATGATAGAAATATTCATTGCCCAACAACATGTCCAAGGAGCTGCCCATGCCCGATTCTTTTGGAGATTGCTACCTCCATTGCTAACGAAGAACAGGCTCTTGCCTGCATATTAAATGCAGAGTGTGATAAAATAAGCAAGGTCGTTGCGGCTTATAGCGATTACGAAACCTTAGTGGCCATTGATACATCCGTTCAGTCTACACTGGACCGTATTATAAGCCTCGAGGGCGTATTAAAGGCAAAACTGGATTCAATCATTCCATTACTGAACGATTGCATGTAACAAGTCCGTAACAACCAGGTGGTCTCTCTTTATGAATTAAATAATATGTGTTAACCTCTCCATATTCCGGAGGACTTAGGTCCTCCGGAATATAACTCATTCATACCGTGGTATGCATTGGTCCTTATAACAATATAGATAACACCTCTTAATAGGCTTAAAATCTGAAGGATATCTTATCTATAATCTGCATATAATTTATAAATCCATTGCATATAATTAACTAAATATAATCATCAGGAGTATCTGTATATGAAAATACGAAATAAAAGTGCTCTTATCATATCAATACTTATCCCATTAACGGTTGGCACAATGTCTGCATTATTTAGCGGAAATATGTCATCATACTCTATTTTAAATAAACCAGCTTTCAGCCCACCGGGATTTATCTTTCCTGTCGTATGGACAATACTTTATATACTGATGGGAGCTTCCTCATATATAGTTTATTCTTCAAATAGCTCCAATAAATCGAAAGCTTTGTTGCTCTATTGTATACAGTTATTTTTCAACTTTTGTTGGAGTATTATCTTTTTTGGTTTGGACCTTTTCCTATTTGCTTTTATCTGGCTCATTGCACTAATCTTTATAATAATAATTATGATAAGGCAGTTTCTCATTGTTAACCCTCTATCTGCTTATTTACAGATTCCCTATCTGATATGGTGCATATTTGCCGCATACTTAAACTTCTCTATTTTCCTATTAAATTGATACGTGAAGTGAAGCGGCTAAGCCAAACTTATCCGGTTCTTTTATATGCCGTCCATCCGCCGGCGAACATTGACGGAAACCGGCAAAGACCGCGTTGTCCTGTATCGAATATGCAAGTATGGCAGTAAAAAATACAATACAACATCAGAAGGGGGACAAACTGCCGAATATTTTCCGCCAATCTTACAAAAACTACTACGGACAGGAGGTATCATCATGGCAAAAGCAGGAATGAGAAGACCCAGCCCTTACGACGCTGATAATCACGGGACCGAGAACCACCACAAAATGAAACACCCCAAAAATGAGCAGACCCAGGTTCCGGAAATCCAGGGGGCTGCCAAAAACGGCAACGCCAAAGCAGGCCCTGTCAATGCTCCCAACTGGGCAAGAGACGATTATAAAACAGGAGAGCATTAAAGACAGGAAAAGGCGGGCCTGGTCATATCCGGCGCCCGCCTGTCGTTCTCTCTCCACCCCCCCCCATCCAAGTAAACGCTTCACTTCCTCCCCGTTCATCTCCACTGCCTCCAGGGCCTCTGCCTCATCCAGTATTTTACATGAAGGATTTCTATTCCGGGTTCTTATTATCCGCCTTCTTCATTGTCCCTCTTTTTCTCCCTTACTTTCCTGTGCCCTGCACAGCGGGTCTTTTCATGAACAGCCTCACTGCCATAACCCGTCCTCCAGGGCCGCCATCATCAGGGCCAGATGCAGATTCATGGCAGCCGTCTCATCGTCAATATAGTGGACATTACGCTCCATCTTCACCCGCCCCGGCAGCAGTTCCATTGCATCAAACTGGTCCTTTGCCGCTTTCCGCGACTGGTATTGTACATATGCATCCTTAATCATTGCCCACAACCTCCTTTGGTTATTATAACGCTTGGAGGCTGCTTTTTCCCTTATTTTCTGCCCGGAATACGCCTGCCGCTATGGTCAGCTGCCAGGCGGCTGCGCCCAGCCACGATTCATACTCCTGTTCAGGATAAAGGTAAACGCAAAGAAATCAGCCGTGAAAAGGCTGTTTCAAAAAAGAGGGCACTGCAGCTTGTCCTGCAATACCCTCCTGTGTTCTTATATCAATTTTCAATTAAGCAATCTTGGACTTAGCCAGCTCAGCTAACTTCGCGAATCCCTCTGCGTCATTGATAGCCATTTCAGACAGAACCTTACGGTTTAAGTCAACCTCAGCTAACTTTAAGCCGTACATGAACTTGCTGTAGGACAGGCCGTTGATACGTGCTGCAGCGTTGATACGCGCAATCCACAGCTGTCTGAACTGTCTCTTTCTCTCTTTTCTGCCTGCGTAGGAGCTGGTCAGGGCACGCATTACGGACTGCTTTGCAATCCTGTACTGCTTGGAACGGGCGCCTCTGTAGCCCTTAGCCATCTTTAAGACTCTATTGTGTTTCTTCTTTGCATTTAAACCGCCTTTTACTCTTGCCATCGGTAATTCCTCCTTCTACAATTCAAACCTACAGATATGGTAAAATCTTCTTCATTACCTTTGAGTTGGTAGCATCGGTAACGATATCTTTTCTAAGATTTCTCTTCCTCTTAGTGGACTTCTTAGTTAAGATGTGAGTCTTGTAAGCTTTATTGCGGACTAACTTACCGGTTCCTGTCTTTTTAAAGCGCTTTGCTGCTGCTCTGCTGGTTTTTAACTTTGGCATTGTAAATTTCCTCCTTAAAACTTTCTATTTTAACGTTTTGCAGTTAAAAACATAACCATGCTTCTTCCTTCAACTTTGGAGGGTTTATCGATAACTGCGATATCCTTTAAACTCTCAGCGAAATCATCCAGGATGTATTTGGACTTGAACATATGGGCCATCTCACGACCGCGGAAACGAAGTGTTACCTTCACTTTGTCGCCCTTCTCCAAAAACTTTCTGGCAGCTCCCACCTTGGTGTTCAGGTCGTTGGTGTCAATGTTGGGTGACAAACGAACTTCCTTTATCTCGATTACCTTCTGTTTCTTCTTGGCCTCTTTTTCCTTGCGTGCCAGTTCATAACGGTACTTGCCATAGTCGATAATCTTACATACCGGCGGCTTTGCCGTAGGTGCAATCTTCACCAGGTCAAGCTCTGCTTCCTGAGCCAGCCTCAGCGCCTCTTTTCCCGGCACGATGCCTAACTGCTCCCCGTCCTCGCCAATCAGCCGTACTTCCTTGTCTCTGATTTGCTCGTTAATCATTAATTCGCTAATAGTCGTACACCTCCAAATAAGTCATGTTGTTCTGGAATCAGCATGCCCCCGTTCTTTCCCTGTAGGGCAAAAAATAAAGCGGACAGCCCGGCTATCCACTTCCTCACATAAAACCATCTGCTGCCCTGTCTCACCTGGAAATCTCCGGAAATAATACAGCACATCGTTTCATCTATAAACCCGGGTCACTTACTCGTGCCAGGGTGAGGCGGATACCTGCTTTCCTGTCAGTCGTTCTCACAACTTATATTAATCTACTACATTTGAACGTATTTGTCAACTCTAATTTCACACTTTTCTTATAAACTTTTCTCCAAGCTTGTCTCCACCCTGCCACCGGCAAAAGGCCGGGGACGCCCTCCGGTTCCCCGCAAGACGTCCCCGTCCCCTCACACATCCGTCCTGATTCTGAATCTATCTGGCCTTAAAGGTACTGCATCTTGTCTCCGTACATTCGCAGGCTCCGTCACCGCTGATATCAATACGCTCAGCACTGCAGCGGTGTTCCTCATTGTAGACACATTTTACTGCGTCGCAGGCAATCTCCAGCCTTGTCTCAGGGGTCTTGAACAGGTTGGTGAACTTGCCTCCCTTGTTCTCGTCAAAGCTCGCACAGCAGGTCTGCTCTGCTGTCTTAGCCTTGTTCCCATCCACTGCAATTGCTGCCTTGCAGCAGCAGTTGTCAGCGTTGTGCAGGCAGTTCTTTACACTGCATTCCAGCTTGGTCATCGTCCTTACCTCCTTCTCCTGGTCTTTATTCTTACCAATGACAAGGATAGTATGTACGGATTATAATTTTTGATTCATGAGCCGCAGTGCTTCAATGCATTTTCCTTCACTGCCGTCCATATTGTAAAGCTCTCCCTGAGTCACAAAGGTGTATACCTGAACGTCGTCCACATAGGCGCCTTTGCCTCCGCTTACGCTGATGGTGAAATCCGAGGGCTGGCAGCTGCTGAACTTAAGCTCCACCTTCCGCTCCTCCTTCACGTCCACAGTCCTTGTCTGGGAGCCCATGCGTATGGTCAGCCTGCATTTTTCCTCTGCCCCTGTCCTCAGCCTCACATAAGTATCTTTTCCTGTGTTGCCTGTCATCCGGCTGCCCAGGTTCTGGTAAATATTTCCGCCGGAGGGAATCATTGCGGATTTTCCGTTCTCATCCTCCACAATATAGCTTCCTCCGGAAAAACGCCATCCGTCCGCGCCAAGGGCAAACTGGGCGTTGAACAGCTTATTGTCCCCGTAATCCCGGTAGGTCCATATGCCGTATCCCATGGTAGAATTTTTAAGAATGGGAACAACGCCTTCCAGATACAATGATTTTTCATCGTCCCGCAGCTGGGCATTGTGCTCATATCCAACTGTATTGTCCGTAAACAGGAACTGGTCCAGATACACCGGCTTGCCTCCGCTGTACACATGAAGGCGGTTCAGGAACACGGGAACCTTTTCCAGTGCTTCCGCTGCCGTCACGCGTTCATGCTCATTCATGAAGCCCATGGGAATGCCGTACATCGCGCTGGTATAGGCGGCGCTTCCGCTGGGGAAGGTGGAGGAATGCATGAAGCCCTCCCGGCTTCCGTCCTTGTGTTCCACCGGGTCCACATCCAGGCGTACTTCCATGGACAGACCGGGAAACACAGTCTGGCTGTCAGCCAGAAGTTCATTTAAAAACTGGTCGTAGAACCCGTAAAATACGCTTCTGGCCTGGGAATCCTTTGCCGGAAAATACAAGTCGTCGTAGCCAGACAGCTTGTGCCCGTACATCTCCTCCAGTTCTTCCAGCTCATAGTTTTCCCTGGCGTAATCCACATATCCGCAGTCCCTGGCCATGCTGCGTCCCTTTACCCCTTTTCCCAGGGACGCGCTGGCATCCGTGAAGTTCCAGAAGTCCTCCCAGGTCAGGAATCCTCCGCAGAAATTCTCATGGGAGGATGCCGCCTGATAGAGACGGCCCACATATTCCAGCCAGGCCGACCGCTCCGTGCCCTCCTGCATCAGCCCCTGGTACCGGTCCATCACATTGCCGGCCCCGCAGTAATCCCAGGTGTATCCCACCCTCAGCATCACGCTCAGTCCCCGGGCAGCGGCGGCATCCATGACACGGTCCAGCTTGTCCCAGGCATACTGGTTGTATGTACATGGGGACATGCCTGGCTGGAATTCCCTCCAGGGTACCACCAGAATGATATTGTTAAAGCCGTCCCGCGCAATGCGGGCCAGCTCCTGGTCCATATGGCGGCTCTCGCTGTTCCAGAAATTGATAACCCAGTCATCGGAATAGTAGGTGGCTGATTTGAGATAACCGGCTGTCCCCGCGGCATGGTCCTCTGCCCTGGCAAAGCCGGATGTAAACAGAAACGCTGCCGCCCCCAGTATGGCCGCGGCCTTCATGTATGGTCTTTTCATTGGTTCTTTCTCCTTTAGCTGTGGATCTTTTCTCCGCCCCGTTTTAACTCAGGCCACACAGTAAGCAGCATGGTCCCGAAGCAGGCTCCTCCTCCGATGAAATTGGATATGGGCTCTGCCATCAGTATTCCCTGGGTTCCCATTCCGAATACAGTGGGCAGTATGATGATAAGGGGTATGACGATGATGACCTTTCGGAAAATGGAAAAAAATACCGCGTTTCTGGATTTTCCCAGACCCACAAATACGGACTGTCCCGCAAACTGAAGGGACATCATAAAAAATCCAAAAAAATACATACGTATGGCCGGGATTCCCGCCTCCACCATATCGCCCTCCCGGTTGAAGATGCGGATGAAAAACGCCGGAAACCAGTCCACAAAGCCCCAGGCCACCACTGTATACAGAATACAGACCACGGACATGAATACAATGGACTTCTGTACCCTTTTATACTCCCTGGCTCCGTAGTTAAACCCCAGCACGGGCTGGGCGCTGTTGGTCAGGCCGTTTACAGGCATGGAAATGACCTCCCTGACCGAGTTGATTACGGTCATGATTCCCACATAGAGGTCGCCGCCAAATTTCTGGAGCATGGAATTATACATGATCTGTACGAGACTGTTGGTGATGGACATGGTAAACCCGGACATACCCAGGCCTACGATGCGAAGCAGCCTGCCGCAGTCCAGCCTCATGGCGGAAGGCCGCAGCTTCAGGATGGTCCGCCTGCCGGTGAGGAAGGCCAGGATCCACAGGGCTGACAGCATCTGAGAAAGGATGGTGGCCAGGGCAGCTCCCCTCACCCCCATGTTAAAAACAAAGATAAAGACGGGGTCCAGTACAATATTGGTGACCGCCCCCAAAAGCACGGTCATCATGCCCACGGTCCCAAACCCCTGGGAATTGATGAAGCTGTTCATGCCCAGGCCTGTCATGACAAAGATATTGCCCATGAGATAGACGGTCACATAGGCGTCCGCGTAGGAAATGGTGGCATCGCTGGCCCCAAAGAGATACAGCATGGGTCTCTTGAACATCAGGCCCAGGACCGTCAGCAGAATCCCCACCGCCACCATCATCACAAAGGAATTGCCCATGATGGCCTCCGCCTCTTTTTCGTTCCCCCTGCCTCTCTCAATGGAACACAGGGGAGCGCCGCCCATGCCAAAGAGGTTGGCAAAGGCAATCACAATGGATATGATGGGCAGGCAGAGCCCCAGCCCTGTCAGGGACAGGGTGGCGTTCTCCGGTATCATTCCTATGTAAATGCGGTCCACAATATTATACAGCACATTGATGAGCTGCGCCAGGGTCATGGGGACCGCCAGCTTCATGATATTTCCAACCACACTGCCCTTGGAAAAATCATTCTTCTTTTGATTGTCCGATTGTTTGTCCGATTGATTAACCGACTGTTTCATACTCCCACCACATTTCCGTTTGTTCTGTCTGTTTTGTCCCGGCCGCACCGGATAGCTTTAGAAAAATGCCGCCGTCAATTCTGTACCGCTCCCAAATCCTCTGCCCGGTCAATGTCCTTAAGTTCTTCCTCCGGAACCTCCATGGTCCACACATCCTCCGGGTGCGCCTTCATGATTACGCTTCCTCCCCTGTCTCCGCGAAGCCCCATCAGTTCTTCCCTGTAGGCGCTGGCGAATATGGCCGGATTCCCCCGCTTTCCCTGATGGCACACACAGCCCATGCCCTTCCCGGCCAGCCGGAAACCACGTATGAATTCCTTCAGGGTGAACGGACTCATATACGGCTGGTCAGCCACTGAAAACAGAAGCGCCTCTGATTCAGGAGAGGCCGAATCAGTTCCCAGCCTGAGGGAAGCGGTGATTCCCTGGCCGCTGAATCTGTTAAGGACCGCCCGCAGTCCCTGGCTTTCGGCCTGCTCTAGAATCTCCTCATACTGACTGACCACCAGAACCTCTGTCTGGTACCCCTCTTTTTCCAGCTCCCCCGCCGCACGGCAGATGCAGTCAAGCCCATGACGGTAAAGCGCCTTCCCCTTAAAGGGTACCAGAAGCTTATTAGAGCCAAAACGGCTTCCAAATCCGGAAGCCATATAGATAAACGATATCTTCATCCCTCATAACCATCCTTTAAAATAACCGGGCAGACACGTCCTGGTCCAGCTGTCCGCTTGCAGCCCCAGATGTCTCTCCCATGCCCTCCAGCATTTCCCCAGCCAGCGCTGCTTCCTGCGGGGTGTCGGCCTGGTTGAATACCGGCAGGACATCCGCTCCCGGATAGTCCGCCCGCAGGGGCAGCAGATATCCATGGTTTATCAGTGTCATCATATCTTCCTTTTGTATGACCCAGTCCGCCCTGTTTTCCGGATTCCGGCCAAGTCCATCCGCCGCACTGCCCCACGGCTTGCGGTTATCCTCATAGTGTCTGCGGCCGTGGCGGTTCATCAGAGCCCTGGCCTCCTCAAGCCTCAGGCAGCAGTCCTCAGCCCGCTTTCCAAGGGATGACAGGCCGTTGAGACATAAAATCATGTCTGTATTGTCCGGTATCACCGGCTCCCCGGCCCTTGGCACCTTCAAAGGCAGGCGTCTGGAACCGTCGGCCTCCACCAGCACCAAATCCGCCAGGGAACAGGCCTCCCTATATAATTCCCAGCCTGTAAATGCAATCTTTCCCTTCTCCGCCAGCCTTCCGGCCACAGCCAGACCGTGGCATCCCAGAACGGTCCTGATTTCTTCCGCATTGCCCTCAAAGGCTCCAAAAGCACCGGGGCGGGCCATATGGGTCGTTGTAACCACCAGCACCTTAAGTCCGCGTCTCACGGCCTCCCAGGCCAGTCTGCGGATGGTGGATGTCTTTCCCCCCGCCCCTGCCATGGATATCACAAAAGGGCCCGGTCCTTTCACGGACCGTGCCTGCTCCATCCGTCCCTCCAGCCCCAGGCCATGCCACAGGCTGTCTGTTCCGGTCCATATGCCATACTCGTAAAAATAAGCCCTCATGGCGTTTTCTCCACTTTTACAGTCGATACAAAAACTTATTTTGATACTTTGACTATTTTATCATAAAACAGTGAATTGGGAAAGATGATTTTCCCTTCCATTCAAAAACTTCCATTCAAAAACAGCCGGAAACAAGGGGCATTCCCCCGCTTCCGGCTGCTGTTCTATTCCTGCTGGATTTTATCCTGTCCGGCCTTAATCCGGCTTTACTCCGGCCTTACTATGGGCCTTACGCCATCCTTATTTCTGGATATTATTCCTGATTACACCATACAAATCAAAACTCAGGATACCAAACACTAATATAACTCCGATGACTGCCATAACTGATTCCTTCCTTCCAATATGTTTCCCATCACTGTGATAGATTCATTATATGTCAGGCAGACCTGCTTAGCAATCCGCATTATATCTAATCTTTTGGTGAGCACACATCTGTTTTTTGTGCATGAATGCAAAATATTTTAGATTGCCTAATTTTTTTTGTATTTATCTCTTTTTGCCCATCCTGGCAGCTCTCTGAGCAATCAGTTCCCCTGTTATGCTGATGGCAATTTCCGCCGGTGTCTCAGCTCCTATGTCTGTGCCGATAGGCATATGGCACCTTTGGATTTCCTCCAGGGAGAAGCCGTCCGCCAGCAGCTTATCCGTCACCACCCGTATCTTATTCCTGCTTCCCATGATGCCGATGTAATAAGGATGCAGAGCCATGGCCTGCTTCTGCACGTAATAATCAAACTGGTGCCCTCTGGTCATGACGCACACATAGTCTCTGGGACGGATATCCACATAATCGCTGATATGTTCCATATCCCCCACCACGGTCCTCTCTGCCTGGGGAAACACCCGGGGATTGGCAAATGCCTCCCTGTCATCCATGACCACGCATCTAAATCCCACATGGGCCAGCACCGGAACCAGATCCCGGGCCACATGACCGCCTCCGAATATATAGACAGTCCCCGCCTGTACCAGGGGCTCGATATAAAACTTACGTCCATCCACTTCCTTCTGGAGGGCATTGCTTCTGAAAAGCTCCTCCTCCGGCAGCTGTCCCAGCCCCTTAATCCCGGCCAGGCCCAGGCTTCGGCTGTACAAACCCATCTGCCAGCATGTCTCGTCGGTGATATCCAGTATAAGCCAGCTGTCCTCATCCTTTGTGAGGGCATCCAGGACCTGGCCGCAGAGACCGGACAGCGCCTGGTCGCCGGGGCGGATGTACTGGAAATATACCACCACATTTCCGCCGCACACCATTCCGATATCCGCCACCTGGTTTCTGGTAAGAGTGAAGCCTTTGGCAAAGGAAGCCTTGTCCTCCATGGCCTTAAGGGCTGTCTGCATAGCCTGGTACTCCACGGCGCCTCCGCCTACGGTTCCTTCTATGGACCCGTCCTTCCTTACCAGCATCCTGGAGCCGGTTCCCCTGGGAGTGGAGCCGGAACTGGCAATAATGGTCACCAGGACAGCTTCCTCCCCCTGTTCCAGTAATTGTCTTAACTCTGTAAATAATGTTTTCATGACTCCGTCTCTTCCTCCCCGGAAAAATATTTTTTGTAAAGCCGTTCCCCCTCCATGCGCAGTTCCTTTTCCATCCGCAGGTAGCGGTCCAGAAAATCCTTAGACTTGGGCGTGAGCTGCGAAAAACCTCCCTCCGCCCCACCTGACTGTGTAATCAAAAGAGGGTAGCCTAACTGCCGCTCAGCCTCCTTTAAAATCTTCCATCCTTTGGTATAGGACATATGCATCTGCCTGCAGGCTGTCTGCATGGAGCCTGTATGGCCGATCAGAGACAGGAACTGGGCTGCCTGGGGGCCGAAAAATCCTTCATTGCGCTCCAGTGTCAGCTGTACCTGGGGATATACGGCCAGCTTTTCCCTGCCCAGACTGCCCAGGGCGCAGTCCTCGTCCGATTCCACGGCCATGATAATCCCCTCATCCTCCACCGGAATTTCTTCCAGCTGCGCATTGATTTCAGGCTGGCGCAGAGCTCCTCTCAGTCCTCTTTCACCGTGATATGCCAAAAGAGGCCCGATGGCTGCCTTGGATACCAGGACCGGATGGCCCCGTTTCCCGTCATATACAGGACAGGCGGCCATTGCCCGGGAACCCATCATCCGCTGTATGGTATCCGGAAGGAACATGGGAAATTTGGCAGGCAGGATGAATACCCTGTCGCATAAATCCTCTATATAATTTAACCCCATGCAGATGCTGTAATACATCTGAGTCTGCTCATAATCCTGATTGCGCAGGCAGATGACCCGCAGTCCGGCAATATGTTTTTCCACCTCGTCCGCCTTCTGTCCCGTGACCACAACCACCGGCTCGATTCCCGCCCGTTTCAGTGTGATGATGATTCTGCGTATGACCGTGCTGTCCCCCACGGGAAGCATGGGCTGAAAACGGCTGATTGTGCTCTTATGGCCTGCTGCGATAATGACAGCCCCTGTCCTCATAAGTCTGCTCCGCCTTTCTGATAAGTATTATAACGGCCTGATATATGCCTCTAAAGTTCTCCTGTCAGGAGCAAAAGGGCGGACGGCGCCACCCTGAGCCACTGTGGAACCACCCCCGCCGTATCGTGGGTGTGGATATCCTTCTCCTTCTTCCACCACAGACCGTTCTGTAAAGTAATATACCACTCAAAAGGCATTTCGGAAATACATGGGGAGCATACTTTTATAAGATTTGCGTCTTCCCGCTCCATATAAGCCCTGGCGCCGCTCTCTGACAGGGGTTCAAAATCATGGGCCCTGATGCCCACGTATGTGATGGCGTCACCCACGGGACGGTCCGTGGCCAGCTCCAGGCCATCCCAGTCCACGGCCCGTATCCTGCGTTCTCCCAGACGTTCAATCCTGGATATGTTCTTACACCCCGTAAGCCTGGCTGCCTGGCATGTGACCGGATTCTGGAAGATGTCCCGTGTCCTTCCGGCTGCCAGCACGCATCCTCTGTCCATAAGCAGCAGATTATCGCAGAGCTGATATGCCTCATCCCTGTCATGGGTCACCATAATGGTCACCCCGTCATACTCCTTAAGGGCGCCGGCCAGCTCCAGCCTCAGCCCTTCCCTCAGGTATGTATCCATGGCTGAAAACGGCTCGTCTAACAGCAGCGCCTCCGGCTCATAGGCCAGACTCCTGGCCAGGGCCACCCTCTGCTGCTGTCCCCCTGACAGTTGGCCCGGATAGCGTTTTTCCAAACCATGAAGCCGGAACCGTTCCACCATCTCGGACACCTTTTGTTCCCCGGCTTCCCGGGACATGGGCCGGCGCCTTCTAAGCCCCACATTTCCCCGTCCCCCCTTTAATCCCACCATGATGTTCTGCTCCACGGTCATGCCCGGAAACAGGGCATAGTTCTGGAACAGGTAGCCCACCCGCCTTACCTGGGGCTTCTCATTGATCTTGAGGGCAGAGTCATAGAGAACACGGCCCCCGGCCGCCTCCCCCTGGGCATAGCGCAGGGCAATCCTGCCCTCGTCCGGGCGGATGATGCCGGCTATGGATTTCAGTGTCATGCTTTTGCCGCAACCCGACGGCCCCAGGATGCCCAGGCATCCCCGCCCTGCCTCAAAGCTGATGTCCAGGCTGAAACCCTTTAATTTCTTTCTTATATCAACTTCCAAATGAAGATTGTATTCTGAATTCACGGCCGTTCCCCCTTCATCCCTTCCGGTTCACGGGCCTTAATGCCGCCCAGTTCATCAATATAATGGACAGGAATGCGATGACCACAATCACTGCCACATACCGGTACGCCGTATCCATATTGCCTGCGGCCACCTCGGAATAGACCGCCATGGGAAGGGTCCTTGTTTTGCCTGCTATATTTCCCGCAATCATGGCAGTGGCCCCAAACTCTCCCAGTCCCCTTGCAAAGGCCAGTACGCCTCCGCTGACAACCCCCGGCATGCCTCCTGTCATGAGCACCTTCCAGAAGATGCTCCACTCGCTCATACCCAGGGTCCTGGCTGCCGACGCCAGGTTCTGGTCCACCTGCTCAAACGCGCCCCTGGCAGAGCGGTACATCAAAGGAAAGGACATAACCACGGCCGCAATCACCGCAGCTGTCCATGAAAATGCAATCTTAACGCTGAAATATTCAATAAAAAACTGTCCTACCGGCCGTTTGACCCCGAAAATATAGAGAAGGAAAAAACCGGCCACCGTAGGGGGAAGGACAAGGGGCAGCGTAAGCACGCCGTCCCAAATCAGCTTCCATGTTTCATTTTTCATGCTCACCACAGCCCATGCCGCAAAGATTCCCAGAAAAAACGTAATGAAAATCGACAGGCTGGCTGTTTTCATAGATATCAGTATCGGTGACCAGTCCATGGATGGTTCCTCCCTTTTTCCTTACTCGCCTTTCGTGAATCCGTACTCCTCAAATACCTTCATGGCCTCGTCCGTCTTAAGGAATTCCACAAAGTTCTTTGCTTCTTCTGCGTGAGCCGTGTTCTTCACTACCGCCACAGGATAGATGACCTTCCCCCCAAGGCTGCCCTCCGGAGCCTCAGCTACCACTTGCACCTGATCCGCCATGCCGGCTGCGTCGGTGGCGTATACGATACCCGCGTCAGCGCTGGACGCAGCCACCTGGTTAAGCACCTCTGTCACGTTGGTTCCAAAGCTTACCTTGTCCTGAATCTTATCCCAGATGCCCAGGCTGGTAAGAGCTTCCTGCGCGTACTGTCCGGCAGGCACGCTGGCCGGGTCTCCGAGAGCAATGCTCTCTGCCTTCTCAATGTCCTCAAACTTCTCAAAACCCGCGCTGCTGCCTGCGGGAACGATGAGCACAATCTTATTCTCCAGCAGGTTGGTGACGGTGTCGGATTCAATCATGCCTTCCTCGTCCAGGGCTGTCATCTGCTTGGTCGCGGCCGACATGAACACATCCGCCTCCAGTCCTTCCTCAATCTGCGTCTGGAGCTTGCCTGAGCTGTCATACGTACCCTTGACAACCACGCCCGGATACTGCTCCTGGAACATGGGAATCAGTTCATCCTCATAGACATTCTTAAGGCTGGCGGCAGCCGCAACCAGAATCTCCGCGGATTCGCCTGCCTGGGCTGCCATAGTCTCCCCGGCCAAAGACTCTGCTTCTGTCTCTTCACCGGCGGCAGGTGCCTGGGTTGTCTCTGCCGCTGTCTTTGCCGCGGTGGGGGCCGCCGTTGTTTCCTTTGCCCCGCCTGAGCAGCCGGTCAGGGCCGCTGCCGCCATCATTGCCGCCATCATCATGCAAATCTGTTTTTTCATAATTTAATCCTCCTGGATTTAGAATATTATTTATATACAAACACAGGTACTCGTTATACTCATACGACCATATCGTTCCCCACATAAATGCCCATCTGCAACGGATGAGCATTTATACCGGGCAAGTGCCTGTATTCCTATATCACTGTTATCTGTATCTCTGGAGTGTGTCTGAATTTGCGTTCAGACCCACGTTAGCTTCTGGCGCATTCCGAGGCGCTTCCCCTGAGTATCTTAAGTCCATGGTCAAGGCTGCCCATGATGAAGCCAAGGCTCTCCTTAACCGCCCTGGGACTTCCCGGCAGGTTCACAATCAGGGTCTTTCCCCGGATAACGGACACCCCCCTGCTGAGCATGGCCCGGTCCGTCACCTCCATGGACTTCATGCGGATGAATTCAGCGATTCCGGGCGCGCCGCGCTCAGCCACTGCCATGGTGGCCTCGGGGGTCTGGTCCCTGAGGGAAAATCCCGTTCCTCCGCTGGTCAGCACCAGATCCACCTGGCGGCTGTCGGCCAGACGTATAAGCTGTGTCTTTAACTGGACCGGCTCATCCGGCAAAAGCAGAAGCTCCACCACCTCATATCCGGCCGCTTCCAGCAACTCCTTTGCCGCGGGACCGCTCTCGTCCTTTCGCTCTCCCCTGGCGCCCTTGTCGCTGAGAGTGATGACGGCAGCCGTAAAGGGACGTTCCTCCGCCGGCGGCTCCACCCGCATCACATCCCCTGGACGGATGATTCCCTCCCGGATGACTCTGGCAAACACGCCCTCCTTGGGCATGATGCACTCACCCATGCGCTTGTAGATAGCGCAGTGGCTGTGGCATTCCTTTCCTATCTGGGTCATCTCCAGCTGCACGGTGCCCGCATACAGCCTTGTACCCACGGGAAGGCTTCTGAAATCAATACCCTCCACCACCAGGTTCTCGCCAAAAGCCCCGTCTATAACATTGGCCCCGCGCTCGTTGAACACCCTCACCTTATCATAGGAGAGAAGGCTTACCTGGCGGTGCCAGTGGCCCGCGTGGGCATCTCCCTCAATACCGAAATCCACCAGAAAATGCCCCTCTTCTATGGCCCTCTTCTCAATTCCCCGTTTATCACTGATACAGATGGCCTTCACCACTCCGGTGGGACAGACACTCTGTTTTGTCTGCTCTGACATATACTTTATCCTCCAATAGCAATCATATTATGTGCTTCTGTTACCTGACCCGGACGCTCGAAGCAGTGGGCCGCGGGTTTGCGTAAAACAGCCTGTTCCATGGCCTTCCTCAGTTCCCTCTGAAGCTCCCCGTCAGACGGACAGCCGGCATAGGGCCACCGGTAATGCCCCTCCTCCTTGGGCCGTTCCTGTCCTTTTCTAAGTATCCGCCTCAAATCCACCCCGTCCTCATAGCACAGACAGGGCTTCAGATAGCCCTGGGAGGTAAGGCGCACCCGGTTGCAGCCGCTGCAGAATTTTCCGTGGATAGCGCTGATCAGTCCGATACTGCCCTTAAATCCCGGTATCCTGTAGTAGACAGCCGGTCCGAAGCCATGAACCCGGTCATCCTCCTCCATACAGGGGTATGCCTTCATCATCTCCTCCAGCAGCTCCTGGTGGTTGATGGTCTTAAAATTCCTGCCGTAACCAATGGGCATCATCTCAATGAACCGCACATCCACCGGATATTCCCTTGCCAGCTCCACCATCTGCCGCCAGCCATCCTGTCCGGCTTCCCGGTGTTCTTCATCCATCTGGCTGAAATCAATGGACACTGCATTGATTTTAACAGATAACGGCATGGCGCAGGCCCGCCTGACGGCTTCCGTCACAGTACCCAGGGCGTCGGTTCCCGTTATCCTCTGATACAGATCCCTGTCCAGGGTGTCAAGACTAATGTTGATGCCGTCTATCCCGGCCTCCGTCAAATCGTCCAGATACCGCTCCAGCAGTACGCCGTTGGTGGTTATGGTTACCTTCTCAATGCCCGGTATGCTCTTAAGCTGCTTTACCAGCTGGCAGCAGTCCCTGCGCACCAGGGGTTCGCCCCCTGTCACCTTGATATGGCGTATGCCAAGGCTGGCAGCGCAGATTCCCACGGCCCGGATCTCCTCCAGAGACAGGATATCCCATCTGGGCACGCACTCCACCCCATAGGGCATACAGTACTTACAGCGCAGGTTGCACCTGTCCGTAACGGATATCCTCATATAGTCAATGGTTCTACCCAATGCATCCTTCATATTGCTCATCCCCTGTTCCGGGCACATCTGGGGTTATGGAATTCCCCGCTCTTGCCTCCGCTTTTATGTTCCAGGTAAATGTCTCCGATTTCCATGGACTTATCCACGGCCTTGCACATATCGTAGACTGTCAGCAGCGCCACGGACACTCCTGTCAGCGCCTCCATCTCCACGCCGGTCTTTCCCGTGGTCCTGGCCGTGCAGACCGCCTCAATCTCATTGCTCTCCTTCTTTATGGTGAAATCCACGGTAAGCTTGGTGAGATTCAGTATATGGCACAGAGGAATCAGCTCCGAGGTTCTTTTGGCCCCCATGATGCCTGCCACTCTGGCAACCCCCAGCACATCTCCCTTTGCCATGGTCCCCTGCGCCACCTTTTCCAGGCACTGAGGGCTCATAAAGATGCTTCCTCTGGCCACTGCCTCCCGCTTTGTCTCAGCCTTATCCCCTACATCCACCATCAGGGCGTTGCCCTGGTCGTCAAAATGTGTAAATTCCATGTCTGTTTCCTTTCAAACGGTTTGTTACATCCCCTTGCCGAACCCGCAGTTGGGGAAGGTGCATTCCGGACAGTTAAGGCAAAGCCCGCCCTGGCCCAACGCGGCCAGATCATCCGCCGTCACCTGGTCATCCGCCATGATTCTCGGCAGGACCAGATCAAATATGGTACGCTTGGCATACATGACGCACCCCGGAAGTCCCATGATGGCAACCGTACGGGGATTTTCCCCATCCCTGACCTGGTAATAGGCCAGCAGGAACATGGCTCCCGGAAGCACCGGCGCTCCGTATGATACGATGTCCGCTCCTGTGTTCCGGATGGCAAGCGGCGTCTTGTCGTCCGGGTCCACGCTCATGCCGCCCGTACAGACAACCACGTCCGCGCCCTTTTGTATCATGTCCAGGATGCTGGCCGTCACCTTGGTATCGTCATCGTTCCACGTCACATGGTCAATGACCTCTGTGTCAAACTCCGAAAGCTTTCCCCGGATCACAGGGGTGAAGGTATCCTGGATACGGCCGTAAAACACCTCGTTGCCCGTTGTAACGATACCTGCCTTTTTATGTAAAAATGGTTTCAGCTCCAGGATGGGACATCCCCCTGTTGCCTCTGCGGCCGCCCTTTTTGCCGCCTCCATCTTTTCTTCCTCAATCACAAGAGGGATGATTCTGGTCCCCGCCAGCTTATCCCCCTTCTTCACTGCAAAATTGCCGTGACGGGCGGCTATCATCATCTGTCCGAATCCGTTTACCGCCTTAAGCCCCCGGTTATCCACCTTCAGAAGGCCGTCACATGCTGCCGTCAGCTCAATCTTTCCTTCCTTTGCCTGGGAACGCTCCATATTCTGCCCTTTGCACATGTCACAGAGAATCTCCGCCGCATCATTCTCATGAAGCATTCCATCCTCCTTCTCCCATACATAGAGCTGGTCCTTTCCCACACTTAAGAGGACCGGTATGTCTTCCCTGGTGACCACATGACCCTTACGGAATACCGCATCCTTTGTCACGCCCTTAATAATCTGTGTGATATCATGGCACAGTACGGTGCCCTCCGCATCCACTGTCTGAATCAGTTTCATTCTATTTAACCTCCGCCCGTTATTTATTTTTACAAATAACGCATTACATATAGAATAGCACCAGCGTTCGATTTTGTAAAGATACATACACTGCAAATAGGGATTTATATGGGTTTTTATAGTCTTTTAAGGCGAAAAAGGCCGGGCGCTCCATCTCTGCGGCACACCTGACAATTTTCACGCCCCTATGAGGTCATTCCTATTGAAATACGGAAATGTATCATTTTAGGGCGCAGGCGTGATGAGGATTTGGCCGCACAGCTCGGCAGCCCTGGATATCCCCAGTTTGACCGAATCAAACATCTGGCCGGAGGCATAATTTTCATTGCGGACAAACATGATATCCAGGGGCCGCAGATAATCCATCAGCTGGTCCGCTTTATATCCGGCCACAATGATAACCGGAGAGGCCCCCGCTGTCTTAAGATTTTCAATGGCCCTTTCCCTTCCTTCTTTGTCTTTTCGTTGACCATGGCCCCGTCGTATCTGGGGTCCATGAACGTGCCCAGTCCCACCTTTGTCAGAAGGCCCGGGAATCCGCGCCCCATCTCCCTCCAAATCTGCCCCACCACTCCCAGTGGAATGTTGTGGGCCAGAATCTTGTTGTCCACGATTTGCTTTGTCACCTTAAAGGAACATCCCACATGGCCGTGTATGCTGCATGAAAGCAGTCCGTCGTGGGCCAGCGCGCACTCTCCCCGGCAGGTTTTGCCGTCCTCAGACATACGGCCGAAATCCCTCTGGCCCGCCTCGTGGATATGGGTGATGCCCGACGGGTGTCCTGTTTCCATAAATCTGTTCTCAATGGCAAGCCCTATTTCCTCCGGCCAGCCTGTCATTCCCTGGACCGCCGAACCGATAACCGCGCCGTCCTGTACCAGCTCTGCCGCCTCTTTCACTGTTATGATTTTTGCCATTTCTCCCGGTCCGACCAATCCGGTGCACATAAGCCTCCCTTCCCATGGGGAAATTGTAGTTCACCACCAGGCTGACGTCCTCAAAATCAATTCCCCTGGCAGCCATATCCGCGGCAATCAGGTACCGGAACCCTCCCCGCCTGGATGCGTCCACATTTTTAAGCCGTTCCCTTCAGCCGTTTTTTCCATATATCTACATTTCTTTGGGAGGCAGCTTTTACACATGCCCGCCTTCTATATCTTCTTTTACAAACATGATCAGGAAGCTGACCAGCAGCAGCCCGCAGCTGACCCATATGGTGCGCTCTCTGAGATGGGCCGTGAGCACACTGCCCATGACGGCTCCCACCGCAAATATGCCGATAACTCCGTAATAGCGGATACATTTATCGCGATGGTCCTTTTGGCCCGTGTGGCGGTACCAGTACAGGTTTTCTGTGGCGCTGCGCAGATTTCCGATGCACATGGTGGTGGCGTAGGGGCTTCCCTTGATTTTCCTGAAGGCATTGACCTGAAGGGCGCATACGAATGAAACAATGATATTGGCCGCCATATTCATATCCTGGGGCAGAAATCCCACCACAAAAAGAAGGATGATTTCAATGGCCACAATCAGCTGCCTCCAATGAAATCTCCTGTCCTGCCGGTGAAGCCGTTTCACATGCTCCGCCATGTACACTCCGCCTGCAAAGGCCAGGACAGGAGCCAGATACCGCAGGGCCACGTTCCACTCCCTGGCAGCCAAATGGCTCCCCATGAGCACGATATTGCCTGTCTGTGCGTTGGCAAACACATTTCCCCTGCAGTAATACGTATAAGCATCCTGAAAACCTCCGGACAAAGTCAAAAAAATACCCGTTGACACAGCCTCCGACATCTGTCCACGGGTACCCATACTCTTTTCCATCTCTCCTGCCGCCTTTCCCAAGTTAAGAATCTGATTCTTTCAACTCAAGATTTTACCACAGTTCAGACTAAATTAAAATAGTTAAATGTTTCACAGATATATCACGATTCCCCAATCTGGCTGGTAATATAATCCGGAATCTCCTCCGGACAGATATCCAGGGCAGTGGCCAGCTCACCAAACAGCAGCTTCCGGGCGCTCTTGACGCCATCCCGTTCGCGGATGGACAGGGGCTTTCCCTTTCCTCTGCGGTGCTGCTCCATCTCTGATATCTCCTTAATCATGGATGCCAGTTCGACACAATCGCCGGACTCGAGAACCTGCCTGTATACCTGGGGTCTTTCCTTGTCGTTTGCATACCGCTTGCACGCAACAGACGGCAGGGCCAGTATAAACTGCTCTGCCTCCTGTCTGGTCATGATTTCCCTCATCTTTACCTTTGGGCTGTCTACCGGTATATAGATGGTTGTATCCTGGTCAAACTTTGGCACAAGGCTGTAATATACCTTGTCATTATTAGAGAAGTCAGGTTTCAATATGCCTTCCACCTGGCATACGCCTACGGTTCCATAGAGAATGTATTCTCCTTTTTTAAACAAATTCCCACCTTTCCGAACAGATACTGTTCAAGTGTTAACGGGGTATCTGTATAGTATATCACACCTTTCCCCATTTGTAAAATGCCGGCTGCCGGCAAAAATTCCTGTGAAGAGCCCTGATGCCAAAACAACACAAAATAGGCCCCGGAAACATGATAAACTTTCTCATGTAAAGGGCTGGACAATTTTACAAAATTATTGTATTATGTCATTACGCAGTTAGTTATAACTAACCAAATAGACACCACAAAAGGAGGATTTTACATGAGCGTTGTCATTATCGGAGGCCATGACCGCATGGTAAGCCAATATAAAAAGATTTGCAGGAATTACAAGTGTAAGGCAAAAGTATTTACCCAAATGAGCGCCAGCCTGGATAAACAGATTGGCAGTCCTGACCTGCTGGTCCTGTTTACCAACACTGTGTCCCACAAAATGATACGCTGCGCCCTGGACGAGGTGGGAAGCGGCACGGAGATTGTCCGCTGCCATACCAGCAGCGGCACAGCCCTCACAGAAATCCTGGAAGAAAAATGCGCGGTCTGTGCCGTATAGGCTTTCCAATCAATACCCCTGCTTCACCTCCAGCATCTGTAGGCCCTCCGCCACGGAGCCCGCAATGCATCTGGCCTTGTCCGATATGGTGAAGCAGTTTTCATATTCATTTTTTCTGGGGTCTATATCAGCAATCTTAAATCCCTTCACTACCGGATACCCGTCTTTTATGATTCCCCTCAATAGCCCTGTAAGGGAAGCTTCCACCGTGACCTCGCCCTGTCCGGTCACAATGACGCCAATGGCCTGGCCCTGTTCCACCATGTCCCCAATCAGGGCCTTGCCAAAGAAAATCCCCTTGGCCGGGGAATGAATGACCCTCTCAGCCCCATAGCCGCCGATAACTCCGGGAACTCCGGTATTGGGGGCTGCGCTTCCGTTTCCAATGATGCGCCCCAGATTGTGGCCTCTCATGGTCTCTATCACAAGGTCCACATCCTGTCCGGCTATGAAGCCCGGCCCCAGTCCAATGGTCTTATCCGCCATATCTCTTGTGGTACCCAGGTTTTTCTTTGCCAGGATGGCATCCACCAGCGCCCAGGGCCGCACTTTTTCCAGCACCCCGCAGTTCTCGTCAATCATGACGGGCACTGCTCCCTGTTCCATGATGGTGCAGGCTTCATCGTAACCGGAAGCCTTGATGCAGGTGATTCCCTCCACCTCAAACGTACCGTCATATACTGCTTCGGAAAAGGCCACACATCTGCGGATTGCCGAGGGATACCCCGACTCCAGCACCAGCACCGGGTATCCGCAGCGGCAAAGCTTATGGATGGTACCCGTAGCAATATCACCGCCGCCTCTTACAATTACCAGTTGTTTTGTACGTTCCGTCATTTTACATCCATTTCCTTCCATCTTAAATTATTCTTTTGCCAGCTCAGCAGATTGCTTCAGATCTTCCACCCATTCCCGGGAAAAATGTTTTTCAAATAACCGGTCCAGTTCCTGCCTTGTCTCTGCCATGAAGGCGTCATATGCCTCCAACAGCCGGACAGCCTGAGGCGTAAGGGTTGAACCGCCACCGTCCCTTCCTCCAGTCTCCCGCTCCGTCAGCATGAACCCCCATGCCTTTTCCGACTCCTTTAACATCTTCCACGCTTTGCTGTAAGCCATGCTCATGGTCTGAGCCGCCCCCTGAAGGGAACCGGTGGATTCCACTCCCCTCAGCAGTGTTGACATGCCGGGTCCGAATGCCTTATTTTCAAAATATAATTTCAGTGATATCCCATAGTGAAGCTGATTCTGGTCCAATGATATGCCCCCTTTTTTCTGATTGGTTATATTTTTCAAAGAATAACGTCCTCAAAGATAAAAGCCGGGCAAACCATTATTAAAAGGCATCTGACATTTTCAGAAACACCCTGAAGCAATGGTTGCTGCCGGCTTTTGATTCTCTGTGCATAAAGCTCCAAACTGCTATTCTTTCACTCCCTTTATTATAGCAGATTTGTCTGATTATGCAATTCTTTTTTCAGACTGATTCCCTGCCGTTTCATGACCTCTGCCAGTCTCTCCCTCTGCTCCGGCTCCATGGGCGTCAGCGGAAGGCGCAGGTCATCCCCGCAGACTCCCATCATGCAAAGAGCTGCTTTCACCGGTATGGGATTTACATCCCAGAACAGGGCTTCCATGATTTCCAGAAGCTTAAGCTGCATCCGCCTGCTCTCCTTCACATCTCCGTCCAGGTACAGACGGCACATCTGATGTATCTCCCTGGGCATGATATTTGCCAGCACCGACACCACCCCCTTGCCGCCCAGGGACATGATGGGGACGGTCTGGTCATCATTGCCGGAATAAATATCAAATCCCTCCCCGCACAAAGCCGCTGTTTTGGCAATCAGGGACAGGCTGCCGCTGGCCTCCTTTGTCCCCCGTATATTGGGATGCTCCGACAGAATCTTGTAGGTTTCCGGCTGGATGGTCACCCCGGTACGACTTGGCACATTGTATAAAAGGATGGGTATGCTTACATGGTCCGCCACCTGGGTAAAATGGCGCACCAGCCCATCCTGGGATGCCTTATTGTAATAGGGCGTCACCTGCAGCAGGGCATCCGCCCCCAGCTCCTGGGCCTTTCTGGACAGCTCCACCGCATGCTCCGTACAGTTGCTCCCCGTACCCGCGATAACAGGAATCCTGCCGTCCACCTGCCTTACGGCATAGCGGATGACAGCCATTTTTTCCTTGTCGTCCAGAGTGGCCGACTCCCCGGTGGTACCGTTCACCACCACAGCGTCCGTCCCTTCCCTTATCATCCATTCCAAAAGCCTTCCAAAGGCGTCAAAATCAAGATTTCCATATCCGTTCATGGGCGTCACCACTGCTGTAGCGCTGCCCTCAAAAATACTGTGTCTCATAAACATAAGTCTCCCGATTCAATCATTATACTATGAAAATATGACAAACTCATCTTTATGGTACCAATTATTTCCTTCTGTCATATAGTGACAATATGAAACCAATCTCATAAGGAGCGTATCCATGCATCAATTCCTCATACTGGGCGGAGATTCCAGGCAGATTTGCCTGAACCGGCTTCTAAGTCAGTCCGGAGCCAGGACCCTCTTTTACTATGACAGACCCTCTTCCCCCTTCTCTCTCAGAGAAGCCATGGAAGATTCCCATATCATCCTCTGCCCCGTTCCTTTTACAAAGGACGGTAAAACCATCTTCTCAGAAAACAGCCTGCCCGGCCTGGAAATACAAGCCCTCGCGGACTGCCTGAAAAACACCCATATACTTTTTGGAGGTAATATCCCTTCCTCTGTCAGGGAGCGCTGTGATTCTCTTTCCATTCCCTGCCATGATTTCATGCGGATGGAGGAGGTGGCATGGAGGAATGCCGTGGCAACCGCAGAGGGCGCCGTGGCAGAGGCCATAGCCTTAAGTCCGGTGAACCTTTACAGAAGCCGCTGCCTGGTAACCGGATACGGCAGATGCGCCTCCATTCTGGCCGATCGGCTGAAGGGCATGGGTGCCGGCGTAACCGTGGCAGGCCGCGATGCCTACCGGCTGGTCCAGGCCCATTGTCTGGGATACGATACCTGCCTGTTAAAGGAACTGGAATCCGTCATAGGAGAGTTTGACTTTATATTCAACACCATACCGTCCCTGGTACTGGATGGTGCCCTGGCAAAACAGCTTCAGGAAAATGCGTCTGTCATCGACATTGCCTCCGCTCCGGGAGGGGTGGACTTCCAGGCCCTTAAACGCCGGAATATACGGGCCAGATTATGCCCCGGACTTCCTGGCCGTTACTCCCCCCATTCCTCTGCCATCATTCTTTATGAGGCCGTCATGGAGCATATCCGGGATTCACAGACTTAGCAAGAAATAAGGAGAACAATATGGAATTAAAAGGAAAACATGTAGGCCTGGCCGTCACCGGGTCTTTTTGCACCTTTGCAAAGATAGAACAGGAAATCAGACATCTGAAGGAGACAGGAGCCGTCCTGCACCCCATATTCTCAGGGAGCGTCCAGTCCACGGACTCCCGTTTTGGGGATACCGGCGAGTTTATGGACCGGATAACAGCCATCACGGAAATGAAGCCCATACTGAAAATCGAGGAGGCCGAACCCATTGGTCCAAAGGGGTACCTGGATGTCCTCCTCATCGCCCCCTGCACCGGCAACACCCTGGCAAAACTGGCCAACGGAATAACGGACACCCCGGTCCTCATGGCCGCGAAAGCACATCTGCGAAACGGCAGGCCCCTGGTGATTTCCGTATCCACCAACGATGCCCTGGGCATCAACCTTAAGAACATCGGCCTGCTGTTCAACATGAAGAACATCTACTTTGTCCCCTTTGGCCAGGACGACCCGGTGAAAAAGCCCACCTCCATGATTGCCCGTACCGGGCTCATAGAGAACACCCTGAAGGAGGCCCTGGAGGGCAGGCAGATACAGCCGGTTATACAGGGGGTGTAAGGCCCTTTCACGGTTATAAAAATAAAGGTGGTATCCGGATACCGTAAGATGCATAGGGGTACCGGGCCGCGGGGCCGCGGGCACATGAAATGCGCTGATGTACCCCGCGCAGCCTGCGGACTTATCCCTCTGCTTTTCTCTCCGGGCAGCGAACCGCTGTCCGTCCAGGCTTACCGCCTATGCAATATTCCTGAAAATGCTGTTGCTTTTCCTGTCTTTGCTTATGCCATAATCATAGGCAAAAAACATTGGATTATCCATGTGCTTTTATACGCACCAGGTCATCCCTTAACAGCGCCCTCCATCATACCCGCCTTCTGGAACTTCTCCAGAATCAGGTACAGGATGATGATAGGTATGATAACCAGGGTGGTGCCCGCCAGTATAACGGGCCACGGGGTGGATAACCCCTCGCTGACCGGCAGCAGTGAAATCGTCACCATCAGCGTGTACTTTGCCTGCTTCCTTAAGTACAGCAGAGGCCAGAAGAAATCGTTCCATCTGGCAATCAGGGTGATGGCTCCCCATGAGGCCATGGCCGGCTTGATAACCGGGAGAATGATTCTGGTGAAGATGCCGAAGTCAGAACATCCGTCAATCCTGGCCGCCTCCACCAGTTCATCCGGCACATCTGTTATGTACTGGTTCATGTAAAAGATACCCACCGCAGTGGCAATCCTGGGGATTACCAGAGACCAGAGGCTGTTAATCAGTCCCACCTTCTTCATGATGATGAACAAAGGCACGCTTCCCACCTCCGGCGGCACCAGCATGGTGGCAATGACAAAGTAAAAAAGGAATTTCCTGCCCGGAAACCTGTACTTTGCAAAGGCAAAGCCTGCCAGGGCACAGAAAAACAGGGAGGTAATGGTTCCCATGATGGTGGTGAACACGCTGTTAAAGGCATTCTGTCCAACAGGAATCATTTCAAACAGGCGCTTAAAGTTTGCCATGGTGGGATTTGAAACCATCAGGGAATTGAATCCCGTAATGCTCTCACTGGCGCTCTTTATGGAAATCAGGCACATCCACACAATGGGAAACAGGCAGATAATGGTAATAAATACAAGTACGCCGTAAACCAGGACAGCAGACGTATTTTTCTTTCTGTTCATTTCATTCCCTCCTTCTATATTTCGCCCTGCTTGTGTCTTACCACAAACTGGATGATGGATATGACAATCAGAATAAGAATCAGGATAACGCCGATTGCCGATGCATAACCCATGTTGAATACATTAAAGCCTGACTCATACATGTACTGGAACAGGGATGAGTTGGAGGTTCCTGGCCCCGGAAGAATATAGGATTCATTGAACAGCTTCCACATATCCACTGTCAGCGTGACGGAACAGAAAAACAGGATGTTCTTTAAGGACGGCAGGGTTATAAACCAGAACTGCTGCCACCCGTTGGCCCCGTCCACCGTGGCTGCCTCATAGTAATCCTTGGATATGTTAAGCAGTCCTGATAAGAGAATCATGGTAAACCATGGGGTATATCTCCAGACATTCAGGATAATGACCGGTATCTTTGAAAATGTGGTGCTGGTAAGCCAGGGGAGCCTGCTGCCCCCGAACATTGTCACCAGCTCATTGACCAGGCCCACGTTTTCATCAAACAGCATTCGGAAAATAAGACCCATGGCAATGGCTGCACATATATTCGGAAGGAAGGTAGCCGTCTTGAAAAATGCCCTGGCGGAATTACTCTTTAAGTATCTGCTGTTTAATAGGGACGCGATGAGCAGGGCACAGCAGATAATGAATACCAGTCCGGTGAGCCAGTAGACCACTGTGTTGCCCAGGGATTCCCAGAACATATCGTCAATCAGCATTTTCCTGTAGTTGTCAAACCCGCAGAAATCCGGAGTCCCGATTCCCTTCCAGTTCGTCAGGCTGATGTAGAACGTCCATATGGTGGGCACCAGCTGAAATACAAGAAACAGGATAAAAAAGGGCATGATAAACAAATAGGGAGCCCTGTATTTTTTCAGTGCTTTTAACATTCGCTGCCTCCTCCTTAAGGTTTATAAAAGGCTCCCTCCTCGGGGCGGGAGCCTTTTCATGCATTACTGGCTGATTTCAGCCTTGCCGATCTTAGCTTTTAAGTTCTTATCCATGTTGGCGATGGCTTCGCTCATGGACTGGTTGCCTGCAACGTACTTCTCCAACTCGGCAGAAATGATTTCATCTGCCTCCGCATCCTGAGGTGTCACCACCAGGTTTGCCGCGCCGTTCTCCAGGCACTTGCCCTCCATCTCGCGGAAGGACTGGCCGCCGTAGAAGTCAGATGGCTCTTTCCAGAACGGGTCTTCCAGCATTTCCCTGGATACAGGGTTGGAATATGGCGCGTTCTGTTCTTCCATGGAATTTACCCATACTTCCTTTGCCTGTGTGTCAAAGGTGAAATCATACCACATCTGGCGGAACAGCTCTGAGTAAGGATTGTCGCCCTTCTCGATGATGGCCATGTACTGGGATACAGGAGCGCCTGCCTTGCCAACGCCTTCAAACTCAGGAGCGGACATGACTCTCCACTGTCCCTTGGTGGCTTCGCAGTTCTTTCTCATGAACTCATCCCAGAAAGCGCCGATGCAGAACGTGGCTACCTGCTGTTTGTTGACGGCGTCGTAGAGAGCCGGTTCCATGATGGTTGTCTTTAACAGCAATCCCTCGGAATTCATGGTGTCCAGGGCGCCCAATGCCTTCTGCGTCCCTTCGTCGCTTCCGATTACAACTTCGCCGCTCTCATCCCAGATTTTAGCGCCTGCCGACGGCATAAGTCCTCTGCGGCCCCAGTATCTCCAGGTCTTGCTGGTTGGATCAATGTAGGAAAGGTAAACTTCCCCGTTACTCTTTTCCTTTAGCTGGCGTCCTGCCTCTATGTAGCCTTCCATGGTCTTCATCTGCTCCGCGTCCACACCGTACTTGTCAAAAATCTCCTGGTTGTAAAACAGCACCTGGGGCCTTACGGAATCCGGCAGCGCGTAAATGCGTCCGCCGATGGTGGCGTCTGTGGCGGCTCCGTCTACCATCTTATCCAGTAGAGGAGTCAGATATTCCGTCTCATCCTTTAAGAGGCCTGCGCCTGCCAAATCCATGATGGTTACAGGGTCCAGCATAGCTGCGTCGGGAAGGTCCTCGGTGGCTCCCGACAATGCTGTCATGGTAATCTTCTCGCGGATGTCCGCGGTTCCCTCTGTCTGGACAAACTCAATCTTCACGTCCGGCGCAATATCCTTGTGGTCCTCCAGCCATGTCTCAAACCACTGCTGCCTGTACTGCGGGTTTCCCATGGCATACACCACCAGGGTTCCCGCGGGATATACGGTCTTTTCACCGTCCGCCGCCTTAGCGCCCTCAGCCGTCCCGCTCTGGCCGCCCTGGGCGTTCTCTGCCTTGGATGCCGCGGTGGTGCCTGCCTGGTCGGTCTTGCCGCCGCAGGCCGCAAGAGAGCCCACCACCATGGATACCGCAAGTGCCATTGCTAACCTTCTTTTCATCATTCTCTGTTCCTCCTTTTGATATTGGCTGTTACATTATTCCCTGGCTGCCTCTACGGCTGCCTTTAAAAGGTCCATATCCTGTTCTGTGGCAAGGGTGCAGTCAGCTCCCAAAATGAAATGGGTTCTTCCGAAGTCCTCAATCACCTTCCTTGTCTCTTCCTTCACTGCCTCTGCCGGACCGTCCACCAGTACGCCGTGACGGTTCGGCAGGCCGCCCATGATGGTTTTTCCCGCAAACATCTTCCGTCCGTCCTCTAAACTGAACGGCGCTTCGTATACGCCCCAGTTCACCACGTCCGCGTAGGGGCCGTAATCCTTATAGCGGTCCATGTTCAGCTGATCCTTGCAGATGTGGAGGAAGCAGTAGCCTCCCGCGTCCTTGATGGCCTTCATAATCTGCAGGTCAAAGGGCTTAATCCATTTATCAAATTCCTCATCCGTGAAGAACCGTGTTTCGCCGCCCAGGGCCGCATAATATACGCCGTCCACGCCCAGTTCAATGTATGTCCCGGCCAGTTCACACATCACGTCCGCAATGCGCTTCATCCCTGCCAGTACCGTATCCTCATCCTCATGTAAAAGGCGGCAGAGCTTCTCCCTTACCTGATCGTATGTATAGTTGGGGTCCATCTTCTCCAGGGGATGGATGGCTGACGCCGTAATGCCGTGAAGGGTACCCAGGATAAATGCGTCCCTGCCGCATCCGGCCAGAATCTTCTTAACCAGCTCCACCTGGTCCTGCATGAAGCCGTCCTCCATGGTCATCTCTTTTACCATGCTGTAATCGGATCCATGGTTAATCTCTCCCATATAGGGAACCAGGTTCTCATTCATGATTTTAAGAATGTCCGTATCTGATTCCTCAAAAAATTTCAGATGAGCTTTTACGGCTGCGTCTCCAAAAGCTGATTCCTTAGGAAAATGCAGGGAAAAACCGCTGGGTATCTTGTCAACCTCTTCTCCCCGAATGGCTGCTGTCACTCTCTCTTTTTTTGTCATAGCTGTCTCCTCCATTAATCACATTACTGATATTATTAGTAATCTTACTAATCGTGATTATAACACCATCGACCGGCCATGTCAAATATTTTTTATCCATTTATATAAAATATTTTCGCCATACAGCATTATTTTTGTTTATTTTTATACAGTGTTCGATTTTTGCTTCAAAAAAAGGATGTAAAATTGACGTCATCAATCTTACATCCTTAACATTTATGCATTTTCCCGTATCCCGCGGCCTGCACTCAAAGAGAATAATTCTCCTGAATCTGCTCCTTTACATTCAGTATATCCTTCTGGAGCATTTCAACGGCCCGCTCCGTATCACGTTTTTCCAGGGCCTCAATGATTTCCCTGTGGTAAAAGCTGTTGGATTCGGCATTCTTCTTCCAGGCTGTCTGGAAATATTGGGAAATATACGAGCAGGATTTTTGAAGGGCTGCGGCAATCACATCGCATATGTAACCGTTTCCACCCATCTCACAGAGCTTTAAATGAAAATCCGTGTTCCGGTTCCAATGGATGGCCACCCTCCTCTCGTGGTTATCCTTTGTGATGGTGTCCAGCTGTCTTAAATGTTCTATCTGCTCAGGGGTAATCCTCTGGCACAGCCGCCTCAGGTTGCCTGTCTCCACATCAATTCTGAACTCCAGAAGATCCAGTATCTCCTTCAAGGTCACCGGAACCACCTGATAGCCCACCCTTGGTATACTTTTCAGTACATTATCCTTGCACAGCTCAATAAGGGCCTCCCGCACCGGCGATTTGCTCATGGCATACTTTTCCATGATTTCCCCTTCATGGATGATATCGTTAGGCTTATAGATACCTTCTTCTATCTCCCGATAGATTCCCTCCACCACGGTTTCTTTCAGGGTCTTCTTTGTTTTCATCATCTTTTCTCCAATGCCTTCCCTTTTTTGTAAACCCGCTTTCCATCCTTTTACAAGTACATCTTAAGATTATAATCCGAAATGCACCGGGATTCAATAGGTGGATTATAAAAACAGCTCATTTTCCCGTCTGATATCCCTGACAGAAGAAAGCTTCTGCTCCAGCATGGCGCAGGCCTGCTCAGGCAGGCTTCTGGCCTTCATCGGACAGACGGAAATGCAGCGCATACAGAGGATGCAGCGGGACTGGTCCGTTGAGGAAGGATTGCTCACAGGAATGGCCTGTACAGGACATCTGGCAGCGCACAGCCCGCAGGATATGCATGATGCGTTGGTAAGCGGAATCACCGGCATCTGCTTCCAGTCACGGTAAGGACGGTTTCCGGGAACCTGGGGCTCCTGCCAGCCGTCCCCTTCCAGCTTTTCCAGAATTTTGGCCGCAAAGTCAGCCATTTCCTTCTGGTCCCTGCCGTCCGGCCGGCCTGCCGCAACGTCCCGGACCATGGAGTGTTCTGCCAGCAGCGCTGTCCCTGCCCCAATCCTGAATCCCTGCGTCTTTAAGCAGTCGTCCAGTTCCAGCAGGGCGTCCTCAAAGGCCCTGTTGCCGTAGACAGCCGCCGTCACTGCCGCTGCCCCGCCGCCTTTCAGATATGTAAGCTTCTCCGCCGCATATCCGGGTATCCTGCCGCCGAACACAGGCACACCCACAATTACGGTATCCTCCGGTCCAAAGGAATACTCTCCCTCCAGGCTGCAAAGGTCCACATCCTTTACCTTCTTCCCCATCTCCATGGCCAGGCTGAGACAGGCTTTTCTGGTTCCGCCTGTGGGGCTGAAATACACAACGGTTATATGTTCCATCTTATTCATGCTGTTACCTCCGGAATTTTGTATATTCATTCGATATTCTAGTTATTTTATCACATTATGAGCGGAAAAGCATCACGTATCTGCCGTTTACCGGAGCCCAGGCATGTCCATGTATTGGAAATACCTATAAGCGGCTTGTGATCCAGTTCATAATCAGAATACCCCATAGACTTAAAGAGAGAGCGGAAAAAGGGACTATCCTCACCAATGCGCTTAAAATGAATCATGTCCTGATACGGATTGCACATCCTTTTCTTGAACAGCTCTCTCACAAATATCATGAAACGGTACACAGTGCAGTACAGTCTGATAACAGCGTCATTTACCTGGATAAAGTAGAATCGGACTCATCTATTTTTATCAACACTCAAATGGGTGTTAAAAACTACATGTATTGTACCGGCGTAGGTAAATGCCTTTTGTCTTACAAACAGAAGCACAAATTGACCAAATCCTTTCCTTCCCCCTCAAGGCAAAGACATACAATACAATCACCCGGAGAGAAGCGCTATTAAACGAGCTGAAGCTAAGCCGGGAGCGCGGATATTCTATGGATAACGAAGAAATTGAAATTGGTCTCACATGTGTGGGGTTCCCTGTTTTTAAAGGTTTTGAAGATCCTGGCTTTGCCATTAGTATATCCGGAGCAACCGGCAGAATTCTGGACAAATTACATAGTACAGATCTGATCCACGACATGCAGGCTGCTGCCGTAGCAATGTCATGGCAGAGCTATAATTATCAGCTTCCTGATGTCAACCTATGAAATGTAGAATACAGAGGTGTACCGAATGCCCGGCTACCATAAACAGCAGGGTATAAAATCAGATCCTTTCCCACTGCCCGCCTCAAGGCAGGCGACCACCCGAGAAAGCTGCTCGTAAGGCAGTTCACTGTCCGCTTCAGCGTGTACCGGCCGATCTTAGAGTACAAATAAATACCCATCTCGGCGGCATACACCGTCCCCGGCTCGATCTCCGAACTGCCGCAGCACTGCGCCGTGACATACCCGCTCCCCTTCACGATATCGTCATAGGTGAACGGATACTCCACTCCCGCCTTCGTCGTGACCTTCCCCGTCCAGTAAAAGTTTCGGGTGTTCTCCTGCACCGCCTGCAGGAATTCCTTGCTCACCAGATACAAGAAACCACCTTCTTTCCATCAAAAAAGCACCAGCCAACTAAATGACTGATGCTTGTCATCAAATATTCATAAATATAAACCACCTTTCTGCGAAAGGCACCGATGGGGTTATGAAACCCT
>OGZY01000005.1_pt1 | contig 195072 bp, 171 predicted proteins | sample 1576911 | NCBI WGS metagenome assembly OGZY01 (sample SAMEA3541488, study PRJEB24748) | human gut metagenome | biome: human gut; feature: human-associated habitat; material: faeces | place: China | collected 2012 | reverse complement strand
CATCTCCTTTGCTCTTTCATTTCATAGTATAGGTCGTTCAACTTTTCCTGTCCACACTTATATACTAACACCACTATTAAATATATCAGCAGATATCTGGGCCGGCCCGTCATTGCCACTTCCAGGATTGATGCCTATAATGGGACTTCTGTGACCTTCCACTATCAGCGCCATGAAGACCATGAAACTGTAACCGAATGCATCCCCGCCATTGACTTTATCAAACGCCTGATTGTACATATCCCTGACAGACACTTTAAAATGGTCCGCTGCTATGGGATATGGATAGCTCCATACGCCTTATTCTTTCTCTACCGTCAGATAGTGCAGTCTAAACCAAAAACAAAAAACTACATAGGCAACGTCATGGCGAAGTTACATCTTCACCTTTTTGCTATGCCATTTTTTATTTCAAGTCTATTATACACTATCTTGGCCGATTTGCGAAGTTTCCTGAAAAGGAACAAATGACAATCGCTGCAAGTCATCACTTTGATGGCTTGCAGCGATTGTTTTTATGAGCATCTAGTAATGGAAATCAAATTGAGGGTTATACTTATTCCAGACATGCTGAGTGAATATCGATAGGGCTTTCATGCTGGATCAGGCTCTGTGGCGAACTCAAAACAAGCGTTCCTGCTATGTGTAAGGCTTAAAGCAGCTCCACTGTGCAACCGAAAGGAGGCAGTGTCTTATTCTGGAAATGTACCTCGTGGTCATTATGGTTGATGAGCATGCGAACCTTCTGCTCCGCACTCCCCCGGATCATAATCTCTACCCCGTCCTCGGAGGGAGTTGTCTCAATCTGGTTGTCGGCCAATATGGTACCCATTAGCTTGGCAGTGGTACCCTCATCTAAGGCACAGCCAAGGTAGTACACCGTTCCCGCGCCCTGTTTTCTCCGAGTGACAGCGGCAAATTTGGTGTAGAAGGTGTCCCCGTAGCGATAGAGCACCTCAGCATCCCGGGCTTCCAACATGTCCCGGAAGATACCGCCGAAGCCCTGGCTGCCGGCGAATGCTCCCTGGCCTTCCACAGGGAAGGCGTTCAGGTCCTGAAGACTCTCGGTTTCTGTAACCGTTACTCCGGTCAGCCCAGTGTAGCCTACGGGGACAATTTCACCGAAGGGGATATTGTTATCGGCATCTTTCACCGCATTCCGATAGGTGAGGACCAGGGTGCCGCCATTTTGGACGAAAGCTTCCGCCTTAGCCCGGAACTCCGGCTTCGTAATAATCAGCTGGGGCAGTAAGACAACCTTGTAGCCAGACAAATCTGCCTCTGCCGGGATAACGTCCACCGGGATATTGCCATCATAAAAGGCCTTATACAGCTTTTTCATCTCCCCTGCGCAATCCAGCAGAATACTCTGGCGCTGGATACGGAAGCTGGCCAGGGAGTCATAGTCATAGACGATGGCCACGTCACTGTGAATGGGGGCGTCCATGGCCTGGGCATATTGGCTGATATCCCGGAAGAAGCTCTGGACCTCGTAGAATTTCCGCCCCTTCACATTGTCCGCATCCAACACACCGTAGCAGAACTGCTCGGCCCCCTTGGCAGCTCCCCGGTAGCGGAAGTACATCATGGAGCTGCATCCATGGGCCATGCCCTGGTAAGACCACATCTTTGCCTGGTTGGGCCGGGGAAGGAAACCGGTAACATCGTGGCCCTGGGCACCCATAATGGCCTCGGTGATCCAGAAGTTCTTTCTGCTCAGACCCCGGATATAGTCCAGACCAAAGGCGATCTCGTGGGGAGGAATCGGCACCTTCTGCCCACCCCAGACGGGGTAATTGTTGTAAGCCACGACATCCAGGCTCTTGGCCACCTGGGAGTAGTCCACATGCTTATCCAGGCCGCCGCCGGGGAAATCGTGCATGACCACAGCTTGGGGATCCACCTCATGGACCAGGTGGGCCTGGAAGTCCATGAAACGGCAAATGCTCAGACTTCGGAACCGTTCCCAGTCCAGCCGCAGGGCAGGGTTGTGAGTGGTGATGGTCTCAGCGGGGAGAGGAATTTCTTCAAAGCTGTTGTACTCCTGAGACCAGAAGGTGGTGCCATAAGTATCGTTCAGCTTGTCAATGTCTCCCCCAAATTTTTCGCTCAGGAAACTCTGAAACGCCTTTTGGCATTGGGGACACCAGCACAAATCGCTCCCTTCGTGGCCGATCTCGTTGTCAATCTGCCAGGCCACAATCTGCTTTTCACCTCTGTAATGGCCCACAAGGGCGCGAATGATTTTCTCTGAATACTCATACATCTCCGGGCTGTTAAAGCAGTAGACGTGACGTCCGCCGAACGTCCGCTTCTGTCCGTTCTCAAATTGAGAGAGAATACTGGGGTGCTTTTTCGCCAGCCAGGCAGGGATGGCAGCGGTGGGTGTGCCCATGATCACCTTCAGACCCTTTTCTTTGGCCATGGCGATGACGCCGTCAAAGAAGGAGAAGTCATATTGCCTCTCAACCTTCTCCATCAGATGCCAGGAAAACTCAGCGATCCGGATCACATTTCCGCCCATTTCCCGGATGGTGTCCATGTCAGCCTCCATCAGGGCGGGGTCCCACTGCTCAGGGTAGTAGTCAACGCCTAACCACATGTGTTTACTGCTCCTTTCTTGCCCGCAGCTCGCGGACCATCTTATTGTAGAACTCACCCGTCAGCTTGTAGCCGCTCTTATAGAACACATAGCACAGAGCGGACAGAATCGCGGGGATAATGATCATAATAACCTTCAGGCCCATGATGGTGCCCGCGCCGGGCGTAACGCCTGCTTTCCAGCCGATAAGAGTCAGGCCGATGCCGCTGACGAAACCGGAGAACGCGCCGGCGAATTTCACAATGAAGGTCTGCATGGAAAACAGGATCGACTCGTTCCGAGTGCCCAGGGAGTACTCGCCGTAATCCACCACGTCGGCCAGCATGACCGTAATAAAGACCAGCATAAAGCCGATGCCGTAGTTTACCACCGCGGAGGAGGCGCCCACAGCGGCGATGCTGGAGGGAGCGACGATGCCCACAACGAACAGCAGCAGGAAGCCGGCCACCGGCAGGAAGCAAGCCAGGAAGAACGCCTTTCCGCGGCCAATGAGCTTGGTAACCATGGGGAACGTGAACTGAGCGGCCATCTGGGCAATACCGGCCACGCCAGTGTAAACGGGGTACAGAGCCTCAATGCCAATCGCGTAGCTGAAGTAGTACAGGGAGAAGGAGTTGGACAACTGATAGGCAAAATTGAAGAACAGCGCAATGCCCAGAATGACCTTCACCTGGTCGTTGGCGATGAGAACATGCAGCATGCCCTTGGCAGTGGTTTTCTCCGCGCTCTTCGTGACAACTTTCTCTTTGCAGTTTATCACAGTGATGGCGGAGCATACAACAAAAATCACACTGACCATCATGGCGAAATAGGCAAAACCAATTTTACGGTCGCCGCCGCCAGCCGTGTCGATAATTTTTAAGCCGAAGGAACCTACGATCAGCCAGGCAAAAGAGGCGAACAGACGGGGGATCGCGGACACCTGACTGCGCTCATTTTCATCGTCCGTCAGGGCGGGAACCATGGACCAGTAGGGGATATCATCAATGGTATAGGTCATGCCCCACAGAATGTACAGTACAGCGCAGAAGGCCAGGAAGGTGTTGCCCTCAAAGTCTACGTTCCAGAACATCAGGGCCAGGACAATGGCGTTAAGTACAGTGCCGATCATGATCCAGGGGCGGAATTTGCCCCATTTGCTCCGGGTATTGTCCACCACCATGCCCATAAAGGGGTCGTTAAAAGCGTCCCAGATTCGGGCCACCATAAACAGGGTGCCCACAAAGGCGGGAGCGACAAAGCGCACATCGGTCATATAGAACATGAACAGGTTGCCAACCAAAGCATAGACCAGGTCCTTGCCAAAGGCGCCGACGCCAAAGCTGAGCTTTGAGCGCCAAGACAGTTTTTCCAGCTGCTGCATAACTTACCTCCATAAATTTATAGTATTTTTTCGCCGAGCGCTCTTTTTACGGTGGGCCCTCCCGTGAAAAGGCATTCTTTGAAGTACAGGTAAACTTTACTTCTATATTTACTAAAAGTCAATAGATTATACAAATATATTTTACTAAATATTTTACTTTCGTGAAAAGTACACAAAATTTAGGGTGTATTTTTGACATCTAAAGCCAGAGCATGTAGGAAGAACGTTATCTTGATCTTGAAATTTCTGCTGTCAACCCCCCCAATCCTATCAAGACTTGTTCTTATTACTCTGGCAATTAAAAAATCGCAAACTCCGGCATGAGAACTATTGAAATTTCAGCGTTTCCGGGCATCATCATTTTGGAAAATCACGATTATCTAATTGCCGGAGTAATAAACCGACTGCAATCCGGTTGGCCGCTCTGCACTTGACTTTTTGTAAAAAAGCAGTAAAATAAAGTAAATAATTAGCTGTAAAGACAAGGAGTGAGACACGATGGCCACCTTGAAGGATATTGCTCAAATTGCCGGTGTAGCCCAGGGTACGGTCTCCCGTATTTTGAATCAGGATCCAACCTTGTGCGTCACTGGTGAGACGCGAGAACGAGTTATGCGTATCACAGAATCCCTGGGCTATAAAAAAAACACACTCCGGACCGCATCATCAGCTCCAACAGAGCAGGAGAAGCGGATCGGCGTTGTGCAAATGTTTGATATGGAGGAGCTGCGGGAGGATATCTACTACCTTGCCCTGAAAAATATCCTGGATGAGGAATGCTTCTCCCGGCAGTGGATTACAGTCCCCCTCTACCGGGATGAGCGGCGTCGTTTTGTCCGGCGGGATCAGGCGCCTCTGGATGGCCTGTTTGCCATAGGGCGCTTCACACAGAAAGAAGTGGCCGGCTTCCACGAGTATACGGACAACATCGTTTTTTTGGACTCGGATCCGGAGCCTATGCGGTATTATAGTATTTTACCCAACTATCATCTGGCAGTCCAGCTGGCACTGAAGCATCTGCGGATAAACGGCCATCAGCTGATTGCCTATCTGGGCAGCGTCAACACCTTCGGCGACCACAAAGAGCTGACGATGGACCCCCGTTTTTACTATTACCGGGCCAGTCAGGCTAACCGGGACAGTTATGACCCATCGCTGGTGTTGGACTGTGAAATGAACGCAAAAAGCGGCTATGCCGCTATGCGGAACTTTTTGGAAACGTATGGCCGGCCGCCCGAAGCGATGTTTATTGCCAGCGACTCCATTGCACCAGGAGCCATGATGGCTCTGCGGGAACGGGGGCTGCGGGTGCCCGAGGATATCAGCATCGTCACCTTTAATAACACCGTATTGTCGGAGTATTCTGATCCTCCTCTCACTTCTATTGAACTGTTCATGCGTGAAAATGTTCGGGCTGCTGCCTTCTGTATGCAGCTTCTCTGGCAGGGGAATGTCCGGGGCAAGCGAATTGTGGTTCCTTGCGAACTGGTGTCCCGAGGAAGTGTTGCCCCTGCCCCAACTGATAGTCCGCCATCTGAACTATAATCCGAATGAACTTGGCATTAGGCGGAGCGTCACAATCAGTAATACCCTACGTCGATCCAGCCAGGGGAGGGGTTGTCCAACAGGTCGATGACACACACTTTTGCTCTCTGTTCTTCAAATTCTTCGCAGATACATTTCCCAATGCCCTTCGCACCGCCAGTGTTACCGGACAGGAAAAACAGGAGCACAAAGCACAGTCCCGTTATCGCAAAGGGCAGATTTCGGCAAATTCCCCCGCTGATGTCCTCCATGGAGAACTGTATCTCCTCCTGGTATATTTTCCAGCTATACGGCGTCACCTCCCAGCATTTCGTGCTCCAGGACAAAACGCACCTGGTGTTCATCAATGAGGCGCTTCCCCTGCTGGCCGACACATCGGCGGTGACGCTGGGGCGGTTATTTATGCATTTTATTACTATCCTTACCTAATGTATATCCGAGTCCGAAGCAGGTCAGGCCGAAGCTTAACACCGCCATAAGTCCTAAAATATCCATATGGCTTAGCCCTCCTTTCCCAGATTCCCTTACGGGTTTCTATGTAAACGGAGGGTCACAGTAGCATTTACAAAAAAGGCTGTTTTATCACAAAAAGATCCCATGCCGGGACACTCTGCCCGGCATGGGATCTTTTTGTAGTCAGCGATGGAATTCTTTCTTTTTTTCCAGTTCTTTTTCCAATGGTGCAACGCCTAAAATCCGGTCAACGTTATCCTTTGCTGTCTGGTATTCAACCATTGCTTTCCTGGCCTCTTTAAATTCTTCATACTTCTCTTTTTTCTCTGCCAGAAGAGAAGCATATTCGTAAGCGCAAAATAAACCCACGGAGTGACAACATCTGACTTTTCTTTCATAATAGTTGTTAGAGATGCAAGCATTTTACTACATTATGGATGGAGGATGAATTTATGTGGGCTAAACCTGTTTCTGTCGATGACAATACCGCCTGATTATGGAATGCAGATCCAGTGGTCTTACAGACTATCAATGGTATTATGCTGCCTACAGCGCATACTTCCCGCGCTTCACAAACCTCCCGGCCTTTTCTACTACCACCTGATGGTCCTTCACCACCTGGGTGCCGCGCAGGAACACGCTCTCTATACGTGCCGTCAGCTTCCTTCCCTCAAAGGGGGCGTAGTCCACATTCTGCACCTGGTCCGCTGCCGTGACCGTATCCTCTACACCGGTACGCATGACAACGATATCCGCGTCGCTTCCAGGGGCAATGACTCCCTTTTCGGGGTACATTCCATAGAGCTTGGCGGGATTTTCCGACAGCAGCTGGCACATCCTTTCCCTGGTAATCCTTCCCGCGTCCACGCCGTAGGTGTAGAGCAGCGCCCCCCTTGTCTCTACCCCCGGCATTCCTCCCGGAATCTTTGTAAAGTCATCCTTTCCCAGCGCCTTCTGCGCTGTGGTAAAGCTGCAGTGGTCCGTAGACACGGTCTGGATGGTCCCGTCCGCCAGAGCCCTCCACAGGCACTGGGAATCCTCCGGTTTCCTCAAAGGAGGCGCGCACACATATTTTGCCCCCTCCATGCCCGTAAGCCCGTACAGGCTGTCATCCATAAGCAGATACTGGGGGCAGGTCTCCGCGTATACCTTCTGGCCCCTTCTCCTGGCCTCCATAATGACGTCGCAGCCCTCCCGGCAGGTAAGGTGCACCACAATCACAGGGATATCCGCCACTTCCGCCAGCCTGAGCAGCCTGTCTATGGCCTCCGCCTCTGCGGCAGCGGGCCGGGTGGCCGGGTGGCTTTCCACGCCCATCCTTCCGGCAGCCTTTGCCTCTGCCTGCAGGGCAGCTATCATGCCGCTGTTCTCACAGTGAACACCAGTGATTCCTCCCACCTCCTTAAGCCTGCGCAGAATTTCAAAGATGGTTTTGTCGTCCACCTGGGTATCGTATGTCATGTACAGCTTAAATGAGGTGATTCCCTCTTCCATCATGTCGTCCAGTTCCCCGCTGACCGATGGGTTCCAGTCCGATATGGACATGTGGAATCCGTAATCACAGGAGCACCTGCCGTCCGCTTTTTCATGCCAGTTCCTGAGGCCGTCAGCCAGGCTCTCCCCTGTGTACTGTGTTCCGAAGTCCACGATGGTGGTGGTGCCGCCCCTGACAGCCGCCTTGGTTCCCGTGGCAAAATCATCTGCCGTGACAGTTCCCGCCACATGGAGGTCAAAATGGGTGTGCGCATCAATAAATCCCGGAAAGAGAAGGCAGCCTTCCACATCCACAACCCGGGTATCCTTGTCTGCCAGATGCCCGATTTCCTCCCCGGTTCCCACTGCCGTCACCTTTTCCCCGTCAATGAGCACATCTGCCTTGAAACTGCCGCTTCCGCCAACAACAATTCCGCCTTTTAATACCTGCTTCATATCCATCACTCTCCTGTTCCGTCTGTCAATATAAATATATTTCCCAGCTTGCTTTCCTTCTGCCATGGCCTTCGGACGTGTTACCCTTGAGCAGTAACTGCCATGGCCTTCAGCCGTTCCCCGTCAATCCGGTACACGGTCCAGTCACTCATGGCCTGGGCGCCCATTCCCAGATAAAAGTCAATGCTTGGCTTATTCCAGTCCAGGCACCACCACTCCAGACGTCCGCAGCCCCGCTCCACCGCAATGGCTGCCAGCCGGTTCAAAAAGGCGGTTCCGAAGCCCTGGCCCCGGTACTCCGGACGCACATACAGGTCCTCCAGATAAATGCCGGACCTGCCCAAGAATGTGGAGAAATTATGGAAGAACAGCGCAAATCCAACTGTCTCCCCATCCTTCATCCCCAGAATCACCTCTGCCTTTTCCTTTTCAAACAGCCACTGATTCAGCAGCTCCTCTGTAGCCACCACCTGGTCCAGCATTCCCTCGTAATCAGCCAGCTCTTTTATGAACCTGAGAATCAGGTTTACGTCCTGAGGTTCTGCAAACCGGAATTCAACGGCCTTATCCGTCATTCTATGTCCCATTCCGTGCTCCATTTCATGCTCCATTTCAAGCCCTGTCTCTTCAAGGTTGTTGTCCATAATATCGTCTCCTCATGCGGAACAAGCGAAAAGCAGATGGACTGCCTTTCGCTGTTCATTTCCAATGTTATTTTTACTTCTTCTTTGAATAATAAGTGTCATCCATGGGAAGCGCTGTCCGCAGAATATGGTCCTTTGCGTAATAAGCTCCCTGTGCCGCCGGGGCGGTCGGTATGGTGGCAATCTCCCCGATTCCCTTTGCGCCGTACGCAAAGGGCAGCAGCTCTTCCTTCTCCACATAGATTGCATGGATATCAGGAATCTGGGTGGAGCGCATGAGTCCCAGGGTGCCGTATTTTGCCTGGGGAACGCCATTCTTTAACGGAAAGTCCTCGGTCAGGGCATAGCCCAGTCCCATGAGAACGCCGCCCTCAATCTGCCCCTGTATGGAAATGGGGTTCACTACCTTTCCGGAGTCATGGGCAGCATACACTTCCTTTACCCTGCCGTCGTCGTCTAACACCACCACATGGGTTGCAAATCCGTAAGCCACATGGCTCTTTGGATTGGGCACATCCGCCCCCAGCTTATCCGTGGGGTCAAAGAATTCCGCAAAGAACTCACGGCCTTCCAGCTGGCTTAAGTCCCCTCCCGCTTCCTGCAATGCCTCATTCAAATCAGCGGCAGCCATCCTGATAGCCTCGCCTGTAATCAGGGTCTGGCGGGAACCGGATGTGGTTCCTGAATCAGGCGCCACCTCGGAATTGGCCCCCATATTCCTGACCAGTTCCTTTCCAAGGCCGGTTGCCTCGGAAACCATCTGTACGAATACAGTGGCGCATCCCTGTCCGATATCGGAGGCAGCGCTGTATAACTCAATCTTTCCGTCGTGGACAGCCAGCTTTGCCCGGCCTTTGTCGGGAAGTCCCACGCCCACGCCCGCGTTCTTCATGGCGCAGGCGATTCCGGCTCTTCCCGGATTGCTCTCATAGGCATCCTTTACAGCCAGAAGGGTTTCCTTAAGGGCTGTGGAGCAGTCCGCAATCTGCCCGTTTGGAAGCACCTTGCCCGGTTCAATGGCATTGCGGTAGCGGATTTCCCATGGGGAAATCCCCACCTTCTCCGCTAAAAGGTTGATGTTGGACTCCAGGGCAAATTCACTCTGGCACACACCGAATCCGCGGAACGCGCCCGCGGGCGGATTATTGGTATAATAGCCGAAACCGCGGATATCCGTGTTTTGGTAGCAGTAAGGCCCAACAGAGTGGGTACACGCCCTCTCAAGCACGGGGCCGCACAGTGACGCATAGGCCCCTGTATCAAAATAAATCTCACAATCCAGTCCGGTAAATATACCGTTCTCGTCGCATCCCAGGGTAAACGTGCCCTCCATTGCATGGCGCTTTGGATGGAAGCTTAAGGATTCCTGTCTGGAGAATACCACCTTTACCGGCCTCTGCACCTTGAGGGCTGCCAGGGCTGCTATGTGCTGTGTGGATACATCCTCCTTGCCGCCGAAGCCGCCGCCCACCAGCTTGTTTTCCACAACCACCCGGTCCGGATCCCAGCCCAGCATGATGGATATTTCCTTCCTGGTATCGTAGACGCCCTGGTCTGTGGAATATACCTTCACGCCGTCCTTGTAAGGAAAGGCCACCGCGCATTCCGGTTCCAGGAAAGCGTGCTCGGTAAAGGGCGTGCGGTAAGTCTGGGTCACCACATACCTGGAATTCTCCAGAGCCTTCTTTGCATTCCCCCTGGTAACATGACGGCTCTGGCACAGGTTTCCCTTCTCGTGTACCTTGGGCGCGTCCTCTGCCATGGCTTCCTGGACAGAGCACACGGGTTCCAGCTCCTCATAATCAATCTTTACCATCCTCTTTGCCTTCTCAAGGATGTCTCTGGACTCGGCAACCACCAGACAGATAGCATCGCCCACGCACCGGGTGATATCTCCCTTTGCAATCATTACGTCCCAGTCCTGCTGGAGATGGCCCACCTTGTTATTGGGGACATCCTCGGCCGTAAGCACAGCCAGCACGCCGGGAAGCGCCGCCGCCTTCTCGTAGTTGATATCCAGAACCCGCGCCCGCGGATACCGGGAGCGTACAGCCGAAGCATATACCATTCCCTCCATCACCACGTCATCCGGGTACTCGCCGTAGCCCAGCACCTTTTCCCGCACATCCAGTCGGAAGGCGCGCTTGCCCACGCCGTACTCGTCTCCCTTTTCCAGGGACTCCTCAATCCGGGCGTCACCTCTCAGGATGGCCGCCGTCAGCTGGATGCCTTCGATAATCTTCTTATATCCTGTACAGCGGCAGATATTACCCTTTAGCGCAACCTTGATTTCCTCCTCAGTGGGGTCCGGGACGCGGTCAATCAGCGCCTTTCCGGCCATCACCATGCCCGGCGTACAGAATCCGCACTGCACGGATCCCATCGCTCCAAAGGCGTACACAAAGGCTTCCTTTTCCGCGTCGCTTAACCCCTCCGTGGTAATGATGTTTTTGCCCACTGCCCGCCTGGTGGTCAGGACACAGGACTTGACGGCCTTTCCGTCCACTACGATTGTACATGTACCGCAGGCGCCTTCGCTGCACCCGTCTTTGACAGAATGAAGGTGAAGGTCATCCCTCAGATAGCGCAGAAGCGGTTTGTCCTCGCTGGTGCAGCGTTCCACTCCATTTACTGTAAAACAAAAGCTCTCTCCCATTTTATTCCTCCTGCCTCTGCGCCTTTACCGTGAAAATGCCGTCGGCATCCAATATGATTCCTCTTGGACATTTGACTGCACACATACCGCAGGCGATACACTTTGCTTCATCGATTACCGCGTGGTTATTCTCTATCCTGACGGCATCCGCCGGACAGTTCTTTACACAGATGCCGCAGGCAATACAGCCCGCCGAGCAATCCTTCCTTGTCCGGGCTCCCACATCCTGGTTCATACATGCCGGATAAATCGGATATTCCGGCGTGGTAATGCGTATCAGGCCCTGTGGACAGGCTTTCACGCACAGGCCGCAGCCCACACATTTGCCCCGGTCCACATCCGCAATCCCAAGACCATTTATGTGAATGGCGTCCATCTTACAGGCCGTCACGCAGCTTCCCATGCCCAGACATCCCCATTTACATTTCAGTATGCCGTCCGGATGGTCTGCCAAGATCTGCCTGCAATCCCCGGTCAGGCCCTCACGCGGAATAACTGCCTCTGCATGACAGCCCCCCAGGCATTGCACCACAGCTACTTTTTTATTGCGCTTTTGTGCCATTTTATTCTTCTCCTTTCATTATTCTCGCAAAAGAATAACGTTACTTTTTTAACAAGCCTTTGCTAAAGAAGTCCCCACATTTTCATTGAGGACTCCTTTGTACGGCAATTCGCACACATTATAACAGTTCAGACACTATCTACAGCATATATGAATAGTCGTTAATGACTGTCTGGATGATTTTCCGGATGCCGTCCGGCACATCTGCGTTTGCGGAACCGGCTGTGTAATCCATGACCTTGCCCTGAAGCCTTACCCTGCATACACCGGCGGCGGCATCTAGTACCGTGAAGCCCTGGTTCTTGCTGTCAGCCATGTCGGCCTCGTTGGCAAACAGGGTGAATTTGTCAAGATAGGGAGCGCTGTCCCATGGACAGAAGCTCTTGCAGTTGCCGCACTCATTACACATATAGTCCACATGGATGATCTGATGCTTCTCCATGCCCGGAACCACCAGGGAGATATTCGCTCTGTTGGGGCATACCTCAACACAGTTCTCGCAGTAGCTGTTGCAGGATAAGCAGCGGGTGCTGTCGATGACATGAGCATTTTCCTCGGCCAGCCTGCCCTTGCGCTCATAGATGGCTTCTGCGTCCGAGAGCTTAAACAGGTCCTCTGCCAGGGCCTTTCCGATGATGGCTTCTGCTGCCATCTTGCCGTCCCTGATTCCTTCCACTACCGTGGCGGGACCGTACAGGCCGTCGCCGGCAACATAGACATCCTTCACAGAAGTCTCCAGTGTCTCCTGGTTCACCTGGGGACGTCTTCTGCTGTCCAGAACAATGCCGCAGTTCTCGTAGAATGCGCCCGGTACCTTTTCGCCTACAGCGGCAATTACGGTGTCGGCAGGCACTTCCACTACCTGGTCAGTCTCCACCACGCCGCGGCGTCCGCTTGCGTCGATATCTCCCAGTACCATTCTCTTACAGTACAGGACGCCATTTTCCAGCTTCACGGGAGCTAAGAGTTCAGCAAATTCCACGCCGTCCTCCACAGCCATAACCAGCTCTTCCTCGTCAGCAGGCATGTAGCGTCTGGTTCTTCTGTATACCAGGGAAACCTTCTCCACGCCGGCGTTTCTCTTGGCAGCCCTGGCTGTATCCATGGCCGTGTTGCCGCCGCCGATAACAACCACGTTTCTGCCTAATTCCACCTTGCCGTCCGTTGCCTTGAACCGGGCCAGGAAATCCAGGGCATTCATGGTATCCCCTGTCTCCAGCTTAAGAATTCCCTGCTCGGACGCGCCTACGGCCAGGACAACATAATCGTAATCCTTCTTAAGTTCCTCTATATCCGTGATTTCCCTGCCGTTCACCATCTCCACGCCCATGGCTGCCACCAGCTTCACGTCATTGTCAATGGCGCTGTCGCTGATACGGAAACCCGGAATCACGTTGCGGACAACGCCGCCCATCTTCTCTTCCTTCTCAAACAGGGTCACCTTCACACCGCCCCTGGCCAGGAAATAAGCTGCCGCCAGTCCGGCCGGGCCGCCGCCCACTACGGCCGCCTTCTTATCAGAGGTAATCTCCGGCGCTTTGAGTTTTGCCATAACTGCCCGGAAGCCGCCCTCTGCCGCCTCCAGCTTGGTCCTGCGGATATCCACCGGAGACTCGTAGAAGTTTCTGGTACACTTGCTCATACAGTTATGGGCGCAGATGGTACCTGTGATGAAGGGAAGAGGATTCTTATTGAGAATGACCTCCAGGGCCTGCTCAAACTCACCTGCTCCCGCCAGCTGCAGGTATCTGGTGATATCCTGATGGATAGGGCATCCTTCCTGGCAGGGGGCGATGAAACAATCCGTCAGCGGAACCGGCTTATTGATTTTCCTGGAAGGAAGGGGCTTTACTGCCTTTACATGATGCTTGTCGGACTTTACAGCCTCCACAAGGCCGGCTGCCTTGGCAGCATCCACGCCCTCAAAGGCAGCGGCTTCTCTGGCCGCAAACAGCTGTCCAATCTGCTCCAGTCTCTCATAGCCGCCCGGCTTTAACATGGTGGTGGCCATGGTCACCGGCCAGATGCCTGCATCCACGATATCCGCGATGTTAAAGAAGTCAGCGCCGCCGGAATAGGAAATGCGCAGCTTCCCTCCAAAGTCCTCAGCCAGCATTTTGGCAACGGACATGGACAGCGGATAGAGGGACTTGCCGGACATATACATCTCCTCGCTGGGAAGCTCGTTCTGTTTTACGTCTACCGGGAAGGTGTTGGTGATCTTCACGCCGAATTCCAGACCCTTCTCGTCCGCCAGGGCCTGGAGCCTCTGGAGCATGGGAACCGCATCCCGGTACTGTAAATCGTCCTTAAAGTGGAAATCGCCAAAGGCAACGTAATCATATCCCATATCATCCATGATTTTCCTTGCATACTCATAGCCAAGCAGGGTGGGATTGCATTTGATGAATGTATGTACCTTCTTCTCCTCAATCAGGTATCTGGCGATACGCTCAATCTCCTGGGGAGGACATCCGTGAAGGGTGGAAAGGGTTGCGCAATTGCATACATTGGGAGAAATGGCTTCCACATCCTCCCTGGACACCTTCTCAAACCTGTCCAGATTGTCAAGGAGCCACTGCCTGCACTCTTTGAAAACAGCGGTTTCAGAGGCATCCTTCATGCCCTCAATGAAACGGTCAATCTTCTCTGTCTTGATTCCGTCCAGATCATATCCCACGGACATGTTGAACTGGAAGCCGTCGGGACTTCCCAGGCCGTATTCCCTGGCCAGCACCTTACATGCAAACCACGCCTTTACATACTCGTCAAATGCCTGGGGCACATAGAGCTCTGTGGACCACTCGCAGTTATAGCACTCGTCGTCTGCCTTGATACATGGCTTGGATACGGGAAGGTCCTCACCGTCCAGCTTCTGTACGGTTTTAAGCTCGAAGAAACGGCTGCCTGCCACGTAGGAAGCCACGATATTCTGGGTCAGCTGGGTATGGGGGCCTGCTGCCGGCCCGAAGGGAGTCTCCAGCTTACGGCCAAAAATCTCATAGGTTTTGTCCGGGTCCGCAATGAATGGCCTCTTGATGCCGAATACAGCTCCCTTCTTGTTCTCTTCAAGGATCCAGTTCATCAGTTTTCCAAATGGAATCGGGGTCATAATGTCGCTCATATTATTCTTATCCTCCTTTATAACCAGACCAGGTCCCAGCGCCGGATACTGCGGACATAGTCCGCAGGCTCTCCATCCGGCTCAGCCGCCCGGGAGACTCAGTCGTCCCGAGGTGCCGAAATCCCGCCGCCCTGCAATCGGATATCACTTATAAATTATACATTGTGTCTGTTTTGGCCGTTAACCGTTGATGGAATGGGCCAGCTTCTTTGCCTCTTCCCTTACCTCGTAAAGGATCTTCTCCTCATCCAGTCCCACAAGCTCCCTGTCCTTCATCAGAACCTTGCCGTTACATACCGTGGTCACCACGCTTCTTCCCGTCATGCCGAACAGGATGTGGCCGTTGATATTGGATGCATCCATAGGAGTCAGCGGGATGTAGTCAGTGACAATCACGTCAGCGGCAGCGCCTTCCTTCAGTACGCCTAACTGCTTCTTAAAATAGCGGTTTGCAATCTTCGCGTTGCCCTCAAAGAGCATCTGAGGAACCTCGCCCCAGGCTGCATTGGCATCACAGAGGTGATGTTTGTGAAGAACATTGGCCACCTTAAAGGATTCTGTCATATCGTGGGTATAGCCGTCTGTTCCCAGACCGGTGAGAATTCCTCTGTGCACGATTTCCATGGTTGGCGGGCATCCGCAGGCGTTGCCCATGTTGGACTCAGGGTTATGTACCACCATTGTATCCGTGTCCTTAATCAGCTGCATCTCATGAGGATTTACGTAAATGCAGTGGGCCAGCAGGGTCTTTTCCCCAAGGATATTGCAGTCCATCAGGCGGTCCACGATTCTCTTGCCGTACTTCTTAAGGCAGTCGTGCAGATCCTCGATTCCCTCCGCCACATGGATGTGGTATCCCACCTCAGCCGGCTTGTTGGCTGCTGCCAGCTCCATGGTCTCATCCGAGATGGTGAACTGGGCGTGCATCCCCATCATTCCCGCAATCATGTCCGTATCGTCTGCCAGGGCATGTTTGATCCAGGAAGCGTTCTCCATAACAGCCGCCCTTGCCTTATCCATACCGTCCCTGTCGGATATCTCATAGCAGAGACAGGTTCTGACGCCCATCTCCTTTGCGGCGTCCTCAATGGCAAACAGGGAATCCTTTATCTCCCCAAAGCTTGCGTGGTGGTCAAATACAGTGGTGACTCCGTTCTTAATGGAATCCAGGTAAGTGGCCCTGGCGCTCTGGCGGGTCTGCTCACCCGTCAGATGGCGGTCAATGGTCCACCACATGCCGTCCAGGATATCCAGAAAACCCTTTGGATCATAACCTTTAATAGAAAGACCTCTTGCCATGGCACTGTAGATGTGCTCGTGGGTGTTGATGAAGGCCGGCATGATGACGCCCCCCTTTGCGTCCACATATTCGGCATCATGGAACTCTTTCTTAATCTCTTCCAGTGTGCCCACCTTCTTTATTGTGGTACCGTCCATTGCCACTGCCCCATTTTCAAAAAATGGCTGTTCTGGGTCTCTGGTAACCAGGCGACCGTTCCCAATCACTAACATAACCTCTCTCCTTTACATTTCATAAACTTTAATTCATAAACTTTAATAAGATAGAACAGGACTTCCTGTACCCCTATACTAACACCATACAAATCCATTTGCAAGCAGAAAATGCAAAATTTTTTAGATATTCAAAATTTTTTTGTAAAAACCTCTTGCAATTCCTTTTTTTTGTGCTATGATGGAATCATAAACAACGCATCACAACTTTGCGAAATGTTTATTGTACAAAGTCACCAGATTTGAAGAGTCCGAGGAAAAGGAGGTTAAGCCATGTCATACACACTAGATTTACTGAAACAGCTTGCTGATGGCCTTGCGAGACAGTTCGGACCTGACTGTGAGATTGTCATACACGACCTGAAGAAGCACGACCTGGAACATTCCATTGTGCACATCAACAACGGTCATGTGACAAACCGCCAGGAGGGGGACGGACCTTCAAAAGTAGTCCTGGAAACCCTTCACAAGGATCCGGCTTCTTTAAAAGACCATCTTGGATACCTGACCCGTACATCCAACGGCAAGATACTGAAGTCCAGCACCATCTACATTCGTAATGAGGAAGGAGATTCCATTGACTATCTTCTCTCCATCAATTACGACATAACAGGCCTGATGACCGTGGACCGTTCCATTAAAGCTCTCATCGACACCGAACCCCAAGGGGACGTGAAGCAGCAGCCCGAACAGATTGTCCACAACGTCAACGACCTGTTAGACACCCTGATTGAACAGTCGGTGGCCCTTATCGGCAAACCGGCCGCCCTGATGAACAAGGAGGAAAAGGTCACTGCCATCCAGTTCTTAAACGATGCAGGCGCCTTTCTTATAACAAAATCAGGGGACAAGGTTTCCAAGTACTTCGGAATCTCCAAATTTACTTTGTACAGCTACATTGATGTAAACAGCCGCAAGTCGGATGATAAAAAAGCGTGATGATAATAAGGAGGATTATGTAAGATGGATCAGAAGATTCTATGGGCGGTCAATCATATGCCTAAGACAGATGACAAGAACCTGCCGATTATGGGACTGGAGGAGATTGCAAAGGCAAGGACATTCCACGAAAGCTTCCCCCAGTACACCAAAACACCACTCACCAAGCTGGACCACATGGCGGCTTACCTGGGAGTAAAGGAAATCTACTTAAAAGATGAGTCCTACCGTTTTGGCCTCAACGCATTCAAGGTTCTGGGCGGTTCCTTCTCCATGGCCCGCTACATTGCCAAGGAAACAGGCAGGGACGTATCCGAACTTCCCTACTCAGTCCTCACTTCTGACCAGTTAAGAGAAGAATTCGGCCAGGCTACCTTCTTCACCGCCACAGACGGCAACCACGGACGCGGCGTTGCTTGGGCAGCCAACCGTCTGGGACAGAAGGCAGTGGTACATATGCCTAAGGGTTCCACCCAGACACGTCTGGAAAACATCGCCAAGGAAGGCGCTCAGGTAGACATCCAGGAGATGAACTACGATGACTGCGTACGTCTGGCAGCCAAGGAAGCCGACGAAACGCCAAGAGGCGTCATGGTACAGGATACGGCCTGGGACGGATACGAGGAAATTCCATCCTGGATTATGCAGGGTTACGGAACCATGGCCATGGAGGCCGGGGAGCAGTTAAAGGAATACGGCTGCGAACGTCCCACCCACATCTTTGTCCAGGCAGGCGTTGGTTCACTGGCAGGCGCTGTGGTAGGCTACTTCTCCAATCTCTATGCTGATAATCCTCCTGCTTTCGTAGTTGTGGAAGCCGAGGCAGCCGCCTGCCTGTACAAGGGCGCTGCTGCGGGCGACGGACAAATCCGCATCGTGGACGGCGACATGGAAACCATTATGGCCGGCCTTGCCTGCGGCGAGCCCAACACCATTTCATGGGATATCTTAAAGAATCATGTGAAAGTATTCATCGCTGCTCCTGACTGGGTAGCCGCAAACGGTATGCGTATGCTGGGCGCTCCTATCAAGGGCGACGCGCCTGTTACCTCCGGAGAATCCGGCGCAGCTCCATTCGGCGCGCTGGCAGCCATCATGTCCATGGATGAATATGCTGACCTGAGGAAGGACATTGGCCTGGATGAGAATTCCAGAGTACTGCTCTTCTCCACTGAAGGCGACACTGACCCTGACCGTTACAAGAACATTGTATGGAAAGGTCTGGATAAATAACAATCACCTGTATCACACCCAAAACAAATATCAATGTATAATGGAGGAAATGAAGAAATGAATCTGGATTACGCAAAAATCAAAGAAGCAGCAAAGAACTATGAGAAAGACATGACCAAGTTCTTACGCGACATCGTTAAGTTCCCTGGCGAGAGCTGTGACGAGAAGGCACACATTGACCGTATCGCTGAAGAAATGACAAAGCTGGGATTTAACAAGGTGGAAATCGATCCCATGGGCAATGTTCTGGGATACATGGGAACCGGCGAAACCCTCATCGGCTTTGACGCCCACATCGACACAGTTGGCATCGGCAACAAGAACAACTGGAACTTCGATCCTTACGAGGGCTATGAGAATGACACTGAGATTGGCGGCCGCGGCGTGTCTGACCAGTGCGGCGGTATCGTATCTGCTGTATACGGCGCTAAAATCATGAAGGATTTAGGAATGTTAAGCGACAAGTATACGGTTCTGGTAACCGGAACCGTTCAGGAAGAGGACTGCGACGGTCTGTGCTGGCAGTACATCATCAACGAAGACAAGATTCGTCCTGATTTCGTAGTATCCACAGAGCCTACCGACGGCGGCATCTACCGCGGACAGAGAGGCCGTATGGAAATCCGTGTTGACGTAAAGGGCGTTTCCTGCCATGGTTCCGCTCCTGAACGCGGCGACAACGCTATTTATAAGATGGCTGACATCCTTCAGGATGTACGTGCGCTGAACGAGAATGATGCAGCTGACGACAAGGAAGTTAAGGGCCTTGTGAAGATGTTAGACGAGAAGTACAATCCCGAGTATAAGGAAGCCAACTTCTTAGGCCGCGGCACTGTTACTGTTTCCGAGATTTTCTTCACATCTCCAAGCCGCTGCGCGGTTGCCGACTCCTGTTCCATATCCCTTGACCGCCGCATGACAGCAGGCGAGACCTGGAAGAGCTGCTTAGACGAGATTCGCGCCCTTCCCGCAGTTAAGAAGTATGGCGATGATGTTACCGTATCCATGTATGAGTATTCCCGTCCTTCCTATAAGGGCCTTACATATCCAATCGAGTGCTACTTCCCAACCTGGGTTATCCCGGAGGACCACAAAGTTACCAAGTCCCTGGAAGAAGCTTATAAGAACCTGTTCGGCGACGAGCGTATCGGTGCCCACGCTACGGTAGAGATGAGAAAGGCACGTCCTCTTACCGATAAGTGGACCTTCTCCACCAACGGCGTTTCCATCATGGGACGCAACGGCATTCCTTGCATCGGTTTTGGTCCCGGCGCTGAGGCCCAGGCTCATGCTCCCAACGAGATTACCTGGAAGCAGGATTTAGTTACCTGCGCAGCTGTTTATGCTGCTCTGCCCAGCGTTTACTGCAAGTAATTTTACTGCATGTAATATTGCTACAGGTAATTGCTTTCATTCGTTTATTGTCCGCAGGGTGTTTTCCCGGCTGCCATTCAGTTGTGGCGCGGCCCGCTGGTCCCGGTGCCGTCCTTTTGGCCTGAGGGGCGGCCGGGAAGCATAGGGCATACGCCCTATTTTTCGCACTGCTCATTCGTACGCCGTTTTCCATGAAGTCCAAATGACCTGTTTGGTTTCGGCGGCTTATGCTGAAGGCCGCCGGAACGGCTCAGGCCCACTTACATTCATGAAGGAACGGATATCCCTTTTATTTTGTAACTTCCAACAACGATACCCAAATTAAAAATTAAACATATTAAAGGAGTCAATCAAATGAAAACATTACAGGATTACATTGATAAGTTAAACAGCCTCAACTTCAAGGAAATGTACGAGAACGATTTCTTCCTGACCTGGGAAAAGACAGACGAGGAACTGGAAGCTGTATGGACCGTTGCTGACGCTCTCCGCTTCATGAGAGAGAACAACATCTCCACAAAGGTATTTGAGAGCGGCCTTGGCATCTCCTTATTCCGTGACAACTCCACCCGTACACGTTTCTCCTTTGCTTCTGCCTGCAACCTGTTAGGTCTGGAAGTTCAGGATTTGGACGAGGGTAAGAGCCAGGTTGCTCACGGCGAGACGGTTCGTGAGACAGCTAACATGATTTCCTTCATGGCTGACGTTATCGGTATCCGCGATGACATGTACATCGGCAAGGGCAATGCTTACATGCACGAAGTTGTTGACGCTGTTACACAGGGCCACAAGGACGGCATTCTGGAGCAGAAGCCAACCCTGGTTAACTTACAGTGTGACATCGACCACCCGACACAGTGTATGGCTGATATGCTGCACATCATCCATGAGTTCGGCGGCGTAGAGAACTTAAAGGGCAAGAAGTTAGCCATGACATGGGCTTACTCTCCTTCTTACGGCAAGCCTCTCTCCGTTCCTCAGGGTGTTGTGGGCCTGATGACACGTATGGGTATGGAAGTTGTTCTGGCTCATCCGGAAGGCTATGAAATCATGCCGGAGGTTGAGGAAGTTGCCAGAAAGAACGCTGAAAAGACCGGCGGTTCCTTCCGTGTATCCCATGACATGGCTGACGCGTTCAAGGATGCCGACATCGTATATCCAAAGAGCTGGGCTCCATTTGCAGCTATGGAAAAGAGAACCAACCTGTACGCAGAAGGCGATCACGAGGGTATCAAGGCTCTGGAGAAAGAACTTCTTGCTCAGAACGCAGAGCACAAAGACTGGTGCTGTACTGAGGAACTGATGAAGACCACCAAGGACGGCAAGGCTCTGTACCTGCACTGCTTACCTGCTGACATCAACGATGTAAGCTGCAAGGACGGCGAGGTTGAGGCAACTGTATTTGACCGCTACCGCGATCCTCTGTACAAAGAAGCAAGCTACAAGCCATATGTTATCGCCGCCATGATTATGCTGGCTAAGTTCGCTGACCCGGCTGACGTTTTAAAGAGGCTGGAAGAAAAAGGAACTCCCAGGGTATTCAAATAAATCATTCATCTTACCATGTAATACAATGTAAGGGCTGCCGGACTGAGTCCTGCAGCCCTTTTTGTCTCAAATTATGCAAAAACTTGGCGGGATACCCTCATATCCTGCCCTATAAAGGGGAAAATCACTATGGAAAACAAGAAAAAACGTATTGTCATCGCCCTTGGCGGCAATGCACTGGGCAATACCCTTCCTGAACAGATGAAAGCTGTCAAGATTACAGCCAAGGCCATCGTAGACCTTATCGAGGAAGGCTGCGAGGTTATCGTAGCCCACGGAAACGGCCCTCAGGTGGGCATGATCAACAATGCAATGGCCGCGCTGAGCCGCGAGGACGCAAACCAGCCCAACACCCCGCTCTCCGTCTGTGTGGCCATGAGCCAGGCCTATATCGGCTACGACCTGCAGAACGCATTAAGAGAGGAACTCTATAACCGTGAAATGTATGATATTCCGGTTGCAACCATGATTACACAGGTCCGTGTGGATGCAGACGATCCTGCGTTTGAAGCTCCTTCCAAGCCAATCGGCCATTTCATGACAGAAGAACAGGCCAGGATTGCCGAAGATAAGTATGGTTACATCATGAAGGAGGATTCCGGACGGGGTTTCCGCCGCGTGGTGGCATCTCCAAAGCCTGCTGAAATCGTTGAAATCGGCGCTATCCGCTCCCTGGTAGACTCAGGACAGCTGGTAATCGCCTGCGGCGGCGGCGGTATCCCGGTTACCCGTCAGGGAAACCACTTAAAGGGCGCGAGCGCCGTAATCGACAAGGACTTCGCAAGTGAACTGTTAGCTGAAAATCTGAACGCTGATTTCCTGATTATTCTCACTGCAGTTGAAAAGGTTGCTATTAACTTCGGAAAGCCGGAAGAAAAGTGGCTGGATGACCTGGACACAGAAGAAGCAAGACAGTATATCAAAGAGGGACATTTTGCCCCTGGTTCCATGCTTCCCAAAGTTCAGGCTGCTGTTAAATTTGCTGAATCAAAACCAGGACGCACTGCTCTCATTACGCTGTTGGAAAAAGCAAAAGACGGTATCCAGGGCAAAACCGGTACTCATATCCATTTAGCGTAAAGGAGGCAATGAAATATGAATACAGACAATACAGTGAAACAGCGCGCATCCCTGTTTGATTTGGATGGTGTGCCAAAAATGAGCCAGGCAATTCCCCTGGCCCTGCAGCACGTAGTAGCCATGATTGTGGGCTGTGTAACGCCGGCCATCATAATTTCCGGAGCAGCAGGCATTGACACGGCAGACCGGGTTTTGCTGATTCAGGCTTCCCTGGTGGTATCCGCCCTGGCCACCCTGCTGCAGCTCTTCCCCTTAGGCAATAAGAACGGTTTCCATCTGGGCTCCGGCCTTCCTGTTATCCTGGGCGTAAGCTTTGCCTACGTCCCCAGTATGCAGGCCATTGCGGAGCAGTCCGGCATCCCGGCCATACTGGGAGCACAGATTGTAGGCGGCGTCTGCGCCATTCTCGTAGGCCTTACCATCAAGAAAATACGAAAGTTCTTCCCGCCTCTGATTGCAGGCACGGTTGTGTTCACCATCGGTCTGTCCCTCTACCCCACTGCCATCAACTACATGGCAGGCGGCGCGGGCCAGCCCACCTACGGCGCATGGCAGAACTGGGTGGTTGCCATCTTCACTCTGGTGATAGTCACTGTGCTGAACCATTTTGCCAGGGGATTCCTGAAACTGGCGTCCATCCTTATAGGCATGATTGCAGGCTATATCTTCTCCATGTTCTTTGGCATGGTAAGCTTCGGCAATGTGGCTGAATCCGGCATGTTCCAGCTTCCCCAGGTCATGCATTTCGGCATCAGCTTTGAGGCGTCTGCCTGCGTGGCCCTGGGACTGCTGTTTGTCATCAACTCCGTGCAGGCCATCGGTGACTTCTCTGCAACCACGGCAGGAGGACTTGACCGCGAGCCCACCACAAATGAGCTTCACGGCGCTATCCTGGGCTATGGCTTCTCAAACATCATAGGTGCATTCCTGGGATGTCTGCCCACTGCCACCTACAGCCAGAACGTAGGTATCGTGGCTACCACCAAGGTTGTCAACCGTGTGACCTTAGGACTTTCCGCGCTGATTATACTGGTTGCCGGACTGTTCCCCAAATTCTCCGCCCTGCTGACCACCATTCCCTATGCGGTCTTAGGCGGCGCGACTGTATCTGTATTCGCTTCCATTGCCATGACCGGCATGAAACTGGTCATGACGGAAGATATGAACTACCGCAATACCTCCATCGTGGGGCTTGCGGCTGCCCTGGGAATGGGCGTGTCACAGGCATCCGCCTCCCTGTCCGCATTCCCCACATGGGTTACCACAATCTTCGGAAAATCTCCGGTTGTCATCGCTACCCTGGTGGCTATCCTGTTGAATGTCACACTTCCGAAGGATACCGGAAAGGCTGAAAAGAATTAATCCTATTATCGTAATGGTGTAGATGGAAAACGGACTGTCCCTGGAGGGGCGGTCCGTTTTTCGGATTGATGCAGATGAACCACGGTTTGTTTTATCATGACACAGAGATTATAGAATTAGAATAAAAAATGGAGGCAATAAAGATTAGAATGGATAAGGCTGCGCCTGCCAGAATCATCTGTCCCACATCCACGCCCATCATTCCGGCAGCTTGAGTACATATTAAAGATAGCCGAGGAAAACAACATCGCCAGAGCAGCCGAAAAGCTCTATATCTCCCAATCCGCATTGAACCAGCAGCTTCTGATACTGGAACGGGAGCTTGGATGCCAGCCTTTCAGCCGTTCCCGCACAGACTGGCATCTGACCAGGGCCGGTGAAATCTATATAGAAGGGGCCAAAAGGGCCTTGTTTTTAAAAAAAGAAACATATCTGAAAATCCATGATGTGATGGAATCCCAGAAATTCCAGCAGGCAGGCTTTAAACCGGACATCCTTCTGGAAACATCCAGCACTCCCAGCATCGTGGCCATGGTGCGGTCCGCCCTGTGCTGCGGCATCCTGCCCAGATATTATGTGGACCCGGCGGACAGCCGCATATCCTGCTTCGTTCTGCCGGACCATCCTGCCTGGGACCTCTGCATCAGTTACCGAAAAAACAGCTACCTGTCCAGAGGAGCCAGGGAATTCATCCGTCTGGCTCAGGAATATTGGGACCAGCACCTGGTTTCTCCGCAAATGGATAAATACCAATGACATTTCCCTGACAGCATACAAAAGGGCGGGGCCCATGGCTTGATATAAGCCTTTAGGCCCCGTCCCTGCGGTGTTTGTTTATGACCGTGTCATTTTTTATTATTAATCTGTTCCCTGCCTAATCCCCGCTCCCAAAAGGCCCATCCTGATTTTCCATCAGCAGATGTTCAAAATCCTCCTGAGGCATGGGCTTTGCGAAAACATATCCCTGGATCACATTGCAGCCTGCCTTTCTGAGGAATTCAACGGTGTCCATATCCTCCACGCCCTCTGCAATGGTCTTTATATTCAGCTCCCTGGCCATATTGATAACATTGGACACGACAATGCGTTCGCGCCGGATATCCCGGCTCTTGTGGAAGAATAGGATATCCAGCTTCAGCACATCGATTGGCAGATTCTTTAACAGGTTAAGGGAACTGTAACCCGAACCAAAATCATCCAGAGAACAGATAAACCCGCGCGCATTAAGATTGACCACCAGCTCTGCAAATAATTCCGTGTCAGCAGCCAGCATACTCTCCGTAAACTCCAGCTCCAGGACGCCGTCCGGTACAGAATATTTATCCTTGATATCCGTATAAAAATCCACAAAATCATTCTGGAACAGACCGGCTTTTGAAACGTTGACCGCCAGGCTCACAGGACTCCCGCCCCGTTCCAGGTGAATCCTGTACCAACGGCATGCATGTTCAAACATATAGCGGTCCAGTTTCACAATAAGCTCGCTTTTTTCAAATAACGGAATGAAATTTCCCGGCAGTATCATCCCCCTGCCCGGACTGAGCCAGCGGGCCAGCACCTCTGCCCCGGTAATCCTGTTACCGTTCTGAATATCTATCTTGGGCTGCATATAGAGCTTGAACTCATCATCTGCCATGGCTGCCTCTGCCTCAGCCTCCAGGGCGGAATCCTCTAACATACGCCTGCGGATGCTGTCGTCATAGAACACGTAGGAGCTTCCCGGTCTTTCCTTTGCAATCTTATGGGCCATATTGGCATAGTTCACCAGCACATCCAGAGACTGCTTCCCATCACCTGACCGGAACCGGTAAACGCCCACAGGAATCTCCATGAAGGGCTGTTCGTCCATGCCCGAGTTTCTCATATATTCCTTAATATGGCACAGACCTCTGTCCAGTACCCGCGTATCCACACACCGGGTAATACCGGCAAAGCTATCAGCCGCTATGCGGCAGCTGATACAGTCAGGGCCTTCCACCGTCCTTAGAAACTCTGCCACCAGCCTGAGAAGCCTGTCACCCTCCTCATACCCCAGCACATCATTAATCAGCTTGAAGTTCCTTAAATCGCCATACCAGAGCACATATGCGGTGAGCTCCGAACGGGTGAGCTCAGGACGGTTCAGAAATATCTCCGCTTCACGCTTAAAGCCCGCGAAATTGCGCAGGCCTGTAAGAGAATCACTGTAAGCCAGTTTCATCAGCATCCTCTGGTTATTCACAGCCATCTTCCGCTGTCTGCTCATCAGCCATATAAACAAACCGCAGGCCACCACAATGATGAGCATGATGCCCCATGCTGTCTGAATATAACTGGAACGCAGCACATCCACAGGAACCATACTCACCTGATACCACTGTCCCTCAATAATGGGAAGGATCACCAGTATCTGCCTGATTCCCTGCCTGTCCGTAAGCACGAAATCCCCCCTGCCCCTGCCCCTGCCTCCTATGGCCTCTGCAATCCTCGCTTTATTATCAGGAAGGATGTCTCCCTCATATGTCTTAATGGTCTTAAGCACATAATTGCCGTTTACATCCAGGATATTGGAGTAACCAGCCCCTTTAAGAACCGGTGCATCAATGATTTCCCTCAGTACGGCAGCCGAATGGACCGCACAGAGTATGCCTCTGACATTGCCGCTGCTGTCGTTGATTCTGACGCCAAAATAGTTTATATATCCACTTGCATCCTGTTGGTCCGCAAATGTGTTGGATATGCTTTTTCCGCCCTGTAAAGCCCGCTCAAAAAATTCCATTCCTTTCAGATTAACCTCTTGGACATTATCTTCCATATCTACCATACGGGCATTACCGTTAATGTCCGCGTATCCCATACGGATAAAGGCATTTTCCTTATTTATATCTTTTAATATGGTCATGATCTGGCTCTCATCCAGCGTTGCCAGCTCCCTAAGACTTACAGCCAGTCCCTCCAGCGTCTGCCAGTCTCCCTCAATCTGTTTTAAAATGGATGTCCTGGTTTGATTGGCAGCATCATACAGGTATGCTACGTTCTCTTTCTGGCTTTTCAGAATCATCTGAACAAGAAAAATAATGCTGCTGGCTATAAAACATAAACAAAGTATGATAGGAAGCAGCGTATCCCTGCGGCTCTTTCCTCTGCCATCTGCAGATGTCATCTCATAGTACCCCTGTCTTCTTTGGACTCTAAAATAATAATAATACGGTTTATATATAACCTACTCATTCAGCTCATATGAAACCGTCACCTGGGCTTCCACACTGACCTGGCCCGGCATTACAGGAGCGCCTGCATCTTCCAAAGCCACAGCTGCCATCTTGGCAGAACCCCCCGAATTATAGGAAGCATATCTGGTATCCGGCTGATAGCCGAATTCCTCCACATGGACCACACCGGCCAATGTCTTTGCGCCGGCCTCCGCCAGAGCCTGTGCTTTGGCCTGGGCCACGGCCATGGCTCCCTTCAGCGCCTCCTGATAGCTGGCATCATAGCTGCTGGAAAAATAGCTGACGGAATTAATACCGTTGACTCCCGCGGCCACTGACTTTGTGATGATGGTTCCTGCATTGTCAATAGGTATGTCGGATACTGTCAAATTGGTCGTCATCTCATATCCGATTATCTCCTGTTTATCCGAATTCCAATTGCGGATAGGACTCAGACCATAGGAAGATGTCTGTATGGAAGTTTCTTCCACTCCCAGGCCCTTTAATGTCTCAATGGCTGCGTTCAGGTCACTGGCATTCTTCTCCTGGCAGGCAGCGGCCGTATCCTCCCTGGTATAGACGGCATATTCAATCCGGGCCATGTCCGGCACCACCTTTACCTCCTCACGCCCTGTCACCGTAATCACATTCTCTGCGGCATCTACATTCTGTACCTTCAACGTGTCCGGCATCTGCGTCCCTGCCGCACATCCGCCCAGCCCTAAGGCTGCGGCGGCCACTGCCGCGCTGATACCCGCTGTGTATACTGTCCGCTTCATAAAATGTTTCATAATTGCCTCCCTCTTTTCTGTTTTCATCGGAATCCATTCATATGATACAGGCGTACTAATATGCCCTATCCTTATACTACCAGAAAGAGAGAATTCTGGTATTTCTTTTCTCTTAATTATAGAGGTATGTTTCATTACAAAGTTTCTACGAATTTATTTCTGGCAATGCCTGCTGCTCTTGCTATAACTTTCCGTTATCTCCGTATCCTGCCTGTCTATATTTTGTCACTGCCCTTGACAGCGGCGCCGGAAACTGCTAATATAGAGTGAGCGCAGGATTTCGTTAGCATACCAGATAAGCGCAGCACTGAATATTCAGGGGTTGTACTGGTTTCGACGGGGGTCATGCAGCTGGTGAAGCTATCCCCATGCGATGGGTTAAATGGCAAAAATAAATATAAACGCTAACGACGAATTAGCAATCGCTGCCTAATGGCAGCTGTCAGACTTAGAGCACCCGCACTTTAAGACCCTGGCATCGACTATGTGGGAAACGACGTATGCAAAGCTTTGAGCATATGGGCGTATGATGAAGCTACTGAAACCATCCGGGTGTCCTTTCTCTGATGGCAGAGGGAATGTCAAATAAAGGACTATGATAGTAGAAGAACAGGGAATTGATTTTCGGACAGGGGTTCGATTCCCCTCAGCTCCATGCTGAATGATGTCGGTTTTTCCTTATTTTATAAGGAATTCCGGCATTTTCTTTTTAGAAATGCTTGATAACCTTTTTAGGATACTGATTACCTTTTTGATTACTTTTTAGGCTGTTTTCATTGGAATTGCAGCCCGATTTATCTGCTGTGTCTTGGTATTATTATTCTTGTTACTGTAGAAATAGTATTGCCTTGTGCAGTTAATATCACTATGCCCCATCTGATCAATTATAACGCTTTCGCCAACATCAGCATCAATGTTCTCTTGCTCTTTTAATTACCCACATGGACTCATCCGGAATTACAACATACCTATCCCCTGCTTCTGATTTAGGATATTCTTCGATGTCATACGCATTTGTGGTTTTCCCTGTCTTGGCATCTACCTCTGCCACATAACATATTTCTGTTCTCTGTACGTGCATCATATTTCCATTAATATCTTCCGGCTTAACAGCAGCCAGTTCTCCCACCCGAATACCGATAGCAAAGATAAGCAACAAACCTATATTGACCATATCCAACTTATTTTCCATATAATCAATTTTGGAATACCGGCGCTCATTACCTGCCGGGTTCGTGGCGGATACCAGGTCCCCTGCCTCATCATATTCATACGTCCAGGTTCCACCGTCAGGCTGTACAATCTGTGTAATCCTGAACTCATCATCCATGGTGATGTCCATGGTGTTCCCGGATGGGGATATGACCTGAAGAAGGCTGTATTCCCTGTCATACATTTTGGGGGGAGCGAACAGAGCACTGTCCCGGACACTCAAAAGGAGCAATCACTTTTCCCACAACAGGTTTTATTGCGATGCCCTGCCCCAGCATTCCGCTGGCAAATGTCTCGTCTTTTACCTCTGAAAGCGGTATCATCCCGCCTGTAACAGGGCTTGTAATTGCAAATTCCCGGTGGCAATCAACGCATAGATGATGTTGCTTCCATATTCTGGAGAGGCGTACATAAAGATAGGGCTCTGTCAGATATCGGATAGTATCATAGGGCTGAGCCTGGAGGCATTTGGATTGACCGTTGAAGACGTTCAGCCCCATATGGTCCGGATGGCCGTGGGTAATAAACACGTCCAGATCCTTATAGGACACTCCAAGCGCCTCCACCATACCGCGCGGTATCTCCTAATCCTGTTCAAACCGAAAAGAGGTATCCACCATCAGACTGCGTCCCGGCTGCCGGATCAGATAGAGATTGCGTGGACTCATATGGCGGTCAGAATAGGAAATCGTCTCCTGAAATAGATTGTGATAAATTGACCTCCATTGTAATTTTTCGGACAAATGTAAATTAGATTTTCTGACTGTAATTAGAATACAGCCGGAATTTTTTCGCTGTTTACTGGCATTTTCTTTGTTCATCCTGTATAATAAGTATATCAATTTATTGGAGTGTATTATGAACTTACCACAACTATATTATTTTCGAAAACTGGCTGAAGTCCAGCATTATACGGAGGCAGCCAAGGCACTTTATATTACGCAGCCCAGCTTAAGCGATTCCATCGCATCCCTGGAAAAAGAACTTGGGGTATCCCTTTTCCAGAAAAAAGGGCGTAATATCCAGCTTACCAAATACGGGAAAGAATTTTACCAGTACGTCAGCGAATCCTTAGGTATCCTGGAGCACGGCATCTCTCTGATCAAGGAGAAATCAGGTCATATCAGCGGCTCTATCGATATCGGTTGCATCCCCACCCTGTTAGGTGACTTTTTACCGGAAGCGCTGGAGCTTTATCACGAGAAGAATCCGCTGGCCACGATTAATATCTATCATGGAATGTCCATTGAGGTGGCTCAGGGCGTTTCCAGCGGTAAATATGACATCGGCTTCTGTTCCATGGTGGACGACATGCCCGACCTGGTCTTCGTCCCCATCACCTATCAGGAACTGATCGCCATTGTCCAGAACAACCATCCGCTGGCAGACCGCGGCGCCATGTATCTGTCTGACTTAAATGGTTACAGATTGACCACCTACCGGGATACAATCCCCATCGGCAAGGTCGTCTACAATCTGCTGAAAAAAAAAGGAGTGGAGGCCGTCTATTCCTATGACGACGAAATCTCCATTGCCGGCAGGATTTCCAACTCCTCAAAAGTGGCCATTGTGGCAGATACCCCCTTTTTGAGGCAGTTCAGTAATCTTTCCAAGGTCCGGCTTCTTGATGTTCCAAAAGATACCCGCATGATTTATATGGTATACAGCAGTAAAAACTTCATCACTTCAGCCGTGGAAGCCTTTGCGAACTTCATGGTCGCCCATTGCTTAAATATGCCGGAGTAGGATTCCTTCACACCTGCCGCATAGCTGTCACACAAAACGCAAAAAAGGAACCGTCCTCTGCTGTCTGAACCAGAGGAACGGTTCCTTTTTCCATACTCACAATTCTCTAAAATGTAATACCAAAGGTAGCCATCAAAGCGATAACCAGACCCGCTGCAGCCGCTGGAATCATGGTTCCCAGAATCACGTGCTTATAGCTCTCCTTTAAGCTGCACCCGCAGATGGACATTGTAAGAATCGCCACGGAGGAGTTAGGCAGCTTATTTAAAATCAGGGCCGACTCTGCCACGATTCTGTGAAGAGCCTGGACATTGACTCCCATATCCACAAACGCCTGGCCGAAGCTCTCCAGGAATATGGTTTCGCCGGAGATTGCGGAGCCGGTCAGACCAGTCAGTACCGCGGTTCCGAAATAAGCCTTTAAATACACCGGCATATTCATGGCCAAAACGGCCTGCTGCAGTTCTTTAAACGCAGGCGACAGACTGAGCACCTTGGAAAGTCCCATAACCGCCGCAACCGTCAGCATAGAATTCAGTCCTGATCCTGCGCCCGTTTTCGCGGAGGATTTAATATTTTCAATATGCTTAAACTGTGTCGCTATAATCAGCAGAATGCCCACGGTCAAAGAAAACAGGATACTCGTGGAGGTTCCCCAACTGGAGGTAGCCACTACAATGCCAAACACTACAACGAACGGAAGCACCGACATTCCGATACCAGGAAGTTCTTCATCGCTCATAATCTTATTGGAGTCGGCATACATGGCCAGCAGTTCTTCATTCGTATGTTTTTTGTGGCTCTGGGCCTGGGCATAGTTGAAATATACGAAGTAGCACACAGCCACGATTACGGTAAACACAAGCGATAAGAAAGGCGCCGATCCCAGAGACGTTCCCAGATAACCGCTGGGCAGTACGTTACAGATATCCAGGGTGTACATGAATCCATTGGCGGAAGCTCCGCCCCCCAGAAGCATGAACGGAAGCAGCCTGCGGTCCATCTTATTTTCACGGAGCAGATTATCTGCGATCGGATACAGTACAAACACCATGATATATCCATTGATGCCTAAAAGTGTGATAAAAAAAGTACAGATCAATATAACCAGACCAACCATCTTAGCTCCCAGCTTCTGTGTCAGCCATTTGGCTATTTTCGTTGCCAGCCCGGTTTCCAGCACCAGTTGTCCGAAGATGCCTCCCATACCCAGAATCAGGAACCAGGAAGTTACGAAACCACCGGCGCCGCCGGAGAATGTGGTAAGAAGACCGTCGGACAGGCTGAGCTGACTGCTTAATAAGATAATTACCGCCGTAATTACGGTAGCAGTTATCATGTCAATCCCCTTGATGATCATAACCACCAGGAGAGCAATGGCAAAAATAAGACCCACTGTTGCTAACATAAAAATACCTCCATCATTTATTTTTCCGTTCCGGCCCGCACCTTCCTGCCGCTGTCATACGCTCCGTCCGGCCATCCGATTATCACATTCATCACCGTGGGAAGGATGGGGGTGAATAAATTGATATAGGATGCCGCGGTCAGTCCCTTGGATACCAGTGCCGTAAGCCCTGCCCGGGAAATCACCCAGATAAGACAGATATAGACAAAGGTAAGGACAGCTCCCCGCCGGTTGCGTTTAGCTTTGGAAACCTCCGGAGCTTCCCCGGTCCTTTTCTGATACCCGTTCAGAACACGGTCGTTAAAGCCCTGCGCATAGTTGATCGCCGTGGAGATTGCTGCGAAAAAGATTGCTACGGTAAGCGGCGTCAGGGAAATAGCCTTGACAGCGCCGCCCGCCCAGCCGTTCTGTACCACCAAAATTATATATACGGCTTTTCCGTTTGCCCAGCCATCGTATACCGCGCTGTAGTTTCCCGCCAGATTGACGGCGTTCATCTCCAGGAAAATCCAGTTTACAATCACCGAGAGAACTACCGCCCAGCGCAGCGTTTTCTTATTGTTAAAAAGCTGCCCGCGCCTGAAGCGATTCCAGCCTCCAGGCCGCTAATCATAACTGCCATCTCATTCGCCAGCTTTCCGCTCCCGATATTAAAAATAAGGTTTGGCACATGAACAACAACCAGGGAGATAAAAATAACTTCCTCGATTATAGTTAACAGACGTCACCGTATACGTTCTGTTAATTCATTAACAAATACAGCAGAAAATCCCCCTACTTTTCCGTTTCCTTTTCTCGTGTCTGCCAGTGGGCCGTCATTCGGTCCAACGGCATTTCCAAAAGCCCCGTTCCCTCAGAATATGCGTAAACCGCAAAACCCCTTTTACAGCGAAACACACATTCCAGGCAGGGATCTTCATCACAGTAGCAGAACGCATCCGTATCCGCCAGTGCAAATACCATGGGGGAACGTTTTTCCTTCATCACGTATTTTAAATAACCGCCGGTGAAGGTCTTCAGATAAATCCACTGCGGAACGCATTCCTGCCTTTTCGTCTTCCAGGATACCTTTACGGCGTTGTCGTTATAGCCGCCCGTAATCTGGTAGCTCAGTTCCAAAAGCTCCTTTGCCCCTTGGGCATCCGTTGGCGCCAGGCGCTCCGCTTCCTCATTGCAGCAGAGAATTTTCTTCTCTAAAAGCGCCTGGCCTCCGGTAACTGGAAATAAGCTGTTACAGCTTCTGCAGCGATAAAATACAACATCCGGACACTGATCCGCGCGTGGTTTTCGGGTATCCCGGCACCTTCTCGGTCCAAATTTCTGCTCAATCATTGCGATATCAACCCTTCATTCTTTTTTCCAGTTCCTCTTTTAACAGATACTTTTTCACCTTTCCGCTGCCCGTGTGGGGAATACGGTCGATCAGCTCCAGCCTCTCCGGCCAAAACCGTTTCGGGACTCCGTTCTGGCAGAGCCAGCCGGTCACATCCTCCAGCTTCAGATGTTCAAATCCCGGCAGCGGCACGGCAAAGGCGCAGATTCTCTCGCCCAGCCGGTCATCCGGCATTCCGATCACCGTATGGTCGCCCATTCCCGGGCAGCCTTCCAGCCAGTCATTAATCTCGTTGGAATTCAAATTCTCTCCGCCGCGGACGATCATATCTTTCTTTCGTCCAATAATGTGAATATTGCCCGCTTCATCCCTTACGCACAGATCCCCGCTGTGAAACCACCCGTCGTCATCCAGCGCGCCATCCGTAATCTTCTTATCCTTTAAATATCCCACAAACACATTGGGACCTCTGGAAAGCTCTTCTCCCGGTACTCCCGGCGGCACGTCGTTTCCCTCGTCGTCCACGACGCGGATTTCAACGCCTTCCATCGGACGTCCGGAAGTGGTCCCGTTTAATTCCAGCGCCTCATCGGGCCGTACAAACACGTGGGGGACGCTTTCCGTCGAGCCGTAGACCTCACAGAGCAGGATTCCGAAGCTCCACGCCTTCTGTACCATATATCCCGGCACCGGAGCGCCGCCGCAGAGGTAAAGCTTCAGAAACGGCAGTTCTCCGCCGCCGTTCTCCAGTTCCCGGAGAATGTCATAGATAAATGGCGTAGCGCCCATGGAGAAGGTGCACCGCTCCCGGTTCATCAGATCAATGGCCTCCCGGCAGCGGTACTTCTGCTGAAGCACCACCTTCGCCCCAATCAGCATGGGGGTTATCAGCCCGTGATGGAAGCCCGTTGCGTGGTTTAACGGCGCGGGCATAAACATGATGTCCTCACAGGTCAGTCCCAGCTCCCTGGTAAATACCTCCTCGCTGTAACGGATATTATTGTGGGTAAGCAGTACTCCCTTCGTCCCGCTGGTCGTCCCTGAGGTGCAGAGAATCAGCGCCAGATCCTCTCCTGTCCGCCCGCTCTCTGTCTCCGCATGTTCCGTATCCGTCCGCCCAGTCTTTGCATCCCATCGGTCCAGAATTTCCTCAAACGCCAATACCCCGCCGGCCTCCGGCTTTTCACCGCCCACGATGACGACGCAGGACAGCGACGGAATGCGTTCTCTCACAGCCAGAATCCGGCTCGCATAATCCGTCTTATGAAAAAAGGAGGGTCCGAAGTAAACCTTTGACTCCGTTAAATTCATGCTCCGTATCAGTTCCTTTTCCTCATAGGACATGGCGATGGGATGGGCTACGGCCCCGGTCATAAAGCAGGCGATAGTCACCACCACGAACTCGCTCCAGATGGGGAGCTGGAACGATACCGCGTCTCCCGGCAAAACACCCTGCTTCCGGAGAAAGGCCGCCACTTTCGACGCGGCCTCATCCATCTGCCGGTAGGTATACCGATTCCCCCTGTCATCCACCACATATTCCCGTTCGGAATACTTCTTCACGGATTCTTTCCAACAGTCCAGCAGCGTGATATCCTTCCAGTAACCTTTGGAAAGATACTTTTCCCGCTGGATGGCATTGATCTTCATCTCATCAATCATGCCCCGTCTCCTATACCTTTTTGCGCGCATCCTGCCGGACCACGCCTGCCTTCAGCGCATGTACTGCGGTTATGCCCTGTGAAAACTTTCATCATCCCTGCTGCCTTGCCTTTAACTCCTTCACAAGAGCCGGAACAATCTCAAACACGTCGCCTACGATGCCGTAATCCGCCACCTCAAAGATCGGCGCCGTATCGTCCTTATTAATTGCCACAATGGTCCCGGAGCCGCTCATGCCCGCCACATGCTGGACAGCGCCGGAGATGGCGCAGGCGAAGTAGATCTTCGGAGTTACCGTGGTTCCCGTCTGCCCAACCTGTTTGGACTGCGGCATCCAGCCGGAGTCAACCGCCGCTCTGGAGCAGCCGACCGTTCCGCCAAGTACGTCTGCCAGTTCCTTTAAGACTTTGAAATTCTCTCCGTTCTTCATGCCGCGGCCACCGGATACGATCACCTCCGCGTCCTGAAGCGGAATATCGTTGTCCTCACACGCTTTAATGAAATCAATTACCTTAGTCCTGATCTCGCTTTCCGGCGTGTGGATTGATTCCATGATGATCTCCGGCTTGTTATCCGGAATCCTTTCCGGCTTCTTAAACGCGCCGGGTCTGCAGGTTCCCATCTGCGGCCTTGTCTCGCTGCACAGGATCTGTGCGTAAAGATTTCCGCCAAATGCAGGCCGTTCCCAGACCACATTTCCGCTCTCCTCATCGACGCTCAGCGCCGTACAGTCCGCGGTCAGCCCCGTACGCAGGCTGACTGCAATCTTAGAGCCCAAATCCCTGCCGTTTACGGTTGCTCCCACCAGAATCGTATTGGGATCATACTTTTCGCAGAGCTTCAAGAATACATTTCCATAAGCGTCAGCGGAGTAATTCTCGTATTCGTCTCCCTTTACCACATATATCTTATCCGCGCCGTACTCTCCGGCCTCTTTCACCGCCTCATCCACATCCTTTGCGATGACCACGGCGCATAACTTCTGCTTTAAGCCGTCCGCCAGCTTTCGTCCCTGGCCAAGCAGCTCAAGGCCCACGCTTTTGGGCTGACCCTGGAAGCATTCGATAAATACCCATACGTCCTTACATGTATCAAAACTCATCTCTCGCGACCTCCTTTTGCCGTCCTTAAAGTACTTTTGCCTCTGTCAGCCTGTCAATCAGGGTCCCTGCGGTCTCCGCCGGGCTATTGCCTTCAATGTTCATGCAGTTTGCATTTCTCTTTGGCGTAAAGGTTGCTTTTACCTTTGTCGGGGAGCCCTTTAAGCCCATCTTGGTGGTATCAGAATCCGGCAGGCTCGCCAGAGTGATCTCTCCGATCTCTGCTTTTAAGGAATTAAGCACTCCTTTAATGGTAGCGTATCGGGGTTTGTTGCTCTCCTTAGTCGCGGTACACAGCACCGGAAGGCTGGCCTCAATGACCTCCACGCCCTCTTCCACCTGGCGTCTGGCGACCACCTTGCCGCCCTCGATTTCCATATTGAGAATATACGTCAGCCTGACTGCCCCCAGATGCTCTGCAATGCTGGGAGCCGTCTGTCCCGTATCTCCGTCGATGGCCTGTTTGCCGCCCAGGATTACATCGAACCCGCCCAGCTTCTTAATCGCCTGAGACAGAATATAACTGGTAGCATACGTATCGGAACCGCCAAAAGCGCGGTCGGTAACCAGATACGCCTCATCCGCTCCCATAGCCAGCGCTTCCCGGAGCACTGCCTTCGCCTGAGGCGGTCCCATGGAAATCACGGTCACTTTTCCGCCGTAACGGTCCTTCAACTGAAGACCGGTTTCCAGCGCATTTTTATCAAAAGGGTTCATGATACTCGGCACGCCGGTACGAATCAGCGTATTTTTCACCGGATCGATCTTGATCTCAGTGGTATCCGGAACCTGTTTTATACAAACAACTATATTCATCTTCATTCCTCCTCGTCACGAACGCGTTTTACTTATATTCCTTATTTAATACGTTAGCAATCGTCATTCTCTGGATCTGGTTGGCTCCCTCAAATATCTGGAACACTTTACAGTCTCTCATAAGTTTTTCCACCGGATACTCTTTGCTGTAGCCGTATCCGCCAAATATCTGGACTGCATTGGAGGTGACCTCCTGCGCGCAGTCGGACACAAACGTCTTACAGATAGAGCCTTCCTTCTGCACCATGATTCCCTGATCCATCATCCGCATGGTGTTATTGACGAGGCATCGGGATGCTTCAATCTTAATTGCCATATCGGCCAGCATCTGCTGTACCATCTGGTATTTAATAATAGGAGTATTAAACTGTTTTCTTTCCTTCGCATACTTAACAGATTCATCCAGCGCCCGCTGCATGATCCCCACAGCCAACGTGGCCACAAAGGCTCTGGATAAGTTCAGAGCGTTTAAAGCCAGCTTGAACCCGGAGCCCTCAGGTCCTACCATAGAAGAAGCCTTCACACGGACATTATCGAAAATCAAATCCGTGGTGTTGGAAAGCCTGAGACCCATCTTGTTCTCATGGGCTCCCACGGTAACGCCCTTCGCATCCGCATCAATGATGAAAGCAGATATGCCTCTGTGTCCCCCCGCCGGATCCGTCTTAAAGAATCCCACGAAGACATCCGCCAGGGCGCCGTTGGTGATAAAGGTCTTGGTTCCATTTAAAATATATTCATCCCCGTCCTTCACCGCCGTGGCGCGCATAGCCGCGGGGTCGGAACCGGCATTGGGCTCCGTCAGGGCAAATCCGGCAAACCGGCCGGGGGCAATCTTATCTGCAAAATACTGTCCCTGCTCCTTCGTTCCTGCAAGGATTACATTTCTAAGCGCCACAAACGTGGTTACGAAGGTGATGGCGTAACCCGCGTCCACCTTCGCCAGCTCCTCAAAAATCATGGCGGTGGTCTCATAGCTCAAACCGGTTCCCCCGTATTCCTCCGGGATCTCCAGCATGTGAAGTCCCATATCAAATCCCCATTTAAACAGCTCTCTCGGACACTCCCCTTTCTCGTCCGCGTCCTTTACATGAGGTTTTATTTCATTTTCTGCCATCTCCCTTACCAGAGCAAGCAGCGCTTTCTGTTCTTCGGTGTAAAGTAAGCTCATGATATTTTCACGTTCCCCTTTCTGGTTGTTCGTTTTTCATTACAGAGGTTTCAGTCCTGTTGCGCCTTCTGCGGCTCCGGAGGCAATGATCTCTTCAATCTGCTCATCACTGTATCCCAGATGCTTCATAATCTCCACCGTATGCGCGCCCTGCATTCCTCCGATCACATAGTCCGGCTTTCCCAGAGATGCGAAGCCTACCGGGTTGGTCGGCATGATCTTTCCGCCTGACGGATAAGGAATCCTTGTCAGCACATCGTTGGCCCACGCCTGCTCATCCTCATAGATATCGAGCGGCTCATACGCGGCTTCACACGGCATATCATTTTCCTTTAACATCTTCATCAAGTCATCTCTGTCGATCTTCGCAATGGCGCCATCCAGCACATCGGTCACGTCTTTATTCAGATGGTTGTTGTTGACATCCGCGCAGTGACGGTACTGCTCTTTTTCCAGCATTTCCGGACAGCCAAGGAGTGTGAACATCTTCTCATAGTCGCGGTCATATTCCGGACAGCAGATGCAGACCCATTTGTTGTCTCTGGTGCGGAATACATTGTTAAATGGATTGGAAACTTCTTTTCTGCTCTTAGGGTACTGATTTCCATACTGTGCGGAGATCAGGCCTGTGCTCAGCGCATAGACAGCCGCGTGATGCAGTCCGATGGTAACCTTGTCTCCCTCGCCGGTTTTCTCCCTGCGGTACAGGGCCGCGCAGATGCCGGATGCCAGAGACATGGCAACCTGGAAATCTCCAAAACCGTTGGTAGGAATCATGGGGGCGTCGCCGCGGTTTACCGTGGTTCCGAACACGCCGCCTCTCGCCATGTAACAGGTCACGTCGAAGCCCGCTGTATCCTTTTCCGGTCCCTTTTCACCGTATCCCAGGACCTGGGCGAAAATCAGTTTCGGGAACTTCTCCTTTAAGGTATCGTAGTCCAGTCCCAGCTTCACTAAGGATTTCGTTCTCGTGTTGGTCACAAATACGTCCGCTTCCTCCAGAAGCTTATAACAAATCTCCAGACCTTTTTCCGTCTTCAGGTTCAGAGTGATAAATTTCTTATTTAAGTTTGCCACATCAAAAGCCAGGTTCTCGTCGTCGGTAAACGGCATGTTGAACACGGCGCCCTGAGTCCTGGCAGGATCTCCTTTATGAGATTCGATCTTGATACAGTCGGCTCCCCATTCGCCAAGTACGCGAACCGTGGTAGGAGCCGCCAGATACGTGGTTAAATCCACTACTTTTACGCCCTCTAATGGTTTCATCATTTTCCCTCCATATATGGAAAAGGGCCCACAGGTCCGGAGTGTGAACCTGATGACCCTTTTGTGCCAGATATCTTCGTTTTCAAAGCGGGTTGCCCGGAACACCTTTTAATACGGGTTAGACAACGTATTCGATATGAGCGCCGTGTTTAATGGTATTTCTGGAAATTGTGATTCTCTGTACGGTCGGAGCGCCCTCCTCTAACCACATGGCGCGGCAGTCACGGTAGAGACGCTCAACCGGGCCGTACTTGCAGTCTTCAAAGTATCCGACACCGCCGAAGATCTCCAGCATTTCATCGCTGACTCTTCTGGTTGTATCAATGCTGTACAGCTTACACATAGCAGCTTTTTCTTCGATATATTCGCCGGTTGGATTCTCCATATAAGATTTTGCAAAATCGTAAACCATGCAGCGGAGAGCGTGTACCATCATGGACATATCGGCAATCTTGCAGCGGATCGCCTGACGGGTTCCGATTGGCTTTCCGAAGGTTACGCGGTCAGCGGCATACTGTAAGGACAGTTCCAGCATTCTCTGTGCCATTCCCAGGTTACTGGCAGCAATATGGGCACGGGATACGGATAAGGAGTGCATTGCAATTTCCAGTCCCTGTCCCTCTTTGCCCAGAAGGTATTTCTTGTCGATGCGGCAGTCTGTGAATTTCAGCTCGCCATGGCCGGCTCCCCGGCATCCCATCATATGAGGCATGTTGATAACTTCAAATCCGGGAGTGTCTAACGGTACGAAGAATGCAGACAGTCTGTCATTCTTATCAGATTCCGGATTGGTTACTGCAATTACGTAAGCGAATTCGCAGCAGTCGGTATGGGAAATCAGTGTCTTCTCGCCGTTTAATACGTAAGAATCGCCGTCTTTCACTGCCATAGTATGTAAGTCAGCGCCGGTACCGCCGGTCGCCTCTGTCAGAGCAAAGCAGGTAAATACTTCCTTGTTCTGGAACTTAGGCATATATTCTGCCTTTACTTCTTCACTGCCGTAATCCTCCAGAATTCTCCAGTTTAAATCCATCGCATAGTGAAGATGCATTCTCATTCCGCCCGGTCCTCTGGAGAACTCTTCCTGAACCTGTAATATCTCCAGCTCATTCAATCCGTATCCGCCGTACTCCTCTGGAAGGGAACAACGGTATAAATCGTTCTCGATTGCCAGGTCGTAGAACTCCTGAGGAAACTTATTGGTTACTTCCACTTCCTTCTGGATTTCCTCAAGGGGACCCTCTGCCAGCTCACGGATCTGCTTTAAATACGCCTGGAATTCCTCATTTGATAACTTGCTCATTTGTTATATCCTCCTATAATAGGTTTTGTGGCGGTTAGATACCTAACAGCCAGTTAGGACTAACCTTTCCATTGTTTAAGTTGTAGAATGTAATGGCATTGGTGTGACAATGTCCTCCTTGGACCCTGGTGTCCGTTATTAAGCCCGTCATCCGGCCATTCCATTCGCAACCGCTCGTTTCATGCAGGTTGGACTGCCTTTGCGTATGTCCGTGTGATACCCAGGAGACTGTATCAGCAATGGGTTACCGCTGGTACCATGCAAATCTATCTGATTGGAGATCACTTACTATGTTAAATGCAGTCGGTATTGATGTTTCTAAAGGCAAAAGTACCGTTTCAGTCCTGCAGCCTGGCGGTACTGTGCTTAAAAGGCCTTTCGATGTTGTCCACTCTTCCAGTTCCTTAAATAACCTTTCCAGGTTCATACAACACCTTGATGGCGAGACCAGGGTGGTCATGGAATGCACGGGTCGGTATCACGAGCCAATCCTCCATTCCCTCCATGATGCCGGGATCTTTGGCAGTGCCGTGAATCCACACCTGATCAAGAACTTTTGCAGCAACACCATACGGAAGGTCAGATCGGATCCTGCTGATTCCAGGAAAATTGTCCGCTATGCTCTTGACAACCGGGCTTCATTACGGCAATATTCAACTATGGATACTACCCGCACACAACTTAAAACCCTTAATTCACAGATGGACTTTTTTACAAAGCAGAAAGTCGCTGCCCGGACAAATCTGATCTCGCTTCTGGATATGACCTATCCCGGTGTGAACTCATTATTTTCCGGCCCTGCGCGTTGACGGCAGCGAGAAATGGCCTGATTATGCGGAAGCTTTCTGGCATGTGGACTGCGTCCGTAAAATTGGCCTAAAAGCATTTACGGAGCGTTACCAGGCGTTCTGCAAACGCAACGGATACAACTTTCAGTCCGGTAAACCGGAAGAACTGTACCCACCGGGAAGCACTGACTGCCTTTGCCGGAGTGCATCCCGAAATCAATGAATCCGGTTCTTTCCGTTCCAAAAGTTATCCGGCATCAAAATGCGGACCGTCACAGCTGCGAAAAACCTTATTCCTGATTATGACATCGCTGCTTCAGAAATCTCCGGCAGATGATCGGATGTATCAGCTCCTTGACAAGAAGCGGTCTGAAGGCAAGCCATATCTTGTCTATATGGCAGCCGGTGCCAACAAGTTTCTTCGGATTTATCACGGCAAAGTAAAAGCGCGCATAGCCGCTCAGGCCAAATCTGAATAATCGCATATTATTTTTTGAGACCGGCTACAATGGCGGTCTTATTGTGATACCATAAATCACCTCCTTAAATAATTTAAAAACCATCAATTTAGGCTTGACTTTTTATTAGCGGGCTTATTTATTCTTGTTAAATATTTTTTTAACAATCTTGACAAATCTATTATAGCCTGTTGCGAAGGAAACATCCAATCGGCTCTGTCCGCGATAACTCCGTTAATTGATAGTTAAAACCTATAATTCCTTTTTCCCGTTGTAAATGGATTATTGTAATGATATAGTATAGCCTGAAGGAGGTATGCATACATGAGATCAGAGATAATGGACGGCATTCTAAGACATATTCATCCGAGCGGAGGCATAGAAAACGCTAAGCTCCTTGAGGTCTCTCCGGGCCACGCAAAGCTCTCCGTGGAAATTACTCAGAAAGCCTTAAATCTTTACGGAAATGTTCACGGCGGTTTTTTATTCTCCCTCTGCGACACGGCGGCAGGAATGTCTACTTACGCCTACGAGACCGCCAATGTCACGGAATGCAGCAGCATCAATTTCTTAAGAGGGGTTAATACCGGAACCATCTATATAGAATCCAACGCCATACACAAGGGCCGGAAAACCGTGGTCAATCAGGTAACTGTCACCAATGACGCTGGCAAGCTGGTGGCATCCGCAAGCTTTACGATGTTTTTAATCGCGCCGATCTAGTGTTCCATCCAGTTAGAAACCATACTGCCAGTGCTGAATATTTTGTCAGGCTGCAAGGCGGAGGAAGGAAGCGGAGTGGTTCCCCCGCTGACTGACGACAACGCCAGAAGGCAAAATAGGCAGTGCCGGCAGTATAGTTTCTGGCCGGATGGAGCACTAGAACGATCAGAAAAACAGATAGAGGAGGGCAGATCGCAGGACGCAAGGACCGCACTGACGGATCTGAATGAAAAATATGGATTATAAACTCGTAATAACAGAACAGGCCGTGGAACAATTGGACCACATCATGGAATACCTCATATCCCATCTTAAGAACCGTCCCGCTGAAAGGCAACCGCCTGATATTAATGGGCCTGACTGCCTTTATCTCAATTATATGTATCATCATACAGTATTTCTTCCTCCATCATGTCATCCACATCTAAAGAGTTGTAAGAAAATTTGTTTTTGAGCTCAGCCAGTTCACCGGATGCGTATGATATGGCCAGTGGAAAGCTGCATAAATCCGCCAATGCATTCAGGTCCTGTTTCTTAAATGCGGATTTTACCCTGGAAGACGCATCCCTGACTTATTTCTGTCCCTCCCTTCTCTGCTTTGCGAAATAAGCAGCAGCCGGTTTCCCTGTGATGCCGCCATCTTGCAAAAAACCAGGATTCAGGCATTTGCAGATTTTGCATCTCCTTTTAAATGGGCCGCAAGACGGCATAAAAGACGGCATTTTCATGCAATCATTCATATCATGGCTTGACCGTATATTGACCAGCCCCCTGCCGGAAGAAATCATTGCCGTCAACTTTAATCTCTATGATGACGGAGACAAATGCTGGTTCATGGAGTTCGTTGGGGCCCGCGGCTTTGACGCGGATAACCCGGACTGGGCCTGGGAGCAGGTATTTACTTTCCGGGACAACACTCTCCGCCGGGTACAAAATGCCGGCTGGTAGCAGGCGTTGGTGGACACGGTACATATGATACGTGCTTATCTGGCAAATGGAACATACGCCGGCAGGCTAAAGACGCACCAGGGAATCGGCGCAGGTTTTATTGATGGGAATATTGTAAATCCCCCAATACATTATAGTTTTTGTTAACCCCAACAAAGAAATACCTTCTCCTAAAATGACCAGTTCCCCGACTGGTCATTTTACTTTACCGGCAGAACAGCCAATGGTTCCATTGGCCGCTCTGCCCGGGTGTATATAAACAAACAGCATTTCGTACCATATCGGCCAAAACGCTGTTTGATTATGTTTATTTATGTTAATTTATGTTTGTTTATGTCTGATTACGTTTGATTATGTCCGCTTACATAGTACTGCGTCAGACAGCCGGATGCGCACCATCCAGATATCATTCCCGACAGTTCTGACGGATTAAGGTTCTGCTTTCCACAAACCATGCAGATTGCAATATGCGTATGCGGCTTCTACCTCATCTCCTTCACAGAGCATGAACTCTGCCTGCGGCTTCTGTCCTGCCTCCAGCTCTTTTCTCTGATTTCCCTGCCTGGTAGCCAGAGCAATCCACTGGATGTAATGTTCCGGAATCATGGGGTGCTCCGCAGAGCCTACTGTGACAGTGACCTTAGCCCCATCTATCTGAATAACAGGCACATGCTTTTCAACTGCTGCGTCTGTGGTGTTTGGAACCAGTTCCTGCATCTTTTCCCCGCAACAGACAACCGGGACACCGCTGCTCTTCACATAGGCAATTATGTTGCCACAGTGATTACAAATATAAAATTTCATGTTGTACCTCCTTTTATGTATGGTCTGAATTCAGTTTATCACAATTCTGTCTTATTGCAATACAATGGCGGAAAATTAACAATAACATAGCAGAAATAATGACCTTAATCAGCCTGACCATCTGCACTGCCCGGCTATTCACAAACTTCTCACATTCTGTTCATAATTCCGTTACAGAATCATAAAATTTTCCTCACATTTTGTGGGTATACTAATTTATGTAAAGAGCTAATGCTAATTAAACTTTTTTTCATAATACTCGGCCGGAGGGATGAAGTCCTTCCGGCCTCCTCCTTTTTTGTTCAACTTTTTGGATTCCATTTTAATATCCCCGCATATGATAATTAAAAAAGGATATTTTTTATGAACTATGAAAATCTGACTCCCGTAGTCGGTGTCATTACCAACATTTCCACACAGGAAGGGGATTGCTGTACCCAGGTTATAGCCCTCAGTGTTGAGGGCCAGCCCGTCAACATGATTCTCTCCGACGATACCTTTGTGGTGGACACCATGCGCCTGATGCCAGGTATGCGTGTTGCAGCCTTTTATGATAACACCCTGCCGGTCCCCCTCATCTATCCGCCTCAATACCAGGCTGTTTTAATCGCCGTAGTCAGGCCAGAGGAGGATGTAAACCTTTCCTGGTTTGATGAAACCCTCACTGCTTCTGACCAATCGCTGAAGCTGAACCTGTATCAGTCCACAGTTTTATCAACCTTAAACGGCCAGCCCTATTTCTGTTTCCCGGCAAATCATTTTCTGCTGGTATATTATGCGGCTACAACCAAGAGCATACCGCCCCAGACAGCTCCCAACCGGGTCATAGTGCTGTGTTCATAGACCTGTAAGGAATCATTTTTTTTCATTTTCACAAGACCATTGTAAGAATGCATAAAATACTTTTTTTCATTCTGTAAACTTTGTGCACACTTTTTTGATAGCGTATGCTATTATAATTAACGTAAACCCCCCCAATACATTATATAGTTTTTGTTACACCCCATAAGAAACGAAATACCTTCTCCTAAAATGACCAGTTCCCCGACTGGTCATTTTAATTGTATCTGACGCTGCATATTCATGCAGTTTTATCCGATTGTCACGGAAATGAATCCCGCTTTCAAATAAATTAAAAAGTGCACAAAAAAAGAGAAACGTATCAAAGTTTATTTTTTAGGAAAAAATGGTGTGTGTTTTGCTGGCAGTGACAATGATGGCGGGATGCGTCTTGAGGGGAAGCGGCAATGCGCAGAGGGGAAGCGGCAGCTCTGGGGCCGCGGGCAAAGAGGCGGAAGAGCCAATGCGCCTGCTGCCGGAAATGGCGAAGGAAGCCAGGCCATTATCTGCCAGGCAGTGGATGCCAAGCAGGCAGAGCCGATTGTGAAGGCATACAAGGAGGCGTGGGTGCCTCTCATTGCCTTTAACCGTGTGTTTGAAAACAGTGACAGCTTTGTGGTACGGCAACTTAAAGGTCTTTGCCCTGGCTCTCTGCGAGGCCATGGAGCAGGGGAAACGGTACCTGCTTCGCACAGCGGCCTCCCTGGTAAAGGTAATGGGAGGAATCTCCATATGTGATATTTCCGGGAAATGTGGGGGAGGATGCCGCCCTTCGGGAGACAGTGGAGATATTGCTGGGGCGGTAAGCGAATAAGATGTATAGAATATAATGAAAAATGGGATGTACCATATGTCTGTGGCTGCGGTACCAGCCCTTTTTTCGTCTGCCTGCCGGATACGGGACTATTGACTTCCGGGGAAATCTGGTCTACTATTTAAATGGAATTTCAGATTAGACTTGAGATTAGGAGAGACTGGTTCATGAATAAGAAAGAAGCAAATGAAATCAAGAAATTGTTTACGCCTGCGGGCTGCGCCATCACCCGTATCTGCGGCTGCTATGTGGACTCGGAGAAAAATAAAAAGACGGAGCTTAAGGAGGCATTCCTCTCTCTTCAGGAAGAAGAGGCCTTTAAATATTTTACCATTTTCAGAAACGCCCTTTCCGGGACCGTCGGAAAGAACCTGATTAATATGGAGTTTCCTTTACATACGGAGGCAGAGGGCGGTACCCAGCATTTTCTCTTAAAGCTCAGGGACAGCCAGTTAAAGGATGACGCCATACTGGAGGAGTTCTATGACAAGGTCATCGCGGCCTATGACTATGGCGAAAATTATTATATCATCCTTATCCACTGTGCCTACGATATCCCGGCCAAGGCAACGGACGGCACTGAGATGTTTGACGCGTCGGATTATGTATACGAATTTATACAGTGCACCATCTGTCCCGTCAAGCTTTCTAAAGCCGGACTGTGCTACAACAGCCTTACAAATACCATTGAAAACCGCGACAGGGACTGGCTGGTGGAAGCGCCTGTCCAGGGCTTTCTGTTTCCTGCCTTTAACGACAGGAATACGGATATACACAGCCTTTTGTACTATGCCAAGAACCCGGAGGAGCTGCCGGATACCCTGATCGACGAGCTGTTGGGCTGCGTGATTCCCATGTCTGCCAAGAGCCAGAAGGAGACATTTCAGGCCATTGTGGAGGAGACACTGGGTGAAAACTGCGATTTTGAGACAGTGAAGAACATCCATGAGAACCTGAGCGAGCTGGTGGAGGAGACAAAGGACGAGCCGGTCCCGCTGACCCTGGACAAGTATCAGGTGAAGAAGCTGTTAGAGACCAACGGCGCCTCCCCTGAGAAGCTGGAGGAGTTTGAACAGAGATATGCAGAAGTAGAGGAGGGCCCCGGCACCAGCTTTGTGGCAGCCAATGTGGTCAACACCAGGAGCTTTGAAATCAAGACCCCGGACGTGAGCATTAAGGTATCCCCGGACAAGACATATCTGGTGGAGAACCGCATGATTGATGGACGGCCCTGTATTGTCATAGCCATCAATGAACATGTGGAGATCAATGGAATCACGGTACGTCCCGTAGCTGCGCCGAAAACGGATGACGGCGAAGATGAAAATGCCCAGGTGCCCTTTTAGAACGTGTCTGGATATATATGGACAGAGACAGGAAAAGCAGTGAAGAAGCAATGAAAAAGCCGTCCCGTATACCCAGTCATTGTATGGGGCGGCTTTTGGATGCTGCGGCCATCAGATGCGCTCGGCATTATCACGCATGAATTTGAATTCCGCCACGGAGCGGTCAAAGGTCTGGATGTGGTAGTACAGCCAGTCCCTGACTTTTTCGGAAACCTTTTCCACGAATGCGTCTGTGGGGCCTTCTTCCTCTGTCAGCATCTCGTGAAGCTCCTGGACAGTTCTTTTCAGTTCCTCGTGCTTTTCCTTATGTTCTTTGATACCTGGATAATTTATGGATTGCTGGAGGGCTTCTTCTTCATTAAAATGGTACTCGGTATAATCCGCAAGGAAGTTTAACATCCTGGCCGCGCCGCTCTGGTTGGAGCGCTCCTCGCAGCTCTTTAATAAATCGTTGATCTTGCTAATCAGTTCCCTGTGCTGGGTATCAATCATCTCATTTCCTGTTACCAGATCGTCTGTAAATTCTGCGTACATATTCTAATACCTCCTGAATGTTTGATATATATAATTTATCACAGATAGTGAGAAAATACTATGACTTTTGCAACAAAAAGGACAAATTACTGAATTCGTAGGAGAATTTATTATAATTGAAACCTGTTTGGCTATATCTTCGACTCTCCGAATACACTTAATGTAGGGGTGGGTATACATGTAAGAAGTTGTCTGGACAAAAAAGTCAATAGTTGATATAATGACTATATACGCGTGGCAATCATAAGATAATGGGAGGATGAAGATACAGATGAGTCGGACAATTAGTGCAGGTTATGTATATCGTCAATATTCTACAGAAGGTGTTTATATTGCAGATTATAAAAGCTCCAGAGCCGCTCATGAGGCGACAGGGGTTTCCATTGGTTCCATCGCAAGAGCTGCCCACGGTGAACGCAGGACAGGCGGCGGTTATGTCTGGAGAAAGGTACTGGCAGATTCGCCGAAGGATAGTATTGAAATAGATTTAATCAGCAAAATAGGAAACCATGATAAGCGTCCGCTGATCCAGAAGAATCTGGACGGGGAAATCGTTGGGGAATTCCTCTCCATTGCCCATGCCAGCCGGAGTCTTAAAATCAGCCGCAGAAGCCTGTCATGCGCCCTCAGCGGAGCTCAGAAGACAGCGGGAGGCTACATATGGGAAGAGAAGATGGAGGATGATATTCAGGTTCAGGAACAGTAGGGCATTAGACCGCGGTTTTTAATAGAAGAAATTGACACAGGAAACAGGATAAAAAGCAGTCCGGGTATTTGGGCTGTTTTTTGTTTTTGCCAGTATTGCTCCGGTATGTTCGGAAAGTCTGAAAATAAAAGAAAAAACCGCAGAAATTTGATTATATTTGCAAGATATTTCTGGAAATTTGCATGAGTTTATAGTACAATAATGAATAAGAGGAGTTGTATCCCTAAGACAGAGGCTCCTGGGATTGGGTACCATCCATGCGGACAGCAACGACAAGACTATGAAGGCCTTTGACATCAGCAATATAAGAAACTGTGAGGATGTGAAGGAGCAGCTGTCCGGTCTGGTGGAGCAGGAAAGGGATAATAAGAGGGTATCATCCAGAGAGTTCATAGGAGGATACGGGGACGGTGAGAACGATGGATTTGACGAGCGGGACAGTCATTATTAGAGCGTAATCCATGTTATATTATTATTAAGAAAGGGGACTTTGTATGGGGAAAAAACGGAATATCATAGTGGGACAGTCGGGGGGACCTACCTCAGTCATTAATTCCAGCCTGGCAGGGGTCTATAAGACGGCGAAGGAGAGGGGATTCCACAAAGTATACGGTATGCTTCACGGCATTGAGGGACTGTTGGATGAGATGTATGTGGACCTGTCCACCCAGATCCATTCGGATATGGATATTGAGCTCCTAAAGAGGACTCCGTCTGCATTCTTAGGTTCCTGCCGGTATAAGCTGCCGGATATTCATGAGAACCCGGCATTTTATGAGAAGATATTTGCCATACTGGATAAGCTGGATATTGAGGTCTTTATCTATATCGGAGGCAATGACTCCATGGATACCATCAAGAAGCTGTCCGATTATGCCATTGTCAAGGGACATGGCCAGAAGTTCTTAGGCGTTCCAAAAACCATTGACAATGACCTGGCTCTCACGGACCATACGCCTGGTTTCGGAAGCGCGGCAAAGTACATAGCCACCTCCACCAAGGAGGTGATCCGGGATGCCATGGGCTTATCCTACCGCCGCAAGACCATCACCATCATGGAGTGCATGGGAAGGAACGCCGGATGGCTCACCGGCTCCACGGCCCTGGCTAAGACAGAGGACTGCTGCGGACCGGATTTGATTTATCTGCCTGAGATACCCTTTGACATCGAGAAATTCCTCAAGAAATGTAAGGAACTGATTCAGAAGAAGCCGTCCATTGTCATTGCGGTATCTGAGGGAATCAGGGTGCCGGACGGGCGGTATGTGTGCCAGCTGTCCGGGGGAAGCGATTATGTGGACGCCTTTGGACACAAGCAGCTGGCCGGGACAGCGGATTATCTGGCCGGTTTCCTGGCTGGTGAGCTGGGGTGCAAGACCAGGTCCGTGGAACTCTCCACCCTGCAGAGGAGCGCTTCCCATGTGGCCTCAAGGGTGGATATCAACGAGGCATTCATGGTAGGAGGCGCGGCCGTCAAGGCGGCGGATGAGGGAGATACGGGCAAGATGGTGGTCATTGACCGGGTTTCCGACGACCCCTATATGAGCGCGGCCGGCATATATGACGTGCACAAAATTGCCAATAATGAAAAGACGGTGCCCAGGAGCTGGGTCAACAAGGACGGAAGCTATGTGACCCAGGAATTTGTCAGTTATGTGGAGCCTTTAATCCAGGGAGATTACCAGCCATTTATGGTAAACGGCCTTCCGCAGCACCTTGTTCTTAAGCGGTAGGAAGCGGAGGGGGGCTATATTTTCTATGAAACAGTTAAAAATCACATAAAAAATACCTGCCACAACGGAAAAGAATCAGGGCGGTTCCCAGAAAAATGGGGAACCGCCCTTAAGTTTTGATAAAGGAAAAGCGTCCGAAAGGTAAATAATGGAATAATTGCACAACGAAAGCTTGTATTTTTTCATGTACAAGGCATGAAAGGAAATTTGACAATTGAATATAATAGTGATATATATATTTCAACCACTTTTAATTGGTATCTGTTGGACGGTTCCTTCCTGTAACCTGACAGGACAGGGATGTCTCAAAAAAGGAGTTTTGACTATGAAAGAAAAGAAAATCATGTTACCGACAATGTCTGAGGCAAAAAGGTTCGTTGATGAGGCTGCAAAGTGTGACTTTGATATAGATGTATTCTATAACCGTGTAACCATTGATGCAAAGTCCATTCTTGGAGTGCTGAGCTTAGACCTGACCCGGATTCTAACCGTTCAGTTTAACGGCGAAAACCAGGGATTTGAGGAGTATCTGGAAACCGTTACTCCTGAAGCCAATGCAAGCGCTGCCTGATGAGGCGCGGATTAAGAGGGGGATTGCGAACACCTGTTTGCAATCCGCCTCTTTTTATGTTATGATACCCTATATTATATATGGAATGGACAGGGGAGGAAGAAAGAGTTGGGGAATCATTCACAGCCCCAGATACGCATTTCGGTGCGGAATCTGGTGGAGTTTGTAATGAGAAGCGGGGATCTGGACAACCGGAGGACGGCAGGGGCCAAGAAGGAGGCCATGCAGGCCGGCAGCAGGCTGCACCGGAAGATTCAGAAACGTATGGGAGCCTCCTACCGTTCCGAGGTGATGCTGCGGTATCAGGTGCAGGAGGACATGTTCGATATCCTGGTGGAGGGAAGGGCGGACGGAATCATCACCGAGCCTGCCGGAGTCACCATTGATGAGATTAAGTGTATCTATATGGATGTATCCAGGCTGGAAGAACCGGAACCGGTCCATTTGGCCCAGGCCCTGTGCTACGGCTGGTTTTACAGCATCCAAAAGGAACTGGATTCCGTCGGCATCCAGATTACCTACTGTAATATAGAGACAGAGGAAATCCGTCGTTTTAAGGAGGTCAGAAGCTTTGAGGAGCTGAAATCATGGTTTGAGGGGCTGATTCATGAGTATGTCAAATGGGCCAGATACCTGTATCACCACGGGATACGCCGCCAGGAGTGCTTAAAGGAGCTGCCCTTTCCTTATCCCTACAGGGAAGGACAGAAGGAGCTGGCTGGGAATGTGTACCGATCCATTGCCAGAAAGCGCAACCTGTTCATCCAGGCGCCTACCGGAGTGGGGAAAACCCTGTCCACCATCTATCCCAGTCTGAAGGCCATGGGTGAGGGCCATGGCGAGAAGCTGTTTTACCTGACCGCCAAGACCATTACCAGGAGCGTGGCGGAGGAAGCATTCTCCATTTTAAGGCGGGAGGGACATCTCTATTTTAATACAGTTACCATCACAGCCAAGGAAAAGCTCTGCGTCATGGAAAAGCCGGACTGCAATCCCCAGGCATGTCCCAGGGCCAAGGGCCATTATGACCGGGTCAATGACGCTGTCTATGAAATCATCCAGGAGGTGGACGGCATCACCAGGGACAAGGTGCTGGAATATGCCCAGAGATATCAGATATGTCCCTTTGAATTCTGTCTGGATATCAGCAACTGGGTGGACGGCATCATATGCGATTACAATTATGTATTTGACCCCAATGTAAGGCTGAAACGGTATTTTGACCAGGGGGAGCCGGGCCAGGGCTGCCTGTTTCTGGTGGATGAGGCCCATAACCTGGTGCCCAGGGCCAGGGAGATGTACAGCGCCAGCCTCATAAAGGAGGATGTGCTACTGACAAAACGTATTTTAAAGACACAGACCGGATCGGGAAAGGTCATTGCCCAGCTGGATAAGTGCAACCAGAGGCTCCTGGAGTTAAAGCGTTCCTACGGCGTGGATGAGGGCGGGCGCAGGACGGTTCTGGGAAGCGCCTACGAGCTGCTGCCGGATGTGAATGCCCTGGCCCTGAATCTGATGACCATGTTCGGGGAACTGGAAACCTTTATGAATGAGAATATAGAGTTTACGGACAGGGACCTGGTGCTGGAGTTCTACTTTGCGGTCCGGGATTTCCTGTATGTGTATGACAGGCTGGACGAACATTACAGGATATATGACCAGATTCTCACGGACGGCAGCTTTATGGTAAAGCTTCTGTGCATCAACCCGGCCGCGAATCTGAAGGAATGCCTGGACAAGGGCGTCAGCACCCTGTTTTTCTCAGCCACCCTTCTTCCCATCCAGTACTATAAGGAACTTTTAAGCGGTAACCAGGAGGAATACGCTGTCTACGCAAAGTCACCCTTTCCCCAGGAAAACCGCATGGTGCTGGCTGCCAGTGATGTCAGCAGCCGCTACAGCCGCAGGGGGCCTTCCGAGTATGAGAAGATTGTGGACTATATATGCCGGGTCGTGGAAGGAAAAAAGGGGAATTATATGGTATTCTGTCCCTCTTACCAGTATCTCCACGCCATAGAGGATATTCTGGCTGCCAGGGAGGCGTCAGGGGCCCTTTCTTTTATCTGGAATGCCCAGACAAACCATATGACGGAGGAGGACAGGGAGGCGTTTCTGCAAAGCTTTGATGAGGAACGGGATTGTTCCATGGCAGCGCTGTGCGTCATGGGAGGGATTTTTTCAGAGGGAATCGACTTAAAAGAAGATCGCCTTATCGGCGCTGTGATCATTGGAACCGGACTGCCCCAGGTGAACACGGAGCAGGAGATTCTAAAGGAATATTTCGATGAGCAAGGGGAACATGGCTTTGACTACGCGTACCAGTATCCGGGAATGAACAAGGTGATGCAGGCAGCCGGGCGGGTTATCAGGACCATCCGCGACAGGGGAATCATCGCCCTGTTAGACGACCGGTTCCTTCGCCCGGAATACGTGGCCCTGTTTCCGAGGGAATGGGGGACCTACACCGTGGTCAACCGCTACAACGTGGACCAGGCCGTGAGGGCGTTTTGGGACGGGACAAAATAGCGGTCTTTTAAACGTCCGCTTCCTATAACATATCCATGAACTGTCTGGCTGCCTGGGATACGGGAAGGCTTTCATTGTATGCCACCATCATCTGGCGGGAGGGAAGCTGTTCCTTCAAATCCAGGATAAACAGCTCCTCATCATTTTGGGGGATACAGAAATCAGGGACAAAGGCGATTCCCAGGCCGATGCGGGCCAGGTCGATGAGCAGGTCGTTGCTGGACAATTCGATTTCCGGCACCAGGTCCAGCTGGCTCTTCTGGAATACCTGATGAAGAAACTCGCTGGTGGTGCTCTTGCGGTCCAGCATCATGATGGGATAACGCAGCAGCTCCTCCAGGGACATTCTGGAACCCTCCAGGGGAAAGGCGCTGCGGCTGGCCACGAACACATCGTGGAATTCATTGATAACTCTGGTATTCATGCTGCCGGCCAGGGCGGAATTGGGATAGTTTGCAACGATAAAGTCGGCCTGTCCGTTTTCCAGGAACTTTGCACATTCAATGGAGGTCTGGTTGATTACCTTGATATGGATGTTTGGGAATTCCTTGTGGAAGCGGTTCAGATAGGGGACCAGATAGTAGCGGCAGATGGTGTCGCTGGCTCCGATGCGCAGCTGTCCGCCGTTTAGGGTATGGGCCTCCAGCAGCTGGTTTTCTCCTTTTTTAATGAGATTCATGGCAGGTTCAATATGTTTTAAGAGAATCTCCCCTTCCGGGGTGAGCTGTACTTTCTTGGTGCTCCGGATAAACAGGGGCTGGTTAAGCTTTTTCTCCAGGACTTTAATGGACTGGCTTACGGCAGACTGGGAGATAAAGAGCTGCTTGGAAGCCTCGGAAAAGCTCAGCGTTACCGCCACATGATAAAATACCTTATAAAGTTCATAGTTAATATCCATTATTAAGTCCTCCTTATAAACTAAGCATATCTTATCACGATTGCCGGGGCTTTGTAAAGAGGGAAACTTGACTTATGGTTTTCTTTGGATTATCCTATTAAGGATTATGAATGGAACATGAAATTCTGGAAAATTGAAAGGATAGAGACAAGATGGAACACGATTTTTTTGATATGTATCTGGAAGAGATGAGAGACATTACACCGCTTGACAGGGATGAAATGAATTACGTCCTTGAGGGAACAGCCAGGGGCGACGCGGGGGCCCGCAGCCGCCTGGTGGAGGGGTGCCTGAGGGAGGTGCTTGAGATGGTACGGGAATACGGGGACAGCGAGCTGCCCTTATCCGATTTGGTCCAGGAGGCCAATACGGCCCTGATGCTGGCCGCCATAGACTACGATGGCAGCGAACCCTGGAATGAACTCATGACCCGCCGCGTGAAGGAAAGTGTGGAACTGGCCCTGGAGGAGCAGAGGACAGAGAACCAGATTGAGGAGACCATGGCAGCCAGGGTCAATGTGCTCCAGACCGTGTCCCAGGTTCTGGCAAAGGAGTTAGGCAGGGAGGCGACCCTGGAGGAGCTTTCCGCTAAAATGAAGATGACTGAGGATGAGGTGAAGGACATCATGAAGCTGGCCCTGGATGCCCTGACCGTTAATGGGGAAGGACAGGCAGCGGCTTCGGGCCGGGATGAGGAAGACCGCCTCAATCCTGTGAGGAATGGCTGGAATCTGGAGGAAGGCCTGTAGGGCGCAGAACGCAGGAGGTAAAAACAGATGAAACTCTATATCATACGCCATGGACAAACCGACTGGAACGTAGAGGGAAAGATACAGGGCAGGCAGGACATCCCCTTAAACGCAGCCGGCCGCAGCCAGGCTGAGATGCTGGCAAAGGGAATGGAAAAACGTCCGGTGACCGCCATATACTCCAGCCCGCAGATACGGGCCATGGAGACGGCAGAGACCCTTGCCAGGGCCCAGGGGGTGACGGTTATACCCGTGCCGGAACTGGCGGAGATCGGATACGGCGACTGGGAGGGAAGGACTGCATCGGATATATTGGCAAAGGAACGAAAGCTGTACGAAGAATGGTGGCAGCATCCGGCCACGGTGGCGCCTCCGGGCGGGGAGACGCTGAACCAGGTGGATGTCAGGTGCAAAAAAGCATGGGAGCGGATAAAGGGGGAGATGAAAGGGGACACGGCTGTGGTGGCCCACGGGGGAACGCTGGCCCATTTTATTGTCCATCTCCTGGAAGGACAGCCGGACGCGGCGGAAATCCTGGTGGGAAATGCCAGCATCACCACCATAGAATATGACCCGGTTACCGGACAGTGCAGTCTTGTGGGGTTAAATGACCGCAGCCATTTAATGTGAAAATATTGACATAATTTTTAGAGGAACAATTTCCGAAACACTTGCGTTCCATGGAGGAATATATTAAAATAAGAGCAGTTTGTAAGCGCTTACAATCTTAAAAGGAGGTATTTCTATGACAGAGGCAAGAGGTAATGTAATCGTAGGGCAGTCCGGGGGCCCCACCGCGGTGATTAATTCCAGCCTGGCCGGCGTGTTTAAGACAGCCAAGGACAGGGGAGCTAAGAAGGTATACGGCATGCTCCATGGCATACAGGGACTTCTGCAGGAGCGGTGTGTGGATTTGGAGGAGCATATCAAGTCCGATTTGGATATTGAGCTTTTGAAGAGAACTCCCTCCGCGTATCTGGGTTCCTGCCGCTTCAAGCTGCCGGAGATATGTGACGACCGGGATATATATGATAAGATATTCTCCATCCTGGACAAGCTGAAGGTTGAGTATTTCTTCTATATAGGCGGCAACGATTCCATGGATACCATCAAGAAGCTTTCTGACTATTCCCTGCTAAACGGCAGTAAGATTCGCTTCATGGGCGTACCTAAGACCATTGACAATGACCTGGCGGCAACGGACCATACCCCCGGATACGGCAGCGCGGCCAAATATATCGGCGCCATCACAAAGGAGGTCATCCGGGACGGCCTGGTATATGACCAGCAGAACGTGACCATCCTGGAAATCATGGGACGGAACGCCGGATGGCTGACAGGAGCAGCTGCCCTGGCAAAGGGAGAGGACTGTGAGGGGCCGGACATGCTGTTTCTTCCGGAGGTGACCTTTGACGTGGATTCCTTCATGAAGAAGGTGGAGGAGCTCCATAAGAAGAAAGCATCGGTGGTGGTGGCCGTATCCGAGGGAGTGAAGCTGGCGGACGGCCGGTATGTGTGCGAGCTGACAGACGGCATTGAGTTCGTGGACGCCTTCGGGCATAAGCAGCTCACCGGCACGGCCAGATTTCTGGCAGAGAAAATCAACCGGGAAGTGGGATGCAAGACAAGGGCCATTGAGTTTAATTCCCTTCAGCGCTGCGCCTCCCATATCGTGTCAAGGGTGGATATTACGGAAGCCTTCCAGGTAGGAGGAGCTGCCGTGAAGGAGGCCTTTGAGGGCGAGACAGGTAAGATGATCATTCTTAAGAGGGTGTCCGACGACCCTTACGTCTGCGTAACGGATATTTACGATGTACATAAGGTGGCCAATGTGGAGAAAAAGGTTCCCAGAGAGTGGATCAATGAGGCGGGGGATTATGTGACCGAGGAATTCGTGAACTATATCCGGCCCTTGATTCAGGCGGAACTGACACCGATTATGACGGATGGGCTGCCCCGGCATTTGTATTATACGGATGTGGAGAAGAAGTAAAGATTCAGGCTTTTGACACAATTAATACCTTACTGTGATGGTAAATTTTACATTCCCTTCTTATACTTAATTTGTCGGCAAGTGAATCGGACAAATTAAATGCAGGAAGGGATTTTTTATGAAAAAGAAAAAAGTGATTTCATGTATCTTGGCTGCAGCCCTGGCAGCAGGCGGACAGCAGGTGTGGGCAGCCACCACCCATTACAATGACTCCAGCGCAACCGGCGGCTCTGCGGAGTGGAATGCCTATGTGGAGGGGTGGAACAGTCTGGCAAATGATTATACCCATGTATCTATAACACCGGGTGCAGCGGATTCCCAGCTGAACTTTGCGTGGTACACCGAGGGCGCTGCCGCCACGCCGGTGGTTTACTTTGGAACTGACGCCGGAAACCTGAAGCCTTTTACCGGAAGCTCAGGCAGCGTGGATACAGAGCTGACAGGGGGTAAGGCATATTCCTTTAGTTATGTGACGGTTACCGGCCTGGAGGAGAATACCACCTACTATTATTCTGTAAATAAAAACGGGGTGATCACCCAGCCTGAGATGTACAGGACCGGAAGCTTTGAAAATGTAAACATCCTCTATGTAGGGGATCCTCAGATTGGCGCCTCCAAGGGACAGCCCCAGGGAGAAGGGAAGCTGGCAGCGGATTCGGGAGCAGCCAACACGGCGGCCCGCAATGACGGATTTGCCTGGGACCGCACCCTGGACATTGCCATTGCGCAGCACCCTGATTTGAATTTTGTTATTTCCGCAGGGGATCAGGTGAACAAGACAGGAAAACCAAAAGAGGAGGAGTACGCAGCCTATCTCTCTGCCAGTGCTCTTAAAAACCTGTCTGTGGCAACCACCATCGGCAACCACGATTCCCTGAATCCGGATTATGCCTACCATTTTAACAATCCCAACCCAACGGGACTGGGAGCTACCCAGGCAGGAGGAGATTACTACTATACCTATGGTTCCGGCCTCTTTATCGTATTAAATACCAATAATTACAATGTAGCTGAACATGAGCAGAGCATTAAAAAGGCGGTTGAGAACTTCCCGGATGCAGTGTGGCGCGTGGTAACAATTCATCAGGACATATACGGTTCCGGTCTGGACCATTCCGACACAGACGGTATGATTCTGCGCACACAGCTTACGCCTGTGTTTGACAGGTATGACATTGATGTTGTGCTTCAGGGGCATGACCATACATACAGCCGTTCCAAGATTCTGTATGGTGACGGACAGACCCACAATGCCTATGAATTCAGGCTAAACGGGGCTGGGGACGATTATGACTGGGACAATGCTTACAACACGGGAAGCGGGGAAAAGATTCCTTTATATCCCGGAGCAGAGGATGCTGCCGGAACAGCCGCCCTGGAACAGTTTACAGGCGACAATCACTGTTACACAATCGAGAGCTCAGGCGGGAACTCTGTAACCAATCCCAAAGGAACTCTTTACATGACAGCCAACTCAGCCTCAGGCTCCAAGTACTATGAGCTCATCAGTTCCCAGCAGGATTATATAGCCAACAGAAGCCAGAACTGGCTGCCCAGCTATTCTGTTATCAATATGACTCCAAGTGATTTTAAGATTACCACCTATCAGATTACGGACGATGGAAAGGTAGAGACAATCGACAACACATTTACAATCCATAAGACGGTATCAGGAAGATAGGAAAAAAGAATGGTACAGCTTAAAAAACAGTATGTGAGATATATCATTGCAGCCGTAATCCTGGCGGCTGCGGTGCTCTGGGTAATCCGTCTGAACAGTATCACCAGGACACAGCTTATTAACCGCACCGGCCAGAGTTTTGAGACCGGTGTGGTTGTCCGCATATTACAGGACAATATACAGGAGGACGGAATGCGCATTGGCCAGCAGACGGTTGTGGTGCGCATGACGAGCGGTGAGAAAAAGGGAGAGGAGCTGACCACTACCAGCAGTGCGGGTTATCTGTTTGGAGCCGCGTGTACTGTGGGTATGAGGGTAGTGGTGATGCAGAGCATAGCCGGCGATTCTGTGATTACCAGTGTCTATTCCATGGACCGCAAGGAAGTGATAATAGGATTTGCCGTGCTGTATCTGGGGACTCTCTGTGTCATAGGAGGAAAAAAAGGAATTAGGGGCGCCCTGGGGCTGGTGTTTACATTTGTGGCGATTATCTATGTGTACCTGCCTCTCGTATATCAGGGACAATCGCCTTTTATGTCGGCAGTCTTTATATGTGCGGTAACAGCGGCGGTCACTCTGTACCTGATAGGAGGGGCTGGAAAAAAGACGGTGTGCGCCACGGCCGGGACTTTGGCGGGCGTTGTGATAGCAGGGGGAGCTGCCGCCATATTTTCCAGACTTTCCGGCATTACGGGATGGAATGTGTCGGATATTGAGAGCCTGCTTACCCTGTGGCAGACCAATAATATTCAGGTGGGAGGACTGTTGTTTTCCGGTCTTCTCATCAGCTCTCTGGGCGCGGTGATGGATGTGGCCATGTCCATTTCCAGCTCCATGCAGGAGCTATGCAGCCAGAATCCGGAGATATCCCGCCTGGAGCTTATGAGAGCAGGAATGCGGGTGGGCCGCGATATGATGGGAACAGATTCCAATACCCTGATACTTGCGTTTGCGGGAACCAGTCTGTCCATGCTGGTGCTGGACTACGCCTATGAGCTTCCCTATCTCCAGATCATAAACTCCAATAACATAGGGATTGCGGTGATGCAGGGGCTGTCCGGCAGCTTTGGCGTGGTTTTGACCGTGCCGGCCACGGTACTGATGGCTGCATACATTTATAAAGGTGAAAATGGATAATGAAAAGCGGACTCCGAAGAGTCCGCTGCCTGTTGTTAGTGGTAAAGCTTCTTATGCTCATATACCGGCTCAGAGGTGAGCTGCACACCCAGTTTGCTGAATACCTTAATATCTACGTCGGACAACATGACGGAGGTGTGGACCTGGCAGCCCCGAAGTTTAGGAAGCTGTGCCAGGGCTTTTTTTGCGGTTTCATCGGTGGCTGCGCTCATGCTCAGGGCAATGAGCACCTCGTCGGTGTGGAGACGGGGGTTTTTGCTGCCCATGTATTTGGTCTTTAAGGTCTGGATGGGCTCGATGGCCGACGGCGCAATGAGGTGTACATTGTGCGGGATGTCTCCCAGGACCTTGATAGCGTTTAACAGGAGAGCGGCAGAGGCTCCTAACAGACTGCTGGTCTTGCCTGTGACAATGGTGCCGTCATCTAATTCCATGGCCGCGGCAGGACCGCCGGATACCTTGGCGCGTTCCAGACAGGGCGCGATGACAGGGCGCATGGTGGAGTCGATTTTTGCCTTGTTCATCAGAAGGTTGATTTTGTAGACTTCGTCGGAAGTCCCTTCTTCTTTTGCCAGACGGTTGAGGGCATGGTAGTAGCGGCGGATGATTTCCTGCTTCGATGCCCCGCAGCAGGCTTCGTCGTCCATGATGCAGAATCCGGCCATGTTTACACCCATGTCCGTGGGAGACTTGTAGGGGCTTTCTCCGTATATGCCTTCAAAGATGGCGTTTAATACAGGGAAAATGTCTACATCCCGATTGTAGTTCACCGTGGTTATGCCGTAGGCTTCCAGGTGGTAGGGATCTATCATATTCACATCGTTTAAATCAGCGGTGGCCGCCTCGTAGGCCAGGTTCACCGGATGCTTTAAAGGAAGGTTCCAGATGGGGAAGGTCTCGAATTTGGCGTAGCCGGCCTTGATGCCGCGCTTGTTCTCGTGGTAGAGCTGGGAGAGACAGGTGGCCATCTTGCCGCTGCCCGGGCCAGGTGCCGTGATGATTACCAGGGGGCGGGTCGTCTCGATGTAATCGTTCTTGCCGTAGCCTTCATCGCTGACAATGAGAGGCACATTGCTGGGATAGCCTTCGATGCAGTAATGGCGGTACACCTTGATGTCGCGGTGCTCCAGCTTGGCCTTGAACTGGTCGGCGCCGTTCTGGCCGCTGTACTGGGTGATGACAACGCTTCCCACATAGAGGCCCTTGTCCCTGAATTCCTGAATAAGACGGAGGACATCCTCGTCGTAGGTGATGCCCAGGTCATGGCGGACCTTGTTCTTTTCGATGTCAGCCGCATTGATGGCAATGAGGATTTCAGCCTGGTCAGCCATTTGAAGGAGCATACGAAGCTTGCTGTCCGGTGCAAAGCCGGGCAGGACTCTGGAGGCATGGTAGTCGTCAAAAAGCTTGCCTCCGAATTCCAGATACAGCTTATCTCCGAATTCCCCAATACGCTGTTTGATGTGCTCTGACTGCATGGTTAGATACTTTTCATTATCAAATCCGATTTTCATTTCTTCTGTAATCTCCCGGTTTTTTATAATCACATACTTTTTTAGTATAGCATAACTTTCTGACCTCCGCTACAAGGAGTTTTGAAGGTATTGTTGAAATATTTATAAGTACCGCGTATAACGATGATTAAATATATTAATTTTACTAATTTATTATCTTTGTGTTATGATAGAAGCAGATAAAAGGACAAAGTTTCTTTTTGCGTTGTGTTCTAATAAAAAGGTCATGATGAGAGCAGGAGGTTGCTAAATGAGTGTAAGACGAATATTTGTGGAGAAGAAGCCAGCTTATGCAGTAAAGGCAGGGGAGCTTCGCGAAGAACTGGAACATTATCTGGGCATCAGCAATGTGAAGAATGTGCGGGTTTTAATCCGCTATGATATTGAGAACCTGTCAGAGGAAACCTATCGGAAGGCGCTGGTGACTATTTTCTCAGAGCCGCCGGTGGACCTGGTTTACGAGGAAGAATTTACCAGGAACCCGGGAGACCTGGTATTTTCCGTGGAATACCTGCCGGGACAGTTTGACCAGAGGGCAGATTCGGCAGAGCAGTGCGTGAAGCTTCTTAAGGAGGATGAGGAGCCGGTTATCCGGTCCGCCACCACCTATGTGGTCACCGCGCCCCTGACAGCAGAACAGGAGGAGGCGATCAAGAGCTTCTGCATCAATCCGGTGGACAGTCGCCAGGCGGACGAGGAGAAGCCGGAGACGCTGGTGACGGAATTCGAGGTTCCGGCGGACATACTGTATTTTGACGGATTCGCGGATTCCTCAGAGGAGGAGTTAAAGGCTCTTTACGGCACCCTGAACCTGGCCATGACCTTTAAGGATTTCCTCCACATACAGAATTATTATAAGAAGGAAGAGCGCAGGGATCCGTCTGTGACGGAAATCCGTGTGCTGGATACCTATTGGTCAGATCACTGCCGCCATACCACCTTTTCCACAGAGCTTAAGAATGTAAACTTCACGGACGGCGATTACAGGGAGCCCATGGAGGAGACCTATAAGCAGTATCTGGCTGACCGGGAAGTGATTTATAAGGGAAGGGACGATAAGTACGTGTGCCTTATGGACCTGGCTCTTATGGCTATGAAGAAGCTGAGAAGCGAGGGTAAGCTGACGGATATGGAAGTATCCGATGAAATCAATGCCTGCAGCATCGTGGTGCCTGTAGAGATTGACGGGGTGACAGAAGAGTGGCTGGTGAATTTCAAGAATGAGACCCACAACCATCCCACAGAGATTGAGCCTTTCGGCGGCGCCGCCACCTGTCTGGGCGGAGCCATCCGCGACCCGTTGTCAGGGCGTACCTATGTGTATCAGGCCATGCGCGTCACCGGCGCGGCTGACCCCACCAGGCCCCTTGGGGAGACGCTTAAGGGCAAGCTGCCCCAGAGAAAGATAGTAAACAGCGCAGCACAGGGATACTCCTCCTACGGCAACCAGATCGGTCTGGCAACCGGCTATGTGAAGGAAATCTATCATCCTGGTTATGTTGCAAAGAGAATGGAAATCGGTGCTGTCATGGGCGCTGCTCCCAGGAAGGATGTTATCCGCGAGACCTCTGATCCGGGGGATATCATCATACTTTTGGGCGGGCGTACGGGCCGGGACGGAATCGGCGGAGCCACCGGCTCATCCAAGGTTCATACCACTTCCTCCATTGAGGTGTGCGGAGCTGAGGTGCAGAAGGGAAACGCGCCCACAGAGCGCAAGATTCAGAGAATGTTCCGCAGGCCTGAGGTCAGCAGAATCATCAAGAAGTGCAATGATTTCGGCGCAGGCGGCGTATCGGTAGCCATCGGAGAGCTGGCCGCGGGCCTTAAGATTGATTTGGACAAGGTTCCCAAGAAATATGCGGGCCTGGACGGCACGGAGATTGCCATTTCCGAGTCCCAGGAGCGTATGGCGGTGGTGGTGGATCCAAAGGATGTGGACCAGTTCCTTGCATATGCCTCAGAGGAAAACCTGGAGGCAGTGACCGTGGCAGTGGTGACAGAGGAGCCCAGGCTTAAGATGGACTGGCGCGGCAAGACCATTGTGGACCTGAGCAGGGCCTTCCTGGACACCAACGGGGCGCATCAGGAGGCGGACGTGACCCTGGAGGTTCCTAACCGGGCGGGAAACCTCTTTGATAAGGCTGATGTGGCTGACGTCAGGGGAAAATGGCTGGGCATGCTTTCCGACCTGAATGTGTGCTCACAGAAGGGGCTGGTGGAGCGTTTTGACGGATCCATCGGTGCAGGTTCCGTGTTCATGCCTTACGGCGGCAGATACCAGCTGACCGAGACCCAGGCCATGGTGGCAAAGCTTCCCGTGCTGAAAGGCCATACCGATACCGTTACCATGATGAGCTACGGCTTTGATCCCAGGCTTTCCAGCTGGAGCCCGTACCACGGCGCGGTGTATGCAGTGGTTTCCTCCGTTGCAAAGATTGTGGCGGCCGGCGGCGATTACAGCGGGATCCGCTTCACCTTCCAGGAGTATTTCCGCAGGATGAACGAAAATCCATCCAGGTGGAGCCAGCCCTTCTCCGCCCTTCTGGGCGCCTACAGCGCGCAGCTGGGCTTTGGCCTGCCCTCCATCGGCGGAAAGGACAGCATGTCCGGAACCTTTGACACCGAGGACGGTGAAATCAATGTTCCGCCCACCCTGGTTTCCTTTGCCGTGGATGTGAACAGTTATAAGAATGTGATTACCCCTGAGTTCAAGCGTCCGGGCAGCAAGATTGCCTTGTTCCGGATTGCGAAGAACCAGTATGACCTGCCGGACTACAGCCAGGTTATGGACGGGTATGGAAAGATATTTGAGGACATAAAGGCAGGGCGCATTATATCCGCCTATGCCGTGGAGGGCAATGGCCTTGCGGAGGCAGTGAGCAAAATGGCATTCGGCAACAAGCTGGGTGTGAAGATTGAACACAATGTGGATCCAAGGGATTTCTTTGCTGCTGCCTGGGGCGATATCGTATGCGAGGTGCCGGAGGTCATGGTGGGACAGCTGTCCATATCCTATACCGTTATCGGTGAAGTGACTGACAGGGGCGCATTTGAGTACGGCAATGTGTCCATTACCATGGATGAGGCATTAGACGCGTGGATGACTCCTCTGGAGGATGTGTTCCCAACTGCCGCCGGCAGGGAGGCAAAGGGGGAAGAGGCTGCGCTGGAAGAAAAGCTGTATCACAGCGGCGCGGTGTATGTGTGCGACCATAAAATCGGGCAGCCGACCGTATTTATTCCGGTATTCCCGGGAACCAACTGCGAGTATGACAGCGCCAGGGCCTTTGAGAGGGCAGGCGCCAGAGTGGTTACCAGGGTGCTGCGCAACATGAGCGCCGAGGATATCCGCCAGTCCGTGGAGGAATACAGAAAGGAGATTGCAAAGGCCCAGATCGTTATGTTCCCGGGCGGTTTCTCAGCAGGCGATGAGCCGGAGGGCTCTGCCAAGTTCTTTGCCACTGTGTTCCGCAATGCGGTGATGAAGGAGGAGATCGAGAAGCTCTTAGGAGAGAGAGACGGACTGATGCTGGGCATCTGCAACGGCTTCCAGGCCCTGATTAAGCTGGGCCTTCTGCCGGAGGGTGAAATCAAGGAGCAGGGGACGGAATCCCCCACCCTTGCCATGAACACCATTGGCCGCCATGTCTCCAAGATGGTATATACCAAGGTGGTATCGGATAAATCCCCATGGCTGGCCGGCGCCGGACTGGGCAGTGTATACTGCAATCCGGCATCCCACGGCGAGGGTCGTTTTGTGGCCAATGAATCATGGCTGCACAGACTTTTTGCCAACGGACAGGTGGCAACCCAGTATGTGGATGACCAGGGCAGATGCACCATGGATGAGTACTGGAATCCCAATGGATCCTATATGGCCATAGAGGGCATCACCAGCCCGGACGGACGGATTCTGGGCAAGATGGCCCATTCCGAGCGCCGGGGCGAGGCGGTAGCCATGAATATTTATGGGGAGCAGGATATGAGGATATTTGAGTCGGGTGTGAGGTATTTTGAGGTGTAGATGTAACGCGGACGCGCGTGGGGAGCCGCGTCCGTGAGAGTCGGGGACGCAGTCCGGGAGGCGCCCTGCGCAACCCCGGCTTTTCCTGCCCCTCACCTACTACTTTTCCAAAGCGTCCGCTGTTCTCTACCCCGCCAAGGATAGAAAAGACCTCTCTGGCTAATGATATCGGAGAATCGGAAAGCTAAGCCCGGCCGGGCTGTTTCATTTTGGTTACTCCGTTTAGCTTATCTCATTTAGACTTATTTTGTATAACACTCACCTAGAATAGCGCTCATTTGGAAAACACTTACTTAGAATAACATTTATTTAGATTAACATTCACAAAAAAACACTCAGCAAAAAGCCACATATCAAGAAAAAATCTAGACAATGCGGCTCTGTATATTGATTGGTATGCCGATGTCTTCGGCATGCCATTTTTCTTTTTTTACTTTGGATATAGATGAGCCAGAAGCGATGATACGTTGCGGGTGAGTGGGATGGAACCACCTATGCCCCTCACCATATTCAAATCACCTTTTGATACCCCACCCTCAAATCGCCTGCTTCGCTTCCCCCTGTGAGGACAAGCGTGCCGCAGCAGATGTAGCCGCTTTTTGCCAGGGCGCGCTGCATGGCCTGATTGTCAGGATGGGTGTCGATGCGGATATTGCGGACGCCTGTTTTCAGGACATACTGTTCTGCTTCCGAAAACAGCCTGGCAGCCAGTCCGCGGCCTTTCATGGATTCTTCCACGCATACCCGGTGGAATGCAAAATAAGGCTCCTGGTTCAGCCAGGCTCCGTCTATGGAGGCATAGCTGGCTTCAGGTCCGGGGACAATGGTAATCATCCCAACGACCTGTCCCGTGTCCTCAAGCACATGAAGCTGGGACCGGAGGATGGAAGCCTCCATTACCTGGCGGTTGGGCTCCCCCTTCTGCCACTGGTCAATGTTCTTTGCTTTAAATGATTCCTTGGCCTGGTCCGACATGGCCACGAGCCGGTCCAGGTCTTCTGCGGTTGCTAAACGATATGTCATATATGTCCTCCTGTTATTGGGGATTGTTGTGGGAGGCGGGAGGGGTCAATGCCCACCGCCCACGCGTTGATACGGTTATATCCAGTATACAATTGATGGTCCTGCGCGTCAATAAAAGCAGGGGCCGGGCTGCTATTGCATTTTAAACTCCGGCTGTTTATAATTGTGATATCATATGATTTCATACAGAGGAAAGGAGATTAAGCAAGATGAAAACAGCAATGACAAGGGAGACGGCCTTAGAGGCCCTGAAAAAATATAATAAGGAACCGTTCCACATCCTTCACGCCCTTACCGTGGAAGGCGTGATGCGTTGGTTTGCCCAGGACCAGGGATATGGGGAGGAGGAGGATTTTTGGGGAATCGCCGGCCTGCTGCACGATATTGACTTTGAGATGTATCCGGAGCAGCACTGCGTCAAGGCGCCGGAGCTTCTGAGGGAAGCAGGGGCGGAGGATGAGCTCATCCATGCCGTGTGCAGCCATGGATATGGTCTTGTCGCGGATGTGAAGCCGGAGCACCAGATGGAAAAGATACTGTTTGCGTCGGACGAGCTTACGGGCCTGATTGGGGCCGCGGCCAGGATGCGTCCGTCTGGGAGCGTCATGGACATGGAGGTGTCCAGTCTTAAGAAGAAGTTTAAGGACAAGCGCTTTGCGGCCGGATGTTCCAGGGATGTAATCAGAGAAGGGGCCGAGGGACTGGGCTGGACCCTGGAGGAGCTTATGGACAAGACTATCCGGGCCATGCGATCCTGCGAAGCCGCTGTCGGTGAAGAGATGAAAGCATACGAGGCATAACACCTGCCTCACTGTCACCTGCACCTTCTGCGAAACCATGAGCCGGTGTATGGACATTCCCTGAGAAAAAGTCCGCCACAGAAAAACAAATGTCTCCTGTACACAAATTTTTTCCTTTAAAAGTATTGACATACATAACAAAGTAGGGTATTATTTGCACTTGTAACGCCATACATATAAAGTGGCATTTATTTTATGAAATACGCTCCATATCCGGCGCATAGAAAGAAACAAGGGAGATAGACAAGATGAAAAAAGTGGTGAAGTTCGGCGGAAGTTCATTGGCCAGTGCAAGACAGTTCAAGAAAGTAGCGGATATCATTAAATCTGATAAGTCCAGAAGGTATGTGGTCCCTTCCGCACCAGGCAAGCGAAGCGATAAGGATGAGAAGGTGACGGACCTGCTCTATGCCTGTTACGACGCAGTGGCGGAAGGAAGGTCCTATAAGAAAATCCTGGAAAAGATTAAGAGCAGATATATGGATATCATCGACGGCCTGGATTTAAACCTGAACCTGGACCACGAGTTTGACAGGATAGAGGAGAATTTTCTGGCAAAGGCGGGACGGGATTACGCAGCTTCCCGCGGGGAATACTTAAACGGCATCGTGGTAGCCAACTTCCTGGGATTTGAATTTGTGGATGCGGCGGAAGTCATTTTCTTTGACGAAAACGGAAATTTTGAGTCAGAGCACACCAACCGGGAGCTGTCTGAGCGCCTGGAGCATGTGGAGAAGGCTGTCATCCCTGGTTTTTATGGTTCAAGGCCGGACGGGACCATCAAAACATTTTCCAGAGGCGGTTCAGATGTCACCGGCTCCATCGTGGCCAAGGCCATCTACGCAGATATGTACGAGAACTGGACGGATGTGTCAGGCGTTCTGGTGACAGACCCCAGAATCGTGGAGAATCCGGAAGTCATTGAGACCATTACATACAAGGAGCTGAGGGAACTTTCCTACATGGGAGCCAGCGTTCTTCACGAGGACGCCATTTTCCCGGTGCGCAAGGAAGGCATCCCCATCAATATCAGGAATACTAACCGGCCTGAGGACAAGGGAACTCTCATTGTGGAGAGTACCTGCCGCAAGCCGCGTTACACCATCACCGGAATTGCGGGCAAAAAGGGATTCTGCTCCATTAACATAGAGAAGGCCATGATGAATGCCGAGGTTGGGTTTGGGAGAAAGGTGCTCAGTGTGTTTGAGCAGTACGGCATCTCCTTTGAGCACATGCCCTCCGGCATCGACACCATGACCGTCTATGTGCACCAGTCGGAATTCGAGGAGTTTGAACAGTCCGTCATAGCCGGCATCCACAGGGCTGTGGAGCCGGACACCGTGGAACTGGAGTCAGATCTGGCTCTGATTGCAGTGGTGGGACGGGGCATGCGCTCCACCAGAGGAACAGCCGGCCGCATCTTTTCAGCCCTGGCCCATGCAAGGGTCAATGTGAAGATGATCGACCAGGGCTCCAGTGAGTGGAACATCATTATCGGAGTGGAGAACGATGATTTTGAGACGGCAATCAGGGCCATCTATGATATATTTGTAACCACGGAACTGTAAGCAGTCAGCCTATTATACCGTTTGCAGGAAGCTTCGCGGGGGAGGATTCCCCGCGGGGCTTTTTCTGAGGTGAGGCAGAGCGGGCCGTCTGTGTCCCGGCCGTCTGTGCCCGATCTTTCAGTGTTCAGGCTTCTCCGCCCAGCCTTCCCCGGCCTAATTTTTCGTTTTATTATAGTTGAAAGTGTGATATACTGGATAAAATAGTAAACAGGAAGAGAAGGAGGGGAACATATGCTTGAAAAGATTGATTTAAGTAAAAAAGTTGACAAGAAAACTTACCGCAGGGTCATGGACGAGGCGGAGGAGAAGCTGGGGCTTTTGCAGAGGGAGTGTAAGGATGCGGGAATTCCGGTCATTCTGGTGTTCGAGGGAATGGGAGCTGCCGGCAAGGGAGTGCAGATTAACCGGCTCATACAGGCACTGGATCCCAGGGGCTTTGATGTCTATGCCTGCGACCGCCCCACGGAGGACGAGCAGATGCGGCCCTTCCTGTGGCGCTACTGGACAAAGACGCCTGCAAAGGGCAGGATCGCTGTCTTTGACCGTTCCTGGTACCGCAGTGTCCAGGTGGACCGTTTTGACGGCCTTACCCCGGAGGATAAGCTTGGGGATGCGTACCAGGATATCCTGTCCTTCGAGAAACAGCTGTGTGATGACGGCACTGTCATCATGAAGTTTTTCCTGTATATAGACAAGGATGAGCAGAAGAGGCGCTTTAAGAAGCTGGAGGGGTCCAAGGAGACCTCATGGCGGGTGACAGACGAGGACTGGAACAGGAATAAGTATTTCGGCCGGTATCTGAAGATGAATGAGGAGATGCTGGAGAAAACAGATACAGATTATGCGCCCTGGGTCATCATAGAAGCAGTGGACAAGGATTATGCAGCCCTTAAAATTGCCAGCACGGTTATGGACCGCCTGGAATATGAGCTGGAGCATAGCAGGCCGGAAGAAGAAAAAACGGCGCAGGGGCAGGAAGCCAAGATCCGGGAGCGGTTTAAGAACGGCGTGCTCTCCGGCATCGACCTCTCAAAGAGCCTTACGGAGGAGGAGTATAAGACCCGTCTGAAAAAGCTTCAGAAGCGTCTGGCGGAGCTTCACAGCGAACTTTACCGTCTCAGGATTCCGGTAGTCATCGGTTTTGAGGGATGGGATGCCGGAGGCAAGGGCGGAGCCATCAAACGTCTGACCAGCAATCTGGACCCAAGAGGATACAGGGTAAATCCGACGGCGGCCCCCAATGACATTGAGAAGGTACACCACTATCTGTGGCGGTTTTGGAACAATGTGCCAAAGGCAGGCCATATCGCCGTCTTTGACCGCACCTGGTATGGAAGGGTCATGGTGGAGCGGATTGAAGGATTCTGTTCGGAAGCCCAGTGGAGGCGGGCCTACCAGGAAATCAACGAGATGGAATCCCATATGGCCAATGCCGGAGCAGTGGTTCTTAAATTCTGGCTCCACATTGACAAGGATGAGCAGGAGCGCAGGTTCAGGGAGCGCCAGGCCAATCCCGCCAAGCAGTGGAAGATTACGGACGAGGACTGGCGCAACCGTGAGAAATGGGACCAGTATGAGGAAGCGGTCAACGAGATGCTCATACGCACTTCCACCACCTACGCACCATGGATTGTGGTGGAGGGAAATGACAAACGATATGCCAGGGTAAAGGTCCTCCAGACTGTGGTGGATGCCCTGGAAAAGAAAATAAAGGAAGTAAAGACAGACAAATGAGTGAGACGAACCATGTAATTGTAATTGGCGCAGGGGCGGCCGGCATGCTGGCCGCCATAGCTGCAGCCGGTGAAGGCGCTGAGGTGGAGCTGTGGGAGCAGAACGAAAAGCCGGGCAAAAAGCTGTTTATCACAGGCAAGGGCCGGTGTAATGTGACCAATGCCTGCGATATGGAGGAGCTGCTCGGCTCCGTGGTAAGCAATTCCAAATTCCTGTACAGCAGTTTTTACGGTTTTACAAACCAGGACATGATGGATTTGCTGGAACAGGCAGGGCTTCGCCTGAAGGTGGAGCGTGGCAACCGGGTATTTCCCCAGTCCGACAAGTCGTCAGACGTCATCAGCACCCTGTCCGGCCTTATGAGACAGGCGGGAGTCAAGGTGCGCCTGAATCAGAAGGCGGACGGACTGGCGGTGGAGGACGGCGTGTGTAAAGGCGTACGGTACGGCGGCAGGATACAGGCAGCCGACCGTGTCATCGTGGCTACCGGCGGCCTGTCCTATCCCACCACCGGATCCACCGGGGACGGCCTAAAATGGGCCCTGGACAGCGGCCACAGACTTACGGAGCTGTCGCCCGCTCTGGTTCCCTTTGAGGTGAAGGAGACAGAGACCGTTAAGGAGCTGCAGGGCCTCTCACTTAAAAATGTGGAGGCTGCTGTATATGACGGAAAAAGAGAGCTGTACCGGGAGTTTGGAGAAATGCTGTTCACCCATTTCGGGGTAAGCGGACCCGTACTCTTAAGCGCCAGCTCCTTCTGCGCCAGGGCCATAAGGAAGAAGCACCTGCGCCTGGTGATTGATTTGAAGCCGGCCTTGTCATGGGAACAGCTGGACGAGCGCATCCTCAGGGACTTTTCAGACAGCAGGAACAAGCAGTTTAAGAACGCCCTGAACCACCTCTATCCGGCAAAGCTGATTCCGGTTATCATTGCCCGCAGCGGCGTGGACCCGGATAAGAAGGTGAATGAGGTCACCAGGGAGGAACGGCGCGGACTGGCAGAGGCAACCAAGTCCCTGGAGTTTACCCTGACCGGACTCCGAGGCTATAAGGAAGCCATCATAACCCAGGGCGGTATATCCGTAAAGGATGTAAATCCCTCCACCATGGAGTCAAAGAAAGTCCGGGGCCTGTATTTTGCGGGGGAGATATTGGATCTGGACGCGGTGACAGGCGGCTTTAATCTTCAGATTGCATGGTCCACGGGCTGGGCGGCCGGAAAGGCTGCGGCGTCATAGCGCCGGAAACACAGGGGCTTCCTGGCACGGCAGAATACATGAGTACAATAAAATTACATGAACACAGGACAGGAGAGAATGCAACACATGGAGTATTTCAATATTGCCATTGATGGTCCGGCAGGCGCCGGTAAAAGCACCATCGCGAAGCTGGCTGCTGAAAAGCTGGGATTTGTATATGTGGATACGGGAGCCATGTATCGTTCCATGGCCCTGTATTTTATCAGGCAGGGCATATCGCCGGAGGATGAGGAGGCCATAGCCAGGGCCTGCTCTCAGGTGGAGGTCACCATCCGCTATGCGGACGGATCCCAGCAGGTCATTTTAAACGGGGAGGATGTATCAGGACTGATTCGTTCAGAGGAAGTGGGACGCATGGCGTCCGCCACGTCTGTGTACGGGCCTGTCAGGCAGAAACTGGTTCAGCTCCAGAAGCAGCTGGCCAGGGAGGCGGATGTAATCATGGACGGACGGGATATCGGCACCTGCGTGCTGCCGGACGCTCCGGCTAAGATTTACCTGACCGCCTCTGTGGAAATCCGCGCCAGACGCCGCTTCAGGGAACTGGAGGAAAAGGGGGTGGTCTGCGATATCAGGGAAATTGAGAAGGATATAGAGGAAAGGGACTACCGGGACATGCATCGGGAGAACTCGCCTTTAAGGCAGGCGGAAGACGCGGTGCTCCTGGATTCCTCCCACATGACCATCGGCCAGGTAGTGGATTCCATCATACACATAGCCAGGGAGCGGGGGTATGAGGGATAGCCATGGACAGGAAAGTCACAGTAGCAAAGAGCGCCGGCTTCTGCTTTGGCGTGGAACGGGCAGTGGACCAGGTCTATGAACAGATCGAGGCCCTGAAGAGCAAAAAGACATCCGGTCCCATCTACACCTACGGCCCCATTATCCACAATGAGGAAGTGGTAAAGGATTTGTCGGATAAGGGTGTCATGGTTCTGGAGACAGAGGATGAGCTGAGGGCGCTTCCCAAAAACCAGGGAACGGTCATCATCCGGTCCCACGGCGTCAGCAGGCATGTGTATGAGATCCTGAAGGAGCGGAACGTGGCCGTGGTGGATGCCACTTGCCCCTTTGTGAAGAAAATACACCGCATTGTGGCGGAGCACTCCGCGGCCGGGGAGGCAGTGGTAATCATCGGAAGCCCGGACCATCCTGAGGTGGAAGGAATTAAGGGATGGGGGAATGAACATACTACGGTTATAAAGGATGGGGAGGGGGTAGATAACTACCGTCTGCCCGAGGGCCGAAAGTTATGTATCGTGTCCCAAACGACATTTAATTACAACAAATTTAAAGAATTAGTTGAAAAATTTTTAAAAAAGGGTTATGATAGTAGTGTTTTAAATACGATTTGCAATGCAACACAGGAAAGACAAGTGGAGGCAGCAAGAATTGCTTCGCAGGTGGACGCTATGATTGTGATTGGCGGCAGGCATTCTTCCAACACCCAGAAGCTTTACGAGATATGCCTCAAGGAGTGTAAAGACACCTTTTACATTCAGACACTCGGCGATTTAGATCCTGACAGTGTATCTTCTGTGCGCAGCGTAGGTATTACAGCTGGGGCATCCACCCCAAGAAAAATTATTGAGGAGGTTCATACCAGAATGGCAGAGCAGAGTTTTGCAGAGTTATTAAAGGAAGAGGAAGAATCAACCAAACCAATACGTACAGGAGAGATAGTCACCGGTCAGGTCATCGAAGTCAGCAAAGATGAGATAATACTGAGTATTGCAGGTAATAAGTCCGAGGGAGTTATCACACGTGACGAATACAGCAACGACAGCAACGTGGATTTGACCACAAAAGTACAGATTGGCGAAGAGATGGAGGCCAAGGTCATTAAGCTTAATGACGGCGTAGGCATGGTTTCCTTATCCTATAAGCGTATGGCAGCTGACAGAGGCAATAAGCGTCTGGAAGAGGCATTTGAGAACCAGGAGGTTCTGACAGCAAAGGTAGCACAGGTATTAGACGGCGGCTTAAGCGTTGAGGTTGAGGGCGCAAGGGTATTTATCCCGGCCAGCCTTGTATCTGACAGCTACGAGAAGGATCTGTCCAAGTATGCGGGACAGGATATTGATTTTGTTATTACAGAATTCAATCCTAAGAGAAGAAGAATCATCGGCGACAGGAAACAGCTTCTGGTTGCACAGAAGGCGAAGCTGAAAGAAGAACTGTTCGCAAGAATCCAGCCAGGCGATACGGTTGACGGAACAGTTAAGAACGTAACTGACTTTGGCGCGTTTATCGATTTGGGCGGCGCAGACGGACTTCTTCATATTTCCGAGATGAGCTGGGGCCGTGTTGAGAATCCTAAGAAGGTATTCAGGGCAGGGGATCAGGTAAGAGTACTGATTAAGGATATCCAAGGAGAGAAGATTGCCCTGAGCCTTAAGTTCCCTGAGGCTAATCCATGGGTTAACGCAGCTGACAAGTATGCGGTTGGCAACGTGGTATACGGCCGTGTGGCACGTATGACTGATTTCGGCGCGTTTGTTGAGCTGGAGCCAGGTGTGGACGCACTGCTTCACGTATCCCAGATTTCCAGGGAGCATGTTGAAAAGCCTGCTGATGTTTTAAGGATTGGCCAGGAGATCGAGGCTAAGGTAGTGGATTTTAACGAGGCTGACCACAAAATCAGCTTAAGCATCAAGGCTATGCTGGCGCCTGTAGCACAGGACGCTGACGTGGCTGACGTGGACATCGATGCCATGTCACAGTACACAGAAGAATAAGAATTGGATTCATGAGGACTGGTTATGGGCTTTGGCCCATAGCCAGTTTTTAGGTTTGCCGGGAGAAGCTACTTCATGGCAGGGTTCAGAAGCAGGGATGCCTCGAAAATCCCGTTACTGTAATCGAATTTCAATATGCCGTGATACCGTTCCACCAGATACCGCACAGAGGTGGTGCCGGTTCCCATATCCTCCCGTTTGGATGAGAGGAAACGTCCGTCCTTCATCCGTATGTGATGGGAATAGGTGTTCTGTATGGAAAGGACGATCATGGATTCGCCTGCCTGACCGATGTTGATGGTGATGGAGGGCGTTCCCTGAGTCTGCCTTTGACATGCCTCCACCGCGTTGGAGAGAAGGTTGCCCAGGATGGTGCAGAAGTCTATCTCCGGGACAGGGAGGCTCTGAGGCAGGGAGATGGAGGAGTTCACCGCGATTCCCTGGGTCTGGGCGGTCTGTATGTAGTAATTGAGCAGCGCATTGGAGGAAGGGTTCTGACAGTACCGGGTGGTTTTCAGAGTCGCGTAGGAGCCCAGATAGTCATTGATATACTCCAGAGCAAAGTCTGTCTCCTCCTGCTCCAACAGTCCCTTGATTGTGATGAAATGATGACGGTAATCATGGCGGGCCTTCTTGAATTGTTCCAGATTATACTGGAGCGTGGCCATCTGGGATTTCTGTACGCTGGCCAGCAGCCGGATGGTCCGGTACTGCTCCTTGACCGCGTAGCTTTCAGCCAGCCGGGACAGAATCCTCAGACTCACATAGTGGACCGTGTAGATACAGGCAAACCAGCAGACAGCAAAAAAAGCCATGTCAGGATGGTGCTGGAGCATGCGGGAAGGGGACAGGGAGCGGATTGCCAGCCGGAACATGATGAAAAAGAGCACCGGAATGGCAGCCAGATAGTTCCAGACCGGAAGAAGCCTTGTGTATTCCACTGCCTTGGTCAGATATTTGTGCAGAATATAATAGGCTGCCCAGACCATGAGAAACAGAAAAATAAGATTGCCCAGCAATTCATCCCTGGTTATAAGGAAACTGCTCTCATAAAGGGAGGCCGAAGCATTGGACAGGTCCGCGCAGTACGCGGCGGTATCCGTGAAGTTCTTAAAAAGGAAAAGGGAATAGATGTTCACAGGCCAGTCCGTCCGCACCATCCATTTACAGACCAATATGTTGGTCGTCATGGTGGTACAGGCCCACGCCATCTCCAGCCAGGGCCGGTTCAGGTAATGCCGGAAGCATGTCAAGCCCAATAGGCATACAAAAAACAGGTATCCCATAAGAATACCTGCGGTTTTTGACATGGTATACCGCCACTCCCCGCGGAATACCGCCAAAAAGGGAACGATGATGAATATGATTTTAGCCAAAATCACACATATCAGCTGTATCTGTGCAAAGTTCATCAGATGCCTCCATTTAGTTTGGAGAACTGGTAATCTGCATACTGCTGATGAATCTGCGACCGCATGGTCCTGGTAATAGGCAGATGTTCTCCGGTTGTCAAAATGAACTCTGATTTCTCCATGGAGAATACCTTGTCCATGTTGATGATGCAATTCCGGTAGCAGCATATAAACTGGGAGTAGATAAGGAGCATGCCGGAAAACTCTTCAAACCGCATATAAGTGCGGACCGTCTTGTCCGGAAGATGGATTTGTATGTAGTGGTTTGAATAATCTGTGTAAAGGATGGAGTCAATGGGAATCTTAAGCATAATGCGGCTTTCCTTTATCTCTATATAATGACTCTGCTTCCTGCGGGACACAGACATAAAATACTCCATGGTCTGGCAGAGCTTCTCATAGCGGATGGGCTTTATCATGTAATCCAGGGCCCGGACCTCATAACCCTTCAGGGCAAAATCCGTACTGCTGGTGGTGAACACGATGGTACAGAAATCATCATCCCTACGGACCCTTTCAGCGATTCGGATGCCGGAAGTCTCATTGCGGAGAAAAATATCTATGAATATAAGGTCAAAGCTGCCTCTTTGCCAGCAGCGAAGGAAGTCGGCGGCGGTATTGAAGATGATCGTCTGCTGGCAGGTATGTGTGTCAGAACAATAGGCGGATATAAAGCCGGCTAACTGACGAGCCTCATCTATCGAGTCGTCGATGACTGCAATGTTCACGGTGCCCTTCCTTTCTTTCGTATATCAACAGGGTAACAAAAGCCATACAAGTTATCCTGTGACGGTACGCTATGAAACAATCCATATAGGTTCAGTATAATATACAACAATTTAAATTGCAAGGGCAATTGGAATAAGTTGTAAGAACGGTATAGGCAGGCCCCTGCCTGGGTATAATCCATTTGTACTTATTTTGTATCAGCAAGAAAGGAGCAAGAACCTGCATGGGAAAGTCTAAGAAGAATGAGGCATTTGATCCCCATAACCTGAGTGCCCAGGACCAGCTTAAGTTTGAGATTGCCCAGGAACTGGGGCTGGACGCAAAGGTCATGGAGGGCGGATGGAGAAGCCTGACAGCCAAGGAAAGCGGCAAGATAGGGGGGCTTATCACAAAGCGCAAACGAGAACTTAAGAAAGAGGCATTGCAGCAGGAATGATTTTCCGATATACTGTTTTATATCTTTAATCAGGAATGATACAAAGGAGACGGGAATGAAGATAGGAATGATCTGTTTTACGGCGAGAGGCGCCGGAATATGCCGCCTGCTGTGCGGCCGGTTCAGGGATACGGGAACTGAGTGCCGGGGATATGTGCCGCGGCGCTTCTGGAAGCCGGAATGGGAGGCGGAGGGAATCCTGCCTCAGGACAGGTCCCTTTCGGAATGGACCGGATCCATGTTTGGACAGAAGAGGGCGCTGGTGTTCATCGGTGCGGCCGGTATTGCGGTCAGGGCCATTGCGCCCTATGTCCGGGATAAGATGACAGACCCTCCTGTGGTGGCGGCTGATGAGGCGGGACATTTCTGCATTCCTCTGTTGTCAGGCCATGTGGGGGGAGCCAATGAGCTGGCTGAAAGAATGGCGGGCTGGCTTAATGGCATACCGGTCATAACCACGGCAACAGATGTCAACGGTGTGTTTGCAGTGGATATCTTCGCGGCTCGAAACGGTCTTTGCATCACAGACAGAAAAGAGGCCAAAGAGATTTCCGCCTGGCTGCTGGATGGCGGGGAGGTGGGCTTTTTCTGCGATTCGGAGTGTCATGGGGCGGAGGGCGCCAAGGACATATGCAGGCATAATATATGCATGAATAGGGTGTGCGGGCATAACATATGGATTACATTCCGAAACAGTGAAAGACCCTCCTTCCTCCGCCTGGTTCCAAAGATGGTTGTGGTGGGCGTGGGCTGCAGGAAGGGAACACCGCCGGATGTCCTGGAACGCCGCGTTCTGGAAGCGCTGGAGGACAGCGGTATTGACCCGGCGGCGGTAAAGGCACTGTCCACCATTGATATTAAGGCCGGGGAGGCAGCTGTGTCGCAATTGGCCGGCAGGTACGGGTGGGAGCTCCGTACATTTACAGCCGGGGAACTGCTGGCCGTAAAAGGAGAGTTTGAGGAATCCGAGTTTGTAAGAACCGCGGTGGGCGTGGGCAATGTCTGCGAAAGGTCCTGCACAGCCGGGGGAGGAATCCTTCTGATACATAAGCGGGCCGGAGAAGGAGTGACGGTGGCGGCGGCCATAGAGCCGGTCGCAAGAGCCGGTCACAGCCAGTAACAGCCAGTCACAGGTAAATTAGACATTGAGAAATGCAGTCGGATATGATATACTTTTCCATAGTTTAAGTCAGATGTTGGACAGCAGGTGAGACTATGGGAGATTCGTACATCTATAAGAATCAGAAAAAATTGAGATGGGGATACACCACAGGTACTTGTGCGGCAGCGGCTTCCTTGGCAGCTGCCGTTATGTTGTTGCAGGGCAGGAGAATGGAGCAGGTATCCCTGACAACGCCAAAGGGAATCCGTTTGGACCTGGAGGTGGAGGAAATGGATCCGGGTGAGAACAGCGTATCCTGCGGCGTCAGAAAGGATGCAGGCGACGACCCGGATGTGACGGACGGGCTTATGGTGTATTCACAGATCCGGCTGCCGGATGCGGACAGCGGTGATGCCGGCTGTGCCGGTGGGAATTATGTGTATGAAAAAGACGGATTACGGCTGTATTTATCCGGAGGAGTGGGAGTGGGAATGGTAACTCAGTGCGGTTTGAGCTGTGAAGTGGGAAAGGCTGCCATTAACCCGGTTCCCAGGAAGATGATATTTGAACAGGTGGCCGGTGTGTGCCGGGAATCCGGTTTTAAAGGTGTGCTTTCCATTGAAATCCGTGTACCGGGAGCGTTTGAGGTAGCGCATAGGACATTTAACAGCCGTCTGGGAATCCGGGGAGGCATATCCATACTGGGGACCAGCGGAATAGTGGAGCCCATGAGCGAGACAGCGCTTCTTGACACCATACGGCTGGAGCTGAGGCAGAGGATCCGCAAGGGGGAGAAGAACCTTCTGGTGACACCGGGAAATTACGGTGAGAGCTTTGTGGGCAATGTACTTGGACTTGGCCTGGGACAGGCTGTGAAATGCAGCAACTTCATAGGCAGTACCATTGACATGGCGGTGGAAGAAGGGGCGGAGTCCATACTGCTCATAGGCCATGGCGGTAAGCTGATCAAACTGGCAGCAGGTATCATGAATACCCATTCCTCCTGGGCGGACGGGAGAATGGAAATTCTGGCAGCCCACGGAGCTGCCTGCGGCGCAAAAAGGGAGCTGGTGGAACAGATTCTGGAAGCAGTGACCGTGGACGAGGGGCTGCGCCTCCTGGAGACAGAGGATGGCCTGCGTGAACAGGTGATGAAGCGGGTGATGGGGCGGCTGGAACAGCATGTGAAACGGCGGGCCGGTGAAGGTCTGAGGGCAGAGGCCATTGTATTTACCAATGAACGCGGAATACTGGGCGCGACCACCGGAGCAGATGATTTGCTTATGTACTTTACGGACAGAATGAGGAACAGATGAAAGGCGGAATAAGATGATACATATAGTAGGAGCAGGTCCAGGTGCGGTTGATTTGATTACGGTCAGGGGGCAGAGACTCTTGTCGGAGGCAGATGTGGTTATATACGCGGGTTCCCTGGTCAGCCGGGAGCTTTTGGACTGGGCCAGGCAGGATGCCAGGATTTATGACAGCGCCACCATGGACCTGGAGCAGGTCCTGGAAGTGATGGAACAGGCGGAACGGGACGGTCTTACCACGGTGCGCCTTCACACCGGAGATCCCTGCCTCTACGGTGCCATACGGGAACAGATGGACGGTCTGGACGCCAGGGGGATAGGATATGATATATGTCCCGGAGTCAGCTCCTTCTGCGGAGCCGCGGCAGCGCTTGGGATGGAATATACCCTGCCCGGCATCAGCCAGAGCGTAGTCATAACCAGGATGGCCGGAAGGACTCCTGTGCCGGACCGGGAATCCATAGGAAAATTTGCCGCCCACGGCAGCACCATGGTGATATTCCTCAGCGCCGGCATGACGGGGAAACTGTCAGAGGAGCTGATGAAGGGCGGATATCCGGGGGATACGCCCGCAGCCATTGTATATAAGGCAACCTGGCCGGACGAGAAGGTGGTCCGGTGTACGGTAGCCGCCTTAAAGGAGACGGCAGACAGGGAAGGAATCCATAAAACCGCGCTTATTGTGGTGGGAAATACCGTGGCCCAGACCGGCTATGAGCGATCAAAGCTTTACGACCCTGCCTTTACCACCGGATTCCGTGTGGGCCGTGAAGATGCCCGGGGGAAACACAAGCCCGGAACACTCTATGTGGTGGGAATGGGACCAGGAGAAAAAAAGCAGATGACGGGACAGGCCCTGGAAGTGATGGAGCAGTGCCAGGTCATAGCCGGTTACACGGTCTATGTGGAGCTGGTAAGGGGATTGTTCCCCCATAAGGAATTCCTGACCACTGCCATGACCAGGGAAGAGGAACGGTGCCGGAAGGCCTTTGATTGCTGTATGGAGGGAAAGAATACAGCCATGATATGCAGCGGGGACGCGGGGGTTTATGGAATGGCGGGCCTCATACTGGAACTGGCAGAGCAGTATCCAGGTGTCAGCGTCAGGACCGTGCCGGGAATCACCGCTGCCTGCGCGGGGGCGGCGGTTCTGGGAGCCCCGCTGATGCACGATTTTGCCGTCATAAGCTTAAGCGACCGGCTTACGCCCCTGGAAGTCATATGGAACCGGGTGGAGGCCGCGGCCCGGGCGGATTTTGTCATATGTCTGTACAACCCGGCCAGCAAGGGACGGCCTGACTATTTCCGGCAGGCATGCAGCCGTATTCTCAAGTACAGGCCAGGGCATACCGTGTGCGGGCTGGCTGTGAACATCGGCAGGGAAGGGGAAGGAATGGAGGTCCTTGCCCTGGAGGACCTGAAGGAACGCCGGGTGGACATGTTCACCACGGTTTACATCGGCAATTCCCATACCAGGCAGATTGGCCCCTATATGGTCACGCCGAGAGGTTACCGGTATGAAGGAAATTAAGAAAAATATCGTACTGTTTGCCGGGACCACGGAGGGGAGGCTGCTGGCCGAATACCTTCAGGAGCTTAACCAGCCCTTTGTAATCTGTGTGGCTACCAGATATGCAAGGGATTTGCTGGAGGATATATGCAGGCCGGACCAGGCCGGATGCATGGAGATACGCCAGGGGCGTCTGGATGTCACGGAAATGGAGCAGATGTTTGATGAGCTGCGGCCGGGACTGGTCATTGACGCCACTCATCCATATGCGGTGGAAGTAACCCGAAACATAAGGATTGCCTGTTCCGGAAGAAAGGGACTGCGGCTTATAAGGTGTCTGCGCGAGCCGGGGATCGGGGACAGCCGGCCAGGGGCGGGGGTAGTCCATATGCCGGGGGCGGGGGTGGTCCATATGCCGGATGTGGAGACGGCAGTCACATGGCTGTCCTCTGTGACGGGAAATATTCTGGTGACAACGGGCAGCAAGGAGCTGAGCTCGTACACAAGGATAAGGGATTATGAGCAGAGAATTTATGCCAGGGTCCTGCCCTCGGAGGAGGCCGTGGCTCGGTGCAGGAGTCTGGGATTTGAGGGCCGCCATATCATCGCCATGCAGGGACCTTTTTCAGAGGAAATGAATCTGGCACAGCTCAGAGAATACGGATGCGCTTATCTGGTGACCAAGGACGGCGGCGCGGCCGGAGGATTTTCGGAAAAGATAAAGGCAGCGCGCAGGGCCGGCGCTGCGGCAGTGGTGATTGACCGGCCGGGCAGTGGGGAAGGCATATCCTTAGATGAGATAAAGGGACAGCTGAAGGAGTGGATGGACCATGAAAAGAAAGGAAGCATATATGGATGATTTAAGACCAATCGTATATCTGGTGGGCATAGGAATGGGGGGAGAGGACCAGCTGACGGGCCGGGCAATGGATTGCCTGGAGGCGGCCCAGGTGGTGATGGGTGCGGACCGGATGCTGGACAGCGTCAGCGCGTACACCGATAAGAAGCGGATATTTTCAGCCTATAAGCCAAGTGAGATGGTTCAGTGGCTGGGCAGCTTCCGGTGGGATGAGGCAGCCCTGGTGCTGTCGGGAGACACCGGCTTTTACAGCGGGGCTGAGGCGGCGGCCAAGGCATTTGTGCGTGAAGGATGGGACGTGGAATTTGTGCCGGGTGTGTCCAGCCTGTCCTATTTCTGCGCCAGACTGGGAAAGAGCTGGCAGAATGTTCATCCGGTAAGCAGCCATGGACGGGACTGCGATGTGGTTGCCCATATCCGCGGCTTTAGGAGCTGTTTTATCCTGCTGGGCGGAGCCGGCAGCGTGCCGGATTTGTGCCGTCAGCTGGTCAGCAGCGGAATGAGCAACGTGACCATATGGGCCGGAGAAAATTTTTCATATGAGGATGAACGCATTGCCTGGGAAATGACTCCTGCCGAGCTTCTGATGGAGGATGAGCGCCTTCCCTTTGGCAGCCTGGCCTGTGTTCTGGTGGAGAATACAGAGGCGGCGGAAGGACAGCTTTATCCCCAGCCGGGTCCCGGGGATGACGACTATATCCGGGGGCAGGTGCCTATGACAAAAAAGGAGGTACGGAGGATATCCCTGGAGAAGCTGTGTATCGGCGCCCAGGCCGTGTGCTATGATATCGGGGCCGGCACCGGCTCTGTGGCGGTAGAGATGGGAATGGAGATTCGCAAGCGGGGCGGCAGCGGCCAGGTGTATGCCATTGAGCGGAACCGGGAAGCCCTGCAGCTGATTGAATCCAACTGCCAGAAGTTTCACGGAAGCTGGATGGGATTTCACATTGTGGAAGGAGAAGCGCCTGAGGCCATGGAGGGACTGGAGCCGCCCACCCACGCGTTCATCGGCGGAAGCGGCGGCCATATGCGTGAAATCGTGGCGGCCCTTCTTGACGCCAATCCCCATGTGAGAATCGTGGCCAATGCCATTACTCTGGAGACAGTGGGCGAGATTCTGGCATGCATGAGGGAATTTGAATTCGCCACAGGAGAGATAACCCAGATATGGGCGGCTCCTGTGGATACGGTGGGAAGCTATCATATGCCAAAGGCGCAGAACCCGGTATATGTGGCCGTCATGCAGGACCCAAAGGACGACGGGGGAGAGATACAATGGCAGGAGTTATGATAGCGGCTCCGGGAAGCGGAAGCGGCAAGACCATGGTAACCTGCGGCCTGCTGACCCTTCTTAAGAGAAAGGGATATAATCCGGCTGCATTTAAGTGCGGACCGGACTATATTGACGGCCTGTTCCACCGCAGGGTGCTGGGAGTGGAGAATGGAAACCTGGACAGTTTCTTTGAGACCGGGACACATATGAGACAGAAGCTGTCCCGGAGCATGAAAGACCATTTTGTGGTGGCGGAAGGGGTCATGGGATATTTTGACGGTCTGGGGGGCGTGTCCCTTCGGGGGAGTTCCTTTGAGATTGGAAATATTCTTGGACTTCCGGCCATTCTGGTGGTGGATGGAAGAGGAGCCAGCTTATCGCTGATGGCTTTGATTCAGGGATTTTTGGAGTATGATGTGACGGCGGACGCAAAAAACGAGAAAAAATCTCGTGAGAAAAAAACTTGCGAGAAAAAAGCTCGCAACATAAGGGGCATCTTTTTCAACCGTATGTCCTCCATGATATATAACCGTCTAAAACCCATGGTGGAGGAACGGTTTCAGATTCCGGTCATAGGATATCTGCCTGAACTGAAATTCCTTCAGGTGGGAAGCCGTCATCTGGGACTGGTGCTTCCGGACGAGATAGATGGAATCAGGGGACAGCTGGAACAGCTGGCGGACCAGATGGATGACAATTTGGAGTGGGAATCGCTTTTGAGGATTGCCGCTGACGCGGACGGCTGTGACAGGAAGGCGCCGGTCCGGCCGGAGGCAGGAATGGCATCACATTTTCGTCTGGGGATTGCCAGGGATGAGGCCTTTTGTTTTTATTATGAGGATAATCTAAGGGCTATGGAACAGGCCGGAGCCGAGCTTGTATATTTTAGTCCGCTCCATCAGAAGGAACTGCCTAAGAGACTGGACGGGCTGATTCTGGGGGGAGGTTATCCTGAAAACCATGGGGAGGCCCTGGCAGCCAACGCAACCATGCGGGATTCGGTGGCTGCAGCAGCCGGTTCCGGGATGCCCATTCTGGCAGAGTGCGGCGGATACCTCTATCTGCTGGACCGTCTGGAGGGGGCTGACGGAACGGATTATCCCATGGCAGGTGTTTTGAGGGGCCATGGATACAGGGCCGGAAAAACCGGCAGGTTTGGATACATAACCCTGCGGCCCAATCGCAGCCTTCCCTTTCTTCAGGAGGGGGCAGAGATAAAAGGCCATGAATTTCATTACTGGGACTGCGGGTGCGGGGAGGATGAATTTTGTATGACGGCGGTCAAGCCAAACGGCGGCCGTTACTGGTCCTGCATGAGAACGGTGAAACGGGTGATGGCCGGATTCCCCCACCTCTATTATCCTTCCTGCCCCGAACTGGTTCAAAGCTTTGCCGGACAGTGCGTGATATATGGAAAGGAACATGAGCTATGACATTGAAGGAAGCAATGAAGAGCATTAAGCCCGCCAGCCAGGCCCTCAGGCGTCAGGCAAAGCGGCGCTGGGACCAGGTGGCCAAGCCTTTGGGAAGCCTGGGAGTCCTGGAGGAGGATATCATACGCATAGCCGCCGCATCCGGCAGCCTGGCAGTCAGCCTGCACCCCAGGGCTATTGTGGTCATGTGCGGGGATAACGGCATTGTAAAGGAAGGCGTGACCCAGACCGGACAGGAGGTTACCGCCATTGTGGCAGGGAACATGGCTCAGGGAAATTCATGTGTATGCCTTATGGCCCGTCAGGCAGGGGCTGACGTAATTCCTGTGGATGTGGGCATGGCCTGCCGTGACGCGGTTCCCGGCGTGGTGAACCGGAAAGTGGCATATGGGACAAAGGATTTCCTGGAGGCTCCTGCCATGACCAGGGAGGAAACGGTGAAGGCCATGGAGGCAGGAGCAGATATGGCCGTGGAGCTGAAAGAAAGGGGCTATGTGCTGGCCGGCTCCGGAGAAATGGGAATCGGCAATACCACTACCAGCAGCGCCCTTCTTTCCGTACTTTTGGATATGGACCCCGAACGGGTGACGGGCCGGGGGGCCGGTCTGACCACGGCTGGTTACAACCGCAAGGTGCAGGTCATAAGGGAAGGAATCCGCATTCACAGGCCGTCCGGAGAGGATCCGGTGGACGCGCTGTCCAAAGTGGGCGGTTTGGATTTGGCGGCCCTGACCGGCTTTTACATTGGATGCGCGGCCTGCGGCCTGCCGGTGGTGCTGGACGGACTCATAACAGGGGCGGCCGCTCTGGCAGCCGTCCGAATCAGCCCGGATGTAAAAGAGTATCTGCTGGCCTCCCACGTTTCAGCCGAGCCTGCCGGGGCAATGGTCCTGGATGCCCTTGGCCTTAAGCCCGCTATTTCCGCGGGAATGTGTCTGGGGGAGGGCACCGGCGCAGCGGCCCTGCTTCCGCTTTTAGATATGGCGGCGTCTGTGTACACCCGGATGAGCAGCTTTGATGAGATCCATGTGGATGCCTATGAGCATCTGGTGTGATTGGGATTAACAGGATATCATGAAGATAGGAGACCAAGGATGATTACTCTGGTGACAGGCGGAAGCGGCAGCGGAAAATCAGAATATGCAGAAGGGCTTATTCTGGACTCCTCCTGTTCCCGCCGTTTTTATGTAGCTACCATGATTGCATATGGAAAAGAGGGAAGGGATAAGGTGGAGCGCCACCGTATGCTCCGACAGGGAAAGGGCTTCATCACCATCGAAAAGCCCCGGGATGTGGGAAGGGTGATGTTTGAAGAACATGAGGCCGGTTCAGGCGCTTCATCCCGGGCAGACCGGGCTCTTTTGCTGGAGTGCGTATCCAACCTGGCGGCCAATGAGATGTTTAAGGAGGAGGAGACAGGGGAAGCGGAGGCAGGAGAGCAGCAGGGCAGTCCGATCCAATGCCTGTCCCATAAGATTGCGGGGGACATCATTTCCCTGGCCGGACAGGTTCGGGATATGGTGATTGTTACCAATGAAGTGGACCGGGATGGAATCTGTTACGGACCTGAAACAATGGAGTATATCCGTCTCATGGGCTGTCTGAATCAGAAGCTGGCATCTGCCGCGGACCGGGTGGTGGAGGTGGTTCACGGCATTCCCGTGCTCTGGAAGCCCGTCTCAGGACAGGCAGCGGTCGGGGCTGACTTGACAAGAAGGGAGTGTCAGGGAGAATGAACGGACTTTATTCCTGTATCATAGCAGTTTCCATGTATTCCAAGATACCCATGCCCAACGTGGAGTGGACCGGGGAGCGCATGCGCTATGTCATGTGCTTTTTTCCTCTGGTGGGGCTTGCTCAGGGGGCGGTCCTGGGCCTTTGGCTCCATCTTGCCCTGGATGTGCTGAATCTGTCCGCGGCCGTTTCGGCTCTCGTGGGGGCAGCCGTTCCCCTGCTGGTAACCGGAGGAATTCATATGGACGGTTTTCTGGATACCATGGATGCCGTTCATTCCTATGGTGACAGAAGCAGAAAGCTGGAGATCCTGAAAGACCCCCATCTGGGAGCTTTTGCGGTCATTTCCTTTGGCGTTTACATGATGCTCTATCTGGGGGTTTTTCATGAATACCTGTCCCTTGTCCTGAGGGAGGAAATGGGGGACAGATATTTTCTTTATGCGGTTCCCTGCCTTGTGTTTGTGATGGAGCGGGCCTTCAGCGGCCTTTCCGTGGTCACATTTCCACAGGCCAAAAAGCAGGGCCTGGCAGCCGGATTTGGCGGGGCAGCGAAAAAAAAGACGGATAGCCTGGTTCTGCTTCTGTGGATGCTTATTTGCCTGGTAACAGGCGCTGCAGCCGCTCGGATGGGCTGTCGCGGGGCGGGGGTACTGGCAGTAGTCCTGCTTATGACCCACCTGGCCGTGTTTATATGGTATTACAGGATGTCTGTGAAACAGTTTGGCGGAGTGACGGGGGATTTGGCCGGATGCTTTCTGCAGGTTTGCGAACTGGCCGGTCTGACGGCGGCCACAGTCCTTTTTAAAGCAGGCTTGATGGGAGGAATGTAGGAATGATTTTAGTAACAGGGGGAAGCTCCCAGGGAAAGAGGGAGTTCGTCAGGCAGTACCTGGGGGGACAGGATACAGAACCCGTTGTTTGGACAGAGGGCGCGGAGGCTTCCTGGGAGGAATTTATGGACGGCAGGTTCTGCCGTGATTTCCAGCTCTTTGTCAGGCGGGTGATGGAGGGCAGCGTGGTCCCCTGCGGCCATGAACCTGAGGGGCCGGTCACGGAACAGCTTCTGGAGGAGCTGTTTGCCGGACCAGAGGACCGTGTTCTGGTGACAGACGAGACAGGCTGCGGCATCGTGCCCGCAGATGCCTTTGAACGCCTGTACCGGGAGGAGACGGGACGGTTGTGCTGCCGGATTGCAGGGGAGGCGGAGGAAGTGTGGCGGGTGTGCTGCGGGATAGGGATGCGGATTAAATGACGAGGTAGGTAGACATGGATATGACGTGGCTGGATTTATGGAAATTTCACGGTGCGGCCCTGCTGGCGGGATGTGTGATTGACTGGATCATAGGGGATCCTCTGTGGCTTCCCCATCCGGTGCGCCTTATGGGAACCATGATTGCCGGGATGGAACAGCGGCTCAGAAGATGGACAGAGGGAACGGGAAGGAAAGGGCAGTCCCGGGCAGGGGCCATCCTTGCCGCCTCCATGTGTATGATATGGTGGTGTATTCCATGGGCAATCGTTCACGCGGCGGAACTTCTGTGGCCTGCCTGGGCCTGGGCCGCACTTCTGCTGGCAGAGGGGTTCCTGTGCAGTCTCATGCTGGCTGCCAGGGGACTGTATACAGAAAGCATGAAGGTGTGCCGCAGCCTGGAGGCAGGCCGCACAGAGGAGGCCAGATACAACGTATCCATGATTGTGGGAAGGGATACCTCGGTGCTGGATGAGGGCGGAATTGCCAGGGCAGCAGTGGAGACAGTGGCTGAAAATGCCTCTGACGGTGTCATTGCCCCCTTTTTGTTCATGGCTTTTCTGGGACCGGCAGGAGGCACGCTGTACAAGGCTGTCAACACCATGGATTCCATGGTGGGATACAAAAATGGCAGGTATCTGTATTTCGGGCGCTTTGCAGCCAGGCTGGACGACCTGCTTAATCTGGCTCCGGCCAGGCTGACCGGTATACTGATGGTTCTGGGGGCATGGGTTCTGCCGGGCATGGACGGGACTCATGCCTGCAAGGTGTTCCTTCGGGACAGGAAACGCCATGCCAGCCCTAATTCTGCCCACGGTGAGGCTGCCTGCGCAGGCGCTCTTCATCTGCGTCTGGCCGGGGATGCCTGGTATTTCGGAACCCTTCATAAAAAGCCGTATATCGGGGATGACCACAGGAAAATTGAACCGTCGGACATAAGGCGTGCAAACCATCTCATGTTTTTTGCGGAGGGGATGATGGTCTTTGGGCTGGCGGTGATGATTTTGCTTTTGTGATATCGGCCGGTGCGTGTTTGGAATGACAGATGCAAAAAGGACATACGGAGGTTATTATGGAATATCAACACGGCGGGGACATATACAGCCAGGACATACAGATGGATTATTCTGCCAATATCAATCCTCTTGGCATGCCGGAGGCGGTCAGGCAGGCTCTGAGGGACTGCCTGGAGAGGGAAGTCTGCAGCCTGTACCCGGACAGCCGGTGCAAAAAGCTGAGACAGGCCCTGGGCAGGCATCATGGGGTGGAGGAACAATGGATTATCTGCGGAAACGGGGCGGCTGATTTGATATTTGGCCTGGCAGCCGCGCTGCGCCCTGTGCGCGGGCTGGTGACAGCCCCGGCCTTTTCCGAGTATGAGCAGGCGCTGAGGTCGGTGGGATGCAGGACCGACTATTATTATCTCAGGTGGGATGCGGGATTTGCCCTGGATGCGGCGGGGATGTGCGGCTGTGTCCGGGAGGCGGCAGAGAGAGGCGAGCCCTACGATGTGGTGTTCCTGTGCAATCCCAACAATCCCACAGGAATACCCGTGAAAAAGGAAGAGATTGAGCAGCTGGCAGATACCTGTGAGCGTCTGGGGGCTTACCTGGCAGTGGACGAATGCTTCTGCGATTTCCTGGATGCTTGGGAATCATATTCCGTCATACCCGGCCTGGCCCGGTTTAAGCATCTGTTTGTGCTGAAGGCATTTACAAAGCTGTACGCCATGGCAGGGCTGCGGCTGGGCTACGGCCTGTGCAGCGACGAGGGCCTGCTGGAGCGGCTCCAGGCAGTGCGCCAGCCCTGGTCCGTGTCGGGGCCGGCCCAGTGCGCCGGCGTGGCGGCCCTTGGAGAGACGGATTTTGTGGAGCACACGAAAGAGGTGATTAAGGGGGAACGGGAGAGGCTTTCAGGCGCCCTCCATGACCTGGGCTTTCAGGTATATCCCTCACAGGCCAATTATCTGTTTTTTCGGGACCGGAAAGAGGACGGGACTCTGGAGAAAGGCCGTCTTTACCAGGAACTGCTGCGCCGCCGCATACTGATTCGCAGCTGTGCCAATTATCCGGGGCTGGACTCATCCTTTTACCGTATCTGTGTTAAACTGAGACAGGACAATGAACAGCTTATCCGGGAAATGGCCCGGGTGCTTGAGAGGAGGAAACCATGTCTGAACATACGAAGCCAATTATGATTCAGGGAACCATGTCCAATGCGGGAAAGAGCATCCTGGCAGCCGGTCTGTGCCGTATTTTTTACCAGGACGGCTACAGGACAGCGCCCTTTAAATCCCAGAACATGGCCCTTAATTCCTACATAACCCCGGAAGGGCTGGAGATGGGACGGGCCCAGGCCGTACAGGCGGAGGCGGCTGGAATTGTTCCCCATGCGGACATGAATCCCATTCTTTTAAAACCTACCACAGATGTGGGAAGCCAGGTTATCGTCCATGGAATTTCCAGGGGCAATATGAAGGCCAGGGATTATTTCGCCTATAAGAAATCGCTGGTGCCGGATATCATGGCCTCCTACCGGCGGCTGGAGGAACAGTACGATGTCATCGTCATAGAGGGCGCCGGAAGCCCGGCCGAGATTAACCTGAAATCCTATGATATCGTGAACATGGGCATGGCGGACATGGCGGACGCCCCGGTGCTTCTGGTGGGGGACATTGACAGAGGCGGCGTCTTTGCCCAGCTCTGCGGTACGGTGTCCCTGCTGACAGAGGAGGAGAGGAAGCGGGTAAAGGGATTGATCATCAACAAATTCAGAGGCGACAGGTCCATACTGGAGCCCGGAATTTCCATGCTGGAGGCTCTGTGCCATATACCGGTAGTGGGAGTGATACCCTACATGGATGTGGACATCGAGGATGAGGACAGCCTGAGCAGCCGGCTGGAGACAGGTAAGAGCAAAGCCCCTGCCGCGGTGGATTTGGCAGTGATTCGTTTTCCGCGTATATCCAATTTTACGGATTTTAATGTATTTTCAGGAATCCCGGGGGTGTCGCTGCGCTATGTCACAAAGGCCTGTGACCTTGGCAGCCCCGACATGGTTATCCTTCCCGGCACCAAGAATACCATCCAAGACTTGCTTTGGATGCGCCAGAACGGTCTGGAGGCTGCAATCCTTAAACTGGCGGACCGTCAGGTGCCTGTGTGGGGAATCTGCGGCGGCTACCAGATGATGGGAGAGGTGCTGGAGGATGCAATGGGGGTGGAGTCAGACCTCCCTTCCCGGACAGCCGGAATGGGCCTTCTTCCCCTTAAGACGGAGTTTGAGGAAGAAAAGATAAGGACCCGGGTGGAAGGCGCGTTCGGCGAGTTGGACGGCTGTCTTTGCGGACTGTCCGGAAAATCCATTGAGGGATATGAGATTCATATGGGCCGCACGTACATTGACCGGGAAGAGGGGGCCGCGGACACGGCCAGAATCGTTTCCTGGCGCAGGGAACCGGAAATATGCCGCCCTATGGACTATGTGATGGAGACGGGAAAGGACAGGATTTTATCCAGACAGGCCAGGATGGATGGGTGGAACAGGGGAAATATCTACGGCACCTATGTCCACGGAATCTTTGACAGCCCCCAAATAGCCAGGACAGTGGCAGAGGCCCTGGCCGCGGCAAAGGGCCTATGCCTGGAACAGGCGGCGGATATGGATTACCGCGCTTACAGGGAACAGCAGTATGATAAGCTGGCGGAATCGCTCAGGGAACATCTGGACATGGATGCCGTGTACAGAATCATGGGCATCAGCCCAAAAGAAAAAGGAGAGGAGAAGCCGGATGACGGATATACAGTTGGAACAGGTATTGCCGGGAGATATTGAGAGGCGCAGTTTTGAGCTCATACAGGAGGAACTGTCCTTACAGGGCATACATCTGAAGCCTGAAAATGAAATGGTTATCAAGAGGGCCATCCACACCACGGCGGATTTTGACTATGCACAAAACCTGATATTTTCCGGTCAGGCAGTGAAAAAGGGGATAGATGCCTTAAAAGCCGGCGCTGTCATTGTGACGGATACCAATATGGGGCTGTCCGGAATCAATAAAAAAAGGCTGTCCGCCCTGGGCGGGGAAGCCTTCTGTTTCATGGCAGATGAGGATGTGGCGTTACAGGCAAAGGAACAGGGCACCACCAGGGCTGTGGCCAGCATGGAAAAGGCGGCCAGGCTCTATGGTTTGCAGGAGCGTCCGCTGATTTTTGCCGTGGGCAATGCGCCCACGGCCCTGGTTCGCATTTATGAGCTCATAGAGGAAGGTCTGGCCGCCCCCGCCCTTGTCATCGGCGTGCCGGTGGGATTCGTGAATGTGGTCCAGTCAAAGGAACTGATTCTGACCCTGGAGGATACGCCGTATATTGTGGCAGGGGGAAGAAAAGGCGGCAGCAATGTTGCCGCCGCCATCTGTAACGCTCTGTTATACCAGATTCCCGTGTAAAGTCTTTCTATTTCCGGCCGCTCCAGCAGTAGGTGCAGAGCTTGCAGGGGGAGATACCGATGGATTTCACCAGGTCATCCAGCCTGTGGTAACGCAGGGTGGTGAACCCCAGGCGCTTGCGGATTTCCTCAATCATCTCTTTGTAATTGGCGCTGTCCGGGTCCGTGTAGGTGTTCAGCACATCCCGGGACACATCGTCGCCCTCCCTGTCCCGTATGATGCGTCTGGTAATCAGATCCAGCTCTGAGGTGGAACGGGAGAAGTTAAGATAGGGGCATCCGAACATAAGGGGAGGGCAGGCCGGACGTATGTGGACTTCCTTTGCACCGCTATGGTACAGGAATTCCGTTGTCTCACCCAGCTGGGTGCCCCGCACGATGGAGTCGTCGATGAGCAGCAGCTTCTTGCCGCGAATCAGAGCGTCCACAGGAATCAGCTTCATGCGGGCGATCAGGTTCCTCTGTCCCTGGTTCTGGGGCATGAAGGAGCGCGGCCAGGTGGGGGTGTATTTGATGAAGGGACGGGCAAATGGAATGCCGGATTCATTGGCATACCCGATGGCGTGGGCGATTCCTGAGTCAGGAACGCCCGCAACCACTTCGGGCTGCGCGTCATCCCTCTTTGCCAGCAGCTTTCCGCACTCGTAGCGCATGCTCTCCACATTAATGCCCTCGTAGCTGGATGTGGGATAGCCGTAGTATACCCACAGGAAGGAGCATATCTTCATTTCTTCCCTGGGAGGGCTGACCGTCTCCGCGCTCTCAGGCGTCATATATACGATCTCGCCGGGCCCCAGTTCTTTGTAGTCCGTATATCCCAGATTGATGTAAGCAAAGCTTTCAAAGGAGGCGCAGTAGGCGTCCTCCTTGCGTCCGATGACAATGGGGGTCCTTCCGAATTTATCCCTGGACGCATAGATTCCTTCCGGGGTCAGTAACAGGATGGACATGGAGCCCTCTATTTTTTCCTGGGCATAAAGAAGCCCCTCCACTAAGGTGGATTTCTGGTTGATAAGGGCAGCCGCCAGCTCTGTTGCGTTGATGCGACCGTGACTCATTTCCATAAAATGAATGTGGCCGTTTTCGTAGGCTGATGCCACCAGCTCCGCCTCGTTGTTGATTTTTCCCACTGTGGTTATGGCAAAGCTGCCCAGGTGGGACTGTATCAGAAGGGGCTGGGGTTCGGTGTCGGAAATACATCCGATTCCCAATGTTCCCTCAAGCTCGTCCAAATCCCCGTCAAACTTCGTACGGAAGGGAGTGTTTTCAATATTGTGGATGGATCTTGTAAAGCCCTGGCTGCCGTATACGGCCATTCCGCCTCTTTTTGTCCCCAGATGGGAGTGATAATCCACTCCGAAAAACAAGTCCAGGGTACAGCTGTTTTTTGATGCAACACCAAATATTCCGCCCATATGTCATACCTCTTTTATCTATGTGTTTGCTTTACGTCTTCACGATTGATTACGGCTCTGTCTGCCGGTTACGGACTTATCATAACATATATTAGTGGTACAGGACAATATGATTAATATATTATTTATACTTATGAAAAACTATAAGCATGCCAGGAAGAGTTTTCCGGTGAATATTCACTTGCGCACCGGGATGACAATTCCGTGCATTTGAGGTATACTTGTGATAAATCTTCAGGAGCTTTCAGATGTACTTCGGAGAGGAGGCTTGTAAATGACAGAATCAGATGGACAGAATGGACAGGAGATACGGGCCCTCCGCCTGACAGTGGCGCAGGATGGCAGCGGTGACTATGATACGGTAGGCGCGGCCCTGGCGGCCTTGGGAGACAAGGAGGGACCGCCGGCCCGTATTTATATAAAAAAGGGCGTGTACAGAGAACGGCTGGAAATTAAAAGGCCGGGAATCACATTGGAGGGCCAGACAGCCGGCGGCACCGTCATTACCTGCGGACTGTCTGCCGGGATGACCATGGAGGACGGCAGCAAGCGGGGGACCTTCCGCACCTACAGTGTGCTGGTGGACACCCACGATTTTACCTCAAGGAACCTGACCATTGAAAACAGCGCCGGTCCGGGCGAAGCGGCGGGACAGGCGCTGGCCCTGTATGCGGACGGAGACCGGATACTGTTTAAGGGATGCAGGCTGCTGGGAGGCCAGGACACACTTTTCACAGGCCCTCTTCCCCCGAAAGAGATACAAAAGAACGGATTCATCGGACCAAAACAGTTTTCACCCAGGATAAACGGGCGCCACTGCTACCGGGACTGCTTTATACGGGGGGATATAGACTTTATATTTGGAAGCGCCACAGCCTATTTTGACAGGTGTGAGCTGTACTCTGCCGGCCGGGATACAGAGAGAAAGGGGTATGTGACCGCCGCGTCCACCCCCAGGGGCCAGAGATACGGGTATGTGTTCCGAAACTGCCGGTTTACAGGAAACAGCTCCCGTGAAAGCGTCTACCTGGGCAGGCCCTGGAGGGATTACGCCAGGACGGTGCTCATTGACTGCTATCTGGGGCCCCACATATGCCGTGAGGGATGGCATGACTGGGATAAAAAGGACGCGCGGTCCACATTGTTTTACGGGGAATACGGAAGCTATGGACCGGGGGCGGCGGGCCGGGAGGCATCGGAACAGGGTAAAAGGGACCGGGGTACATCAAGGCCGGACTGGGTTTCCATGCTTACCCGTGAACAGATACAGGACTACACCATGGAACAGGTTCTGGGCGGAACGGACGGGTGGAACCCCGGGCATATATTGTAAGAAGGAAGGGATAAACGTATGGATTTATACCGTATCATACTGGTGGACGACGAGGAAGAGGTCAGGCAGAGTATCATCAGGAAAATTGACTGGACGGGAGCCGGTTTCTGCGTGGTTGGGGATGCGGAAAACGGGGAGGAAGCCCTGGAGAAAGTGGAGGCCCTGGAGCCGGACCTGATACTGACGGACATCAGGATGCCCTTTATGGACGGCCTTTCCCTGGCTGAACGGGTGAGACAGAAATATCCCTCGATTAAAATCGTGATTTTTTCAGGCTATGATGATTTTGAGTATGCCAAGCAGGCCATAAAGCTGAATGTGACGGAGTATATCCTGAAGCCTGTGAATGTGGAGGAGCTGACTGCCATCTTAAAGCGCATCAAATCCAACCTGGACGATGAGATCGAGCAGAAAAGGAATGTGAGCCTGCTGCGTGAAAATTATATTCGCAGCCTTCCCATTCTCAGGGACCAGTTTTTAAACGAGCTGGTGGGAAGCACTGTGCCCGGAAATGTACTTAAGGAAAAGCTGGCTGAATATGATATCCCGCTGGCAGGAGCCAAGAAGTGGGTGGCCGCGGCCATTGACATAGAGCCGGAGGAGATACGGGAGGGAAATATGCTGCCTCTCCACAAGGAGAGGGATCTGATTCCCATTTCCGTCATGCAGGTAGTGGAGGAAAAGCTGGGAAACTATTGCCGTTCTTCCGTATTCACTTCCTCCAGGACCTCCTGGTCTGAGCTGGCCCTTATTGCTGCCATTGATGAGGATAACAGCCAGACAGGACTGATTGACGTGCTGGGAGATATCTGCAAGGAGACAAAGAAGATTCTGGAGGTGCCCATTACCATTGGTATCGGCCACAGCTGCCAGGACCTGGGGGAGATTAACTGCTCCTATAAGGCGGCCGTGGACGCCCTTGGCTATAAGGCCATCGTGGGAGCCGGAAGCACCATCTACATCAATGACGTGGAGCCTGTAAGCGGGGGAAAGCTGAGCTTTGACTGCAAGGACGAAGCGGAACTCATTGCGGCCATCAAGTTCGGCCCCAGGGAGAAGATAGAGGAAGCAGTGCAGGCGGTTATGGATAAAATGAGCGATGCAAAGGTGCATTTCAGGCAGTGCCAGGCATATATGCTCAGCGTGTCCAGCTCCATTGTCCAGCTGATACAGCAGTATGACCTGGACCTGGAACAGCTGACGGAGGAGGGGGAGCAGCAGGGGGATACCTTTGCCGTCATACCCAGGATGATGAAAAAGGAGGACTTTGCCCACTGGCTTCTCTCGGCCGCCCTCAGGATGAACCAGGCCATGAACCGGGAGCGGGATAATACCATGAAGCAGGTCATCCAGAAGGCCAAGGAATATATTATGGACAATTACCAGGACACGGATTTATCCGTGGAGAAGATATGCCGCCAGCTGCATATGAGCCCGGCCTATTTCTCCACCATGTTCAAGAAGGAGACAGGGCAGGCATATACCGCCTACCTGACCCAGGTCCGCCTGGACAAGGCAGTGGAGCTTCTCAACAAGACCGATGACAAGACCTATGTCATAGCGGCCAAGGTGGGATACCAGGAGCAGAATTATTTCAGCTATGTGTTCAAGAAGCGTTTCGGGGTCTCGCCCACCAAGTTCAGAGGGGCAAAATAGATACAACAGGCCTGCGCCGCCGCTTATGGCGGAAAGGGGCAGGCAGCGTAAAGGAGCAGGGGACATGTTGTTTGAAAAGCAGAGGGTTAAGCTGCAGAAGGCCAGTATACGTTATATCATATTCATCTACTTTACGCTGACGGCCCTGGCCGCCAGTATATTCATAGGCATTTCCCTGTATTCCAGGCTGTCGGGCCAGATGTCCGCCACCATCCGGGAGGAGAACCAGATACTGATTAATCAGATCACCCGGTCCATGGAGGATTATCTGCGGACCGTGATGAAGCTGTCTGATTCCCTGTACTACGGGGTCGTGAAGAACGCGGACCTGGCCAGCGGATCCATCGGAAGCGAGATGACCCTTCTCTATGACAACAACAAGGACAATGTGGAGAATATTGCCCTTTTGTCCAAGGAAGGAAAGCTGCTGGAAGCCGTGCCTGCTGCCCGCCTTAAGACTAATGTGGATGTCACCGGAGAAAACTGGTTTACCTCCACCCTGGAGAAAACGGAGAATATGCATTTCTCCACGCCCCATGTCCAGTACATTTTTGACGGCAGCGAGAACCAATACCGGTGGGTCATTTCCCTGTCAAGAGCAGTGGAAATTACCCAGGGACCTTCCACGGACCAGGGAGTCCTGCTGATTGACATACGCTACAGCAGTCTGGAGCAGCTCTTTGACGGGGTGAATCTGGGAAACGGAGGCTATGTCTACTTAATCAGCAGCAGCGGGGAAATCATATACCACCCCCAGGCCCAGCTGATTGATTCTGGAATCGTCCGGGAGAACAACCTGGAGGTATCCGGACTCAGGGACGGCAATTACCGGCAGACCGTGGACGGGGAGGAACGGACCGTCACGGTTAAGACCGTGGGATATACAGGCTGGAAGGTGGTGGGGGTGACGCCTCTTGACGGCGTGTCCCTCAACAATATCAAGACAAAGCTTCTGGTGGTTTTCATGATTGCCTTTGTCCTTTTTATCATGACCATTATCAATTCTTATATCTCCACCAGGATAACCGACCCCATCAAGGAGCTGGAGAAATCCGTCAATGAAATTGAGGCTGGCAATCTGGAGACAGAGGTCAGGAGCGGCGGCTCCTACGAGATACAGCATCTGGGCAATTCCATACAAAACATGGCCCGGCAGATACGGCGGCTTATGGACGATATTGTGGCGGAGCATGAATCCAAGCGGAAGAGCGAGTTCGACACCCTCCAGGCGCAGATTAACCCCCATTTCCTGTATAACACCCTGGATATCATTGTTTGGATGATTGAAAATGAGAACCTGACCGACGCGGTGCGTGTCGTGACGGCCCTGGCCAGGTTTTTCCGCATCAGCCTCAGCAGGGGGAAGAGCATTATAACGGTCAGGGATGAGCTGGAGCATGTGCGAAACTACCTTATGATTCAGCACATGCGCTATAAAAACAAGTTTACTTATACCGTGGACGCGGAGGATGAGGTCCTTGACCTGGCCAGTCTCAAGCTTATCCTCCAGCCCCTGGTGGAAAATGCCATCTATCACGGCATGGAATTCATGGACGGCGACGGGGAAATCCGTATCCGGGCATGGCGCCAGGACAAGGATTTATTCATGAGTGTATCGGATAACGGCCTGGGGATGACACGGGAGCAGGTGAAACGGCTGTTCGGGGACACGGACCATGTGCCGTCGGGCAGGGGATCCGGTATCGGAGTGAAGAATGTCCACCAGCGTATCCGTCTGTATTTTGGAAATGGCTACGGACTGGAAATCCAGTCGGAGCCGGATGAAGGGACCACGGTCACGGCCCGTCTGCCGGCCATCCCCTACGGGGAAGTAAAGAAAGAGGGAGCCTATGTTAAATAAAGGAAAAATACTCTGGTGCATATGGGCCGGCATCCTGGTCCTGCTGTTTTTGATGTCCTCCACGGATCTGATTATCAAGGAAAAGAAAATCGAGGTATATCCGATTTCCGTCATCATAGAGGGGGACAACGACGACTATTATGTGAATTTCAAAAAGGGTATGGACCAGGCCGCGGTGGAGTTCCATGGGGATGTCAGCTTCATCACCCTTTATGCCGACCATGACCAGGCCCAGCAGATGGAGCTGGTAAAACGGGAAATCAGGGACGGGGCCAGGGCTGTGATCCTGGCTCCGGTAAAGCCTGAGGAGGCGGTAAGGAAATTGGAGGATATGAACCCCGGCTGCCCCGTCATCCTTCTGGGCCAGTCTCCGGATGAGGGCACAGCTTTGGATACCATCGGCGTGGACGGAAGGGAGATTGGAAGGCTGCTGGGAGAGGCGGCGGCTTCCCAGGCATCCAGGGATGTGCCGGTCTATCTCTTTTGCGGGGGGCTGGACTATGGGGACAGTGCCTGGGTCTACGAGGGGGTCAGGACTGTGCTGGATGAGCAGGGGTATCATTACCGGCTCATTGAGAGGAAAAACCAGGACACATACCGTCAGGCCATACAGGAAACAGACGCTCCCGGAGGCGGCAGGATTACCATTATAGCACTGGATGTGCAGTCGCTGGACCAGGCCACCCGGATACTGGAGGAAAACACCATATACCAGGGCAGGGTGGCGGGACTCTACGGCGCCGGAAGCACCACATCACTGCTCAGGGCCCTGGACAGGGGAATTGTCACAGGGCTGACTGCCTATAACCAGTTTGACGAGGGATATTTAAGCGTGAAGCAGGCAGTGGAAGCTATCCAGGGCACGCGCCAGAAGCAGAACACCGTGCTGGAGGCCATCTATGTGGATAAGGATAAGCTGAGGGATAAGGCATACGAGAAAATGCTCTATCCCATTGAGTAAGGGCAGTTGTGATGAAAAGAAGCGTAATAAGGTAAGGAAAGGGGCATTGCGGTGAAACGGAATTGGATGTATCTATTGGCAGCCTGTATGGGAGCGGCTGTCCTCATAGGGGTGTGGCAGTACATGGGAAGGGAAGACGGGCGGCAGATGGATAAGAACTCCATCCGCATCGGTGTTCTGCTCTACCGGGGGGACGACACCTTCATCGGTACCCTGCGCTCCGGCCTGGAGGACAAGGCAAAGGAATATGAACAGGAAACAGGTATCAAGGTGAAGTTGGATATCATGGACGCCAAGGGGAGCCAGAATACCCAGAACAGCCAGGTGGAGCGTCTGATCTCCCTGGGCTGCGATGCCCTGTGCATCAACAGCGTGGACCGTTCGTCGGCATCCATCATCATAGACAAGGCCATGGATGCAGGAACTCCGGTGGTGTTCTTTAACCGGGAGCCTGTGGAGGAGGACATGAACCGCTGGGAAAAGCTGTACTACGTGGGAGCGGACGCCAAGGAATCCGCCGTGCTCCAGGGAGACATCCTGGTGGATGCCTATAATCAGGATACACGAACCCTGGACGCCAACGGCAACGGACTGGTAAGCTATGTGCTTCTGGAAGGGGAAACCAGCCATCAGGACTCCCTGATCCGCACGGAGTGGTCCATCCAGACCTTAAAGGACGGAGGCGTACCTTTGGAGAAGATTACGGGAGGAATCGCCAACTGGGACAGAAGCCAGGCATCAGCCCTGATGGAGCAGTGGCTGAAGGAGTATACGGGCCAGATTGAACTGGTGGTCAGCAACAACGACGACATGGCCCTGGGAGCCATTGACGCCATAAACCGGGCCGGAATCGGGGCCAATTCCATCAAGGTGGTGGGGATTGACGGCACCCCTGTGGGCATAAAGGCCCTGGAGGAAGGATATCTTTTCGGCACAGTGGAATCAGATAAGGAACGCTACTCCCGGGTTATATTTGACATTGCCTGGAGCCTGTCCCTGAACCAGGATCCAAAGGACAGGGTGCCTCAGCTGGATGGAAATTATTACTGGTGCCCGCAGAGGGCTTTGACCCAGGCTGAGGCAAAATTGCTTAAAAACCAGTGATGTATCATAAAAACACCGACGGAAAAAGATAAAATCGAAGAAATTTTATAATCATTCTATAAAAATCATATGGAAAAATGCACAACCGGGTCGTATAATAATCTTGTTGTTAAGCAAAAACAACCAAAGTCAACAAAACTATAAGGGAGGAATTAAAAATGAAGAAAGCATTAAGTGTTGCTCTTGCGTGTTCCATGGCATTATCACTGGTTGCCTGCGGAGGCGGCAGCAAGCCAACGGAAGCACCAACCACAGCAGCTGCAGGGGATACCACAACCGCGGCAGCAGCAGACACAACCGCGGCAGACACAGCAGCGGCACCGGAAGCAGGCGCAGAGGTGGCAAACAAGGATAAGCCTTTAGTATGGTTCAACCGCCAGCCATCCAGCAGTGCTACAGGACAGCTTGATATGACAGCCCTGAATTTTAATAAGGATACATATTATGTAGGTTTCGACGCAAACCAGGGTGCTGAGCTTCAGGGAACCATGGTTAAGGACTACATCGAGAAGAACATCGACTCAATTGACCGCAACGGCGACGGAATCATCGGCTACGTTCTGGCAATCGGCGACATCGGACATAACGACTCTATCGCACGTACAAGAGGCATCCGCAAGGCTCTCGGCACCGCGGTAGAGAAAGACGGCAGCATCAACAGCGATCCTGTTGGCACAAACGCAGACGGTACAGCAACGGTTGTACAGGACGGCTCCATCGAAGTTGGCGGAAAGACATACGTTGTCCGTGAGCTCGCTTCCCAGGAGATGAAGAACTCCGCAGGCGCTACATGGGATGCTGCCACAGCGGGCAATGCAATCGGCACATGGTCTTCCTCTTTTGGCGATCAGATTGATGTTGTTGCATCCAATAACGACGGTATGGGCATGTCCATGTTCAACGCATGGTCCAAGGACAACAAGGTTCCTACATTTGGCTATGACGCAAACAGCGACGCAGTAGCAGCTATCGCAGAGGGCTACGGCGGCACTATCAGCCAGCATGCAGACGTACAGGCTTACCTGACACTCCGCGTTCTGCGCAACGCACTGGACGGAGTTGATATCGATACAGGTATCGGCACAGCAGACGATGCAGGCAATGTCCTGAGTTCTGATGTATATGTTTACAAGGCAGATGAGCGTTCCTACTACGCACTGAACGTTGCTGTTACCGCTGAAAATTATACAGATTTCACAGATTCCACAATGGTATACGCACCTGTATCCAATCAGCTGGATGAGGCTTCCCATGCCACAAAGAATGTATGGCTGAACATCTACAACTCAGCTGATAACTTCCTTGGATCGACCTATCAGCCTCTGCTTCAGAAATACGATAAGCTTCTCAACCTTAAGGTTGACTACATCGGCGGCGACGGGCAGACAGAGTCCAATATTACAAACCGTCTTGGAAATCCAAGCCAGTATGACGCATTTGCCATCAACATGGTTAAGACAGACAATGCAGCTTCATACACATCTCTGCTTGAGCAGTAATATTCATTGAAATAAAGATGTACTGTTATTAGGGAGAAGAAATTCTCCCTAATATTAAAATTGGAACCTATCAATCTACATATACAGGAGTAAAATAATGGCAGATAAGAAAGATGATATCGTCTTATCAATACGCGGTATGAGCAAGTCCTTCGGCCGGAACAGAGTTCTGGACCATATCAGCCTGGATGTGAAGCGCGGAACCGTTATGGGGCTTATGGGTGAGAACGGAGCTGGTAAGTCAACCATGATGAAGTGCCTTTTCGGCACCTACCAGAAAGACGAGGGAAATATCTTCCTGAACGGCAGGGAAGTAAGCTTTTCCGGACCAAAGGATGCTCTTGAAAACGGCATTGCAATGGTTCACCAGGAATTGAATCAGTGTCTGGAACGGAATGTAATTGACAATTTATTCCTCGGACGTTATCCGGTCAATTCCATGGGTGTAATTGATGAAGGCAGGATGAAAAAGGAAGCAGCCGAACTCTTTAGAAAATTGGGAATGACCGTTAACCTCACTCAGCCCATGAGCCGCATGTCCGTATCACAGAGGCAGATGTGCGAAATCGCCAAGGCCATCTCCTACAATTCAAGGGTGATTGTTCTGGATGAGCCTACATCCTCCCTGACCGTGCAGGAGGTTAATAAGCTCTTCGAGATGATGAGGATGTTAAAGGAGCAGGGAATCGCCCTGATTTATATTTCCCACAAGATGGATGAGATTTTTGAAATCTGCGATGAGATATCAGTGCTTCGGGACGGCAATCTGGTTATGACAAAGAGCACCAAGGATGCAAACATGAATGAGCTGATTGCGGCAATGGTCGGCCGTTCCCTTGATAACCGGTTCCCGCCTGTTGACAACACCCCCGGTGATGTGATTCTGTCCATCCAGAATCTGTCCACAAAGTTTGAGCCTCACTTGCAGGATGTTTCATTTGACGTAAAAGAAGGAGAAATATTCGGGCTGTACGGTCTGGTAGGAGCAGGGCGCACGGAACTTCTGGAAACAATCTTTGGTGTCCGCACCAGAGCGGCGGGGCGTGTTTATTTTAATAACCGTCTTATGAATTTCAGCAGCGCAAAGGAAGCCATGGAGCATGGTTTTGCCATGATTACCGAGGAGCGGAAGGCAAATGGCCTGTTTTTAAAAGGGGACCTTACCTTTAATACCACCATTGCCAATCTGCGGCAGTATATGTCGGGCATAGCGCTTTCCGATGCGAAGATGATAAAGGCCACGTCAAACGAAATCAAGATCATGCACACCAAGTGCATGGGCCCCGACGATATGATTTCCAGCCTTTCCGGCGGAAATCAACAGAAGGTCATTTTCGGAAAGTGGCTGGAGCGCAGTCCGCAGGTGTTTATGATGGACGAACCCACACGAGGAATCGACGTGGGTGCAAAGTATGAAATATATGAGCTTATCATCAATATGGCGAAGCAGGGGAAGACAATCATCGTTGTTTCTTCTGAGATGCCGGAGATTCTCGGAATTACAAACCGTATTGGTGTTATGTCAAATGGACGTCTTTCCGGAATTGTTAATACAAAAGAGACAAATCAGGAAGAACTTTTAAGGCTCAGTGCAAAATACCTATAAGGGGGATTCATGGATATGGCGAAAGGAAACAATGGGACTCTTACGGCTGAACAGGAAATGCAGCTGCGCCAGCCAATTGAGGATTATGTTGGCGAAATTCAGAAAAAAATCGACAGTCTCAGAGAGGACGGCACAAACAGGGTAGTCACTCTGCAAAATAGTATTGATGCAACAAAGAGAGACCGTTCCCTTACAAAGGAAGAAAGGGAAAACAGAATTGCGGCTAACAGCGCGGAGATGGAAAAAGCAAAGGCTGTTGAGGCAAAGAACAAGGATGAGATTGCAAAATTAATCTCCAATGCGGAGAGTTACCTTAAGGCACATTTTGATAAGGATTATTATCTGCCGTTAAAGGAAAGCTGTGAGCGGGAAAAAGCGCTTGCAAAGGAAAGATACGACATTAAAGTTGCGGAACTGAACAAAGAACATGAAAATACCCTCTCAAAGCTTACGGACCATCAGGAGATAAAGGATGAGAAGTATGTTCATAAGAACCGCCTGTTTGACGCAAAGATGGACCTGGACAAGGAGCTTCAGCGGATTAAGGACAGAAGGCATGCGGCATTTGTCTGGCAGTATCACCTGATTGACATGCTCCGCCTGTCTAAATTCACCTTCATGGAGACCAGGGCGCAGAAATGGGAGAACTATAAATATACATTCAACCGCAGGACATTCTTGTTGCAGAATGGTCTGTATATCGCTATTATCCTGATTTTCATCGGACTGTGTATCGCTGCGCCGGTGATAAAGAATGTTCAGCTGCTTACCTATAATAACGTTTTAAATATCTTGCAGCAGGCTTCTCCAAGAATGTTCCTGGCTTTGGGCGTTGCCGGACTCATCCTCCTTACCGGTACGGACCTTTCCATAGGACGTATGGTTGGTATGGGCATGACTACCGCGACAATCATCATGCATCAGGGCATCAACACAGGCGCTGTGTTCGGACACGTGTTTGACTTCACAGGCATGCCCATAGGATTAAGAGTGGTATTTGCCCTGGTAATGTGTATCATCTTATGTACGTGCTTTACGGCCATCGGAGGTTTCTTTACCGCTAAATTCAAGATGCATCCGTTCATTTCAACCATGGCCAACATGCTGGTCATTTTCGGACTCGTCACATATGCCACAAAGGGCGTATCCTTTGGCGCCATTGAACCGGCTATTCCAAAGATGATTATTCCAAAAATAAACGGATTCCCAACCATTATCCTGTGGGCAGTGGCTGCCATCGTAATTGTATGGTTCATCTGGAACAAGACCACCTTCGGCAAGAATTTATACGCAGTAGGCGGCAATCCGGAAGCAGCAGCTGTTTCAGGTATCTCCGTATTCGGAGTAACCATGGGAGCATTCATTCTGGCAGGCATCCTTTACGGGTTCGGATCCTGGCTGGAATGCGCAAGAATGGTAGGTTCCGGCTCCGCTGCTTACGGCCAGGGCTGGGAGATGGATGCAATCGCAGCCTGCGTGGTCGGCGGCGTATCCTTTACAGGCGGTATCGGTAAGATTTCAGGCGTAGTAGTCGGCGTGCTTATATTCACCGTACTCATCTACTCCCTTACCATTCTCGGTATCGACACAAACCTTCAGTTCGTATTCGAGGGCATCATTATTATAACCGCTGTAACACTTGACTGCTTGAAGTATGTTCAGAAGAAGTAAGTAAGTTAGGTGTTTCCGTCCGTGATTGAAATAAGTCTGGGGGCTGTGGATACGGCTGCGGGACTAGTATTTCTAGGACGCTGAAAATCGGCTAAATACAAGAGGCTGGCTGCCAAAACTCGCGGCCAAGCCTCTTTTTATATTTAGGTACTGAGCTCAAACAGTTGTCAGCCAGCCTCTTGCATTTAGCCGGTTTCCGGAGGCTTAGCCCTACTAGCCCCGCAGCCGTATCCCACTCCCTCCTCTCCCTTTCCCTCACGGACGCCCCCCCTGCATCTACTACCATCCACAAGCCAACCTGCTATTTTGATACTCCCTGGTAAACGTAACATCCCTCCCAAACCACTTTGGGGGCTGGAAGGACAGGGCTTCTTCTTCGGTGGTAAATTCCACCTCGGCCAGAATGAGGCCGGCGTAGCGGCCTTCAAAGACGTCCAGCTCAATGGTCAGATGATCTGAGTTATCCAGAGGGATGAAATAACGCTTTTTGGTGAGTACGGAGCCGTCGGCCTTGGGAAGCAGGTGGGCGTAGGCTTCGCGGGTCAGCGGAAGGTTGTATTCTTCCCTGGACAGGAGTCCCTTGCCCTTATAGGTGAGGCAGAAGTCCTCATCCTCCTGGCGGATGCGGACTACCGGGTCAGTGCAGAGATAGGCCTGTTCAATCTGGTGGAAGGGATGGGTGTCATAGCCCTCCGGAAGACAGGGAACCAGGAATTTACGTTCGATTTCCATATGGGAAAACCTCCTTGCTGTGATTGTCGATTAGTGGATTTTACTAACTATTTTTATTATTTCCATTTTACAATCATATCATTTAACTCTTTTCCTGAAAAGTGATAAATGATAAAATAAAATTACTATGCGATAAATGGCGGAAAGGGAGATTATCATGGCAAAGGTTTATGCATTTCTTGCGGATGGACTGGAAGAGGTTGAATGTCTTGCGGTTGTGGACGTGCTTCGTCGTTCCGGTGTGGAGGTGACACTGGTGTCTGTTACGGGAGACAGGAAAGTAACTGGTTCTCATGGAATTGAGTTGGGGACTGACGCCCTGTTTGATGATGTGGATCCGGATGTGGCAGATGTGCTGTTTTTGCCCGGAGGAATGCCGGGAACAAACAATCTGAAAGCACATAAGGGTCTGAGGGCGGCTGTGGAGTGCGCCAACAAGCAGGGCAGAAGGATTGCGGCCATCTGCGCGGCGCCAAGCATCCTGGGGAGCATGGGGCTCTTAAAGGGCAGGACGGCTACCTGCTATCCGGGATTTGAGGACCATCTCACAGGCGTGTCCTACACCAGCCAGGGTGTTGTGACGGACGGCAACATCACCACCGGCAGGGGTCTGGGATTTGCCCTTGACATGGGACTGGAACTGATTCGCCTGCTTCAGGGTCCCCAGCAGGCCCAGAAGATTGCAGCGGCAATCCAGTATAGCTGGAAATAGTATTCGGATGAGAAAAACTCCTGTTCTGTTCTATATCATATGGATGTGGGATGGAATGGAAGTTTTTTTTGTAAAAAACGCTGGTGTTTTTAAAATGAGCATGCTATAATGGTACATTGAAGTGTAGCGCCCTCATGGATTATGGGCGAATCACATATATTTTAAGGAGGAACCCGTAAAAATGAGTGTACAAGTAGAAAAATTAGAAAAAAACATGGCCAAACTGACAATAGAGTTAAGCGCGGAGCAGTTTGAGGATGCAATGAAAAAAGCCTTCAATAAGAGCAAGAACAAGTTTAATATTCCAGGCTTCCGTAAGGGCAAAGCACCTCGCACCATGATTGAAAAGATGTATGGCGAAGGCATTTTTTATGAGGATGCCGCTGATGAAGCCATCAACGCAACCTGCATGGAGGCAATGAATGAAAGCGGACTGGAGATCGTTTCCAGACCGGAAGTTGCCGTAGATCAGATTGGCAAGGACAAGCCGTTCATCTATACCGCAACCGTAGCCGTAAGGCCGGAAGTGACCCTGGGCGAGTACAAGGGCATCGAGGTAGAGAAGGTGGATGCAGCTGTTAAGCCGGAGGATGTGGAAGCAGAGCTCAAGAAGGTTCAGGAGCAGAACGCAAGACTTCTGACCGTAGAGGACAGACCGGTTGCTGACGGCGACCAGACCGTCATCGACTTTGAGGGATTTGTTGACGGCAAGACATTTGACGGCGGCAAGGCAGCTGATTACCCATTGACAATTGGTTCCCATTCCTTTATCGATACATTTGAGGAGCAGCTGGTTGGCAAGAACATCGGAGAAGAGTGTGAGATTAACGTAACCTTCCCGGAGGAGTATCACGCGGCTGAACTGGCCGGAAAGCCGGCAACCTTTAAGGTGACTGTAAAGGAAATCAAGGTAAAGGAACTTCCGGAACTGGATGATGAGTTTGCAGGAGAGGTTTCTGAATTTGACACTCTGGATGAATACAAGAAGGATATTGAGGCAAAGATTCTTGAGAGAAAGCAGAAAGAAGCTGCCTCCGAAAACGAGAACCGTGTAGTTGACAAAGTAGTGGCGGGAGCTTCCATGGAGATTCCTGACAGGATGGTGGAAGGCCAGATTGACAACATGGTTCAGGATACAGCCCGCCGTATGGAGAGCCAGGGTCTGTCCATGGATCTGTACATGAAGTATACAGGCATGACCATGGAGCAGATGAGAGAGCAGATGAAGCCACAGGCCTTAAAGAGAATACAGACCAGACTGGTGCTTGAGGAAGTTGTAAAGGCTGAGAACCTGCAGGTTTCCGACGAAAGACTGGATGAGGAGATTGCCAAGATGGCGGCCGCTTACCAGATGGAGGCTGACAAGTTAAAAGGTTATATGTCAGACCGTGATAAGGACCAGATGAAGGAAGATATTGCTGTTCAGGAAGCGGTTGATTTCCTGGTGGCAGAAGCAAAACTGGTATAATTCACATATGATACGGGGGGTTCACAGCGCTTATTTACCTGGCTTTGAATCTCCCTGGTTTCTTATAAGTGTACGTCATCTTGTCCGGGCGGTGAGATGCCGCTCCTGGCAGGGATGACATGAATTGCACGCAGGTGTCTGAATGACAGGCGCCAAGTGCCTATAACTAGGAGGATGGTTAAATGAGTTTAGTACCTTATGTCATTGAGCAGACCAGCCGCGGCGAGCGTTCTTATGACATTTATTCAAGATTACTGAAGGAGAGGATCATATTCCTGGGCGAGGAAGTAAGCGATGTGTCCGCAAGCCTTGTGGTGGCACAGCTCTTATTCCTGGAGTCAGAGGACCCGGGCAAGGATATCCATCTGTATATCAACAGCCCGGGCGGTTCCGTATCCGCGGGATTTGCCATCTATGACACCATGAATTATATTAAGTGCGATGTGTCTACCATCTGTATCGGCATGGCAGCCAGCATGGGCGCGTTCCTTCTTTCCGGAGGGGCCAAGGGCAAGCGTTTCGCTCTGCCTAATGCAGAAATCATGATTCATCAGCCTTCGGGCGGGGCCAAGGGCCAGGCCACTGAGATTAAAATTGTGGCTGAGAATATCTTAAAGACAAGAAAGAAATTAAACGAAATCCTGGCAGCAAACACAGGGAAGCCCCTGGAAGTGATTGAGCGCGATACGGAGCGTGACAATTACATGTCTGCATTGGAGGCCAAGGAATACGGCCTTATTGATGAAATCATCGCACATCATTAGTGCTGCGGCCCAGCGCTAAGGCATCAGGCCGGTAACGTAAAACAGCAAGTAAAGGATATGAAAGGTTAGGTATCGTATGCCAATGAGACCAGATGACACGATTCGGTGCTCCTTCTGCGGAAGGACACAGGATCAGGTACGAAAGATGATTGCCGGAGCAGGCAACAACAATGTGTATATCTGTGACGAGTGCATAGAATTGTGCTCTGAGATTCTGGAAGAGGAGCTGGAAGGCCAGGATGAAGGGGAGAGCCCCGCGCTGGCCGATATACGTCTCCTGAAGCCAAAGGAAATCAAAGCATTTTTAGACGAATATGTCATCGGACAGGATGACGCCAAGAAGGTGTTGTCCGTTGCGGTTTACAATCACTACAAGAGGGTGACGGCATGCCAGAACATGGACGTGGATGTGCAGAAGAGCAACATCCTTATGTTAGGGCCCACGGGTTCAGGCAAGACTTATCTGGCCCAGACCCTGGCTAAGATTCTCAATGTCCCCTTTGCCATTGCGGACGCCACTGCACTGACAGAGGCTGGATATGTGGGCGAGGATGTGGAAAACATTCTGTTAAAGCTTATCCAGGCAGCTGACTATGACATCTCCCGTGCCGAATACGGCATTATATATATTGACGAGATTGATAAAATTACCAAGAAATCCGAAAATGTATCCATCACCAGGGATGTTTCAGGCGAGGGCGTCCAGCAGGCGCTTCTCAAGATTCTGGAGGGTACAGTTGCCAGTGTTCCGCCTCAGGGCGGCAGGAAGCATCCGCACCAGGAGCTTCTTCAGATTGATACCACCAACATCCTGTTTATCTGCGGCGGTGCCTTTGATGGCCTGGAGAAGATTGTGGAGCAGCGTCTCAGCGCCGGTTCCATTGGTTTCAACGCCGAGGTGACAAACAAGAATGATCTGAACATCGATGAGCTGCTCAAGAAGGTGGAGCCAAAGGATTTGACCAAGTTCGGGCTGATTCCCGAGTTCATAGGCCGCGTGCCTGTGATGGTTTCTCTGGAACAGCTGACAAAGGAAGCTATGGTGCGCATTCTGTCAGAGCCGAAAAATGCCCTGATGAGGCAGTACCAGAAGCTGTTTGAGCTGGACAATGTGAAGCTGGAATTTACCCGGGAGGCTCTGGAGGAAATTGCACAGCTGGCAGTAGACCGCAAGATTGGCGCCAGAGGACTGCGCTCTATCCTTGAATCAGTGATGATGGACCTTATGTATGAGATTCCGTCCGATGATTCTATCGGAATCTGTACCATTACCAGAGACGTAGTGAGAAAGGCAGGACAGCCGGAATTAGTATACCGCGACATGCCTCCTGCATCTGCCCGAAAACCGTTGTCAGAACGGCTTAGGGGGGACAGTAAGACAGGAGAAATTGCGTAGGCTGTCATGCTCCTGTGACAATTTAGAAGAGAGAAAGGGCCGCTGCAAATCAGATATGACCCGGACCAGAAGGCTTGTTTTCCGGCCGGTCCGGCACCTGCATTGCAGCGGCTTTTCAAATGGTTAAGATACAAGAGGTGAAAATTGAGAATGGGAGAACAAGTGATTACGATGCCTGTGGTGGCCCTCAGGGGGCTGACCATACTTCCGGGTATGGTATTGCATTTCGATATAAACAGGCCGAAATCAGTGGCCGCCGTAGAGCGGGCCATGGTGGGAGACCAGAAACTGTTCCTTGTGGCCCAGAGACATCCTGAAATCGTTGAGCCGGAGCAGGGGGATTTGTTCCAGGTGGGGACTGTGGCAGTGGTGAAGCAGCTGGTGAAACTGCCGGGCAAGGTGGTACGCGTGCTGGTGGAAGGACTGGAGCGCGCTGAGCTTCTGTGTCTGGAAGCCGAGGAACCGGCCATGATGGGCGAGATAGCAGCCATAGAAGCGGAGGAGGATGATTTGGACAGCCTGACTCAGGAGGCCATGCTGCGCATCCTGAAGGATAGGCTGGAAGAATATGGAAGAGTTAATTCCAAGATTACGAAGGAGATTCTGCCCAATCTGCTGATTATTACAGATCTGAATGAGATGCTGGACCAGATTGCCATTCAGCTGCCATGGGATTATACCATCCGCCAGACGGTGCTGGAGAACAGCTCTTTGTCAGCCAGGTATGAGGTAGTGATGCATACTCTGCTGACTGAGATGGAGATATACAGGATTAAGAAGGATTTCCAGGAAAAGGTAAAGGCTGATATCGACCAGAACCAGAAGGAATACATCCTCAGGGAGCAGATGAAGGTTATCCGCCAGGAGCTGGGAGAGGATGCTGTGTCGGATGCAGACGAATACCAGAAGAAACTGGACGCACTGAAGGCTGACAAGGAAGTAAAGGAAAAGCTCCACAAAGAGATTGAGCGTTTCCGCAATATGCCGGCCGGAAGCCAGGAGGCCAATGTGCTGCGCACCTATGTGGAAACCCTGCTGGACCTGCCATGGAAGAAGATGTCCAAGGACAATGACGACATCAAACATGCCGAGAAGATACTCAACGAGGACCACTACGGACTGGAACAGGTAAAGGAGAGAATCCTGGAATACCTGGCTGTCCGCGCCCTGACTAAGAAGGGCACCAGTCCTATCATCTGTCTGGTGGGACCTCCCGGAACCGGCAAGACATCCATTGCCCGGTCCGTGGCAAGAGCCCTGAATAAGAAATACGTGCGCATCAGCCTGGGAGGTGTCCGGGACGAGGCGGAAATCAGGGGACACAGGAAAACCTACGTGGGCGCCATGCCCGGCCGTATTGTGGAAGGCATGCGTCAGGCCGGTGTGAGCAATCCTCTGATGCTTCTGGATGAGATTGACAAGGTCAGCAGCGATTACAAGGGCGATACCTCCTCCGCGCTTTTGGAGGTGCTGGACGGGGAACAGAATGTGAAATTCAGGGACCATTATGTGGAACTTCCCATTGACCTGTCCCAGGTCCTGTTTATTGCCACGGCCAACACCACCCAGACCATACCGGGTCCCCTGCTGGACCGTATGGAGCTGATTGAGGTCAACAGCTACACGGAAAATGAGAAGTTTCACATAGCCAGGGACTACCTGGTGTCAAAGCAGATGGAGCGCAACGGGCTGAAGGACAGCCAGATTACATTTTCCGATAAGAGCCTGGAAAAAATCATACACAACTACACCAGGGAAGCGGGCGTCAGGAATCTGGAGCGCCGCATTGGGGATGTTTGCCGCAAGGCAGCCAGACAGTTCCTGGAGGATAAGAAGAAGTCCATCAAGATTTCGGAGAGCAATCTGGAAAAATATCTGGGCAAGGAAAAGGTGACCTTTGAAAATGCCAATGAGGAAGATGAAATCGGAATTGTCCGCGGCCTGGCCTGGACCAGTGTGGGAGGCGATACCCTTCAGATAGAAGTCAATGTGATGCCGGGCAAGGGAAGCCTTCTGATGACCGGACAGCTGGGTGATGTGATGAAGGAATCCGCCCAGACAGCCCTGACCTATGTGCGGTCCGTGTGTCCGGAATACGGGATTGCCGACGATTATTTTGAGAAGCATGATCTCCACATCCATATCCCGGAGGGCGCGGTGCCAAAGGACGGACCATCCGCGGGAATCACCATGGCCACAGCCATGCTGTCCGCGGTGACAGGTAAAAGCGTCCAGGCCAAGGTGGCCATGACCGGGGAGATAACCCTCCGGGGACGGGTCCTGCCCATCGGAGGACTGAAAGAAAAGATACTGGCAGCCAAGATGGCCCATATAGAGAAGGTACTGGTACCTGACAAGAACCGGCCGGATATGGCGGAGCTGTCCAAAGAAATCACCAAAGGACTGGACATTGTGTATGTAAAGGCCATGGAGGATGTGGTGTCGGAGGCATTTGTTTAGAGCGCGGATAGGAATTAGGAGAAACAGATATGATAATAAGAGACGTGAATCTGGAAACAGTTTGCGGCGTGACCAGCAAGCTGCCGGAGAATACACTGCCGGAGTTTGCATTTGCGGGCAAGTCCAATGTGGGAAAATCATCCCTCATCAACGCACTGATGAACCGCAAAGCCTATGCAAGGACCTCCTCGCAGCCGGGAAAGACCCAGACCATCAATTTTTACAACATCAACGGGGCATTGTACTACGTGGACCTGCCGGGTTACGGCTATGCCAAGATAGCGGTTGAGGTCAAGGAAAAATGGGGCAAGATGATAGAACGGTATCTCAGGAATTCCCAGATGCTCAAGATGGTATTCCTGCTTATTGATATCCGCCACGAGCCCTCGGCCAACGACAAGCTGATGTATGAATGGATTATCTTTAACGGATACCATCCCGTCATCATTGCCACCAAGCTGGACAAGATTAACCGCAGCCAGGTACAAAAGCACGTGAAGATGGTGCGGGAAGGCCTGGGAATGGAAAAGGACGGCATCATCATTCCTTTTTCGGCAGAGACAAAGCAGGGCAGGGATGATATATGGGATCTTATTGAGGGGAGCCTGTAGGCTGCCCCTATTCCTGTTAAAAGAAAATTGATTTAATAAAGAGAAAGAAAGGCCCGGTTTCCTGACAGACGGGTATTGCCTGCGGGAAATCAGGCCTTTACGCTACCGGTAAGCCTCCTTCAACGGCTCGATAAAATACCTACCGTAAGACGGAATATACCGGCCCTGCGGATATCCGGCCCGTGGTCTGGTCCCGGGGGTGCAGAATGTAGGGTTCATGCTCTGTATATGTGATATCCACCCAGGGATAGCGAAAGCCTTCCCTGACCATGGCTTTTTCCGCCAGGGGATGGCCCGGGGCCGCCACCAGGCAGGAGCCACGCATCAGGGCCACCGCTATGGTCAGCTGTCCCCTTTCCTCACCTAATAAATCCTCACATTCCGAATTCCGGTCAGAGCATATCTGGCAGATTTACAGGTGAATCCTGTCAGATTCAGCTCGACATATCCGGCATTTAGCGTATAATAGATAAAGGTATGAAATAAAATAAGACAGCCCGGTGTGATGGGATTGCAGACGCGCAGGGCTGTATCTGGAGGTATTATGTAATGGAAACGGGACCAATACGGGTGGCTGTCATGGCGGACACCCATGGAGTGCTCCGGCCGGAGGTGGAGAGGATTCTCGAAACCTGCGATGTGATTGTCCATGCAGGGGATTTCGACAATCAGATGCTGTATCATAAGCTGAATGTGAACCAGCCACTGTACGCGGTAAGGGGAAATAACGACAGGGGATGGTCCGGGGGCCTTGGACAGGTGAACCGGTTTGAAATCGGAGGGGTCAAATTTATCATGGCTCACGAAAGAGTGGATATTCCCAGCGTGCTCAAGGATATTCAGGTGGTCATATTCGGCCATTCCCATATGTATTATCAGCAGGAAATCAGCGGAAGGCTTTGGCTGAATCCGGGAAGCTGCGGTTATAAGCGTTTTACCCTGCCCCTTTCCATGGCCGTGATGACCATTGAGGAAGGAACGTATGAGGTGGAGACTATCTGGCTGGAACATGGGTACGGGACGCCGGGAGCAGCCACCAGCCAGAGGGAAAAGGCCAAAGCCAGCAAGTATGAAAAGCATCAGAAACGCTATAAGCAGAAGCAGGCAAAGGGCGAGGGCCAGACGGATAAGGCAAAGGGCGCGGTTATGGCAGCCAGATACGGGGGACGGCCGGCAGCCAAGCGGGAAGCCGTCAAACCCGTCCCGGACCAGGAAAAGGAATACCTGTTCCTCATAGCGAAAATCTTACGCCTGAGAAAGGCCGGTGAATCCAGGGAATGGGTCATCCGGAACCTGGGGGAGAATTTCAGGCTGGCAGCAACCATCTATGATATATGCGAAAAAAAGCCGGACGCAAATGCCCGGCAGATTTTAGAACTGTTATTGGAACAAATCTCGTTTTAGTGAAAACGCTTCCCGGTGGAAGCAGGTATACCGGCACAGCAAGTCAGGATAAAAGTGACCGCATGACATGGGCATAGATTTCCTGGCTTTTTGTTTTCCATGTATTGCACATGGATTCTGCCTGCTCCCTGTCGGGAACAGACAAATCCAGACGAATCAGGGTGGTCTTATTCTCGCGGACCTCACAGTGGACAATGTAGTCCTGATTGGTCCCCTTGTAGAAGTCGGCCGTGGTTCCCACCTCCTCCCGGAGACGGAACTTATTCTCCTTGAGGTACTGGTTCATGTCTTCAATGATGGCGGAGGATATGTTCTTGCCAAAGAAGTTGAGGGTTTCCTCGCCTTCCCTGGTGATGTCATACCGGGTGCTGTTGTGGCTGGCCTCCTTGTGGACCAGGCCGGCGTCTTCCAGCTCATTTAAGGCCTGCTGGAGGGTGAAATAGGTGGTGTATTCATGCTCTGTGAAAAAGTTGGTGAGCTGGGCGTTCGTCAGGGGGAAGTTCACCTGCTTCAACATATAGAGATTCATCAGTTTGTACAAGGTCATAGGTTCAGTAAGCATATCACACACGCTCCATCAGGGTTTTCTTATTATTTTCTAATGTGGTCCTTTACCGCGCTGCTGACCACATCTGCCACGCGGGGGTCAAAGGCTTCGGGAAGTATGTTCTCGTCGTTTAAATCCTTCCCGTCCACCAGTCCTGCAATGGCTTCGGCGGCAGCCAGTTTCATTTCCTCGGTGATGGCAGAAGCACGGCCTTCCAGCGCGCCCTTAAAGATTCCGGGGAAAACCACCACGTTGTTTACCTGGTTGGGAAAGTCGGAACGGCCGGTCCCGACCACACGCGCCCCGGCAGCCTTTGCCAGTTCAGGCATGATTTCCGGTACGGGGTTTGCCATGGCAAAGAGGATGGCGTCCTTATTCATGGATGCCACCATGTCCTGGGTCACGATTCCGGGAGCAGACACGCCCACGAAGATGTCAGCGCCCTTCATGGCGTCTGCCAGGGTACCGGTCCTGTGATCCAAGTTGGTCACGTCCATCATCTTTTCCTGCATCCAGTTCAGGTCATCTGCGCCCCTGCTCAGGATGCCGCTCCTATCGCACATGGTAATATGGGCGAATCCATAGGTCAGCAGCAGCTTTGTGATGGCAATGCCCGCGGAGCCGGCGCCGTTTACTACCACGCGGCAATCTTCCTTCTTTTTGCCGGTCAGCTTAAGGGAGTTGATGACGCCGGCCAGGACCACAATGGCAGTGCCGTGCTGGTCGTCGTGGAACACCGGGATGTCCAGTCTCTCTTTTAATGCCTCCTCTATCTCAAAGCATCTGGGGGCCGAGATGTCCTCCAGGTTAATGCCGCCAAAGGCGGGAGCGATGCGCACAACGGTCTCAATGATTTCCTGGGTGTCCTGGGTATCCAGGCAGATGGGGAAGGCGTTGACACCGCCGAATTCCTTAAAAAGCACAGCCTTTCCCTCCATGACAGGCATTGCTGCCAGAGGACCTATGTTGCCCAGGCCCAGTACGGCGCTTCCGTCGGATACAACGGCAATGGTGTTGGATTTGATGGTATACCGGTAAGCCGCCTCCGGGTCGGCGGCAATCACCTTGCAGGGCTCGGCAACGCCCGGGGTATAGGCAAGGGCCAGGTCTTCCCTGGAGGCGACCTTTGCTTTTGATGTGGTTTTAAGTTTTCCCTTCCATTCCTCGTGGAGCAGCAGTGCTTTCTCATTGGTTGTCATAATCCGTTCCGTCCTTTTCATTATCATAGTAGAAACACAAAAATGCATTTTTATATATCATAACAATTTTGTAAGTGTTTATCAAGTTCCTTTTGAAATTGGTGCGGTTTGACAAACCTGCATTTTTGTAATCATCTGGGTATGGCGGCGCTTGTGCGGCGGTGCGAACCGGGGGAGGGGGAGAGCAAAAAAGGAAAATGGAAGAACATGGAACCCATGGTTTGTACAAAAGATGTAATTAAAACTTTTAAAACCACCCAAAATGTGATATCATGTTACGTAAGTGTGGACATTTTACACAGAAGGATAAAGATACAGGTGGTACTATGAGGGAACGTATTAACCGTCTGGCCAGGGGAATCATTGACAATGGTTCGCCGGAGCTGGTGCTGACACCGGAACGGGTGGAGGCTTCGGTTCCCGCGGGTGAGGTCATCCGTGGCGAGATATTGGTGAGCAGCGGCAATAACCTGCATATAAAAGGGCTGGTGTATTCCAGCCATGAAAGGGTCCGGGTGGTGAACGGCGCCTTTGGCGGGCTTCGCAACCGGATTATATATGAAGTCAACGTGGATTTTTCAGAGCATGGGGACGAAATCAAGGGATCTTTTTACCTGGTCACCAATGGCGGTGAGAGGGAGATTCCTTATTCTTTGCGCGTACAGGCCGGCGATTCAGGGGAGGTTCTGGGAAACTTAAAGACTCCCAGGGACTTTGGGCTGCTGGCTAAGAGGGACCTGGAAAAGGCGCTGAGGATGTTTGAATATCAGGATTTTACAGAGGCCCCCTTCATGCAGGATTCCCGGGTCCGTACCATCTATGACGGGTTAAAGGGAAGGGCCGGCAGAAGGAATCTGCTGGAGGAATTCCTGGTGGCCCTGCAGGTGAAGGAACCGGTAAAGCTTACGCTGGAGACCGGAACCAGGACCTATGAGAATCTGACCGGAATCGCGGAAGATTATATAGATATTTCGGCAGGAACCTGGGGGTATGTGTCGGCGGACATAACAGCGGATGCTCCCTTCATTGAACTGGGGACCTCCCGTATTACAGACCAGGATTTTGTCCAGGGCCGGTGCAGGGCGGGATACCGCATTATACCGTCCAGGCTTCACAGGGGAAGGAATTTTGGGTGCATCCGCATTAAATCCATGGGGGAGGAATTCCTTCTTTCCGTGGAGGCGGAGGGGCATCACGGGGCCGGCGGCGCTGAGCGGGAATCCGGGGCGGACCGCTTCATGGACCATGGGAGCTTATATAAATACCTGGCTCTGCGTCTGGACTATGAGGCAGGGGTTTATGAGCCGGCCCTTCTCCTGAACCAGATGATGAAGGAGACAGAGCATCTCAGAGCTGATTTTCCGGGGGACGAGAGGGCCAAGCTGATACAGGCAGAGCTTCTTATATTAAACGGCAGGGAGGACAATGCCTCCCTGGCTTTAGACGACGCCAGGGACCATGTGCTGGCCCACAGGGAAGAGCAGGTTGAATTATACTGCTTCTACCAGTATCTGCGCCTGGAAATCAAGCCGTCTGTCCAGCAGAAGGAATCCCTGGTCCGCTATATACGCAAGCTTTTATGGGAGGATGGGGAGATACGGCCCTATCTCTTCCTGATGCTGATGAAGTTGGACGAAACCATGGCCCAGAATCCTCTGGAGCTGTACCGGTCCATGGCATCCCTTTTCAATCAGGGCTGCAGCAGCCCGTTCCTCTATGCATCGGCCTGCCGTCTGATGGAAGCCCATCCGGATTTGTTTGTGCGACTGGGCGATTTTGAGATACAGGCGCTGTATCTGGGTGTACAGAAAGGAATCGTCAGCCGTTTGACCGCCCTGAGGGCAGCGGGACTGGCACTGGGGCTTAAGCATTACAGAAAGCTGGTGGAACGCTTATTTGCAAAGCTGTACCAGACATATGAGGAGCAGGAGATTCTGGAGGCCGTGTGCAGCCTGCTCATCAAAGGGGACCGCAAGGAAAGGGACGCATTTGCCTGGTACGAGAAGGCCCTGGAACAGGGGGTAAACCTGACCAGGCTCTACGAGTATTTCCTCTATTCACTGCCGGAGGATTACGGACACCTGCTGCCTAAGGAGGTGCTGCTGTATTTCTCCTATGATAAGGATTTGAACAGGCACAGCCGCCAGGTGCTGTACCGGAATATATTGGAATACATGAATCCTTCCGCGGAGCTGTACCAGAGCTACACCAGGCATATGGAGCAGTTTGCCATGGAACAGCTGTTCCAGTCCAGAATCAACCGATCCCTGGCCGTTATTTACGAACACATGATTTATAAGGATATGATAGACAGCCGGGTGGCCAGGGTTCTTCCCGGCATCCTTAAGTCCTGCCGCATCCGGTGCGGGGATTCCAGAATGAAGTATGTCATTGTCCGCTATGAGGAGCTGGAGGACGAGGAGGCATTTCTCCTGGAAAACCAGTCTGCTTATGTGCCCCTGTTTTCCGACCGCAGCGTCCTCCTGTTTCAGGACGCATACGGCAACCGGTATCTGGACGTGAAGCACTGGAAGGTATCTGTCATGGACCGCCCGGAACTGCTGGCCCAGTGCTATGAGGTATATCCGGACCATCCCATGCTCAAGCTTTCCGAATGCAGGGATATTGTGAACCGCGGGGTGGAAACGGACGAGGAGGCAGCGCTGCTGGAAGAGATCGTGACTCAGATGCATTTGAGCCCTGTCTTTGAGGGCAGGCTGATGCAGGCGGTGACGGATTATTACTGCCAGAAGGCGTCTGAGGATAAGGACGGCGACGGTGTATTTAACTGCGCCTATCTGGTGCAGATTGATAAAAGGCCCATGGCTGCCAGGCAGAGACAGCAGATATGCGAGACCCTAATCAGCCAGAATTATATGCGGGAAGCTTATAACATGATTCGGGATTACGGAAGCCAGTATATATCCACCCCACGGCTGATGAAGCTGTGCACCAAGACCATTCTGATGAACCTGTTTGACCAGGACGAGCTGCTTTTGGGCCTGTCCCATCAGGTATTTTGCCAGGGGTGCTATGACAGCGTGATCCTGGACTATCTGTGTGAGCATTTCAACGGAACCGTATCCCAGATGTATGAGGTGCTGATTCAGGGCGTCAGGGAGCATGTGGAGACATATGACCTGGAGGAGCGGCTGCTGGGGCAGATGCTGTTTACCGGCTGCTGCGACCAGATGGATTCCGTGTTTGAACTGTACATGAAACGCAAGACCACCAGGGAAATGGTGGTAAAGGCGTATTTTACCCAGAAGAGCGTCCAGTACTTCCTGGAAGAAAAGGATATGGACCAGAGGGTGTTTGAATATCTGAAGCAGGCAGTGGGCAATACCTTTGACAAGGACAGGATGCCCACCATCTACCTGCTGGCCCTGACGCGGTATTTTTCCACGCTGGACAAGGTGGAGGCGGGGGATGTGGAACTGTTAAAGACCATGACATCCCTGCTTTTGGAGGAAGGACTGGTATTTCCATATACCAGGGAGCTGTCAAAGCATATTTCGGTGCCGGAGGATATCATGGACAAGGCCATGGTGGAGTACCGGGGCAGGAAAGACGCTCATCCGGAGCTTCAGGTGAGAATCCTGCCCGAGGAAACAGGATTTCACAGCGAGGACATCCGCCGTGTATACCAGGGGATTTTTGTGAAACAAAAGGTACTCTTTGAGGGAGAGATCATGGAGTACAGGATATATGACTATCTGGACGGACACCGCAGGCTTGCGGCAGAGGGACAGGTGGAGTGCGACCATAAGCTGGAGGGAAAGGAGAACAGCCGTTTTGCCTGCCTCAACGAGATGGGAGCGGCAATCAAAGACAGGGATGACAGCAGGCTTTTAAACGCGATGGAAGACTATCTCAAGAAGTCGGCGGCGCTTGGCAGGCTGTTTCCCATGGAGTAATGGAGGAACTGTCTATGGACGGTCTAGTGATTGGTCTGGATTTAAATGACGACTATACCCAGATATGCTGTTATGATAAAGAAAAGTCGTGGACCATTCCTACGGTCATCTGCCGGAGGAAGGAAGAGGAAGTCTGGCTCTCAGGGGAGGAGGCCTATGCGGCCACTCTGCTGGGAGAGGGAGTTATCGTGGATAAGCTTCTTAAGATGGCGGCCAAGGATGGGACATCCACCATCGGAGGCATCTGCTACGGCGGAGGTACGCTGCTTAAGCTGTTCATAGAGAAGATGTTAGGTTATCCCAGAAAGGAATTCGGTACAGATGAGGTGGCGCAGCTGGTCATTACCCTTCAGAGCGTGGACTGCAGGCTGCTTGACACTCTGATGTACTGTGCCGACTATCTGGAGATACCAAGGGACAGGGTCCATGTTATCAGCCATACCGAGGGCTTCATATACTATGTTCTGAGCCAGAAAAAAGAGCTGTGGACCAATCAGGTGGGACTGTTTGAGCTGTCCGGCGAACGCCTGTGCTATTATGAGATGAAGGTGCAGAGGGGTATGCGGCGCAACATGGTCCAGGCGGAGGCCCAGAACCAGGAGGAGGCATTTAACCTGGATATACTGGACTCGCCCTCGGGCAGCCGTCTGGCAGATAAGATACTGACGGCCTGCGGCGAAAAGCTTTTAAACAGGAAACTGTTTTCCACGGTGTTTCTGACGGGTAAGGGCTTTGAGCGCCAGGACTGGGCCGGCGGATTTATGCGGTTAATCTGCAACCGGAGAAAGGTATTTGTGGAGTCCTGTCTCTTTGCCAGGGGGGCGGCTTATAAGGGAGCTGATTATACCCACCAGGAGACCTCCTACCCCTATGTATTTATCTGCGAGGGAAGGCTTAAGGCGGAGGTGTCCTTAAAGGTCATGCGCAGAGGGCGGGAAAACCAGCTGGTGGTTGCTTCCTACGGCGACAACTGGTATGAATCCAAAAGCTCCATGGATTTGATTGTGGACGGACAGAAGGAGATAGAGTTTACCATCAGTCCGCTGGACTCCAAAAAGAAAAAGCTGGTCAGGATTCCGCTGACCGGATTTCCGGAACGCCCTCCAAAGACCACCCGGGTTGAGCTTAAGGTGGCATTTACAGATGAGGGTACCATGACAATGTCTATCCGTGACAAGGGATTCGGGGAGCTGTTCCCATCCTCCGGCGCGGTGGTGAAACAAGAGGTGAAGTTATGAGCCTGATACTTTGCAGACAGGAACCTGTGAAACATCCGTATTATATCGATGTGCTGGGAATCCATATCCACTCCTCACAGGAGCTGTGTTATATCGTATACAACCATCCGGTTCTGGTGATGGATGATTTCCTGGATGATCTGTTGATTGATTTTATCCGTAAGGATTTGGATATGGATTATCTGGCAGGCCGAATGGAGAAGCTGGTGGAAACCGGCGCCAGACCGGAGGAGGTCCTGGCCCTGTTCCTGTCGGAATGCGATTATTACAGTGACAAGGAAATACAGAAATTCAAGCAGACCACAGCGGCTCTGCGCGCCCTGCATCCGGCCCAGTATGAAAAGCAGAGGGCGGATTATATGTTCGTACAGCGGCAGTACGGCAAGGCGGCGGCCAGATATGGGAAGATTCTGGAATATCCCAGGGATAAGGTGGTGGAGGATCTGTTTCTGGCAAAGGTTTACAACAACCTGGGCGCCTGCTACGCCATGATGTTCCAGTTTCACAAGGCCCTGAGCTGCTATGACAAGGCCTATGAGCTGGGAAAGGATGATGCTCTGCTAAAACGCATTTATTTCCTCACTGTCTTTGCGCCGGAGCTGGATGTGAAGGACAGGTACCAGTCCGTATTCACGGATGAGCGTAAGAGAAAGTGGAGCGAGGAAATAGAACTTGCTGCGCTGGAGGCAGGCCAGGCAGAGGAAGTCAGGGCCCTGCGGGCATTATTTAAAAAGGATCCCATCAAACGGATGAGCGGCGCGGCCGAGATGGTGCGCAGGTGGAAGCAGGAGTACCGGATGATGGTCTGAGTATATATGGCGTGAAAAGGTTCGGAGATTAAGAATACGATAATAACGGAGGTATTACATCATGGCGTTTGACATGGCAAAAGAACATCTGAGAAAGGCCGGCCTGGAGGATCGGATTTATGAGTTCGAGGTATCCAGCGCCACGGTGGAGCTGGCAGCCCAGGCAGTGGGATGTGAGCCGGCCCGCATCGCCAAGACGTTATCTTTTATGGTGGACCAGAAGGCCGTGCTGATCGTGGCGGCAGGGGACGCCAAGGTGGACAACCATAAATATAAGGAGCAGTTTCATACAAAGGCCAGGATGCTGTCTTTGGACGAGGTGACGGAGATGGTGGGCCACAGCGTGGGAGGCGTGTGCCCCTTTGGCGTGAAGGAAGGAGTATCAGTGTATCTGGACGAGTCCCTTAAACGGTTCGATGTGGTGTACCCGGCCTGCGGCAGCGCCAGCAGCGCGGTGAAGCTTACGATACCTGAGTTGGAGACAGCCTCCGAGTATCTGGGGTGGATTGATGTCTGTAAAGGGTGGAGGGGGGGTGGTAACGTATATAGATATATCTAAAAATCGGAGAAAGTGATATCATATCCTACTTACAGATGGGAAAGCTATTAGAGGATACGGGTCCATTTTCATAAGGAAAAGAGGGGTGATGCAGGTGGCTTTTCCGGCTTTGAGAGTGAGGAGGCCAGCATAAGCTTCACCAAAAAACACTTGACAAATCCCACAATAATTATTATGCTTGATAATTATAAATCAAAGCAAATAAACCAAACATGCAAATCATGCAAACAAAGCAATCCAATCAAACACAACGGTTATGAAGAAGAGGAGTACATCATATAAACCATCAGAGAGGGCGGTCCACTGGCTGAAAGGCGGCCAAGGCAGAGTATGATAGAAGGTAGCTTCTGAACTGGAGCGGTGAAGGATAAAACTGAACGACTGGCAGACGGACGTTTCCGTTTTGCCGCCATGTAACGTTTTCTTTTGTGTAGCTGCTTCCGACCGGCCCGCGTTAAAGGCCCAATGAGACTGCCGGGCATCCGGCAAAACAAAGGTGGTACCGCGGACACTCCGCCCTTTGCCTTCCCTTAACCGGGATTGGCAAAGGGCTTTTTATTTTCAGGTTATCAAAACCTATTACAAAACCCATCTAAAAAAAGGAGAACAAACCATGAAAGAACTGGAGAAAACCTACAACCCGGCGGACATCGAGGACCGCCTGTACCAGAAGTGGCTGGACGGAAAGTATTTTCACGCAGAGGTAAACCGCAGTAAGAAACCGTTTACAATCGTGATGCCGCCGCCAAACATCACTGGCCAGCTGCACATGGGCCATGCCCTGGACAATACCATGCAGGACATTTTGATCCGCTATAAGAGGATGCAGGGCTATGAGGCGCTGTGGCAGCCGGGGACGGACCATGCCGCCATTGCCACCGAGGTCAAGGTTATTAATAAGCTTAAGAAGGAAGGCGTTGACAAGGCAGACTTAGGGCGGGACGGATTCCTTAAGGAATGCTGGAAGTGGAGAGATGAGTACGGCACCAGAATCGTAAGGCAGCTTCATAAGCTGGGGTCATCCGCTGACTGGGACAGGGAACGCTTTACCATGGACCAGGGATGTTCCGGCGCGGTCCTGGAGGCCTTTGTCAAGCTGTATGAGAAAGGCTGCATCTATAAAGGGTCCAGAATCATCAACTGGTGTCCTGTATGCCAGACCTCTATCTCTGATGCAGAGGTGGAGCATGTGGAGCAGAACGGCTTCTTCTGGCACATCAATTACCCTGTAGTGGGAGAGCCTGGCCGTTTCGTAGAGATAGCCACCACCAGGCCGGAGACCATGCTGGGAGACACCGCTGTGGCGGTGAACCCGGAGGACGAGCGCTACCAGGACATCGTGGGCAAGATGCTTAAGCTGCCTTTGACAGACAGGGAAATTCCTGTTATCGCTGACCCGTATGTGGACAAGGAATTTGGAACCGGATGCGTGAAAATCACCCCGGCCCATGATCCCAACGACTTTGAGGTGGGCAAGCGCCACAACCTGGAGGAAATCGTCATCTTAAACGACGATGCCACGGTAAATGTTCCGGGACCATATTTTGGTATGGACCGCTACGAGGCCAGGAAGGCCATTGTGGCTGATTTGGAGGCACAGGGCCTGCTGGTCAAGGTGGTTCCCCACTCCCACAACGTGGGAACCCATGACCGCTGCAAGACCACGGTGGAACCCATGGTGAAGCAGCAGTGGTTTGTAAAGATGGAAGAAATGGCGAAGCCGGCCATTGAAGCCCTTAAGAACGGAAGTCTTACCTTTGTTCCTGAGAGCTTCGGAAAGACATATCTCCACTGGCTGGAAGGAATCCGCGACTGGTGCATCTCCAGACAGCTGTGGTGGGGACACAGGATTCCTGCTTATTACTGCCGGGAGTGCGGAAAACTCGTGGTTTCCAGAGAAGCGCCCCACGGCTGCCCTAAGTGCGGCTGCACCTCATTAAAGCAGGATGGGGATACCCTGGATACCTGGTTTTCATCCGCCCTTTGGCCATTCTCTACCCTGGGCTGGCCTGAAAAGACAGAGGATCTGGATTATTTCTATCCCACGGATGTTTTAGTAACCGCATATGACATTATTTTCTTCTGGGTCATCCGTATGGTGTTCTCCGGCCTGGAGCAGACCGGAAAGCTTCCGTTCCACACCGTGCTGATTCACGGTCTGGTAAGGGACAGCGAGGGCCGCAAGATGAGCAAGTCCCTGGGCAACGGCATCGATCCCCTGGAGGTCATCGACAAGTACGGCGCAGACGCCCTGCGCATGGCCCTGATTACGGGCAATGCGCCCGGCAATGACATGCGCTTTTACTGGGAGCGAGTGGAGAACAGCCGTAACTTTGCTAATAAGGTCTGGAATGCTTCCCGATTCATCATGATGAACATTGAGAAGGCTGCCCAGTCAGGCGAAGTGACTTTGGACCGTCTTACCATGGCTGATAAATGGATTGTGTCCAAGGTAAATACCCTTACCAGAGAAGTGACGGAAAATCTGGATAAATACGAGCTGGGAATCGCTCTTCAGAAGGTTTATGACTTTATTTGGGAAGAATTTTGCGATTGGTATATTGAAATGGTGAAGCCAAGGCTGTACAATGAAGAGGATGATACAAAGGCGGCCGCCATCTGGACTCTTAGGCATGTGCTGATTCAGGCGCTGAAACTGCTTCATCCGTTTATGCCGTTTATCTCAGAAGAAATATTCTGCAATCTTCAGGAGGAAGAGGAAACCATCATGGTATCCCAGTGGCCGGTTTACAGGGACGACTGGAGCTTTGCAAAGGAAGAGCAGTCCACAGAGACTATCAAGGAGGCCGTAAGAGCTATCCGTGGCGTGCGTTCATCCATGAACGTTCCTCCCAGCAAGAAGGCCACTGTTTATGTGGTATCGGAGGATGAAGGGCTGCTGCGGATATTCGAGCACAGCAGAAGCTTTTTTGCCACCCTGGGTTATGCGGGAGAGGTAATTCTCCAGAAAAACAAGGACGGAATTGCAGATGATGCTGTTTCCGCGGTGATTCACAGGGCGGTAATTTATATGCCGTTTGCGGATCTGGTGGATATTGAGAAGGAGATAGATCGGTTAAAGGGCGAGGAAAAACGTCTGGCAGGAGAGCTGGCCCGTTCCAGAGGCATGCTTGGCAATGAGAAGTTTGTCAGCAGGGCTCCGGAAGCAAAGATTGCCGAGGAGCGCGCAAAGCTCGAAAAATATGAGCAGATGATGGAACAGGTGAGGTTGCGTCTGGCACAGCTTCAGTGATAAACCCGGAGAAGGATTAGGACAAGGGGACAGGCGGTTTCTTCCGCCTGTCCGCAGGGAAGGGAAAACAGCGGCAAGTCAGATACAGGGATAGAGAGGAAGAGCATAGCATGAATCAATCATCAGGAAATAAGCCGGTTATCCATGTCAGGATGTTCGGCGGTTTCACCATCACAATGGATGAAAAGGCCATGAGCGACAGCGATAACCGGTCCAGGAAAGCCTGGAGCCTGCTGAGCTATCTGATAATCAAGCGCGGGGGGGATGTGAGCATCAATGAGCTGTTCCATGCCATCTGGCAGGACAGTGTTCAGGATAATCCCTACGGCGCCCTTAAAACCCTGGTTTTCCGGGTGAGGAAGATGCTGGAGGCAGCCGGTTTCCCGTCCCAGGATTTTATTTTGAGCCAGAAGGGGGCCTATATGTGGAACCCGGCCTGGGAAACAGAAGTGGACACTGACCGGTTTGAGAGCCTGTGCCGGAGAATTCTGGATCCGGAGGGGGATGGGAAGAATATGCGGGGGGCCTGCCTGGAGGCATTTGAACTATACAGGGGCATTTTCCTGCCTAAGTCAGCCGAGGATAGCTGGGTAGGCCCGATGGCTGCCTATTACCACACATTATACCAGAAGCTGGTTGTTTATATGGCGGAAAAACTGATTCAGGATGAGGAGTACGGCCAGGCGGAGGAAATCTGCCAAAGGGCCATTGACATTGACCGGTTTGCGGAGGATTTCCACTATTACTGGATCTATGCTGCTTATGGACAGGGAGAACAGGAGACTGCTCTGAAGCGGTATAAGGATACCACGGATATGTTTTACCGGGAACGCCTGATGACGCCCTCAGAGCATTTTAAGGAATTATATAAGGTGATCAGCAGCAGCGAGCAGGAGGTAGTGACGGACCTGGATGCGATCCAGGAGAATCTGGGCACGGGCGGCGCCGGAGAGGGGCATGGTGCATACCAGTGTGAATATGCCGTGTTCAAGCGTCTGGTACAGCTGGAACGCAGAGGCGTGGAGCGCAGCGGTGATTCCGTGTACCTGTGTCTTTTGACCGTGGGAGACAGGAAGGGACGCACCCTGAAGCCGGAAATTCAGGCAAGGGCCATGGAACGCCTGAGGGCATCCATCCAGAAAAACCTTCGTTCCAGTGACGTATACGCACGTTACAGTGTCAGCCAGTTTATCCTGCTTCTGTCTTCCGCCACCTTTGAGAACAGCGGGATGGTCATGAACCGGATTCTGTCCGCTTTTAATAAATCGTACGTGCGCAAGGATGTGGCGGTAAACTACAGCCTTGACGTGCTGAAACCCTGAATATCAGAGGTTTCCTGACGGTAAGGCGGCTGTTCAAAGCAGCTGCACATTAATTACATACAGCGAGGTCAGACTATGAAGATAAAAAATGCGCTTTTGCTGCTGCTTACAGCCTCCATATGGGGGGTGGCCTTTGTGGCGCAGAGCGTTGGAATGGATTATGTGGGTCCTTTTACATTTAACTGCGTCAGATGCCTTATGGGCGGTGTCGTCCTTCTTCCCTGCATATGGTTTTTTGACAGGAAGAATAAAAAAAGGAAACAGGTTCCGGCCATACCCGGAGCCAGAAAGACACTGGTTATGGGGGGAATCTGCTGCGGCGTGGCCCTTTGCCTGGCCAGCAACTTCCAGCAGTTTGGAATCCAGTACACCACAGTGGGAAAGGCTGGGTTCATAACCGCCTGCTACATTGTCATTGTCCCCGTACTGGGGCTTTTATTAGGAAAGAAATGCAGTCCTGTGGCTGCGGGGGCAGTGGTTCTGTCCCTGGCGGGCCTGTATATGCTGTGCATGAACGGCGGGGAACTGTCGGTGAATAAAGGGGACCTTCTGATGCTGGTATGCGCGTTTCTTTTTGCGGTGCATATCATGGTTATTGACTTCTTTTCCCCTGTTGTGGATGGTGTAAAGATGTCCTGTATCCAGTTTTTTGTCAGCGGAATACTGTCAGGAGGGGCCATGCTGGTTAATGAAACACCTGAAATGAGCCAGATTATGGCTGCGTGGGCGCCCGTCCTCTACGCGGGCATTATGTCCTGCGGCGTGGCGTATACCCTGCAGATTGTGGGACAGAAGGGGATGAATCCAACGGTGGCTTCCCTGATACTGAGCCTGGAATCCAGTATTTCAGTTTTGGCCGGATGGGTGATTTTAGGACAGAGGCTTTCGTCCAGGGAAGTACTGGGCTGCGTCCTCATGTTTGGCGCCATCATACTGGCGCAGATTCCGGTGGGACGAAACAGGGAAGCTTCCCTGAATACAGAAGGAAACTAGAAGGCCCGATACAAAAAAACGGCAAATGGGTTTCCTGTCGCATCCTGACGAAGGGCGGCGAGAATATCCGGTTGCCAATTGAATAAAATTAGGTTAAGATTATAAAAGCCTGTTCGGCAGACAGGCTTTTAAGAAAGAATGGATTTTAGTTATGGGACAAGCAGAGGAGTATTTGGACCGCATTCCCATGTGGACCAGGAAAAAGAATTCACTGGAGGATGTCAGGCGGTTTCTGGATTATCTGGGAAATCCCGACCGGGACAGACCGGCGATTCATGTGGCAGGGACCAATGGCAAGGGTTCTGTGTGCGCATTCCTCACCTCTATTTTAGAGGAGGCCGGATACAGCACCGGTACCTTCATCTCGCCTCATTTGGTGGAGGTGCGTGAACGTTTCCTGATTAATGGAAGGATGGTGGACCAGGAAAGCTTTGAAGGGGCTTTTGAGACTGTCCTTGAGGCCAGCAGGAAGCTTGCGGACCAGGGACTCTGCCATCCCACTTTTTTTGAATTTCTGTTTTATATGGCTATGGTTCTGTTCAGAATGCGTGATGTGGATGTGATGATTCTGGAAACCGGTATGGGCGGCAGGCTGGATATCACCAATGTGCTGGAACGGCCGGCGGCCTGTGTGATTACCTCCATCAGCATGGACCATACCAAGTATCTGGGCGACACCCTGGCCAAGATTGCGGGGGAGAAGGCCGGCATCATCAAGACCGGCGTTCCGCTTATATTTGACGACGGGCAGCCGGAGGTTTCCACCATACTGGAGGGCTTTGCTTTCCGCAGGGGAGCAGCCAGATACCCGGTGGGACGGGATGATTTTCATGTGGAGGAGATAGGCGAAAAGGGCCTGTCCATTAACGCAAGGATGAAGGACGGCAGATGTCTGGAACTGGAGATTCCCTTTGAAGCTTTTTATCAGGCGGAGAACGCCATGCTGGCTGTGCGCACCCTGGACGTCCTGCGCCACCCCGGGGAGTGTTCCAGGACAGGATGCCGGATGCCGGGCCACGGTCCCTGCATCTGTCCGGACGGAATGGAATGGGGAATATCGGACCAGCACATTGTAAAGGGCCTGAAGAATACATTCTGGCCCGGCCGTATGGAGCAGGTGAGGCCGGGAATCTATCTGGACGGCGCCCATAATCCCGGAGGTATCGAGGCGTTCATACAGACAGCCGGGGAAATCTCGGACAGACAGGGAAAGAAGCCGTGGCTGCTGTTTGCGGCTGTTTCGGATAAGGATTATGAGCGTATGGCAGAGCAGCTGTGCAGGGAAATGATTTGGGAAGCAGTGGGCGTGGTTCATATGAACAGTGACAGAGGACTGGCGGCCGAAGCGCTGGCCAGGGTATTCAGAACATATACGTCCAGACCTGTTTACTCATATGGGGACACGAAGAGCGCGGTTTGGGACATGGCGGAAAAAAGCCGGGAAGGACTGTTGTTCTGTGCCGGTTCCCTGTATCTCATAGGCGAGATTAAGGCTGTACTTGAGCAGAAGACCTGAGCAGTCCTGATAAGATAGGAGTGATATACATGATTGATTTTGAAGAGGAGATTGAGCGTTTTAAACCAAGCCTGGATGTGGAAGAGGTGGAGGACGCCATTGTTAAGAGTGATTTAACGGATATGACGGACATCATGATGGAACTGATAAAAGAAAGAGGCGAGCGGGACCTGTGAATACAGACTATGCAAGAAAAAACCAGCAGATAGCCAACAGCTTCTACAACCTGGGCCTGGAAAAGGCCAGGATACGGGATCTGTCCGGCGCGGCCCAGTGCCTGAAGAAGAGCCTGCATTTTAATAAGTATCAGACAGATGCCAGGAATCTGCTGGGACTGATATACTATGAGAACGGGGAAGTGGCAGATGCCCTGGTACAGTGGGTCATCAGCCTGAACCTGCAGCCGGAGGATAATCTGGCGGACCATTATCTGGATGAGATTCAAAGGAAGCCGGGACAGCTGGAGATAGAGAGCCAGAATGTGAAAACATTTAACCAGGCCCTCTGGCATGCGCAAAACGGCAGCGATGATTTGGCCATTCTCCAGCTGGCCAGGGTGGTGGAGTCCAATCCCCATTTTGTGAAGGCCCATCTTCTTCTGGCCCTGTTATATATGGCCAGGGAGGATTTTAATAAGGCCGGGCGCTGCCTGTACAAGATTCTCCAGATTGACAAGAGCAATCAGAAAGCCCTGCACTACATGTCCATTGTAAAGCAGAATACAGGCAGGGCAGACGCGGAGAAGCGCAAGATGGTAAAGGCATTTTCCCATCGGAAGATGGAGGATGACGATGTCATCATCCCCAATACTTATAAGGAAAATACGGGCATTTCCACTGTGCTCCACATCATTATAGGACTGGTACTGGGCATTATGGCATTTTATTTTCTCATTCTGCCGGCCAGAACAAGGGACCTTAACAGCATTCATGATAACAATCTGAAATCCTACATGCAGAAGCTCAACAACGCGAATCAGCAGTACGATATTCTGAAATCGGATTATGACGAGCTGGATGCCCACACAAAGGAGATTCAGGCCCGTCTGGACGAGCTGACCACAGGCAACACCAGCGTCATTGCCCAGTACCAGGGACTGATTTGGATTCTTCAGGATTACAGGAGCGGTGATTTGGCGGCTGCGGCCAAGGCGTTTGCCGGAGCCGGTTTTGATTTGATTGAGGACGAAAATATACAGGCCATTGTGGAAAATATACGCCAGGATATGACGGCAAATATCTATCAGAGCCTGGTGGACAGGGGACTTCAGCTGTGGAACGCAGGCAATAAGACAGAGGCCATGGATTATTTCCAGGCCAGCCTGACCATAAAACCGGATAATCCGGAAGCTCTGTTCTATGTGGGGCGTCTGTACCAGGATGCCGGCGACACGGACAATGCCAATTCTATGTTTGACAAAGTGGTCAATGAATTCCCGGATTCCGAATATGTGGACCGGGCAAAGAATGCCAGGGGTTATTAATTTAAACGGTTTTTCAGGAAAGATACTACAGATGATAAGAAATATATCTTTTGTGGTATCTTTTTTGTAATTTATAGGCACTGAGAAAGGAGTATGGAGGGATGGAACAGACAACGTTTACGTATGAGGCCAGAGAGCAGATGCTGGTGATTCACCTTCCGAAGGAGCTGGACCACCATAACTGCAGGAACCTGAAGCGGGATACGGACCTGCTGCTGGCAGAGAATTACATCAATCGGATTGTATTTGATTTTACCCACACATCATTTATGGATTCATCCGGCATCGGGGTGCTTTTAAACCGCTATAAGCAGATGGCGGCCAGCCGGGGAACCGTGGCCTATTACGGGGCAGGACCCCAGGTCAGGCGGATACTGGAGATGGGCGGGGTAAGCCGCCTTATCAAAGGATATGAAGACAGGGAATCAGCAATAAAGGGATGAAAAAGATGGAGGATAAGAAGATGGAGACAAACAGAGAGCATATGAGGCTGGAAATGGAGAGCCTTTCCCGGAATGAGGAGTTTGCCAGGGTGGTGACGGCCGTGTTCATGAGCAGGCTGGACCCCACCCTGGAGGAGGTGGATGATGTGAAGACAGCCGTATCCGAGGCAGTGACCAATGCAGTCATACATGGCTACAGGGGCGGCCAGGGAACCATATATCTGGAGTTGACCGCAGATTTGGAGGAACGGATACTGACCGTGGCAGTGAAGGACCGCGGTGTGGGCATAGCGGATGTGAAACAGGCCATGGAGCCCATGTTCACCACGGATTCAGAGGGAGAGCGCTCCGGCATGGGATTTTCCTTCATGGAGGCATTTATGGACCAGGTAGAGGTGGAGTCCCAACCAAATCATGGCACATTGGTGACAATGAAGAAATTCATCGGCAGGTGACGGCGATGGATGAGACCATGAAATTAATCAATATGGCTCACGCGGGGGATAAAGCGGCAAGGGACCAGCTGGTCATGGACAATGTGGGACTCATATGGAGTATTGTCAGGCGGTTCTCAGGCCGGGGATATGAGATGGAGGATCTGTTCCAGATTGGAAGCATCGGACTGATTAAGGCCATCGACAAATTCGACACAGGGTTTGACGTGAAATTTTCCACCTATGCAGTGCCCATGATTACAGGGGAAATCAAGCGTTTTCTCAGGGATGACGGTATGCTCAAGGTCAGCCGCTCCATCAAGGAGCTGGGGGTTAAGGTCAGGGCCGCCAGGGAGGAAATGACATACAGTCTGGGCAGGGAGCCCACCATTGAGGAGATAGCAGGCAGACTGGGTACCAGCCGTGAGGAGGTGGCGGCGTCCCTGGAGGCGGCAGCGGAGGTGGAGTCACTGTACCGTCCGGCGGACAGCGGAGATGAAAATTCCACCTATCTTATGGACCGGCTGGCCCAGGACAACAATGACCATGAGGATTTGTTAAACCGAATGGTTTTAAAGGATTTGATGGAGGGACTTGAGGAAGAGCAGAGGGAAATTATACTGCGCAGATATTTTTACAATGAGACCCAGACCCAGATTGCCGGCGAGCTGGGCATTTCACAGGTACAGGTTTCACGGCTGGAAAAACGTATATTGAAAGAAATGAGGAAAAAACTGTAAACAAAAGCCGTAAGGTATAAAAAGTTCCATGGAAGTCATACTAGATACCAGAAACCAATTAACTTTTCTTGAAAAGGATGTGATTCTTATGGGTTTTGGTAAACGAGTATGTGAACTGCTTGCAGTTATAGCCTCCCTTCTCCTGATAGGGGCCCTGGTATGGTATCTGTCCTCAGGTTTCGGAGACAGGGGATATGAAAAGGAAGGGACGCTGGTGTGGGAGGAGACGGACGAGTCTTCCATGGAAGAGGAAGCATGTCCGGCCTTTGTGACTGACCCTGTGTCCATGATGTTCGGACAGCAGGAAATCCAAAGGAGCGGAAGAGGACTATGAACCATACAGTCTATTTAAAACTAAATCAAATCACGGAGCTGACTCACAAGGATGTTGTCTTAAAGGACGTGGCCCAGGTTTACTGCGACGACCAGAATGTGATGAACAAATGCAACTCCATGAAGGTCATGACCGTGAAGGTGGATGCCAAGCGGCGCTATATCATGAGCGCCCTGGATGTAATCAATAAGTTAAAACAGCTGGACTCCACCATTGATGTAAACAACGTGGGGGAGACGGATTTCATCATTGCCTACAAACCGCCTTCCCCGCCTGCTTACATCTGGCAGTGGACCAAGACCATATTTGTCTGCCTGGTGTGCTTTTTCGGCGCAGCATTTGCCATCATGACCTTTAACAATGATGTCAGCGTCACCGATGTGTTCAGCGAGGTGTTCAAGCTGGTCATGGGCTATGAGTCCGGAGGTTTTACCGTGCTGGAGGTCAGCTATTCCATAGGGCTGGCCGTGGGTATCATCGGTTTCTTCAACCATTTCGCAGCCATAAAACTGAATACGGATCCCACGCCGTTAGAGGTGGAAATGCGCCTTTATGAGGACAATATCAGTAAGACCCTGATTGCCAATGACAGCAGAAAGGAGTCTAAAATTGATATTACTTAAAAAATGTCTTCTGGCGTTCTTCGGTCTGTGCGCCGGCGGCATCATTGCGGCCGGCGTATACGCGTTCCTGGCCATTATCGGCGTGTTTGTGCGTCTCATGGGAAAGACCGGTACAAGGAAGCATATTTTTCTGTATGAGACAGTGATTATTCTGGGCGGAGTCCTGGGAAATATACTGGATATTTATGAGTTCCCCATTTATATGGGGCCCTATCTGGGCACCCTGTTCATATGTGCGTACGGACTGTCCGTTGGGATTTTCGTGGGCTGTCTGGTCATGTCTCTGGCAGAGACACTGAAAGCCCTTCCGGTTATCAGCCGGAGGATTCATCTGGCCGTGGGGCTTCAATATCTGATATTTGCCCTGGCCGCGGGGAAAATGGCGGGATCTCTGGTATATTTTTGGAATCATATAGCTTCCCTTGGATGACGAGGCCAAAGATGATGAGACAAAAAGGGTTTGGGCTGTCCGCAGCCGGATTTTGAGAGGAGTAAACAAATGGAGATTGATAAGAAAAAGTATGAGGAGTACGTGAAACAGGTGACTCCCACCCACAGCCTGGCAAAGAACATGGCTGCGGCCTTCCTGGTAGGCGGAATCATCTGCGCGCTGGGACAGTTTGCCCTGAATTTCATGATGAACAACATGGGCATGGATCAGGAGACAGCCGCGGCCTGGACCCTGCTGGAGCTGATTCTTTTAAGTATCCTGCTGACCGGATTTAATATCTATCCAAAGATTGTGAAGTTCGGGGGAGCAGGCGCCCTTGTGCCGATAACAGGGTTTGCCAATTCCGTGGTGGCTCCGGCCATTGAGTTTCACTCGGAGGGCGAGGTGTTCGGCGTAGGCTGTAAGATATTCACCATTGCCGGGCCGGTGATTTTGTATGGGGTTTTGACCAGCTGGGTGCTGGGGCTGATTTACTGGATTGGGAGAATGCTGGGGATTTTTTAAACGCGCATGGACTGGGAAATATTTCCTGGTCCATTTTTTCTTTTCGGAAACACGCAATTGACATTTTATGGTTTCTCTAATATATTATGCTAGTTAGCTGTAACTAACGAAAAGCAAAGGAGAAAGCGGCATTGGCGTGTTTCCTGAAAAAGCACGGACTCATACAGGTGCGGTGTAATAAGGACTGGGGAGCTGTTGTTAAGGAGAAGTACAGAGCTCTGGCCGGGGCGGGGCTGGATACAGTGGCTGATATGCGGTGCCCCGTGGCAGGCGGGATGGCAGCGGATTACCGGCATAGGTATGAAGAACAAGGCCCTTCATTATGATGGACGAGCCTTTTGCTGCCCTGGATTATTTCACCAGGGAACAGATGCAGAAAGAGCTTTTGCGGGTCCGGCAGAAACAGCGGTGCAGCATCCTGTTTGTGACCCACAGCATAGATGAGGCTCTGCTTCTGGGACACAAGATTGTGGTCATAGAAAACGGACTTGTAAAGACCCAGGTGCGGGTGCCGGAGCTGGAAGGAGACAGGAACCTGCTGGATGAGATGTTCGTTTCCCTTAAGCGGCATATGATTGAGAGCCTGAATACAGCAGACTGAGACTGGAAAATGCGGACTTGTGATACGGCGGGGGATACATAACAGGATACATAGCAGCAATAGAAAACTGGATAAATGACAGAATAGCGAGGAGAAACAAAATGAGAAAATTCATAGCATTAGGACTGGCCATGTGCATCGGGGCATCCGCCCTCACAGGATGCGGTAAGACATCATCAGGAAACACAGAATATATTTGCAGATGCATTTGAGGACATGGGAATTTCACTGGAGTATGCGGAAATCAATTCAGGAGCAGACCAGACATAGGCCCTGGCATCCTATCTTGCCACCGGAGGCCTGACTGTAGATGATGTGGATTATGTGAATATGTCCATCGCGGACGCAAAGGCTGCCCTGGACGGCGGCAGCGTGGACGCTGCCTTCATTGCAGGTGCAGCCGCTTATCAGGCCAAGCAGCAGGGATACCATATGGCGGCTGACGGGGAAGGACTCATAAAAGCCATCATTGCCGTGGCTGTCAGGGAAGATTTTTATGAAAAAAACCGGGACGTGATTGGCCGTTACGTGGAAGCCCAGAAGCGCGTTGGGGCATTTATGAAGGATAACCAGGATGAGGACCTTCAGATTGTGGCAGAGGAGCTGGATTTGGACGAAGAAGCGGTAAGGGAAATGTATGCCTGCTATGATTTTTCCATGGATGTTACCGATGAGGATAAGAAAGGCTTTCAGAAAACAGCTGATTTCATGCTGGAATCCGGCATGATAGAGGAAGAACTGAATGTAAATAGTTTGTTTTTGTAAATATCCGTGATAAGCCGGCTGCCTTTTGGTTCTTTTATTTTTGAGTATTTTTTCGGAAACGAGGGATACTGTAATTATTATATCCTGTCACAGGAAGGAGAGTACATGAAATGGGACAGATGAAAGGCAAGGCAAGTATTGAATTTGAACACCCCCCGGTCATCATAAGTGCTGGCTCCGTCGTAGGAAAAAAAGAGGGGGAAGGACCTCTGGGAAGCCTGTTCGACGAGGTAGAACTGGACGATATGTTTGGAATGGATAATTGGGAACAGGCGGAGAGCACCATGCAGAAGAAAACCGCGGATCTGGTCATTGAAAAGGGCGGCATACGAAAGGGTGATCTGCGCTATCTGTTTGCGGGCGATCTGCTGGGGCAGCTCATAGCTACATCCTTTGGCACCGTGGATTTGGAGATACCTCTTTTTGGGCTTTACGGGGCCTGCTCCACCATGGGGGAGGCATTGGGATTGGGGGCAATGGCGGTCAACGCGGGATATGCGGACCAGGTCATGTCCATGGCGTCCAGCCATTTTGCCACCGCGGAAAAGCAGTTTCGTTTTCCACTGGCCTATGGGAACCAGAGGCCGCCCTCTGCCACATGGACTGTTACAGGCTGCGGCGCCGTGGTTCTGGCCGGAAACCGGAAGGATGGTATGGCCCGCATCGCAGGCATCACAACCGGACGCATGGTGGACATGGGCGCCAAGGATTCTATGAATATGGGAGCAGCCATGGCCCCGGCAGCGTTCCACACCATTGAGCAGAATCTGGAGGATTTTCAGGTCAATGAGACATGGTATGATAAAATCATCACTGGGGATCTGGGAGAAGTGGGAAGGACCATCCTGCTTGAGTTTATGAAGAATAAGGGAAGGGACTTAAGCCAGCTTCACATGGACTGCGGTATGGAGATATACGATAAGGAACAGCAGGACACCCATGCAGGCGGAAGCGGATGCGGCTGTTCCGCCGTAACCCTGTGTTCCTACATCCTCCCAAAGGTACAGGACGGCACCTGGAAGCGGGTTCTGTTTGTACCCACCGGGGCCCTGCTGTCCTCTGTCAGCTTCAATGAAGGACAGAGCATACCGGGCATTGCCCACGCAGTCGTCATTGAACATATAGACAGTTAAGGAGGAAATGACATGGACTATTTAAAAGCATTCATCGTGGGAGGAATTATCTGCGCCCTGGTGCAGATTCTGCTGGAAAAGACAAAGATGATGCCGGGACGGGTTATGGTCACCCTGGTAGTCAGCGGCGCCATACTGGGAGCCATAGGGCTTTATGAACCCTTTGCGAAATGGGCGGGGGCAGGGGCTACCGTACCTCTTCTGGGCTTTGGAAACACTCTCTGGAAGGGCGTAAAGGAGGGAATTGGAGAGGATGGGCTTCTGGGCATCTTTAAGGGCGGATTCACAGCCAGTTCTGCGGGAATATGCGGCGCATTGGTATTCGGCTATCTGGCGTCCCTTGTGTTTAAGCCGAAAATGAAATGATGAAAATGAATATGGAAAGCATGAAAGTAATAAAGGCGTCATAACAAAAAACCGGGACACAGCTGTCATCTGACGGCTTTCGTTCCGGTTTTTAACATGACTTTATATCTGTCAGTACTGGATTTTTAAATAGGCTGCTAGTAAGGCCGGTTCCCCGGACCAAACACTTCCGTGGTTTCCGGCGAGGTCTGGTAACCCGGACCGATAGGTGTCACGGTAGGACCTGTATTTCCGGGCTCATTGGTGTTGGGCGGAATGATGGTGGAAACGTCGGAGTGGACGGTGCAGTAGCCCGGGATAGCAAATACGGAATCATCCGTAGCTCCCTCCTCGCCCTCCGGCAATGTCATGCATACCCTGGTAGTCTTTGTGGGACAGTAGGGAGTGGGGCGCATGCCTGATTCCGCGCATACGGTAACCTCCACATGCTTGTCGCAGACTTCCGTGGGGGCGGTTCCCTTAGCAAAATACTCGGTGTAGACGGCATTTCCCCTGGGGTCGTGGTTGCAGACACCGGAGACAGCTCTCTTGCCGGATTTGCGGCAGATTTCCGCGGTCTCGATACTGTCCGGCACCGCAAAGCCCGGGTCTGACATGCCCTCGTGGACACGGTTCATGATATTGCGCCAGATGTCCTTGTGGAAGCTGGTTCCGCCGTTGTTCACGCCGCCGTGCTTAAGCTTCTGGTTGTTGTCACATCCGCCCCATATGCCGGCGGTGTAATAAGGCGTATAGCCCACGAACCATACATCGTTGTTGGAGGTGGTTGTGCCGCTCTTGCCGGCCGCAGTCATGCCTGTCAGGGCAGCGCGGGTACTGGTGGAGTTGATGGACACGCCCGGCCGGGTAAATTTGCGGTTGCTCTTCATGGATTCCGACATGGCATCCGTTAAAAGGAAGGCAGTGGAATCCTTTAACACCTGCTTTGTCTCCGGTTCATTGTCTATGAGGACCTTTCCGTTGTGGTCCAGTATCTTGGTGAAGAAACGGGGCTTTGTGTACACGCCGCCGTTGGCAATAGCGGCATAGGCTGTGGTCAGCTCCAGGTTGGAAACGCCCTTTGTGATGCCGCCCAGGGCGGTGGCTGCTCCCAGGTCATCCTTTGTAAGGGAGGTAATGCCCATGTTTTCTGCGTACTCCACGCCAAGCTGAGGCGTGACTGTCTCCATAAGGCAGCGCACAGCCACAATGTTCATGGAGTAGATGATGCCGTCCCGGATGCTGGAGTAACCGGTAAAGCCATAGCCGGAATTCCACCAGTTCCTGAAGGTCTTGTTTCCTATGGTGTAGGGCGCGTCGTAGTAGACCGTGCCCAGGGTGGCGCCGCAGGCATCCAGGGCGGGCGCGAAGGCCGTGATGACCTTAAAGGCGGAGCCTGGCTGGCGGTATACGTTGCTGGCGCGGTTCAGGGTAAGACTGGCTGTCTTTTCGCCGCGGCCGCCGCACAGCGCCTTGACCTCGCCTGTGTGCTGATCTAATAGAACGAAGGAGGCCTGGGGCTGTAAAATCAGATTCTGACGCTCTCCGATGATTTCATCGCCATCCTTTAATAGCCATGCCTTATACTGGTCAATGTCGTCCTGGACCGCTTCCTTGGAGGCGTAGAGTCCCTCAAAGGAGGAATCTCCCAGCACGCTTTTGCGGAAGGTGCGCAGGTTCTCCTCTGAATAGTGCTCCGTGGTGCCGTCCGCGTGAGTAATGGAGAGCCTGTACTCCACGGAATACTTGGCAACTGAATAGTTGTCCGGGTTATTGATCTCCTCGTCCACAATGGCCTGTAAGGCGGGATCCTGGGTGGTATAAATCTGCAGTCCGCCGGAATACAGGAGATTGCTGGCCTGGCTTTCCGTGTAATCCAGCTTTTCCATCAAGGCGTTTATGACCTGTTCAATGAGCTCGTCCGTAAAATAGCTGTAATGGCTGTTGATTCCCTTGGTGGCTGTATCCACGTTTTGTATCCTGTCGTATACATCATCAGCCAGGGCTTCCTCCTGCTGGGCCTTGGTGATATAATCCTGCTCATACATATACTGGAGTACGATTCTCCGGCGCTCCGCATTGTTTTCGCGTCCTGATATGGGATTGAGTCTGGAGGGATTCTTGGTGATGGATGCAAGCACGGTACACTCGGAGAGGGTCAGGTCGGAAACGTCCTTGTTGAAATAGCGTTTGGCCGCCACCTTTACTCCCAGGGTGTTGTTGCCCAGGTTGATGGTGTTGAGATAGTTGGTGATAATCAGCTTCTTGGTATCTTCCTTGCTCATGCCTGAATTCTTTTCCAGCTGCACGGCAAGGTACTGCTCCTGCAGTTTACGCTCAATCCTGGCACCCCAGCCGGATTCCATTCCTCCGGAGAACACGTTGTTCTTGATGAGCTGCTGTGTTATGGTGCTTCCGCCGCCCGCATAGTCGTCGCTGACAATGCCCTTAACGGCCCTGGCAATGGAACGGATGTCGATGCCGTTGTGGGACCAGAAACGGGAATCCTCAATGGCTACGAATGCGTTTACCAAATCCTTTGGAAGTTCCTCGTAGGTGGCTTCCTCGCGGTTGGAACCGCTGGTGACCAGGGTATCCGTCAGGTTCCCGGCGGAGTCGTATACTGCGGTGGCAAAACGGCTGGGCTGAATATTTAGAATATCAACGGAAGGGGCATTATCTATAATGCCTTTAACCATACCGAAACCGATGGAGGCGCCCACTACTGCCAGAAACAAAAACAGGACAAAAAGCGCCTTAAATATATTAAGGAGCAGCCTTGAAGCGTATTTGCCCGATTTAGAGTGGAGAGACTTAAGCCTGCGCTCAGCCTCGTACTTTCCATAGTTCATAGATTCTCCTTTTCGTACATAATCTGAATGGAATCCGCCCCCCTGCGGACCCTTATACCTATCTTGTAGATTATACACCAGTTTTGTAAAATTGAAAAGGTTTAAATATGCCCTTGCCATCGCCTGATATCTATATTATGATAAAAAATAGGTAAAAAATGTCGAAAGGTGGGGATGGTAACCCACAAATAACCGTAAAGGAGCCGTAAAAGTGGTAGATAGTTACAAAATTCTGTACAAGGGAGGCTCAGGAGAGCTGGTGGAGAAGAAGTCGCGCTTCATAGCGGACCTGCGCCCGGTGGCTTCAGAGGAGGAAGCCCTGGAATATATAGAGGAAATCAGAAAGAAATACTGGGATGCAAGACATCACTGTTTTGCCTATATTATAGGAGACAGGGGACAGTCCGCACGGTGCAGCGACGACGGGGAGCCGTCCCAGACAGCCGGGAAACCCATGATGGATGTGCTGGCAGGGGAGGAGCTCCACGATGTGTGTGCCGTTGTAACCCGGTATTTCGGAGGCACCCTGCTGGGTACGGGGGGACTGGTGCGGGCGTATTCCGGTGCTGTCAAGGAAGGAATTAAGAACTGTGTCATCCTGGAGAAAAAGCTGGCTGTCCGTCTGAACATCACCACTGATTACAGCGGGGTGGGAAAGATTCAATACATTGCGGCCCAGGGAGGGATCGACACCCTGGATACCCGGTATACGGATAAGGCCGTGTTTACCTTCCTGGTTCCCATAGCGGAGGAGAGAAGATTTACGGCCCAGATTACGGAGGGAACGGCAGGGAAGGCTGTCATACAGAGAGTGGATGAGGTTTACTACGGCCTTGGCGACAGCGGTCTGGTGGTGTTTTAGGAGGAATGTGATAATGGAGATGGAAATGAAGAAACTGGGATTTGGAACCATGAGGCTTCCCGTGTTAAATCAGGAGGACCCGGCGGCGGTGGATTTGGAGCAGGTCTGTCAGATGGTGGATACCTTTATGGAAAGGGGGTTTACCTATTTTGATACGGCTTACATGTACCACAAGTACGAGAGCGAGAGAGTGGTAAAAAGGGCCCTTACAGAGCGCTGGCCCAGGGAACGGTATGTTTTGGCGGATAAGCTGCCTCTCAGCCACCTGAAGGAGGAGGCTGACATGGAGCGTTTCTTCCGGGAACAGCTTGAAAAATGCGGTGTTGCATATTTTGATTACTATATGCTCCACAATATGTCCAGGTCATATTATGAGACAGCTGAGCGTTTGGGGGCATTTGAGTTCGTGTGCAGGAAAAAGGAGGGGGGAAAGGTCCGCAGAATCGGGTTCTCCTTCCATGCGGATGCTGAGCTTCTGGAGGAGATTCTTGAAAAACACCCTGAGGTGGATTTTGTGCAGCTGCAGCTGAATTACATAGACTGGGACAGCCCCAATATCCAGTCCCGCCAGTGCTACGAGGTGTGCCGCAGATACGGGAAGGATGTCATAGTCATGGAGCCGGTCAAGGGAGGGACCCTGGCTCATGTGCCCCGGGAGGCCAGGGACCTGATGGAGGCCCATGCTCCGGGCATGACGCCTGCGTCCTGGGCTGTCCGCTTTGCCGCCAGCCGTGAGGGCGTCATTATGGTGCTGTCAGGCATGTCGGATTACATCCAGCTCCTGGACAACACAGCCTATATGCAGGACTTTGTTCCCCTGACTGAGGAGGAGGAAGGTATTGTGGGCAGGGCGGCAGAAATTATCCAGTCCGCCACGGCCATCTCCTGCACATCATGCCAGTACTGTGTGGAGGGATGTCCGAAGCAGATTCCCATACCAAAGTATTTTTCCCTTTATAACCAGTACAGCCTCTTTGGGGAAAAATCCAATTCCAGGGGCTACTACCAGAATTATGCGGGCAGATACGGGAAAGCCGGGGACTGCATCGGCTGCCGCAGATGCGAGGCCATATGCCCGCAGCACCTGCCCGTGGTACAGCACATGAAGGAAATAGCAGAGGTGTTTGAGCCGGCCAAATAGGGCGCCGGGATAGGGAAAAACAGCGGCAATCAGCGGAAATGGTGTAAAATCCCTTGCAATCTCAACACACCAATGCTATACTATAAAACCGTGGCTGTAGACGTATATGATAAGGAAGAGTAATCACTATGAAGATGAAAAGAGAAGATGTAAGAAATATCGCTATCATTGCCCATGTAGACCATGGTAAGACCACATTAGTAGACCAGCTGCTGAGGCAGAGCGGCGTGTTCCGCGCGAACCAGGAGGTACAGGAGCGTGTTATGGACTCCAATGACCTGGAGCGTGAGAGAGGAATCACCATCCTGTCCAAGAACACGGCTGTATTTTATAAAGACACAAAAATCAACATCATCGACACGCCAGGGCACGCTGATTTCGGCGGGGAGGTGGAGCGCGTGCTAAAGATGGTGGACGGCGTTGTGCTGGTAGTGGATGCCTATGAGGGACCCATGCCCCAGACAAAGTTCGTGCTTCAGAAGGCGCTGGATCTGAACCTGTCCGTCATTGTATGCATCAACAAGATTGACAGGCCTGAGGCCAGACCCGCGGATGTCATTGACGAGACGCTGGAGCTGATGATGGACCTGGATGCAACGGACGAGCAGTTAGACTGCCCCTTTATCTACGCATCTGCCAGGGGCGGATTCGCAAAATACAAGATTGAAGACCCGGAAGTGGACATGAGCCCTCTGTTTGAGACCATCATAAACCATATCCCGGCTCCAAAGGGAGATCCGGACGCGGAGACTCAGGTACTCATAAGCACCATTGACTACAATGAATTCGTAGGCCGGATCGGCATCGGACGTGTGGACAACGGGGGACTTAAGGTGAACCAGGAGTGTGTTCTGGTGAATCATCACGAGCCGGATAAGTTTAAGAAAATCAAGATAGGAAAGCTCTATGAGTTTGACGGACTTAAGAGGGTGGAGGTGCAGGAGGCCGGTATTGGTTCCATTGTTGCCATCTCCGGTATTGCGGATATCCATATCGGCGATACCATCTGTACCCCTAATAATCCGGAGTCCATTCCGTTCCAGAAGATATCTGAGCCCACTATTGCCATGTATTTCATGGTAAATGACAGTCCGCTGGCAGGCCAGGAGGGTAAATTTATCACCTCCCGTCATCTGCGTGACCGTCTGTTCAGGGAGCTGAACACGGATGTAAGTCTGCGGGTGGAGGAGACGGATTCCGCAGACTGCTTCAAGGTGTCCGGCCGCGGTGAGCTGCACCTGTCCGTTCTGATTGAAAACATGCGTCGCGAGGGCTTTGAGTTTGCTGTCAGCAAGGCGGAGGTGCTCTACAAATACGATGAGAGAAACCGCAGGCTGGAGCCCATGGAGTTGGCTTATGTGGATGTGCCTGAGGAATACACAGGCGTCGTCATCCAGAAGCTGACCAGCCGCAAGGGCGCCCTTCAGGGTATGAGCCAGGCGGCAGGCGGCTATTCCAGGCTGGAATTCTCCATTCCATCCAGAGGACTCATCGGCTACCGCGGTGATTTTCTGACAGATACAAAGGGAAATGGTATACTGAACACTATTTTTGACGGATACGCAGAGTACAAGGGCGATTTGTTCTACCGTCAGACAGGCTCCCTTATTGCCTTTGAGGCAGGCGAGGCCATTACCTACGGTCTTTTCAATGCCCAGGAAAGAGGTACCCTGTTCATAGGACCGGGCGTCAAGGTGTACTCCGGAATGGTAGTGGGCCAGAGCCCTAAGGCAGAGGATATTGAAATCAATGTCTGCAAGACAAAGAAGCTGACCAACACCCGTTCCTCCAGCGCTGACGAGGCACTTAAGCTGACACCTCCTAAAATTATGAGCCTGGAGCAGGCTCTGGACTTCATTGATACGGATGAGCTTCTGGAGGTGACCCCGGAGAGTCTGCGCATCCGCAAGAAGATTCTGGACCCAACCCTGAGAAAGAGGGCTTCTTTTAAGAACAAATAGATAAAAATCGACATTTTGTAAGCGAAATGGCGAATCCTGTCGAACGATTCTGGCGGGATTCGCCTTATTTTTTGTTCTATTATGGCATTTCCCCTCATAAACTATCAATGTGCCGTACAAAAGCAAGAGAATAAAAGGATGAAACAAGTAAAACGGCAGAATGAGAAATATTTTAGAAGCGAAGAGGAGATGTACTATGTCAGAAAAAATGATTGAAAACAACAGGGTAAGCGTCATCGGAGAAATCGTGTCGGGATTTACCTTCAGCCATGAAGTCTTCGGAGAAGGATTTTATATGGTGGATGTGGCTGTCAACAGACTCAGCGAGCAGGCGGACATCATTCCCCTGATGATATCCGAGCGCCTCATAGACGTACATAAAGACTATTCAGGCTGCACCGTGGAATCCATAGGCCAGTTCCGTTCCTACAACCGGCATGAGGGAGTCAAGAACCGGCTGATGCTGTCCATCTTTGTGAGGGAAATCCATTTCATTGAGGAATTCACGGATTACACCAAGACCAATCAGATATTCCTGGACGGCTATATCTGCAAGCCGCCTATTTACAGAAAAACTCCTCTTGGACGGGAGATCGCAGATATTCTTCTGGCTGTGAACCGTCCTTACGGCAAATCAGATTACATACCCTGCATCAGCTGGGGACGCAACGCGCGCTTTGCTTCCAGCTTCGAGGTGGGCACCAGGGTAAGGGTTTGGGGCCGTGTGCAGAGCCGCGAGTACACCAAGAAGCTCAGCGAGACAGAGTGCGAGAAGCGCATTGCATATGAAGTCTCAATCAGCAAGCTGGAATGTGACGAGGCTTGAACAGAAGATGCTTCGGACGCTGTCATCTGACGATTCCTTTTGAATATCTTTTGAAAAATGTAAGAAATATTTGCAATATTGGCTAAACTATGCTATTATGAGCAAGTCCAATTGTTCTTAAGAAAAAGCAAGTAAAGCATGAGGTGCAAGATGATGAAAGAGAGCATGATACAGGTTATCTGTGGACCGGGACGCGGTAAAACCACCAGTGCCATTGGAAGGGGGCTCACCGCGCTGACCAAGGGAAAGTGTGTCTATATGGTACAGTTTCTTAAGGGCGCCCTGGATGCGGATAACATGGAAATCATACAGCGTCTGGAACCGGAATTTAAAATTTTCAGATTTGAGAAAACGCCTGTTTTCTTTGACCGGCTGACGGAAGAGGAGAAGGCAGAGGCAAGAATCTGTATCCTGAACGGCCTGAATTTTGCCAGGAAGGTTCTGGTGACAGGGGAATGTGATGTGCTTATCCTGGATGAGATTCTGGGAATCCTGGATGAGGGAGTGATATCTGGCGAAGAGCTGTGTGCCATCATAGCCCAGGCCAGGAATGCGCAGATACAGCTGATCCTCACAGGGACCATATATCCTGAGTGCCTGAACGGCCATGTAGATGAGGTCACAAGGATTCAGACAAGATATGAGTGATTTCCTGTTGACAGACTGTTGGCAGGGTGATAATATAATACCAACAATCATAGAGTAGAGGTTGCGTTAATCATGAGTAGATAAGCCGGATGTGGCAGGCACAGGCGATGGCTTATGGAAAGGGAGAAACGCCGAAGAGGAAGCGTTCCTTGTTCACGCCCCCTCTGGGCATATGGTTAAGAGCTGTATGACTGTCATCCGGGTGGATGGAGAGCTACCAAAGAACGTGGATTAGACACTGGAATCATACGTATATGGAAGGGCTGACATTTACCTCAGTCCTTTTTTGTTTCCAAGAAAAGTACGTCCGGGTTTCATTTTCTATGGGGAAAAGCACACTGTGATTGAATCAAGAAAAAAGGAGAGAATATAGCATGACACTTTTTGAAGGAGCAGGTGTAGCACTGGTGACCCCGTTTAAGGAAAACGGTGAAGTGAATTACGAAAAACTGGAGGAGATAGTAGAAGAGCAGATTGCGGGCGGCACGGACGCCATTATTGCCTGCGGTACCACAGGCGAAGCCTCCACCATGACCCATGAGGAGCATCTGGAAGTGATTGAGTACATCTGCAGGGTGACAAAAAAACGGATTCCTGTGGTTGCGGGGACCGGCTCAAACTGTACGGAGACAGCCGTCTATCTCTCCGCGGAGGCAGAGAAGAGAGGGGCGGACGGACTTCTTCTGGTGTCACCATATTATAATAAGGCTACCCAGAAGGGACTTATGGCCCATTTTACGGCTGTTGCGGACGCGGTGAAGATTCCCGTTATCCTCTATAACATTCCGGGCAGGACAGGCGTCACCATTAAGCCTGAGACCATCGCGGCCCTGTGTAAGGACGTGGACAATATTGTGGGGGTTAAGGAGGCCAGCGGCAACTTTTCAGCCATTGCCACTCTTATGAGTCTGTCAGACGGCAAGGTGGATTTGTACTCAGGCAACGATGACCAGATTGTGCCCCTTCTCTCCCTGGGAGGCAAGGGCGTTATCTCCGTGCTGTCCAATGTGGCTCCGCGCCAGACCCATGACATCTGCGCTTCCTACTTTGCGGGGGATGTAAAAACCAGCGCCAGCCTTCAGTTAAAGGCCATACCGCTGATTACGGAGCTCTTTAGCGAGGTAAACCCCATCCCTGTAAAGGCTGCCATGAACATGATGGGCAAGGGCGTGGGACCGTTGCGCATGCCTTTGACTGAGATGGAGCCCCAGAATCAGGAGAAGCTTAAGAAGGCCATGGCGGATTACGGTATCCTGTAGGGAAGATTCCGGGAAAGGACGGTATACCAATGGTAAAGATGATAATGCACGGCTGCCGCGGGGCCATGGGACATGTAATTACAGGTCTGGCGGCAGAAGACGATGATATCCGGATTGTGGCAGGCATCGATGTGCGGGAGGGAACGGATTTGGGATATCCCGTGTTCCCTTCCCTGGACCAGTGCAACGTGAAGGCGGACGTGATTGTGGATTTCGCATCCCCAAAGGCAGTGGACGGCCTCCTGGCCTACAGCTGCAGAGAGCGGGTTCCCGTGGTCCTCTGTACCACAGGGCTCTCGAAAGAGCAGCTTAAGTCAGTGGAAAAGGCCAGCGAAAAGACGGCTATCCTGCGCTCCGCCAACATGTCCCTGGGAGTAAACCTGCTGCTCAAGCTGGTGGGTGACGCGGCCAGGGTACTGGCAGGATCCGGCTTTGACATGGAAATCGTGGAAAAGCACCATAACCAGAAGGTGGATGCACCCAGCGGCACAGCCCTGGCCCTGGCAGATTCCATGAACCAGGCCATGGACGGGCAGTACGCCTATACCTGTGACAGAAGCACCAGACGGGAAAAGAGAAATCCGAAGGAAATAGGAATTTCGTCCGTCAGAGGCGGTTCCATAGTGGGTGAACACGACGTGATATTTGCGGGTAAGGACGAGGTGGTCACCTTCAGCCACACGGCTTATTCCAAGGCTATTTTCGCCAAAGGCGCCCTGGAGGCAGCCAAATTCCTGGCCGGTAAGGCGCCCGGCATGTATTCCATGACGGACGTAGTGGGATTATAACAAATATTTCCAGAAAAGGCAGGATGTTCCACCATAATCCATTCTCCTAAAGCACATAATATAGGTAGAAAACGAAAGGAGAATGTCATTATGAAAAAAATCAGACCTGCAATTTTTACAATGCTGCTGCTCATCATGGTTATGTCTGTTACGGCCTGTGGAAGCAATAACTCCAATACACAGTCCTCAACAGGCGCCAGCCAGAATTCATCTTCAGCAGCCACATCCACCAGTGCCTCATCCCAGGAAACCACAGGGATGGAGACATCTTCCATGGAAACGGAAGGGGACGGCATCATTGACGGACTTATGAATGACGTGGAGAAGGGCGCACGTGACGTTAAGGACGGCGTGAACGATATCACAGGTGAATCCAACACAGTCAGTGAGAGCGGCACCAACAATACAACAGAGTCCAGATAGTAAATTGCTGTCCGGGCCTAGATATGGACCCTTTCTATGCCGGGGACGGCTGGAGAGGGTCTATCTGTGTAAATACCAGAAGATGCCCCTTGAAGAGCTCCCTTCAAAGGATTATAATCAGTTCATGGACAAACGGGGAAGGAGATGGATTGGGGTACATAATCAGACGTTTCAGACTGGAGAATGGGCAGAGGAAGAAGGGATTGAGAAAGATGCGCCGGAGGGCGGTGAAATCCTGGAAAGCGCGCTGTCCGTCCATCAGGCGAAGGAGGCGCTGCGTCAGAGGCGCCCTGTTTCTTTTGGCCGCAGGTACCATGGCCTGGGCGGGAACGGGCCGGGGCATTGTCCGCTGGGTCCGGGAGCAGATACCGCATATGGTACGGATTGAGGAGAGCAGTCCGGCCCGGGCGGCAGACCGGGATGGGATGACATCGGTGAAGCGGGGCTTTACCATTCGCCTGGATGAAAGGAAAATCCACATATACCAGGTGGAGGAAGGATATGAGGACCGTGAAAGGTCCGGCGATTCAGGGAGTGATTAGCGGGGCGGAGTACATTCATTAGGAATTTTAATGATTGCCACGCTTGTATTCAAAGACATTGTGTATTATAATTTCTTCTGAAATGGTATTCTTTTATAGCGTCAGCTTATAAATCCATATCGCAACCATACGAATATTAGAAAAGGACAGGTGGATACCCATGGAAAAGAAAGAGATGCTCTACGAAGGAAAGGCTAAGAAGGTTTACACAACGGAGGACCCGGACGTGTTAATCGTGTCCTACAAGGATGATGCAACCGCATTCAACGGTCTGAAAAAGGGAACCATTGTTGGAAAGGGCGCCATCAACAACCGTATGACCAATTTCATTTTCAAGAAGCTGGAGGAGAAGGGTGTACCTACCCACCTGGTAGAAGAATTAAATGACAGGGAAACCGCTGTGAAGAAGGTGGAGATTGTTCCCCTGGAGGTAATCATCCGCAATTATTCCGCAGGCAGCTTTGCCAAGAAGATGGGAATGGAGGAGGGCGTCAAGTTTAAATGCCCGACTCTGGAATTCAGCTATAAGAATGACGAACTGGGCGACCCGTTTATCAACAGCTATTACGCACTGGCACTGGGACTTGCCACCCAGGAGGAGATTGACCATATCACTGAGTATGCGTTTAAGGTAAACGAAGTGCTGCAGGAATATTTTGACGGACTGAACATTGACCTGATTGATTTCAAGATTGAGTTCGGCCGTTATCACGGCAAGGTTATCCTGGCTGACGAGATTTCTCCTGATACATGCCGTCTCTGGGATAAGGATACCCATGAGAAGCTGGATAAGGACAGATTCAGAAGAGATCTGGGCAATGTAGAGGATGCATACGAAGAAGTATTCCGCAGGCTGGGTATCCAGTAAGCAGGACCGGGAGGTTTGACGCGGACAAATTAAGATACAACGCCTGGGCATGAATACCCGGGCGTTCCCTTCTTTGAGAAGGGAATATGGAATCAGTACCGCATTGTTATCGTTGCAGCGCGGTATGAAACTGACAGCTTGACACACAGAAAGGACATGACTTCATGGATCAGAACCGGATGGATTTTGATATTGGGGCAGATAAACTGCGTGAGGAGTGCGGAGTTTTTGGGATGTATGATTTTGATGGGAACGACGTGGCCCGGGCCATATACTACGGGCTTTTTGCCCTGCAGCACCGGGGACAGGAAAGCTGCGGTATAGCGGTGAGCGACACAGAAGGACCCAAGGGGAAGGTAGCGGCCCATAAGGGGATGGGCCTTTGCAACGAGGTATTTACGCCGGAGGCGCTGGAGAGTCTGAAGGGCAATATCGGCGTGGGCCATGTGCGGTATTCCACGGCCGGCAGCAGTACCCGGGAAAACGCGCAGCCCTTGGTGCTCAATTATGTAAAAGGAACCCTGGGTCTGGCCCACAACGGCAACCTGGTCAATGCGCCTGAGCTGCGCCATGAGCTGGAGTACACAGGGGCTATTTTCCAGACTACCATTGACTCGGAGGTCATTGCCTACCATATAGCCAGAGCCAGGATTCATACCCCAAATGTGGAGAGCGCAGTGGCCGCAGCCATGAAGAAGCTGAAGGGAGCCTACTCCCTGGTAATCATGAGTCCCCGCAAGCTGATTGGAGCGAGAGACCCCATGGGCTTCAAGCCTTTGTGTATCGGGAAACGGGATAATGCCTACATCCTGGCGTCAGAGACATGCGCCCTGGAGACCATAGGGGCTGAGTTTGTCCGGGATGTGGAGCCGGGGGAAATCGTGACCATCACGGCGGACGGCATATCCTCTGATAAGGAGATGTGCCTGGCTGACCCTTCCGGAGAAGCCAGATGTATCTTTGAGTATATTTATTTTGCCAGACCGGACAGTGTTTTTGACGGAGTGAGCGTTTATAAGGCCAGGATTCAGGCCGGCCGGTTTCTGGCTGTGGATTCACCGGTGGAGGCAGACCTGGTGGTGGGCGTGCCTGAATCCGGCAATGCGGCGGCTCTGGGCTATGCCATGGAATCCGGGATTCCATACGGAACAGCTTTTGTGAAGAATTCCTACGTGGGAAGGACCTTCATCAAGCCAAAGCAGAGCAGCAGGGAATCTGCGGTGCGAATCAAACTCAATGTGTTAAAGGAGGCTGTGGCCGGAAAAAGGGTCATCATGATTGACGACTCCATTGTCCGGGGAACCACCAGCGCTCTGATTGTGAAGATGCTGCGCGACGCGGGCGCCAGGGAGGTCCATGTGAGAATCAGCGCACCGCCATTTTTACACCCCTGCTATTTTGGCACGGACATTCCATCGGAGGACCAGCTCATTGCCCATGGAAGGACTGTGGATGAAGTGAGGGAAATCATCGGGGCAGACACCCTTTCCTTTTTAAGGCAGGAGCGGCTGTCACAGATGGCATCTGAAAGGCCTGTCTGCACCGCGTGCTTTACAGGAAATTATCCTATGGAGCCGCCTTCCCAGGACATCCGGGGAAGCTATGAGAAATAGGCTGCGGGCATTTAAAAAAGTTATTGTATATGATATGATAGAAAACATGAAATCAACGAATACGGAGGATATGACATGAGTGACCACGACAGATATGTAAGCCCTCTTTCTGAGCGCTATGCCAGCAGGGAGATGCAGTACATCTTTTCACCTGACATGAAGTTCTGCACCTGGAGAAAGCTCTGGATTGCGCTGGCTGAGACAGAGAAGGAGCTGGGGCTTTCCATCACGGACGAGCAGATTGAGGAACTGAAGGCCCATTCAGAGGAAATCAATTATGATGTGGCTAAGGCCAGGGAGAAGGAAGTCCGCCATGATGTTATGAGCCATGTCTATGCTTACGGCGTACAATGCCCTAAGGCAAAGGGAATTATCCATCTGGGGGCCACCTCCTGTTACGTGGGAGATAATACGGACATTATCATCATGACCGAGGCCCTGAAGCTGGTGAGGAAGAAACTGATCAACGTACTGGCGGAGCTGTCCGGTTTCGCTGAAACATACAAGGACCTTCCCACCCTTGCGTTTACCCACTTCCAGCCGGCCCAGCCAACCACGGTTGGTAAGCGCGCCACCCTGTGGATGATGGAGCTTAAGCTGGATTTGGATGACCTGGATTACCTGATCGGTTCCATGCGCCTTCTGGGCTCCAAGGGAACCACCGGCACCCAGGCCAGCTTCCTGGAGCTTTTTGACGGGGACCATGAGAAATGCCGCCGTCTGGATGCAAGAATTGCGGAGAAGATGGGATTTGAGGGCTGCTATCCGGTATCCGGCCAGACCTATTCACGAAAAGTGGACAGCCGTGTCATAAGCGTTCTGGCAGGCATTGCCCAGAGCGCTCACAAGTTTTCCAATGACATCCGTCTTCTGCAGCATCTGAAGGAAGTGGAGGAGCCATTTGAGAAGAAGCAAATCGGTTCATCCGCCATGGCCTATAAGAGGAATCCCATGCGCAGCGAGCGCATTGCCTCTCTGGCCAATTATGTGATGAGCGATATGATGAATCCCATGCTGGTGGCGTCCACCCAGTGGTTTGAGAGAACCCTGGACGACTCCGCCAACAAGAGACTGTCCGTGCCGGAAGGATTCCTGGCAGTGGACGGCATCTTAGACCTGTACCTGAACGTGGTGGACGGCCTGGTGGTATATCCCAAGGTCATTGAAAAGCACCTGATGGCAGAGCTTCCCTTCATGGCCACAGAGAATATCATGATGGACGCGGTAAAGGCAGGAGGCGATCGTCAGGAACTCCATGAGCGGATTCGCGAGCTGTCCATGGAGGCGGGAAAGAACGTAAAGGAAAAGGGCCTGGATAACAACCTCCTGGAACTGATAGCAGCTGACCCGGCCTTTAATCTTTCCCTGGATGAACTGAGAAAGACCATGGATCCGTCCCGCTATGTCGGACGTTCTCCTAAGCAGGTGGAGGAATTCCTGGAAGAGGTCATTAAGCCGCTGCTTGAGGAAAACGCGGGAGAGCTGGGAGTGACGGCGGAGATTAATGTGTAGGTGATGTGAGGGTGGACGGAGGTACGTCCGCGAAGGGGGGGGGTGGTTCCGGAGGGGGCAACACTAAGGACCTGGCAGCTCCCCGCCCGCCCCCCTTCGCGGACTGTCTCCTCCGGCCATACATTAATATTTATTCCCGGGCCGGTTGTAAATGAGAACGGCCTGCAGAAAAATCCTGTTAAATAATATTTATGTCATAGATACTGGTAAGTCTGAACCTGATGAAGGTGTAATGAATGGATGCAGAATATTCCATAACCTTGCCATGACAAGAATCCTGTCTTGCAATCCCCCTATTTTATGTTATGATATATCCATAAGAAATGGTTTTGATTATATCATCTTTTGATAAGGGGAAATTATGGATGAATGTGAACTTTGAGTACTATAAAGTATTTTACCATGTATGCGCCCACGGCAGCCTGACCGCTGCCGCCCAGGAACTGTGTATCTCCCAGCCGGCCGTAAGCCAGGCTGTGCGGCAGTTGGAAAAGGAAGCCGGGACAAAGCTGTTCCTCCGTACTTCCAAAGGGGTGCAGCTGACCCGGGAAGGAGAGCTTCTATACCACTATGTAAAGCCTGGAGCGGAGGAGCTGCTGGAAGGCGGGAAGATGCTGGAGCGGATGCTGAATATGGATGTGGGGGAAGTACGGATTGGGGCCAGCGATATGACGCTGCAGTTTTATCTTCTTCCTTATCTGGAACAGTTTCACCGGGAATATCCTAAGATTAAGGTGAATGTTACCAATGCGCCTACCCCGGAAACCATCAAAAGCCTGGAAGAGGGCAGGATCGATTTTGGGGTTGTGACCTCTCCCTTTACCAGCAGGGGGACTGTCAGGCAGTTTCAGGTCAAGGCCATTCGCAATGTCTTCATAGCAGGCAGCAGCTTCCGGGAATTGGAAGGGCGGGAGCTGGAGTACAAGGAGCTGGAGGCTTTTCCGTGTATAGCGCTGGAAAAGAATACAAGTACCAGAACCTTTATGGACGCCTTTCTGGCGCAGCAGGGGACTCTGCTTAAGCCGGAATTTGAGCTGGCCATCAGCGATATGATTGTGCAGTTTGCCAGGCGCAACATGGGGATTGGGTGCGTCATGGAGGGATTTGCCGAGGATGCCATAATGAGAGGCGAGGTATTCCGGCTGAAATTCAAACATGAGATGCCTCTTAGGCATATGTGCGTGGTGACGGGAGAGTCCAGCCTGATTTCCATGCCGGGGCGCAGGCTGTTAGATATGATGGCCTGCGGTCAGGCGGCGGTTGAGCAGCCGACAGGCGGCAGATGATAGATTATGGGCTTTCTTCGGAGAAAAGACATAAGCAATGCTTATGGAGAACATAATAAAGAACGTCTTTACTTATGGTATAGGTTGTAGTAAATTAGGTAAGGATAAGATACACAGGAATGCGTGTCCATCCTTTCATGAACTGCAAATGAGCATTGAACGGGAGATACCCGAAGGAGGATTTTAGTATGGTCAGAGCAATTGTAGGTGCTAACTGGGGTGACGAGGGAAAGGGTAAGATTACGGATATGCTTGCCAAGGAGTCTGACATTATTATCCGTTTCCAGGGCGGAAGTAATGCGGGCCACACCATTATCAATGATTATGGCAAGTTTGCCCTTCACCTTCTTCCATCAGGCGTGTTTTATCAGCATACAACCAGCATCATTGGCAATGGAGTGGCTCTCAATATCCCTTATCTGATTCAGGAAATTGAGTCGCTGGTGGAGCGGGGCGTGCCAAAGCCCAGAATCCTGGTTTCTGACAGGGCTCAGGTTCTCATGCCGTACCATGTGCTGTTTGACACCTACGAGGAAGCGCGTCTGGCCGGAAAATCCTTTGGTTCCACCAAGTCCGGTATTGCTCCCTTTTATTCAGATAAATATGCCAAGATTGGTTTTCAGGTCAGCGAACTTTTTGACGAGGATCTGCTGAGGGAAAAGGCATACAGGGTTTGCGAGCTGAAAAATGTGCTTCTGGAACACCTGTACCATAAACCTCTTCTGGATCCTGAGGAAATCATTAAGGAGCTTCTCAGATGCCGTGATATGATTGCGCCGTATGTATGCGATACATCCGCTTATCTTCATGAGGCCATCAAGGAAGGAAGGAATATCCTCTTAGAGGGTCAGCTGGGCTCCCTTAAGGACCCTGATCATGGAATTTATCCCATGGTCACATCTTCTTCCACGCTGGCTGCCTATGGAGCTATCGGCGCAGGCATTCCTCCGTATGAGATTAAGGATATCACGACGGTTGTAAAAGCTTATTCCAGTGCAGTGGGCGCCGGTGCCTTTGTCAGTGAGATATTTGGGGACGAGGCGGATGAACTGAGAAACCGGGGAGGCGACGGCGGAGAGTACGGCGCCACCACGGGAAGGCCCAGACGCGTGGGCTGGTTCGATGCGGTGGCTGCCAGATACGGATGCCGGATTCAGGGAACCACGGAAGTGGCATTTACAGTGCTGGATGTGCTGGGCTATCTGGACGAGATACCGGTATGCGTTGGTTATGAGATTGACGGGCAGGTCACCAGGGAATTCCCGACTACGTCTAAGCTCGAGAAGGCCAGACCGGTCCTTACCAGACTGCCCGGCTGGAAGTGCGATATCCGCGGCATTAAGCGGTACCAGGATCTTCCGGAGAATTGCCGCAAATACATTGAATTCGTGGAGAAGGAAATTGAAGCTCCTATTTCAATGGTATCCAACGGACCGGGAAGAGACGACATTATCATGCGCAGGTAAATATAGAATATTAAAAACAGGACCTTACGGCAGCAGCCGGCGGGTCCTGTTTTGCGGCATCTTATCCTCACATCGTCGTCTTATCTCTGCGTTCTGTGTGTTGAATGCGTTCCGCCGCATTCTGCAAGGGCGGATTTTCGGTCAGCACACGGTATATTTCCCCCTGGTTCATGCTGGAGCGGTGCTTTTCCATAGCGGTCCTGCTTTCCCTCATCACAATTCATCTTTCAAATCCGCGTCAGTTGTATCCGAAAGGGTCTGTTTTGCGTCATCATCCATGCCCTCAAAGGGATCGGATGGTTTCAGCACTCTGGTCATAAGCCCCATGGCGTACAGCATGATGGGGATAAACACCAGGGAGAAGATAACCGCCATGAGATAATTCTTTGGCGCGCCCATGGCGGCCAGCACGATGGCCAGAATAAAAAGTCCTGATAACAGGACGGCTCCTAAGAGGGCAAATATACGTTTCAGTTTCATTGAACAGCTCCTTTCTGAGGCATCAGGCCTTCTCCGCCAATTCTTCCCAGCTCTGGTAAAGCTTTTCCAGCTGTCCGGCTATTTCCTCTTTTTCCTTATTCAGCTCCATGAGCCGGGGCACATCGGTGTATACCTCTTCCCGTGTGAGCAGGGCGTCAATCTCGCTGTCCCTGGTCTCCAGGGCGTGAATGGAATCCTCTGTTTTTTTGAGCTCGTTCTGAATCCTGCGTATGCGGGCCTGTTCCTCCTTCTGAGCCTTCCATTCCAGTTTCAGGTCGTTTTGGGAACCCTGGGAGGGCCGGCCTGAGGCTTGGGAGAGATTGGGTGCAGAGGACGTACGCTTGTTCCTGGCCGCAAATGCGGCTTCCACAGCATCCTTTTTCTCCAGATAATAGTCGTAGCTGCCGATGTAATTAATCAGGGACTGTCCGGTCAAATCCAGAATTCTGGTGGCTGTGCGGTTGATGAAATACCGGTCGTGGGACACATAGAGTACGGTTCCGGTGTAGCGGCACAGGGCGCTTTCCAGGATTTCCTTGGAGGTGATGTCCAGGTGGTTGGTTGGCTCGTCTAACAACAGAAAATTGGCGTCGGAAAGCATCAGCTTGGCCAGGGAAACGCGTCCGCGCTCACCGCCGCTTAAATCGCGGATTAATTTGAACACATCATCCCCTGTAAAGAGAAAGGACGCCAGGGTGTTGCGGATCTGGGTATTGTTCATGTTGGGATAGGTGTCCTGGATTTCGTCAAACAGGGTCTTATCCATATGAAGAACCTGGTGTTCCTGGTCGTAGTAGCCGATGTGCACCTTGGAGCCCAGACGTATCTCGCCGGCATCGGCGGGCAGCAGCTGATTGATGATTTTAAGGAGAGTGGTCTTGCCGGTGCCATTGTTGCCGATGATGGCCACCCGCTCCCCGCGTTTGATTTCAAAATTTACGTCCGTAAACAAGGTCTGGCTGTCAAAGGACTTGCTCAGACCGGTGACGGTAAGCACATCCTTGCCGCTTTCCACATCCGGCTCCAGCCGGATGTCCATGGAGTCGTCGATATCCATGGGCTTTTCCAGCCGGTCAATCTTTTCCAGCATCTTTTCCCGGCTCTCGGCCCTGCGGATGGATTTTTCCCGGTTAAAGGATTTAAGTTTGGCAATAACCGCCTCCTGGTGCCTGATTTCCTGCTGCTGATTTAAGTATGCCCGGATTCTGGCGTCACGGAGCATGGCTTTTTTGTCGCTGTAGGCAGTGTAATTGCCGCTGAATACGGTTCCGGTTCCATTGTCCAGCTCCACGATTTTTGTCACCACCCGGTCCAGAAAATAACGGTCATGGGCTACGATGATTACGCTGCCGCTGTAAGTCTTAAGGTATGTCTCCAGCCAGGCAATGGATTCCATGTCCAGGTGGTTGGTGGGCTCGTCAAGGAGAAGGACATCAGGTTTGGTCAGCAGGAGCTTGCCCAGGGACACCCGGGTTTTCTGGCCGCCGGACAGGGCGTTGATGGGCTTTGGAAATTCCTCCTCGGCAAAGCCAAGACCCTTTAAAACGCCGGTGATTTCGCTGCGGCAGGCATAGCCGCCCTCCAACTCAAACTGGTGGGTCAGGCGGCTGTATTCCTCCAGCATGGCTTCCAGGCTCTCGCCGGACGCGCTTTTCATGTCCAGTTCCAGGGTACGGATGCGTTCTTCCATTTGAAGGATGGGCCGCTTGACCTCCAGCAGGGCGTCGTGGATGGTGCTCTCGCTGTCCAGGTCCTGGTGCTGGGCCAGGTAGCCGATGGAGGCTCCCCTCCCCAGCGCCACGCACCCCTCGTCGGAGGCCAGTTCCCCGATGATGATTTTAAGGAGGGTGGACTTGCCGGCGCCGTTGATTCCGACGACGGCTGCCTTTTCATGGTCCTCCAGGTGGAAGGAAACCTGCTTTAATATATGTTTCTTTCCAAATGATTTGCTTATATTGCTGCATGATAAAATCATGGTAAACTCCTTTAAAAACGACGTATTTAGCTCTCCCAAGTATAATATACGGAGACGATTTTTTCAAGAACATATGTAAACGTGTTTGACATTTTTTTGACGTGTGTTTATAATAGAACTATTAGAGTTTTGACAGCATTGCACAATGGGAAGGTGGATACATCATGGAACGCAAGGAGATTTCGAAGGCAGTGATTTCTAGGCTGCCCCGTTATTACCGTTATTTAGGTGAATTAATAGAAGAAGGTGTGGAGCGTATATCCTCCAATGAGCTGAGCGCCAGAATGAAAGTGACCGCATCTCAGATCCGTCAGGATCTGAATAATTTCGGCGGATTCGGCCAGCAGGGATACGGCTATAATGTAAAGTACCTCTATTCGGAAATCGCCAAGATACTTGGGATTGACAGACAGCACAATGTGATCATCATCGGAGCGGGAAACCTGGGACAGGCGATTGCCAATTATACGAATTTTGAGCGCAGGGGCTTTGTTATCAGGGGAATGTTTGATATTAACCCCAAACTGATCGGGCTGGTCATCAGGGGAATTGAGATTCGCTCCGTGGATGATTTGGAGACGTTTATCAGGGAGAACGAGATTCAGATTGCTGCTCTGACCATCCCGAAGACAAAGGCGCCGGAGATTGCGGACCGCCTGGTAAACGCGGGAATCAGGGCTATCTGGAATTTTGCCCACACGGATTTGGTGGTACCGGAGGACGTGGTGGTGGAGAACGTACACCTGTCCGAGAGCCTGATGCGTCTTTCCTACCGGGTCAGCAGCATGTACGACCTGCAGGAGGAGAAAAAGAATGCGTTAAAGTAAATGTTTAGGAAGTCAGCACCATGATACTTGGAGTTGGAACAGATTTAGTTGAAATCAGACGCATGGAAAGAGCCTGTAAAAAGGATTATTTTGTGGTGCGCACATTTACGGATATGGAAAGCCGGCAAGCAAAGGGGTCCGTCTCTAAGCTGGCCGGCTCTTTTGCTGTGAAGGAAGCGGTTGCAAAGGCCCTGGGAACGGGGTTTCGGACCTTTATGCCCATCGACGTGGAGGTGCTCAGGGACGATGTGGGAAAACCCTATGTCCGCCTTTACAGAGGCGCCCTGGCCCGGTTTCAGGAGATGGGGATGGAACGCCTGGAGGTGTCCATCACCAATACAAGGGAGTATGCCATGGCGTTTGCGGTGGGAGAAGGAAGGATAAAGGAGGTACAGTCATATGAGGATGCTGGTAACGGGAAAACAGATGAAAGCCATTGATGCATACACCATCCATGCCATAGGTGTTCCGTCCCTGGTCCTGATGGAGCGGGCAGCTCTTAAGGTGGCCCAGGCAGCGGAGCGTCTGTGGAAAAAAGGGGATACAATCTGGGCAGTGTGCGGCACCGGCAATAACGGGGCCGACGGCGTGGCGGCAGCCAGGATGCTTCATTTAAAAGGATATCCGGTGCGGGTATTTCTGGTGGGAAATCCGGATAAGGGAACAGAGGAATTCAGGACGCAGCTTACCATTGCCGGCAATGTGGGTCTTTCCTCCCTGCCCTGGCAGGAAGGGGAGAAGGAGGAATGCGGCCTTCTCATAGACGCGGTGTTCGGCGTGGGACTGAGCCGCCCTGTTGAGGGGGAGTACAGGCAGTGTATTAAGATGCTGGGGGCCAAGTCCATCCGCAGTACCGTTGCGGTGGATGTGCCGTCAGGCATCCACGGGGATACGGGGACTGTCATGGGCATTGCCCTAAGGGCGGATTTGACCGTTACCTTTGGATGGGAGAAAACCGGGACAGCCCTGTATCCGGGCCGGGAGTACGCGGGCCGGGTGGAAGTGGCTGATATTGGATTTCCCGGACAGGCTCTGGATGCGGTGAAGGAAGCGGAAGGGACGGCGGCAGGCGATTTTGCCGTCACCTACGGGGATGATGATTTGAAACGGATTCCCAGGCGGCCTGCCTATTCCAACAAGGGAACCTTTGGAAAGGTGCTGATTGTGGCAGGGTCCAGGAATATGTGCGGGGCCGCTTACCTGAGCGCCTTATCCGCATACAGGACAGGGGCGGGACTGGTAAAGCTGCTTACGGTGGAGGAAAACCGGCAGATTCTCCAGGAACGCCTGCCTGAGGCCATTGTAGCCACCTACACTCCGGACCAGCTCATGGAGGGCAGGGATGAATTCAGGAAGATGATAGAAGCCCAGATGGAATGGGCTGACGTGGTGGTACTGGGACCGGGACTGGGAAACGGACCCTATGTGGAATACCTGGTGGAGGATATACTGACCAGCGCGTTCGTGCCTGTCATCATTGACGCGGACGGCCTGAACGCCATAGCGGGTCATCCATACCTTACCTCTTACTATACGGAGAATATTATCGTGACGCCCCATCTGGGGGAAATGGCCCGGCTCACAGGGGAGTCCGTGGATCAGATTAAGGAGAACCTGGCAGCCACGGCCCTGGAGTATGCAGGCCGTTACGGCCTCACCTGCGTGTTAAAGGACGCGGCCACTGTCACCGCCGGACGGGACGGGAACCTGTACATCAATTCCAGCGGCAACAGCGCCATGGCAAAGGCAGGCTCCGGCGACGTGCTCACGGGGATCATAGCAGGCCTGATAGCCATTGGCATGGATGAGGAGGAGGCTGCCTGTCTGGGGGTATATCTTCACGGCCGGGCAGGAGACGCGGCTGCCTCTAAAAGCGGCGCCCACAGCCTGCTGGCTTCGGAACTGGCGGATGCCGTCGGCAGTGTGATGGCCATGGTGTAAGGGCTGTTCCGCCGCGCCAATCACAAAATACAATTGAGACCGGGCCGTGATAAGGGCCCGTGACACAGGAGGCAACAACAATGAATTCTTACAGCAGAGTTTACGCAGCCATTGACCTGGATGCGGTGGAATCCAATATGAGGGCAATGAAGGACAGCCTTCCTCCTACCACTTCCATGATAGGGGTGGTAAAGACAGACGGGTACGGACACGGGGCGGTTCCGGTGGCCAGAACCATTGATCCTTATGTGGAAGGGTATGCGGTGGCCGCCATTGACGAGGCGGTTATTCTGCGCCGCCACGGCATCCAGAAAATGATTCTGGTACTGGGGGTGACCCATGAGAGCCGTTTTGGGGATTTGGTCCGGTACGATATACGCCCCGCCATGTTCCGCTATGAGGAGGCCGGAAAATTATCAGAAGCAGCTGTAAAAAACGGCGCCAGGGCAAACATCCATCTGGCGGTGGATACGGGCATGAGCCGGATTGGAATGACGCCGGATGAGGCGTCGGCGGACGAGGCGGCCAGGATAGCCAGGCTTCCCGGAATCCGTATCGAGGGTATGTTTACCCATTTTGCCAGGGCAGACGAGGCGGACAAGGAATTTTATGAGGCACAGTATAAGAAATACAGGGATTTCTGTGAAATGCTCCACAGCAGGGGCGTGGATATCCCGATCCGCCACTGCTCCAACAGCGCCGGCATCGTGGAGGGGCTGGACTCCAACGGACTGGATATGGTGCGTGCCGGAATCTCCATTTATGGCCTGTACCCCTCAGACGAGGTGGTCCGGGACAGAGTGAAGCTGGTCCCCGCCATGGAGCTTAAGAGCGTTATCACATACATAAAGACCATTGAACCAGGTACGTCCGTGAGCTATGGCGGCACCTTTGTGGCGGACCGTCCCGCGCGTGTGGCCACCATTCCCGTGGGATACGGGGACGGTTATCCGCGAAACCTCTCCAACAAGGGCGCGGTGCTCATACGGGGAAAACGGGCCGGGATTCTTGGAAGGATATGCATGGACCAGTTCATGGCGGATGTCACGGACATCCCGGAGGCGGCGGAAGGCGACCAGGTGACCCTGATTGGAAAGGATGGGGAGGAATGTATCACGGTGGAGGAGCTGGCCCGTGTGGGCGGCGGTTTCCACTATGAAATCATCTGCGGAATCGGAAAACGGGTTCCCAGAGTCTACCTGCGGGACGGGAAGGCCATTGGGCAAAAGGATTACTTTAACGATATTTACGAGGGCTTTGGATATATGTAAAAGCCTACCAGGCTCAAAGAGAACGTCTGAATCATATGTTAGTAGTGTGGCGTAAAGCCGGCCGGATGCCCCGGTGTATCCGGGTTATGTATACACAGGTCAAAAATGTCAATACTAAGGTTGAATAAATTGACGGAGTGTGAACGATGTGATTATCAGACGTGGAGATATTTATTATGCGGATTTGCGGCCGGTGGTGGGATCGGAACAGGGGGGAGTGCGCCCTGTGCTGATTATTCAGAATGACGTGGGAAACAAGCACAGCCCCACGGTCATATGTGCGGCTATTACTTCCAGAATGAACAAAGCCAAGCTGCCCACCCATGTGGAGCTGCCCACCAGACGCTGTGCCATGATTAAGGATTCGGTCATTCTCCTGGAACAGCTGCGTACCATTGACAAACAGAGACTGAAGGAGAAAATCTGTCATATTGATGAGGAACTGCAGCAGAAGGTGGATGAGGCCCTTATGATTAGCCTGGAACTGCGTACATAAGCAGGCGGGGGCACCATGGGCAGGAATCATGGGCAGGAGCAACAGGCACCATTGACGAAATATGAGAAAAATGATATGATAAGCAGAGTTATGCCGTATTTTAGGGGGATAGCTCTGTTTTTTTGGCAGGGCCCGACGGTTATGGTGTTTCATGAGTATGAAAGGAGTCTTTTTGTCATTATGGACGATGGTTATCCACCTGTCAGTATCCTCATATTGATAGGATTTATTCTTCTGGAGGCAGTGTTTTACGGTTTTGGTTCGGCAATACAGAATGTGAATGAGGGGAAGCTGGAAGAGGAGGCGGCCGGGGGAAATAAAAAGGCCGCGCGCCTGTTAGAGATAGTGAACCGTCCCGTGCGGTTTGTCCATACCATCCAGGTCACTACCCATCTGATGGGTATGATTATAGGAGCGGCAATCCTTCCTGCCATGATTGGTATGGTGGAGCGCAGGTTCCTTCTGGGAAAGGTGCTGGCCTGGGCAGAGCCGGCCCGGTTGATGGCGATGTCGGGTACGCCGTGGTACAGGAATCCGTCCTGGTGGCAGTGGGCGGGGGTTCTGGCCCTGGTCACCGTATTTGTCCTGGTGCTGGTCATCAGCTTCGGCATCATCATACCGAAACGTCTGGCGGCCAAGGAGCCTGAGAAGTGGGGATACCATATGCTTCCGGTTGTGCTCTTTTTCGCGGGGGTATTTCTGCCCCTGACACGCCTGATTACGTTGATTTCTTCCCTGGTGCTTAAGCCCTTTGGGGTGGACCTGGCGGATGACGACGGCAACGTCACAGAGGAGGATATCATGTCTATGGTCAATGAGGGCCATGAACAGGGCGTCCTGGAAGCGGATGAGACAGAGATGATAACCAATATCTTTGAGCTGGGGGACAAGGAAGCCGCGGATATCATGACGCACCGCACCAACATGACGGCCCTGGACGGCAGCATGAGCCTTAAGAAAGCAGTGGATTTCATCCTGAATGAGGGCGTAAATACCCGGTATCCTGTATACGGGGAGGACATAGATGATATCATCGGCATACTCCACATGCGCGATGCCATGGCCTTTGCGGAAAAGGAAGAGAACAGGGACAGGATGATTAAGGACATACCCGGCCTTTTGAGGGAAGCCAATTTCATACCTGAGACAAGGAACATAGACACCCTTTTCAAGGAGATGCAGTCCCGCAAGATCCACATGGAAATCGTGGTGGACGAGTACGGACAGACTGCCGGTCTTCTCACCATGGAGGACATACTGGAAGAAATCGTGGGCAGCATCATGGATGAATACGATGAGGAAGAGGATTTCATACAGGCCATGGAGGATGGCACCTTTGTCATGAGCGGTCTTACGCCGTTGGAAGATGTGATGGAGACCCTGGATATTGAACTGCCGGAGGAGGACAGTGACACCTATGACACCCTGAACGGATATCTGGTCTCGCGGCTGGATCGCATCCCTCAGGAAGGGGAGAATCCCCAGGTGGAATTCGGCGGCTGGCTCTTTGAAGTGGAGCGGGCCGGTAATAAGATGATAGAGAGCGTCCGGGTCGTTCCTGTGCCGGAAGGCGGGAAGGCTGCGGACAGCGGGAAAGAATTGGTGGAAGAGAAGTATGATGCAGTTAATAGAGAGTACGAAGGAGATGTTTCGTGACAGCAGATTTTTAAGGAAGGCGCTTATGATTGCCTGTCCGGTGGCTCTGCAGGGAATGCTTAACACGGTGGTAAACCTGGTGGATACCCTGATGATTGGCACCATGGGGGCCACAGCCATAGCGGCAGTGGGACTGGCCAATAAGTTCTTCTTTGTTTTTTCGCTTCTGGTATTCGGAATTGTCAGCGGAAGCGGCGTACTGGCGGCCCAGTTCTGGGGAAACGGCGATTTAAGGAGCATACGGAAGGTCCTGGGACTTTCCATCCTTTTGGCCCTGACAGGGGCCTTGTTCTTCGTTGTGCCGGCCCTTATGTCACCCCAATCCGTCATGCGCATATTTACCACCAGCCATGACAGCGTGGAACTGGGGGCAAAGTATTTAAAGACAGCGGTTTTAACCTACCCCTTTTTAGCCATGACCAATGTATATGTGGCCATACTCAGGGCGGTGAATAAGGTTATATTCCCTGTCATAAGCAGCTGTATAGCCATTTTGATTAATATCTGCCTGAATTATGTGCTGATTTTCGGAAAGTTCGGCGCACCGGCCATGGGAGTGTCCGGCGCGGCCGTGGCTACCCTGATAGCAAGGACGATTGAGATTGTGCTGATTCTGGGGTATGTGTACGGAAAAAAGCTTCCGGTGGCCTGCGGACTCAGGGAGCTGTTTGGCTGGAGCGGCCTGTTCATCAGCCAGTTTTTCAGGACGTCAGCACCTGTCATTGCCAATGAGTTTATGTGGGGGCTGGGCACTACCATGTATTCCCTGGCCTACGGGCGCATGGGAGACGAGGCGGTGGCGGCCATCACCATCGCCACCACCATTCAGGATATCCTGGTGGTGCTGTTTCAGGGCCTGAGCGCGGCCACTGCCGTTATCCTGGGCAATGAGCTGGGGGCAGGCCATCTCAAACGGGCGGAGAAGTATGCGGTGCATTTCTTTATCCTCCAGTTCATTGCCACGGTAGGCGTGGCTGTGGTGCTGATTGGAATTCGGTGGCCCATCATCAGCCTTTACAACATCACGCCTGAGGTGGCCCGGAACGTAAGCCTGTGCATCCTGATTTTTGCGGCCTACATGCCGGCGAAGATGTTTAATTATGTCAATGTGGTGGGCGTGTTGAGAAGCGGAGGCGATACCAGGATGTGTCTGTTCCTTGATACCAGCGGCGTGTGGTTTATCGGCGTACCCCTGGCGTTTTTGGGAGCCCTGGTGTGGAGGCTGCCTATCTATACAGTGTATGCGCTGGTGATGACGGAAGAGGTATATAAGGCTGTGCTGGGATATATACGGTACAGGCAGAAAAAGTGGCTCAGAAACCTGGCGGCGGAGGTGGGGTGAGCCGGGCAGGGGGCTGAACCAAAGGGCTTGCGGGCGGCATTCGAGCCAGTGTCTAAGCCCGGCATCTCCTGCGGGCAATTAAGGGAGAGAATTTTTCTTGCCATATAAAAAAAATCGTGTTAATATAGAAAAGATGTGTATAAAATACAGCAGAGGGCTGTATTTGAACGTATAAACCATAAAAGAAGAAACAGGAAAGGATGTTTACCAATGTCAGGACATTCAAAGTTTGCCAATATTAAGCATAAGAAAGAGCGCAACGATGCTGCCAAGGGCAAGATCTTCACTGTCATCGGCCGTGAGATTGCAGTCGCTGTAAAAGAGGGCGGAGCAGATCCGGCCAACAACAGTAAGCTGAGGGACGTTATCGCCAAGGCAAAGGCCAACAACATGCCCAATGATACCATTGACCGCGGCATCAAAAAGGCGGCAGGCGATGCCAACTCCGTGGACTACGAGACCCTTACATACGAGGGATACGGCCCCAACGGCGTGGCTATTATCGTGGATACACTGACCGACAACAAGAACCGCACGGCTGCCAATGTGAGGAGCGCCTTCACCAAGGGCGGCGGCAACGTAGGCACACCGGGAAGCGTGTCCTATATGTTTGATAAAAAGGGACAGATTATCATCGACAAGGAAGAATGCGGCATGGATCCGGACGAACTGATGATGCTTGCCCTGGACGCGGGAGCAGAGGATTTCTCCGAGGAGGAGGACAGCTACGAGGTCGTTACGGCGCCTGAGGATTTCAGCGCTGTGCGCGAGGCACTGGAGGCCCAGAGCATTCCCATGATGCAGGCGGATGTGACCATGATTCCCCAGACATGGGTGGAGCTGACCGATGAGGATGATATCAAGAAGTTAAACCGTACACTGGATTTGCTGGATGAGGATGACGATGTCCAGGCCGTGTACCATAACTGGGATGAATAAACACGGGCATTGCCCAAATGGAGCGCAGCTAAGTTAGAGGGTTATGCTGCGTTGATACTATGAAATGGAAAGTCCCCTGCGGCAGGTCATCATGATCTGCCGCAGAGGACTTTTTATCATAGAAAAGGCGGATTTGAGTTTTTTTACGGTATAATTAAGCTGAGCAGGATTACCAGAATCAGGGAACAGAGGGAGAGGAATGGGGTGATGAACGTCCAGGTTCTCAATAATCTCCCGAAACATCTGCATTGCCATATGTTCCGGCGCACCAGGGCAGCTGGTTTATACCGAAACGGTGTTGAACTGGAGATGATATCTGTAATATCGTTTGAGCCGCCAGTAATAATTAGCTTTTTAGATGCTGGGTCTATTATCTCAGAAAGTGATAAGGACTAAAAGGTACACACTATGGTGTATGGTGCGTTTACGGAGGAATGTCAATATCTTCTGGTTCTTTAACAATATCACGAAAATCCTGATTGATAGTCGCTCCGATAAACGTTATATTTTATATCAGTAAACAATAGGTAATTGTGAAACAAGTCCGCAATTCTGATTTCACCAGAGCTAACCTCCGGCAACGATGACCGTAATCAATTAAGTGATTCCTGCCGGCAGGAGATCCGCATGGAGTGTTTTCTCATTCTGTGTCTTACGTCCTGCTATGCAGAAGCTGTCCTTGAAGTAGTGGATGGATTTTTCTACATTTACCCGGATTTTATAAGTGCTGTCCCATTCTTCGGTGCCTCTGGCCGTTCCGGGATAGGCACGGAGATTCTTTTCCGGGCAAAGGTAAATCATCCTTCCGCAGCCGGATGAAGTGCAAGGGTTTTCACAATGACAGACGCGCCGGGATTTTCTGGTCACACAATCTCTTTCCCGCTTCATTTTAGGGCAGACAAATTCATTCACGGCATAGTCGGCTCCCTCTGCTTTCAGCTTGTTTTTCAGTGGTATGAATGCCTTATTAAATGAGGTTTCCTGCAAAAGGTAATGTCCGGCCCATTTGCTTTTTTGAAGGCTTTGAGCTGTTTGATGATACGGTTGGCATATTTGGGATTGTTTTCTGTCACCCAAGCCTCAATGCCGGAAGTATCAAAAAGCAGCAAGGATGCTTTTGACGGGTCAATTCGTTGGCAGATCGGTTCGGTCAGGTCAATAAGCTGGTCGAACATGGATTGTAAGTCCAACAAAATTTGAGAAAGACAATCAGGAAGATCCCTTCATTGACAAGAAATCTAGAAGTGTTATAATTAAGATAAGTTGTCAGACAAGGAGTGAAAATATGATTATAACACATTCAAATGTCACGGAGCAGTTGGTTAGCTATTTTAAGGAAAATATAGTATCAGGAGCATGGAAAGTAGGAGAAAAGATTCCTTCGGAAAACCAGCTGACAGAGACACTTGGAGTAAGCCGGGCAAGTGTGCGGACGGCGATTCAGCAGATGGTTGGTCTTGGTATATTGGAAAGCCGGCACGGAAAAGGTACATATGTTATGGATAATCAGGTAGACGGGATGTCTGCCAATAAAGGAAAGATTACAGCCCAGGATTGCAAGGATTTGCAGAAAGTGCTGGAGTTCAGAAGGATTGTGGAGACAGAGGCCTGTTATCTGGCGACCAGATATGCCACTGACGAGTTTATAAATGAACTTCAGCGGTGTCTGGACACTATGGCATCCAATAAAGTGAACAAAGAAAACTTTATTACGGCTGATACGGCGTTTCATGAACTTATCTGCCGGGAATCCCGGAATCCATTACTTGAAAAAAGTATGAGCAAGGTTTTTGAGGAGGCGTGTAAGGATCAGGGAAGGACATATGAACTGTTTGGATTTAAGGATGGTATCTATTATCATACGCTGATTTTGAATGCGATTCGATCCGGGGATGCCAAGAGGGCGAGAGAATGTATGTATGAGCATTTACAGGCAGCGATTGATAAGCTTAACGAGCCGGAGTAATTACGGGAATGGGCATTTTGTATAAAAAATAATTTATTTATGTAAAATAAACAAAACACACTGGAGATTGAAAAAATATTAAAACTATATTGACAAAATGGAAAGTGGTGGTATAATTAAGCCATAACTTGTCAGACAAGAATAAACAATAGGGGCTTTATTCACAGCCCCGTTAATTATGAAAATACTTGTCAGACGACTAACAAGAAGGAAAAGGGATTAATATGTCAGTTACCATCGAAAGAATCAGAGTCATATGCACGGCACCGGAGGGCATTAATCTTGTGGTAGTTAAGGTTGAGACAAATCAGCCCGGGTTATATGGACTTGGCTGTGCAACCTTTGCCTACCGCCATTTGGCTGTGAAAACCATAGTGGAGGAATATCTGGACCCTTTGCTAAAAGGAAGGGATGCGGAGAGTATCGAGGAGCTGTGGCAGCTGATGCATCAGAATGCTTACTGGCGCAATGGGCCGGCGGAGAACAATGCAATCTCCGGGGTGGATATGGCTCTTTGGGACATCAAAGGGAAGCTGGCCGGAATGCCGGTATATCAGCTATTTGGCGGAAAATGCCGTCAGGGGATTCCTGTTTACCGGCATGCGGATGGACGGGACTTAGACGAGCTGTGTGAAAATATACAAAGGTTTCAGGAAATGGGAATCAGAACAATCCGATGCCAGTGCGGCGGCTACGGAGGGGATGCATATGGAAGCACGCCGAAGGATTCCCCCGCTAATTCTCTGCCCGGAGTTTATCTGGATTCCAGATCCTACATACGTGATACAGTGAATCTGTTTGAAGGCATCCGAAGCAAGATTGGATATGAGATGAATCTGGTCCATGACGTCCATGAGCGCATTGCCCCGGTGGAGGCGATTCGTCTGGCAAGGCTGCTGGAACCTTATGATTTATTCTTCCTGGAAGATCCGGTGCCTATTGAGCAGACGGAATGGCTGCGGCAGCTGCGTCGGCAGACCTCTATTCCGATTGCAGAGGGTGAGCTGTTCAACAACCCCGCCGAATGGAAAATGCTGATTACAGAACATCTGATTGATTTTATACGGGTACATATTAGTCAGATTGGAGGAATCACTCCCGCCAGAAAGCTTCAGATATTTGCCGAGCAGTTCGGGATAAGGACGGCATGGCACGGACCTGGAGATATGTCTCCCCTGGCGCATGCAGCGAATATTCACATCGACCTGGCGGCTCCGAATTTTGGAGTTCAGGAATGGTCCGGCATTGAGCCGCCCAACTTTGTGATTCAGGATTTGAAGGGACCCCATGGAGCGCTTTTGGAAGTATTTCCGGGGCTTCCTGAATACAAGGATGGTTATGTATATGCCAATGATAAGCCGGGACTGGGGGTTGATTTGGATGAAAAGGAAGCTGTTAAGTACCCTTGCGAGAATACGGTGACCACATGGACGCAAACCAGAAAGAAAGATGGAGCGCTGCAGACACCATAGATATGGGCGAATCAAATTGAGCAAAGTGAAAGGAGCGGATAATAGCATGATAAGAAAACAGATTGCAGGTTTGCTTGTGGTGACGGCATTGATTGCGGGGAGCGCAAGTATCTATAAGGATTCACGCCCTCCACAGTCGGAGGATGGGGTTATCACCTTAAGGATGGCGCAGACATCATCAGAGACAGGCGCAATCGGGCAGTCCATGAATGCATTTGCCGATAAGATTTATGAGAGAACCGGAGGGAAATATAAAATAGAGGTTTATCATAACGGGCAGCTGGGGGCGGAGATTGACACGATTGAGGGGTGTCAGATGGGAACCATTGACATTGCTGTTGTAAATCAGTCCACCCTTGGAAATTTTATTCCGGATTTTCCGGCACTTGATATTCCATATTTAATTATATCTACGGATCAGGCGGATCAGGTATTTCTGGGAGAAATAGGAAATTATTTTCTGGATGAACTTTCTGGGGTGCAGCTTTATGGTCTGGGAATCTGGGAGTCAGGATTTCGAAATTTGACAAACAGCAAGGCAGATGTGAATTCTGTGGATGACATAACAGGACTTAAGATCCGGACTATGGAAAACCAGATTCATATTGCATTTTGGAAAGCGTTGGGGGCGGATGCCACTCCCATGGCGTGGGGAGAGGCCTACACGGCTTTGCAGCAGGGGGCGCTGGATGGACAGGAGAATCCTTCTACATTAATACTAACCAACAACGTGGCCCAGGTCAATAAACATATGGCGGTGACTGAACATGCGTATTCTACTGTATTTTTGGTAATGAGCCCCGCAACGTGGGCATCCCTGGATGAGGAAATGAAACAGGTTTTCCAGGATACGGTTATGGAATGCGGTTTCGAGGAACGAAAGCTTAGCAGGAAAATGGATGCGGAAGCAGTTGAGCAGCTCAAGGAACAGGGAATGGTGGTTACATATCCGGATAAACAGCAGTTTACCGAAGCGGCAGCATCCCTTTATGGTGAATGGGAAAAGCAGTATGGAGATATCATGTCCCAGATTCGGGCATTGCAGAATAAACAATAGGAGGCGTAGGATGAAGGGGATAAAAAGTGTTTTTATAAAAATGCAAAGAATTAATACGGTCATAATCAGCCTGGCTCTGTTGGCTATGGTAGGAGTGGTATTTCTCCAGACATTCTGCCGCTTCGTTATTTTTAGGAGCTTGTCATGGTCTGAAGAATTGTCCCGCTACCTCTTTGTGACATTAATTGTTCTGGGAGTAAACCTGGCAATTACCAATCATCTGTTTGTCAGGATTGAGATAATTGACAATTATTTGAAGGGAACAGCAGCAGTTATGATGAATTTGATTCGTAAATTTATCATGATATATGTAAATATTGTGTTTGTTTACAGCAGTTTTAAACTGATTCTAATTGGGGCTTACCAGACCAGCCCGGCTATGAGGATTCCCATGAGCCTTCTTTACGGTATTGTATTCATTGGCTTTGCCATGAATGTATTTGCCAGTCTGATTGACCTGTATGAGACATATGTAAGAGTCCCCGAAGAGGAGGTAAAATAATGGATACGGCAGCTATTGCATTAATCGTTGCATTGATTGTCACCATGGCCTGCGGCCTGGAAATCACATGGTCCCTGGGACTGGCCTGTATTGTGGCGGTACTATTGGACCCCAACCTTACATTTGTTGTAATATCACAGCGAATCTTTGCAAATTCAAACAGTTTTTCCATGCTGGCAATTCCGGCATTCATCCTGGCGGGAGATATTATGTCCAAGGGAGGGCTTTCCAAGCGGCTGGTGGCATTTGCGGACTCGCTTGTAGGATGGATTTCCGGTGGGATTTCGCTGGTTTCCATCGTTGCCTGTACATTTTTTGCGGCCATTTCAGGTTCTTCCGTTGCAACAACGGCGGCCATCGGCGGTCTGATGTACCCGGAGATGTCTAAGAGAGGGTATCCGGAGGATTATTCAGCGGCGGTACAGGCCATTGGCGGTACGCTGGGAATCGTGATTCCGCCCAGTATTGTGCTGGTAATCTACGGCAACATTACGGGAACGCCGGTAGGGGATTTGCTGATGGCGGGAGTGATTCCGGGGGTGATATGCTGCATCTTTCTGTGCATCTATGCCTACTACAAAGCAAAAAAATATAAGTTTCCCAAAGCGGAAAAATTCTCATTTAAACGATTCCTCCATTCTTTTAAGGGTGCAATCTGGGCTCTGGTCATGCCGGTTATCATCCTGGGCGGAATTTACGCCGGAATCTTCACCCCGACGGAATCGGCGGTCATTGCTGTGGTGTATGGAACCCTTGTATGTTTGTTCATATATCGGGAAGTAACCTTTAAAAGCATATGGGAAATCATCCAGTCCACGGCGGTGGGAACGGCTAACCTGATGATACTGGTGGTGACAGCCCAGATGTTTGGCTGGCTGATAACCTATTATAAGATTCCGCAATTTGTAACCCGGTTTATGCTGTCCTATGTATCCGCAAAATATATGTTCTGGGGAATTATCATTCTGCTTTTGATCGTCTGCGGCATGTTTTTGGAAGTAGGTGCCACGAATCTGATTCTGGCCCCGATTCTGGCTCCGATTGCGGCTGCTTTTGGGATAGACCCGGTACATTTTGGTCTTGTATTTGTATTCCTTTTGGCGATGGGACAGGCAACGCCGCCTTTTGGAACATGCCTGTTCGTATCATGTGGAATCAGTAAGCGGTCGGTTGGTGCGGTTTCCAGGCAGATTGTTCCATTCATACTGGTAGAAATCATGTGCGGTGTTCTGTTTGCTATGGTTCCTGTATTGTCAACCCTATTGCCCAACCTGATATCAGGTTAAAAGACCTGACATTGATTCACAAAATAAATAAAATGTAGGAGGCTCATAATGAAAGAAGTAATGAAAGAAGTAGTAGTGGAAGAGCCACACAAGGCAGAAGTGAGGGAAGTACCGGTGCCGGAACTCTCCGGAGAGAACGAAGTATTGATTCAGATGAAATCCGCGGGTGTGTGCGGCAGTGATCACCATATCTATCACGGTCTGAATCCGTGTTCTACCTATCCGCGTATTCCGGGACATGAAAATGCCGGAGTGGTGGTTAAGGCGGGCAGTGCGGTTACCAATGTTAAGGTGGGCGACCATGTAATTGTAGACCTGATTTCCACCTGCGGAACCTGTTATCAGTGCCGGATTGGAAGAAAAAATGTGTGTGAACATGTGCGGGTCAGAGGTTCAGGCGCAGATGGCGGCTGGAGAGAATATTTTACGGCTCCCGCATCCGAAGTGTACAAAATTGATGATTCGGTGGATTGGAAAGATGCCGCCCTTGTGGAACCGTATGCTATCGGCGCCCATTGCACTGACCGCGCCAGGATTGTTCCGGAGGATGTGGTATTCATCCTTGGCGCAGGCACCATTGGTTCCATTATTCTTCAGACCTGTAAAGCGAAAGGATGCCAAATGGTCATTTGCTGCGATATTGATGATGTATCCTTGCAACGCGCGAAGGAATACGGCGCCGACCATGTAATCAATTCAAAGACGGAGGATGTAGTGAAACGGGTGGCGGAGATTACCCATAACCATGGTGTTACGGTGGCATTTGACTCAGCTTGTTTTCCGGGGTCCCTTACCATGTGTATGCAACCGGGAATCCTTTGCAATGCCGGACGTATGGTTCCTCTGGGTTTCTCTACCGCAAAGGAAGAGATTACACAGGCCATGATTAACCAGAGGGAACTTGATGTGATTGGTTCCAGGATGTCCTGCTTCCAATTCGAACCTACTATCCAGAGAATGGAGAACGGGGAATTTAATACAAAGGGGATTGCAACCATGTTTATCCCCTTCAGTGAAATAGACAAGGTATTCTATTATATGGATCATCCATGTACGGAATCAAAGAAAATGGTAATTTTGTTTGACTGACAGAGAAGCTGATTCATACAACTATATTCAATAAAAAAGGAGCGTATAAAAATGGCTTACGATTATAAAAAAATGTTCAATGTATCAGGAAAACATGCAATTGTGACAGGTGGCGCCCAGGGACTTTCTCGCGGAATGGCAGAAGGACTTCTGGAAAATGGCTGCAAGGTTGTGTTGGTTGACATCCAGAAGGAAAAGCTGGAAGCTGTGTGTGAAGAATACCGTGCCATGGGATATGAGGCATATGAAGTATGTGGAAATCTCTCAGACCGGGCGGATGTGGACCGGATATTTACAGAGGCCATGGAGATTCTGGATGGAAAGCTGGATGTGCTGATTCCGGCAGCTGGCGTTCAGAGAAGACACCTTCCGGAAGAATTTCCCATTGAAGAATGGGATCTGGTGCTGAACATTAACTTAAATGCAGTATTTCTGATGATTCAGAAGGCCCTCAAGGTTATGCTTAAGCAGGCTGCGGGCGGAAAGATTATTACCATTGGTTCTATGGTTACCTGGTTTGGAGGAACCACGGTGCCGGCTTATACGGCATCTAAGGGCGCGGTATCCCAGTTAACCAAGAGCTTGGCGGTAGATTGTGCGGGGCGCAATATCAATATCAACTGCATCTGCCCGGGATATATGGATACAGAAATGTGCGCGAACATGACCCAGGAGCGGAAGGACGAGTGCACCGTGCGTATACCTGCCGGCCGTTGGGGAACACCGGAAGATTTAAAAGGACCGGTGCTGTTTCTGGCATCATCCGCCTCTGATTATTTGAATGGCACTACCATTCCTGTAGATGGAGGATATTTGGTGAAATAAATTAAAAGCGGAACGGCATCTTATAGTGAGTGGATGCTGTTCTGGACAAAAACAGGGGTATGGGAGAAATGAAAGAAAAGATTGGCACTATAACGTGTTAGAAAGGAAAAGGAGCAGTCGGGAAATAGACAGCCCAAAGGATGAGGGTGTCCCAAAAGCCGTGAAATGACTTGGGGGATATCCTCCTTTGATTTCTTCAAAAAAGGAGAACTGGCGTGGAAGCATCAACTACCATCTTGTCGGACTTCTGGATGCAGTAGATGCCCTTTATACAAAGTATAATACGCTTCTGTATGAAAACGGATATGGTTCTAAACATGCTCTCGGGGATGCATAGATGTCCATCATTGAAGGGATGGAAAAGGTCAGACGTATGAACGATGTAAACCGGAAACGAAAGCTGACAAAATATAAGTCCGGCATACAGAAACTGTATGAATAACACGCTGCTCCCGGTTCTGGAAAAGCACGGGAAAGCCATTGATGAAGCGTTGGAAGAAGTGATAGCAGACAGCGGATACTGGAGTGAAAAAATCTCCTGTAAAACAAGCATATCCATCAGAGCCCGCTTTGCTGAAAAGCAAGGAACTCTGTGGGATATGCTTATTTTAGTTTAGGAGTCCTAAAAATCGGTATTAACCGACTGCCCCATTCTTTGATGGTTTCTGACAAAAACAGAAATATGGCCTTTAACTGCTCTCCGTCTAGTTGGACACCACCAAAGTCTTCAACCCATCCGTTGCGTTTGGCGCATTGAAGATATACAGAGTATAGGATGTGTTGGCGCTCATATTGGCGGAGGCGGTTGCCACTGAGGTGTTGGGGTAGGAGCCGGTTCTGGAGATATAGAGCTGATACCATCCCGGGTAGAAGCTGGTGTAAGGGGTCACCTCCCTGTAGCGTACATTGCTGAAAGCAGTGTAGGAGGTGTTCTGGTTGCCGATGGATACGTCGAAGGGCCCCAAATTCAGCGACAGGTTGCAGACCCGCAGACAGCTGGAGCCTGAAGGCGCGTTGCAGGAAATGTCAGATATTTCCATGATGTCCAGGCCGCTTGCCGTATTGATGATGGCAATGGTCATGGAGGCGGAGGAGCGCACCTGTACTGTCTTCTGAATGTACACATAGCCGTTGGCTCCTGACACGGTGACGGTCTGGGTGCCGGAGGCAGACTGGACGTAGCCTGTTATGTCCCCGTTCCCCAGGCTGCTTGCCACCATCCAGTTGCCCAGGTACACGTAAAACGGCTGGTACCCGGTGGAAGCATTGAGGATGCGTACCCTGCCGAAGCTGGTGGCGGTACAGTTGTAGCATGGGAAGGTGATGCCGGGTATCACGGTGACAGAGCCGCTGTTTCCGGGGAAAATAGGCCGGAAGATAGGAGGAAAGCCGGGACGGCTGCCGCTGTACACAGGGCCGCCTTCACCTGGATTGGGAAGGGGGATGACCGGGACATTGGCACCGTTATTCTGATTGCCGCCGCTGTACACAGGGCCGCCCTCGCCCGGATTGGGAAGGGGGATGACCGGGACATTGGCACCGTTATTCTGATTGTCGCCGCTGTCCACAGGACCGCCCTCGCCCGGATTGGGAAGGGGAGTCACGGGAACATCGGCCTCCCCCAGCTCTGCCGCGGTCAGGAGAGTGTCCGGATACTCACTCATTCTGTCTGTATGATAGGACTGATTGTTCATAGAGACCTCGCAAAAGATTGATTCACTATAGTCTATTCATATGGAATAAGGAATGTGTATGTTTTTGAAAAAAAGGGGACTGCATTTTTGGCGGGCTGATGCATATAATAAAAAGAACCAGTGTATCAGGAGCGTGGGCGTATGTCATGGGAACCAAAGAAAACAGCCGTATCCGCACTGGGGCTGCCCCGGGACGTGATTCTGGGAGATGTGCTTATAAGCTTTGTGGGCAGGAGCCAGGTGAATGTGGAAAATTACAGGAGCATCCTGATTTACACGGATACCCTGATTAAGCTCCAGGCCAGGAACTGCAGGGTGGTGATTCACGGAGCCCGCTTAAAGATTGATTATTATACGGCGGAGGAGATGAAGATAACCGGCCAGATCGGTTCTTTGGAATTTGAAACGTAAATCAAAGGAGGGGCCTGTTTGATTGAATGGCTGTTACATAATTGGGAAGGATATGTAAGACTCCGTCTTCACGGCTATTCACCGGAACGTTTCCTGAATCTCTGCAATGCCAGGGGTCTGGAGGTATGGGGACTGATATGCAACCGAGACGGGGATTATGAGTTTTTTATGACTGTGGAAGGATACCGCCGGGTGAAGCCCCTGGTGCGCAAGGCGCAGGTAAGGCTGCACATTACCGGCCGTTACGGCCTCCCATTTTTTATTTACAGGCACAGGAAGCGCTGGTATTACGGTGCCGGAATCATGGCCTTTTTCATGGTGCTTTATGTCATGTCCCTGTTTATCTGGGATATCCAGTTTGAGGGCAATTACAGGTATACCTACGATACTCTGGTCCGTTTTCTGGACACACAGGACATTGATTACGGCATGCTAAAGGCCAGGATTAACTGCGAGGATCTGGAAGCCTCCATGCGCACAAGCTTTCCCGAGATCACCTGGGTATCTGCCCGTGTTTCCGGCACGAGACTGCTCATCCACATCAAGGAAAACGAGGTGCTGTCCACTATCCCTGAGAAGGACGAGACACCCTGCGACATTGTGGCGTCCCAGCCGGGAGTCATCACCTCCATGGTGGTGCGCCAGGGCGTTGCACAGGTTTGCGTGGGGGACGAGGTGGAGGAGGGACAGGTACTGGTCAGCGGACGGGTGCCCATTATCGGCGACAACGAGGAGGAAATCAATGCCTACATGGTTCACGCGGACGCGGATATTGTGGCCAGGACTGTCAAGCAATATGAGAAAACATTTCCCCTGCTGCATCAGGAACGGGTCCACACAGGACGCAGGCGGAGAGGATGGTACATGAAAGCCGGGGCATGGTCCTTTACCTTTCTGACCCCGGTGAGGGGACAGGGGGAGTGGGATTATTCCATGGAGGAAAAACAGCTCAGGCTGTTTTCCAATTTCTATCTGCCTGTCTATATGGGCGCCATACAGGGCCGGGAAATGGCAGCCTATGAGAGAAATTACAGGGAGGATGAGCTAAAAGAGCTGTCTAAAGCCATAAATTACCAGTTTGTCAAAAATTTAGAGGAAAAGGGGGTACAAATTCTTGAAAATAATGATAGAATAGAAACAAGTGTTTCTGAATGCCGTCTGACAGGTGAACTCGTGACAGAGGAATCCATTGTTAAGACACAGCCGGCGGCGGAGCCTGATATGAATTCCGGCGGAGAGCCGGGAGAAAAACCAGAGGAGACAATAACTGCTGAATGAGTGTAATTGAGACAATGATTGACATTCCCGCAGAGCATGAGCGGAATGTCTGCGGACAATTTGACACCTACTTAAAGAAGATAGAGCGCACCCTGCATGTGACCATGATTGCCAGGGACGGCGAAATAAAAATCATCGGGCCTGAGAAAACCATAGGCCAGGCAAAAAGCGTGTTCAACAACCTGATTGAACTGTCCAAGCGGGGCAATACCGTCACGGAACAGAACGTGGACTATGCCCTGTCCCTGTCTTTCACGGAGAATGACGGGCAGATTTTGGAGATTGACAAGGACATCATATGCCGGACCATATCCGGCAAGCCGGTGAAGCCAAAGACGCTGGGGCAGAAGCATTATGTGGATGCTATCCGCAAGAAGATGATTGTGTTCGGCATCGGACCGGCCGGCACAGGAAAGACGTATCTTGCCATGGCCATGGCTATCCAGGCGTTTAAGAACGGCGAGGTGGGGCGCATTATCCTTACCAGGCCGGCCATTGAGGCCGGTGAAAAGCTGGGATTTTTGCCGGGCGATCTCCAGAGCAAGATTGACCCGTATCTTCGCCCTCTTTATGACGCCCTGTACCAGATTATGGGGGCGGAAAGCTATCTCCACAATTCGGAGAAGGGGCTGATTGAGGTGGCGCCCCTGGCCTACATGAGAGGAAGAACACTGGACAATGCTTATATCATCCTGGATGAGGCCCAGAACACCACCCCGGCCCAGATGAAGATGTTCCTTACCAGAATCGGTTTTGGTTCCAAGGTCATCATAACAGGAGACCAGACCCAGAAGGACCTTCCGGGAGGCGAGGTTTCCGGTCTGGACACGGCCCTTAAGGTGCTGAAACGAATTGACGACATTGGGTTCTGTTACCTGACCAGTTCCGATGTGGTGCGTCATCCGTTGGTGCAGAAAATTGTACAGGCCTATGAGACATATGAACAAAAGAATACCCCGCCTGCAGGACGGCGCAGGATACGGGAGCGGAATTAATCCGCCAAGGAGAAGTGAGCATGACCATTTCAATTGAATACGAAGCAGATAAAGTACTGGATTTGCCCTACCGGGAGATCATCGAGAACACCGTGCTGGCTGCCCTGGATTATGAGGGCTGTCCCTATGAGGCAGAGGTCAATGTTATTCTTACGGACAATGACGCCATACAGGAAATCAACCGGGAACACCGCCGGATTGACGCTCCTACGGACGTGCTGTCCTTTCCCATGGTGGATTATGAGTCGCCATCGGATTTTGACCATGTGGAGGAGGCTGTGGAGGATTACTTCAATCCTGAAACCGGAGAGCTGATGCTGGGGGATATTGTGATTTCTGTGGATAAGGTGGAGGAACAGGCTGAGAAGTACGGCCATTCCCGGACCAGGGAGCTGGCCTTCCTGACGGCCCATAGCATGCTCCATCTGTTTGGTTACGACCACATGGAGGACGGCGAACGGCTGGTGATGGAAGAAAAGCAGAAAGAGATACTGGAAACCAGGGGGTATACAAGATGAGAATCGGGTTCAGATGGATGGCAATGGGTTTAATGGCAGGACTGACGGCAGCCGCGCTTTTGACGGGCTGCGCGAAGGAAGCCAGCGTGGAAGCGACCACGGTTCAGGAGCCTCCTGCCGCTTCTGAGGCCGCTGAACCCGATATCATCATCTGGTCAGACCCTGAGACCACCGGGGCGGATACGGGAAATTCTCAGGACTATTATCTTCCGGAGGAACGGACTGAGGAGAACGGGATGATACGCAGCTATCTGACCGGACAGATGGTGGAGACCGCCAAGGGAAACCGCCGGCCGGCGGCCGTGATGATGAGCAATGACAAGGAGGCCAGGCCCCAGTACGGCATCAACCGGGCGGGGGTGGTCTATGAGGCGCCGGTGGAGGGAAGCATGAACCGGTACATGGCCCTGATAGAGGATTATGACGGCCTGGAGCGCATCGGATCGGTGCGCAGCTGCCGGACCTACTACACTTATTTTGCCAGGGAGTTTGACGCTGTCTATGTCCACTATGGCCAGAGCACCTTTGCCAAGCCTTATCTGAAAAATGTGGATAATATCAACGGTCTGGATGCCGTCGGCGATCTGGCCTTTTACCGCGCAAAGGACAAGAAATCACCCCATAACGCCTATACAAGCGGGGGCAGGATTACCGCCTCCATTGAGAAGCTGGGGTACACGCGGTCCTATGCGCCATCCTACAAGGGCCATTATCTCTTTGCCAGGGACGGCAGGGAGGCATCCTTAACGGAGCGTCCGGGAGTCATGGACGCGGGCACGGTTAAGACCGGCTACATCATGAACCAGGCATACTTTGTGTACGACCCTTCGGACGGGCTTTACCACCGTTACCAATACGGCAAAATCCATCAGGGGGATGAAGGGCCCATTGCGGTGAAAAACGTGATTTTCCAGTACTGCCAGACCGGCCGTTACGCTACCACGGATTATCTGGATATCAACGTACATACTACGGAATGCGGGTATTTTATGACAGACGGCAAAGCGATTCCTATTAACTGGGAGAAGGACGGCGAGTTCGGTCCCACCCGTTACTATGATACTAACCACGATGAAGTTGTGCTGAATCAGGGAAAGACCTGGGTCTGCATCATTCCCACCAGGGACTTTGCCAAGTCGGAAATTATCGGAAATGAGGATACACAGTAATAGACATGAATCCAAGGACAAGCAGGAAAAAAAACAGGAAACAGAAAGCAGCTGATTTTGTCATACAGGGGAGCATCCTGGCCATGGCCGGTATCGTGGTGCGCATCATTGGCATGCTCTACCGCATGCCCCTTAACGACATTATCGGAAAACAGGGAAACGGATATTATACGTCGGCCTTCAATGTGTATAATATCCTCCTTATATTATCCTCCTACAGCATGCCGGTGGCAGTGTCGAAGATGATATCTGCCCGGCTGGCAAGGGGGGAGCACAGAAATTGCAGCCGCATTTTAAAAGCGGCTCTTATTTATGCTACGGCAGTGGGAGGCATAGCGGCAGTGGTTTTGTGGTTTGGCGCGGATTTGTTCGCGGAACTCATCAAGACGCCTTTCAGCCGATACGCGTTAAAGACCCTGGCGCCCACCATCTGGATTATGGCTTATCTGGGCGTGCTCAGAGGATATTTCCAGGGAACGGGCACCATGGTGCCCACGGCAGTATCCCAGATTTTAGAACAGATTGTCAACGCGGTGGTCAGCGTGGTCGCAGCCGGAGTTCTCTTTGGCGTGGGCACGTCCATTAACGCTGCCCAGGGGGCAAGGGATTATTCCTATGCACTGGGTGCCGCGGGCGGCACCATAGGCACCGGGGCAGGCGCGCTCACGGCCTTTCTGTTTTTCATATGCCTTACCGCGTCCAAAGGGCGGGAGAGAAGGCAGCTGGTCCGTGAGGATGTGTCGGGGAGAACGGAGAGCTACCGCAGAATATTTTATGTACTCACCATCACTGTGCTTCCCATTGTCATCAGCAGCGGCATCTACAACTGCTCCAATGTGGTGGACAATTACCTGTTCGGCCAGGGCATGGATAAGCTGGGCTATCTGGAGGATTCTATCGCCACCTACTGGGGCGTGCTGGGGCAGTATCAGTTGCTCTTTAACATACCGGTGGCTGTTTCCAATGCCCTTTCATCCTCTCTGATACCATCCCTAACAAGGGCTGTTGCAAACAGGAACAGGAGGGAGAAGCTGGAGCGGATTGCCACCTCCATCCGTTTTTCCCTGCTGATTGCCATTCCGGCCGCAGTGGGAATCACGGTGCTGGCTAAGCCAGTCTGCAACCTGCTGTTTATCAGCGAGGACAATACCATGCTGATACGGCTCTCCATGGCGGGTTCCCTGGCCGTGGTGTTCTATTCCCTGTCAACTGTTACAAACGCCATCCTTCAGGGCCTGAACCACATGGACGTGCCCATACGCCACGCGGTCATTGCCCTGGTCATCCATGTGGCGGCGCTGGAGGTGTTCCTTATGATATTTAAGATGGAAATTTACAGCGTGGTGTTTGCCAATATCATATTTGCCCTTGTGATGTGCCTGTTAAACGGACATGCCATTGCCAGGTTTGCCAGATACAGGCAGGAATATAAGAGAACTCTCATCCTGCCCACAATATGCGCCGGATTCATGGGAGCGGCTGCTTATGGGGTATACAGAGGCATTTACGCCCTGCTTCCCCACCGGCTGATGAGAGGCAGGATAGGTATGGCTATTGTGGTGTTCCCTTCCGTGGCAGTGGCCATTCTGGTCTATGCCGTGCTTCTTGTAAGGTTCAGGGCAGTGGAAGAGGAGGAGCTTAAGGGCATGCCGGGAGGAAGAAGACTGGTCCGTCTTTTGAACCGTTTCAGGCTCCTGGGATAAGAGACATATAAGTTTATCTGTTTGTTGTGATAGATTGGGAAAAATTTGAGAATGCATGATTAAAACTGAATAAGAAAGCAGATACTAACCATAAAGCGGCGTCCGGCGCCATGCTGACCGGCATGGCGGGGCCGGGGCCAGCGAGGAGGTTAGTGCATGAAGAAGTTATTATACTGCTTTGCCCTGTTTGCAGTCACATCCATTGTGTGTCTGATTGTTGCATATGGAATTACCCGGTATAGCGTCAGGCAGGAACAGGCAGTTCCCAATACGGTTATTGAGACGGAGACAGTCAACGATGTGGATGACAGGGCCGCCATGAACCAGGAGCAGGTAAAGCCAATACTGGAAAGCGTTTCTCCGGCAGAAGAATACTATCTTGTGTCGGAGTCCGGCTTTCTCCTGGTATTTTGCAGCGACCGCAGCACCATCTGCCTCTATACCCATATTCCTGTCACGGATTTTCCGGAAAAGGAGAGGGAGAGGCTGATGGAGGGCATATGGTTTCCGTCCATGATGGATGTATACCATTATTTAGAATCGTATACAAGCTGATGAAATCCGGCTATGCGGCATTCGCCAGCCTGGGCCGCAGCCAAAGGGACCTAACAGGGAGACGAATTCCCCGTCCCTGACTTCAAAACTGATGTCTGACAAAACAACGGTCCGTTCCCTGGCGCCACGTTTACGTTTCATAAGGATACGCAGATTCATTCATCCTGCTGTGTGTGGAAATGATGTCCGCTTGGAAATGAAAGGCGGGGAGTGTGTGAAACATTGGCCAAAGGGCTTATACGCGCTCTCCTTCTGCCTGGAAGAGATTTCTAACTGGGCGGGCCCGTGCTGAAACGCCATGAATTTCTTCTGTACGGAGAACGAGTTTGACCAATATGCACGGGATATGGGGCTTGATATGGAAAGGGTAATCAAAGCAGATATCAGCCTTGCGGTAAAGGAAGCAAGGGAAACGTTTCTTGTATAGAAAAGGGGTGTTATGGGGATGGAAAAAAGAGGTGTATGCGGGATGTGCCACAATAAATGTGATATTGTGGCAACCCTGGAGCACGGAAGGCTTGTAAGGGTGGAGGCTGATTCAAAATCCCCCAGGGGAAGGGTCTGTCCCAGGGGAAAAAAATCGCCGGAGATTGTGTACAGCGAAAAGAGGATACTGCACCCTCTGATCCGGTGCGGTGAAAAGGGGGAAGGAAGATTCCGCCGCGCCACATGGGATGAGGCCCTTACATTTGCTTCCCGTGGGTTTTTAGACATAATCAGGAAGCACGGTCCTCAGGCGCTTGCCAGCTATTATGGGGGGAGCGGTCTGGAGGACAGCATGAGGGAAAACGCGGGCCTGTTTCGCGTGTTCGGCTCACCCAACGATATGGGGCCGGGTTCCATCTGCAATACGTCCTCCTGCGTGTTTACGCCCATGACCACCTATGGCGTGACGGAGGCCATGCTGGTAAAAGATATAGGACACAGTGAAATTATTTTCTGCTGGGGAAAAAATCCAAAGACGGATTCCGGCCCGCTGTCCGCCTACAGGGCAATCCTGGAGGCGAAAAAGCGGGGCGCGAAGCTGGTTGTCATAGATCCGTGCAGGGCGGGAATGGGAGAAATGGCGGATATGTGGGTGCCAATCATACCAGGATCCGACGGAGCCCTTGCGATGGCCATGACAAAGCTGATACTGGAGAGACATCTGTACGACGAAGGGTTTGTGAAGAATTATACCAGGGGATTTGAGGCATATGAATCGTATCTTAAAACCCTGTCGGCAGACCAGCTTTCAAGGTACTGCGGTATACCGGTTCAGATGATAGAAGAGCTTACCCGCCTGTTCGTTTCAACGGAAAAGATATCTCTTGTTTCCTACACAGGGCTGGAGTATCAGCTCAGCGGGGTGCAGAATAACCGTGCCATCCAGATTCTGTGGGCCATAACAGGCAAGGTGGATGTGGAAGGCGGCATTTATATAAGCGGCACTGAAATACCCACCAGGAAGCTTGCGCCCAAGCAGGAAATCATGCCTGTGGGAGCGGAGAAATATCCTGTATTTTACGGACTGACCGGATGGGGACAGTTTATGGAATTCCCCAACGCGGTGCTTCACGATGTACCTTATCCGGTAAGAGGACTTCTGATTCGGGCGGCCTCGCCTGCCATTTCCTATCCGGAACAGAAACTGTGGCGTCAGGTATATAAAAAGCTGGATTTCATGGTGGTCCTGGACCGGTTCATGACGGAGGACGCAAAGTATGCGGATGTGGTACTGCCTGCCACCACGCTGTGGGAAAATGATTCATTTTGTGAATATCCGGGCGGTATCCGGCTGAGAGAACAGATAATCGGGCCGGTAGGAGAAGCAAAGGCGGATTTGTTCATTTACCAGCAGCTGGCGGAATATATGGGTAAGCCGGATGCCTTCCCCAAAAACAAGGAAGAGCTCTATGAACGGGCCTTTAAGGGAAGGGAGTCTCTTTTGGAACGCCTGAAGGAGCACCCGGAGGGCATTGTATTTGAAAATAAGCGGACCTACAGGAAATATGAGACAGGCGGACTCAGGGCCGATGGCCGGAAGGGATTCCCCACCCCCTCAGGAAAGTTTGAGATATCGTCTACTGTGCTGGAGGATATGGGGTATACGGGATATCCTGTGTATAAGGATATAAGTGAGGAGCCGGGGTTAAAAGGCGGGTTTGAGTTTGTTATGACCTGCGGCAACAGGAGTCCTGTCAGGTACAGCTCCTTTGGACCAAATATAGAGGCGCTGGCAGCCCTTGACCCATATCCCACAGCAGATATTGACCCCGCGGATGCAGGGCGGCTGGAAATAGAAGAAGGGTGCGGGGTGGATGTGGAGACTGCCTTTGGAACAAAGCGGTTCCGGGCCAGAATCACACCCATGCATCCCGGAACCATACATGTGTTTTCGGGAGGCGGAAGCAGCTATCATTCAAAGGAGTGGAGGGAGGGCAACATCAACGATGTAAACAGCATGGAAATCAGGGATGATGTTTCCGGATTTCCTGCGTTTAAGGCCATTCCATGCAGAATCAAAAAGGCATAAGACAATGTTGAAAAGGGACTGGATTTCCGTATCGGGAATCCGGTCCCTTCTGCGAAAGCCAGGATTTTAGACAACTGTTTGGGCGGTCTGGTTCCGCAAATGGCGCCGTAAATAACAGGAAACAGTTGAAATGTGACAGAAAAACATATAAAATGGGGTGTAAACTTGAGCGCATTAAGAGCAGGATAAGGAGCTTTGGATCAATCATGAGAAAACGAATCGTCATCATAGGAGGCGGGGCCTCGGGACTGACTGCGGCCATTGGCGGGGCCAGGAACGGGGCTCATGTGACCATTGTGGAGCACATGGACCGGGTGGGAAAGAAAATCCTGTCCACGGGCAACGGCAGGTGCAACCTGACCAATCTGAGGATGGGGGAGGATTGTTACCGCTGCGGCCAGAAGGGGTTTCCCATGGAAGTTATCCGGGGCTTTGGGGTGGATGAGACCCTGGCCTTTTTTAAAGGTCTTGGAATAGAGCCAAAGGACAGAAACGGATATATCTATCCCAATTCGGACCAGGCGTCAGCCGTGCTGGACGTGCTCCGCAGTGAGGTGGAGCGTTTGGGCGTGGTGGTGTTGCTTTCGTGCCGTGTGGAGAAAATAGAGCCGGCGGTCGGCGGAGGCGGCGTCCGCTATAAAGTGTACACGGACCAGGGCATACTGGATGCGGAAGCGGTTATTCTGGCAGCCGGTTCCAAGGCCGCCCCGTCCACCGGTTCGGACGGAAGCGGATATGAGCTGGCAAGAAGGCTGGGACACCGGATAATCAAACCGCTTCCCGCCCTGGTTCAGCTGCGGTGCCAGGGAAGCATGTACCGGCAGATGGCGGGTATCCGTACGGAGGCCGGGGTAAAGCTCATGGCGGCCGGTGAACTGCTGGGCCGGGACAGGGGAGAGCTGCAGCTGACAGACTACGGCCTGTCGGGTATCCCGGTATTCCAGGTCAGCCGGTTTGCTGCCAGGGCCCTGGACCAGGGGAAGAGGGTCACCGCTCTGGTGGATTTCATGCCGTCCTGGGATGACAGCGAGGCATTTGGCCTGCTTAAAAAGCGTGCGTCCCTTCTGGGCCATAAGACGGCGGAGGAGCTGTTTACAGGTCTGCTGAACAAGAAGCTGGCCCTGGTGCTCATTAAGCTGGCAGGCATCAAACCGTCCCAGAAAGCGGGAGATTTGTCACCCAAGCAGCTGAAGCTGCTTCTGGGACAGATGAAGTCCTACGAAGCCATTGTCATGTCAGTGAATCCATTTGCCAATGCCCAGGTGTGCTGCGGCGGCGTGGATACCAGGGAAGTGGATGCCGCCACCATGGAATCCGGGATTCACGCCAACCTGTATCTGGCGGGAGAACTGCTGGATGTGGATGGAATCTGCGGCGGATACAACCTGCAGTTTGCCTAGTCCAGCGGTATGATAGCGGGGGTACATGCGGCGGGAGGATATTTTGCGGAGACACATGAGGCGGACAGAAACAGGGCGGAGGCACATGGAGCATATGGCCCTGCCCCAGGGGGAAAGAGGAACAGAAAATGATTCGTATCAATCAGTTAAAGATGCCGCTGGGACACGACAGGGCGGGACTTTTGGAGAAGGCTGCCAGGGTGCTGCGCGTTCCGTCCGGAGAGATAGAGAAGCTTACCATCGTCAAGCAGTCTGTGGACGCCAGAAAAAAGCCGGATATATGGTACAGCTATGTGGTGGACATAGGAATCAGGCAGGCCGGACTCCAGAAGGAGGAAAAGCTGGCGCGCAGGCTGAAGGACCGGAATGTGTCGGTCCGCAAGGAAACACCCTACCGGCTTCCTGAGCCGGGGACCAATCTTATGGCCAGCCGTCCCGTCATTATCGGCACTGGCCCGGCAGGGCTGTTCTGCGGCCTTATGCTGGCCAGAAAGGGATACATGCCCATACTCCTGGAACGCGGGGAGGACGTGGACGCAAGGACAGACCGGGTAGCCCGGTTCTGGGAAACAGGGCAGCTTAACCCGTCCTCCAATGTGCAGTTCGGGGAGGGCGGAGCAGGAACATTTTCCGACGGAAAGCTTAATACCCTTGTAAAGGATACGTCTGGAAGAAACCGGGAAGTGCTTCGCATACTGACAGAGTTCGGCGGGGACCCGTCTATCCTGTATGTGAATAAACCCCACATCGGAACCGATGTATTAAGCCGCATTGTCAAATCCATACGAACGGAGATTGAAAATCTGGGCGGAGAGGTCCGCTTCCTGAGCCAGGTCACGGATTTTGTGACGGACGGGGAACAGGGGGAATCCAGGCGTATAAAAGCCCTTGTTATCAACGGCAGCCAGGTTCTTGCTGCTGAGACGGTGGTCCTGGCCATCGGACACAGCGCCAGGGATACCTTTGAGACCCTGCTGGCCAGGGGGATCCCCATGGAGCCAAAGGCATTTGCGGTGGGACTGAGGGTACAGCATCCCCAGGCGCTGATTAATGAGAGCCAGTACGGCATAAAGGAATGCGGGGAATTGGGGCCGGCCAGCTACAAGCTTACATGGAAGTCCTCTGACGAAAGAGGAGTCTATTCCTTCTGTATGTGTCCCGGAGGCTATGTGGTCAATGCGTCCTCTGAGCCGGGCCGCCTGGCGGTCAACGGCATGAGCTATCATGACAGGGCGGGGGAAAATGCCAACAGCGCCATTATTGTCACGGTCACGCCGGAAGATTTCGGCGGGATAGAGGCAGAGTCCGGGATAGAGGCAGAGTCCGGGACGGAGCGGGGCTGCGAAGCGCCGGGGGATGCCATGGCAGGAATCCGGTTTCAGAGGCGTCTGGAGGAGGCTGCCTTCTGCCTGGGAAAGGGAAGCATACCGGTGCAGCTCTACGGGGATTTTAAGGCAGGCCGGGTTTCAGACGGCTTTGGCGGTGTAAATCCCGCCTTCCGGGGCGGGTATGCCTTTGCCAATCTCAGGGAGCTGTTTCCGGAACCATTGTCCCGGGCTTTCATGGAAGGAATGGAAGGATTTGGAACCATGATTCGCGGCTTTGACCGGCCGGATGCCATCCTGGCCGGCATTGAGAGCCGCACCTCATCCCCTGTCCGTATTCCCCGGGACCAGAGAATGGAAAGCCCTGTGAAGGGAATCTTTCCCTGTGGTGAGGGCGCGGGCTATGCAGGCGGAATCACCTCGGCGGCCATGGACGGAATCAAGACAGCAGAGGAAATTATCCGCAGGTACAGCCCCTTAAGCCCTTCTTAGGGTATGTCCGGGGGAGGAACATTTACAACATAGAAATTGACGTGACCTGTAAATTGGTGTAAGATAAACAGGAATCGTTTGATGAGATAAAGGAGTATATCATGGAAACCCAGGAACGTCAGAATCTTGCGGATAAGCAGAGGATTGTGATTAAAATTGGTTCGTCTTCCCTTACCCATGTGGAGACAGGGGAAGTGAACCTGATGAAGATAGAAAAGCTGGTGCGGGTTATCAGTGACCTGCGGGGACAGGGAAAGGACGTGGTTCTGGTGTCCTCCGGGGCCATTGCGGCAGGGCGGCAGGCCCTGGGCCATCACAGGAAGCCGGACACCCTTGCTGAGAAGCAGGCCTTTGCGGCTGTGGGCCAGGCCAGGCTCATGATGGTTTACCAGAAGCTGTTTGCGGAATACAACCAGACAGCTGCCCAGGTCCTTCTCACAAAGGACACCATGGTCAATGATTCTTCCAGGTACAATGCCCAGAATACCTTTGACGAGCTGCTAAACCTGGGAACCATACCCATTGTCAATGAAAACGATACGGTATCCACCTCAGAGATTCCGTATGTGGACAGCTTCGGTGATAATGACCGGCTGTCAGCCATTGTGGCGGCCCTGATCGGGGCAGATCTGCTCATTCTGCTGTCTGACATAGACGGCCTTTATACGGATGACCCCAGGGAGAACCCGGAGGCCGGATTTATCAGCCTGGTGCCTGAAATTACGCCTGAATTCCTGCGTATGGGCAAGAATACGTCGGGCAGTGACGTGGGTACCGGCGGAATGTCAGCCAAGCTGGCCGCGGCCCGGATTGCCACGGACAGCGGAGCCGATATGGTCATAGCCAACGGAGACCAGGTGGATGTCATACTGGACATCATGTCAGGCAAGGAAAAGGGAACCCTGTTCCTGGCCCATACCAATCTGGATTTTGACCTGATGCATTATCTGAATAATGAATACTAGGGAAGGCGCCCGGCCGGGCGCCAGGTCCTGAAAGAGGTGAATGTATGGACGCGTCAAGGATTGACCGCATCAACGAACTGTATCACAAGTCCCAGGCAGTGGGACTGACAGAGGAGGAGAAGGAGGAACAGGCCCGGCTGCGCCAGGAGTACGTTGCAGCGATTCGGGGAAGCCTCCGCAATAACCTGAACAATATATCCATCAAGGAGCCGGACGGCTCCATCACGGATTTGGGAAAGAAATATGGCGGAATCAGGGAAGTCTGATGCATTGTGAAGGGGAGATTATGATGACATTGAATGAAATAGGCAGCCGTGCCAAAGAAGTATCGCGAGTACTGGGTACCCTGGGATCCAGAGAGAAGAATATGGGACTGGAGGAAGCGGCCAGGGCTTTGCTGGAAGGTGAGGAGGAAATCCTGGAGGCCAATTCCAGGGATTATGAGAAGGCCAGATCCGACGGCATGAGCCAGGGACTGCTGGACCGTCTTAAGCTGACGCCGGCCAGGGTTCAGGCCATGGCGGACGGCCTGCTGCAGGTGGCTGCCCTGGAGGACCCCGTGGGGGAGGTGCTGTCCATGAAGCTTCGCCCCAACGGCCTTCAGATTGGGCGGAAGCGTGTGCCTCTGGGGGTTATCGGCATGATTTATGAGGCCCGCCCCAATGTGACGGCAGACGCCTTCGGCCTTTGCTTCAAATCAGGCAATGCGGTTATCTTAAAGGGCGGAAGCGACGCCCTTCACTCCAACATGGCCATCACCCGGTGCCTGCGCGCAGGACTCTCAAGCGCCGGCCTGCCCGAGGACTCGGTCCAGCTGATTGAGGATACCAGCAGGGATACCACCAGGGAGCTGATGCGCCTGAACAGGTATATTGACGTGCTCATCCCCAGGGGAGGGGCAGGACTCATAAAGACCGTGGTGGAGAACAGCACCATCCCCGTCATAGAGACGGGCACCGGCAACTGCCATGTGTATGTGGATGCTTCCGCGGATCAAAATATGGCCCTGGATATTATCTTCAATGCCAAGACCCAGAGAATCGGCGTGTGCAATGCATGCGAGTCCCTTCTGGTGCACAGGAGCATTGCGGAGGAATTCCTGCCCCTTCTCAGGAAGAAGCTGGAGGAGAAGCAGGTGGAGATTCGGGGAGACGAGGACGCCTGTGCCATTGAGCCGTCCTTTGTCCGGGCCACGGAGGAGGACTGGGGCAGGGAGTACCTGGATTATATCCTGTCCTTAAAGCTGGTGGACTCGGTGGATGAGGCCATCCGCCATATCAACACCTACAATACAGGCCACTCGGAAACCATTGTGACCTCTGATTATTTTAACGCCCAAAGGTTTTTAAACGAGGTGGACGCCGCGGCCGTCTACGTCAACGCTTCCACCCGCTTTACGGATGGTGAGGAATTCGGTTTCGGAGCGGAAATCGGCATCAGCACCCAGAAGCTTCACGCCAGAGGCCCCATGGGCCTTAAGGAACTGACCACCACCAAGTATATTATTTACGGAGATGGGCAGATCCGCTGATGACAGCTACAGACGGGCCGGGACATTTTAAATTTGTTCCCGGCTTCGTCAGACAGAATGCAGGAAAAGAGGAAATATATATGCTTGAAGAGGAAAGCAGCAGGAAAAGGAGCAGGAAACAGCAGGAGGAAGAACCCTTCAGCTGGAAAAAGGAGATTATCAGCTGGATACAGATTATCGTGGCAGCGGTTATCATCGCCCTGGTCCTTAACAACTTTATCATAGCCAACAGCCGTGTGCCAACCGGCTCCATGGAGAACACCATCATGTCCAAGAGCCGCGTCATCGGTTCCAGACTGGCCTATCTGACCAGCGACCCTGAGAGGGGAGACGTGGTGATTTTCCATTTCCCGGACGATCCCACGGGAAAAATCTACTACGTGAAGCGTGTCATAGGGCTTCCCGGCGAGACTGTGAATGTGGTGGACGGGAAAGTCTATATCAATGATTCAGACACGCCCCTTGACGAGCCTTACCTTCCGGAACCAATGGAAGGATCCTACGGTCCCTATACCGTGCCGGAGGGATGTTACTTCATGATGGGTGACAACAGGAACAATTCCCTGGATGCCCGGTTCTGGAAGAACCGGTTCGTGGAGAAGGACAAGATTATAGCCAAGGTGCTGTTTACGTATTTTCCAAAGATAGAAAAAGTGGAGTAAGAGACAGGATGAAGATAATCATATCGCCTGCCAAGAAAATGAATATCAGGGAAGACGAGCTGGAATGGGCGGATCTTCCCTGTTTCCTTTCCAGGGCAGAAGAACTGAAGAAATACATACAGGGCCTGGATTTAGAACAGGCCAGAAAGCTGTGGCAGTGCAATGAAACCATAGCCCGGCTTAATTACAGGCGCTTTCAGGACATGGACCTTGAAAGGCGCCTGACACCGGCCCTCTTATCCTACGAGGGAATCCAGTATCAGTACATGGCGCCGGGGGTGTTTGAGCAGGGACAGTGGGATTATGTGCAGGAGCACCTGCGCATCCTGTCCGGGTTTTACGGTATCCTTAAGCCGCTGGACGGCATTGTGCCGTACCGCCTGGAGATGCAGGCGAAGGTGGAGCTTCCGTCAGGTATCAAAAGCCTTTATGACTACTGGGGAAGCGCCATCTGCCGGGAACTGGCCGCAGATGAGACATTGATTGTGAATCTGGCCTCAAAAGAATACAGCAGGGCGGTGGAGCCGTATCTGGAAGCCCATATTGACTATGTGACCTGTGTGTTCGGCACCCCTTCAGAGGACGGAAAGGGCGGTTTTAAGGTAAAGGTGAAAGCCACCGAGGCCAAGATGGCCAGAGGGGAGATGGTCCGGTTCATGGCGGAGCGGGGCGTCCGGGACGCGGAGGGTCTTAAGGAGTTTGACCGTCTGGGATATGGCTACTGCCAGGAGAAATCCGGGGATAAGGAATACGTGTTTATCAAATTCAGAGAGCAGTAAAGCAGGGACCTGTATGCCGGCGCGGCGTACAGGTCCCTTTTCACGGTCAGGCTTTCAGGCTAATATCATAGCCAAATCCTTTTCAGGCGTGGAGATGGGGTGGATTTCAAACTGTTCCACCAGATATCCCAGTATGGCCGGAGAGAGGAAGGCGGGAAGGGTGGGGCCAAGGTAGATATTCTTAATGCCCAGGTGCAGCAGGCTTAAAAGGATACAGACCGCCTTCTGCTCATACCAGGACAGAACCAGGGTGAGGGGAAGGTCATTGACTGAGCAGCCGAATGCTTCGGCCAGGGCTATGGCCACCTGGATGGCGCCAAACGCATCGTTGCACTGGCCCATGTCCAGAAGGCGGGGAATGCCGGCCAGGGATCCAAGTTCCAGGTCGTTAAACCGGTATTTGCCGCAGGCCAGGGTCAGAATGAGGGTGTCCTCAGGCGTCTGCTTCACAAAGTCCGTGTAGTAATTCCTGCCGGGACGGGCTCCGTCGCAGCCTCCTACCAGAAAGATATGGCGCAGCTCCTTTGTTCTGACTGCCTCCGCCACCGTGCCCGCGGCAGCCAGGACAGCTTCCCGCCCAAAGCCGGTGGTGACCATTGTTCCGCCGTTGATTCCGGGGAGGGTCACCTCCTCCCGAAAGCCGCCAAGCTCCAGGGCCCTTTGGATGACAGGAGAGAAGTCTTTGCGGCCGTCAATATGGACCATGCCGGGATAGGACACCAGGGCGGTGGTAAATACCCGGTCAGAGTAAGAGGATTTGGGCGGCATCAGGCAGTTGGTGGTAAAGAGCACTGGGGCGGGAAGGTCCGCGAATTCCTTCTGCTGGTTCTGCCACGCGGTTCCGAAATTGCCCTTCAGATGGCTGTATTTCCTGAGCTCCGGGTAAGCGTGGGCGGGAAGCATTTCCCCGTGGGTGTATACGTTGATTCCCTTTCCCCGGGTCTGTTCCAGCAGAAGCTTCAGGTCGTGCAGGTCATGGCCTGAAATAACGATGAAGGGACCGGGTTCCACGGTAAGACTTACCTGTGCCGGGGAGGGGATGCCGAAGGCCTGGCGGTTGGCCCTGTCCAACATCGCCATGCAGTCCAGGTTCACGGCGCCCAGTTCCATGACAATGGGAAGCAGGTCCTGAACCGTATAGCCGTCATAGCCAACGGCAAACAGCCCTTTATAGAAATAATCCATGACTCCCCTGTCCTCATGGCCCAGCACCATGGCGTGGTACGCATAGGCTGCCATTCCTCTCATGCCGAACAGTATCAGGGATTTGAGGGAGCGTATATCCTCGTCCTCCGACCAGAGCCTGTTCATGTCAAAATCCTCTGTTCTGCCGCAGTCTGCCGTGCAGGAACCGCACATGGGGGACAGGGAATCCTTTAAGCGCCCGGCTTCCTCGAGAAGCTCATTCAGGGCGTTGTCGTCAAAGCTTACATTGGTAAGGGTGGCAAACAGTCCCTTTACGATAATGCGGTCCGCTTCCGGGGAGCGGTCCTTTCCTTCCGACGCCCTGGCAAGGCCGATAAGGGCGCCTGTGAGTCTGTCCTGAATCCCGGCAGTGACGGCTGTCTTGCCGCATACACCTGCTTTTCCCACACATCCGCTGCATCCCGCGGTCTGTTCACATTGAAAACAAAACATATTGTGTTCCATGATGTATCCTCCTAGTATAATAATGGTGTAGTCAAGAACGACTACTGGTTAATAGTTACAAA